>Ga0184639_10000779_pt1 | contig 13035 bp, 13 predicted proteins | sample PLM31_170_b2_FD_133155 | JGI IMG/M metagenome (GOLD analysis project Ga0184639, IMG submission 133155) | Groundwater sediment microbial communities from an aquifer in East River, Colorado, USA - PLM3-1_170_b2 | ecosystem: Environmental > Terrestrial > Soil > Riparian zone | place: USA: East... | reverse complement strand
TGGGGGTGTGGGGGAATTGTACACCGGCTTCACGGTTGAACGATCTCGACGGCGCCGAGCGTCACGGTCGGGCCGCGCGCGGCGAGGGCCGGATCGAGGATGGGGAGGTCTTGCTGGGTGAAGCTGTCGTACACCGCGAGGACGAGCTGTGTGGTTCCCGGAACGGCGTCGGCCGGGATGGTGAGGACACGGCGGTCGGCGATGCGGGAACCGGCAATCCACTTGAGGGTGGGGATCGCGCCGCCCGCGGGCGTCCCGTCCGATTGGACGCGCCACGCGTGGTTGGGGCCGATCAAATCCACCTTGATGGTGTAGTCTTCGACGATGGGCCGCGTGGCGAGGAAGTGCAGGTCAACGGTCAGGGCCTCGCCGGGGCGCACCGGACCGGAGGGGGAGATGTCAACGCTGGTGAGCAGAATGGAGGGGCCGAGGGGGACGGATGGCGGATAGCCGATAGCCGATGGCGAATGGCGGATGGTGATGGTCGTGAGGGTGGTTTCGGCGAGGCGGGTGCCGTCCGGGAGGTATGCGCCTGCGACGAGGGTGTAGTCGCCGGGCGGTGTGGTCAGGTAGGGCGCGACTCGATAGCGGTCGAGCAAGACTTCGCCGGAGACGTAGCGCGAGGCCGGGTGGCTCACGTCCATCTGGCCGTAGAGTTTTCCACCGGGGCCCATGAGATGGACGAAGAAATTGACGTCAACGGGTTGATCGGTCGTTTGCCAGGCGGTCATCAGTGTGTACGTTTCACCGGGTGAGAGGACAGCGGAGCTCTCAGGGACATAGCCCACGAAGGCCCAGTGGTCGAAGACCTTTCCGTCACGAAATCCAAATCGGGGCGGGATGACAAGCGGCTCGGCGCTGACTTCCCACTCGGGACCAAGCGGAATGAAACGGTAGGGCAGCGCATTGAACTCCTGCTCGTAAAAACTGGTGACGACGACGGGGCGCGTCGGCAGCGCGGCGTTGATTTCGGCTACCCAATCTTCCGCGAGTGAGACGGTGCGCGGGTAGACGTATTTCACTTCAATGTCGGGGCGTTTGCCCTCGACCTGTTGCAGATACCACAGCGGGGTTGACCAGTGCCACGAGGCGAGGATCACGGCGTTTACGGGCGCGCCGGCCAGAACGGACGCGGCGTAGTCGCGGGTTGAGGTGTCGCGAGCGAGGGCGCGATAGGAGGGGAAGGTGGAGAGGCATTGAGGGATGAGGAAGAGGGCAGAGAGTGACAAGGTGACGAGAGCCTGCCCTGCGACCGAAGGGTGGTTGGGCGCAGGGGAGCGGGGGAGCGGGGAGGGAGGATTTTCCCTCTCTGCGCCCTGCGCGATCTTCGCGGTTAAGAACTGCGGCAGGCGGAACAACTCTGCAAGTGCGAAGCCCATGAGCGCGGCCATGAGCAGATAAGCAGGGAGGAGATACTCGACAGTCTGCGGGGATTTGTAGCTGATGGAGACGAGGGTGTGTGCGATGAGGGCAAAGAGCAAGACGAAGCCGAGCCGGCGATCTTTCCAGAGGGCCACGACTGCTCCGAGGGCAGCCAACAGCAACGGGGGCCAGGTAAATTCGAAGGTCAGGATGTTGCCGAGGATGAGCAGGCGGTCGGGCAGTTGCTTCAGGTTCGTGATTTGCAGAATGTCGCCCCGGAAGCCGCGGGCGAGGACGTGCTCGAGGAAGCCATCAAGCGTAGCGATGCGGGGCGGCGCGCCGAAGGCGCCCGCGCGCAGCGGGAAGTAGAGCCAGAACAGAAACGGCAGCAGACCGAGGAGCAGCGGCCATGCGCCCGCACGGAGCAGGACTCTGGGGTTGAGCCAGAGCGCGTACAGGCCGAGGACGGCGGTGATGAAGACGACTGAGCCGTGATGCGAGACGCCGAGGCCGAGCGCAAGCGCGACGAGGGCTAAGGGGTTATTAACCGCGAAGCCGCGAAGCCACGAAGGGTTAGGTTTTTGATGCTTTGTGTCCTCGTGTCTTTGTGGTGAAATTATTTGACGATAGACGACGAGGCGTTCCAATGCCAAGGCCATGGCGAGGGTGGCGGGCATGCGGACGTTGGCGGTGACGGCCTGCGCCCAGAAGGTGGTCGAGAAGCCGAGCGCGAGCGCGGCGCAGATTCCGGCGAGGGCGGAGTGGGTGAGTGAGCGCACGGTACGGCTGAGCAGGACGAGCGTGAGCGCGGCGAACAGCGCGGAGAGAAAGTTGATAGCGGTCGCGGGCGGGATGAAGAACAGCGCGCGCGAGATCAGCCAGCTCAGCAGGGTATACAGCGCGAAGCCCGGAGGGTGCGCCACGCCCAGCACCGCGCCCACAACTTGATATTCGCCCGCGTCGGCGGGGAGGAGGCCGGGGGAGAGGGTGAGGGTGTAAAGGGCGAGGCAGAAAATCCCAAGGCCCAAATCCCAAATCCCAAACGATGAAGGCGGAACGCTTCGCGTGAAGGATGAAGGGTTGAGCCTTGTGCCTTGCGCCTTGTGTCCCGAGTTTTGCATGGGACTATTTCGCCGCAGCCTCGTATGCCGCCACCGTCTCCCGCGCGGTCTTTTCCCACGAGAACTTTTTGGCTTGCTCCAGTCCGCGCGCGCGGAGATCCTCCGCGACGGCCTGCTCGACCACGCAGGTGATGATGGCCGCGCCGAACGCGCGCGTGTCGTCCGGGGGAAGGAGATAACCGGCTTGTCCCACCACCTCGATGACCGAAGCGGCGTGGGAGGCGACCACGGGAACGCCACACGCCATCGCCTCCAGCGGCGGCAGGCCGAAGCCCTCGTAGCGCGAGGGATAAACAAAGGCCGCCGCGCCTCGATAGAGCGCGGGCTTGTCTCCCTCGTCCACCGGGCCGATGAACTTCACCGTGTCCGCGATATCCAGCTCACGGGCGAGGCGCGCGAAGTCCTCGAAGAGCCGGCCGCCGGGACGCCCGCCTGCCCCCGGCGCAGCGCGGGGGTTAGGGTCGGGCCGCGGCAGTTGGCCGCCGAGGACGAGCGGGTAACTCTGTCCAATCGAACTGTCCGCCCACGTCCACGCGGACAGGAGCGCGCGCACATTCTTCCGCGCGTCGAAGCCCCCGAGGTAGAGCACGTAGCCTCCCTCGGGCGCGAGCTGATACTTCTGCCGGATCGGCTCGTCCACCTGCCAATCGCCTTTGGGCGTGTACTGCTCGCCTGCAGCGAGGTAGACCGTGCGAACTTTCTCCGGCGGCAAACGAAGATATTGGAGAATGTCCTGCCGCGAGGCGTCGGAGTCGGCGAGGACGAGGGACGCGCCCGCGGTCGCCGCCGCGACGAGCGCGGTGTACAGGCGCACCCGCAGGCCCCCGCGATATTCGGGGAGCGTCCGCGTCAGCAGCGGGATGAGGTCGTGGACGGTGGCGACGATGGGGGCGGGCGAGGCGAGCGGGGGCGCCCAGTGCGGGACGTGGGCCACGCCGGCGTTCAGCGCACGGCACGCGCGCGGGAAGAGGATTTGCTCGAAGCGGACTTTGTCGAAGTCCGACGCGCCGCACGGCACGGGATGCAGCCGGACGGCGGAAGGCGCTTCGGCGATGCGGCCCGAGGGGACGACGGCGTAGTATTCGTGCTGCGGCGCGACCCTGGGCAGCCACGCACAGAGCGCGCGGAGATATTGCCCCGTGCCCGTGTGCGCGTTGTGGACGAGGAACCAGCCGTTGAGGGCCACGCGCATATCAGCTTTTCCAGTAACGGAGGATGGCTACCAGGAGGAGCGTGATGAACAGCGGGCCGAGCCAGAATCCGACCACGATGAATAGTCCGAGTCCGGCGGCAGACGGCCAAATGAACGGAGCGCGGGCCGAGGCAGAGGAGGGTGAGGCCGGGGTGAACAACGACGCGACGGCGCAGAAGCAGATCAGCGACAGCCAGCCCATCGCCAGCAGTGTGGTGAACCAGTTCCAGCGCCGCCTTCGCCGGCGAGGCGGGTAGAAATCTGTGGAGGGGACGTAGGCATCCCGCCTGGCTCGCCATTTGGCCTTTTCCATTTCCACGCGCATGCGTTCGTCGTACTCGGCGCGGCGCTTCGGGTCGAGCAGCAGGTCGCGCGCGGCGTTGAGCTGCTTCATGCGCTCAGAGGCCCACTCGCGCTTATCGGGCGGCTGGATGTCGGGGTGCACCTCGGCAGCGCGGCGGCGATAGGCCGCCCGGATGTCGTCCGGGGTGGCATTGAGTTCGACGCCGAGGAGATAGTACGGGTCGAGCATAGCGAGCCTTGCTGAAAACCAGCGCGAGATTCCTGCTAATGGTCACACGTGTTGATCAGACGCAATCCAGCGCTGCCCGTGACGAGCAGATTCATCTGTGTTTATGCTGGGACCGCCTTGACTTCGACGATATAGCCCAGGCGTGCGAGGAAATCGTAGCAATCCTCCCACGTCAGGCCAAACTCGCGCACATCGGCCACGCCGATCCTCCCGACGATGTCGCGCAGGACTGTGGCCTTGCGCTCATCGAGATCATCATTCAACAAAACGCCCTCAGCCCAGTCCACCAAATCAGCAAGGGTGAGTTGACGGTTGAGATATGCCATCAATTTGTCGCGGACAGTTTCTCGTGTGATCATGTTTCACCTTCGACTTTCTGATGTCCCCTGTCTACGGGATACTTCTCGTGGACTTCCGCAAGTTTACCATCGCCGTCGTAGATTTGTTGGTAAAACCGGAGCGTATTTTCGTCGGCGTCTACTTCTTTGACGTATCTCGCGCGCCAGCCGTGGCGGCCCGGAATGTCCAACCAGTAGCGCCGCCCGCCTTCCGGCAGCTCTTCCCAGTTGGGGAATTTGCGCTCGTTCTGTTCGCGCGCAGACACGCCGCATTAACCCTTCAGTATTTCCAGGCTCGCAATGCTCGCCGCCAGCCGCTTGATCCCCACCTCGTCGAACGCCACGATTACTTCCTCTTCCCCGCCGGACAGCTTGCTCTCGATGACGATGCCCTCGCCGAACTGCGCGTGCCGGACGCGCTGGCCTGATTTGTGGCGGGCGGGTTCGGGCGCATGCGCCGAGGCGGAGCTGAGATTGAAGGAGCGGCGGCGCGGCGTCGAATCCCACGTCGTCGACTTCTCGTACATGCGCTCGGCGTTCGATTTCTTGCGTGCGAGGTTCCCGGCGAGCAGGCGGTCGGGGATGTCGTCGAGGAAGCGCGAGGGGTTGGAGAGCGACGAGTCGCCGTACAGCGAGCGGCGGAACGCGCGCAGGAGATAGAGCCGGTCTTTGGCGCGCGTCATGCCCACGTACATCAGCCGCCGCTCCTCGTGCATCGCCTCAGGGTCGTCGAACGAGCGCTGGTGCGGCAGCACGCCTTCGTCCAGTCCGAGGATGAACACGACCGGGAACTCCAGCCCTTTGGCCGCGTGCAGGGTAAGCAGGGTGGGGGCCTTGCCCTCTTCGGCGATGGTGTCCTGATCCGAGACGAGCGCGACTTCTTGTAGGAAATCGGTGAGCGTAGCGTCTTCGTATTCGGCGGCGACGCCGCGCAGTTCCATCACGTTCTCCCAGCGCTCCTCGCCCTCCTCGGTTCCGTCGTCGAGGTAATCTTTGTAGCCCGTACGGTCGAGCACGAGGTCAATCAACTGCACAACCGACAACTCGTTGCGCGCGGTGTGCCAGTGATTCAACAGGCGGCCAAAGTTGGCGAGCGCCGCCCCCGCTTTGCCCCCAAAGGTCAGCGCGAACGGCGATTTCGGCCCATGTTCGCCGAGGTCACGCAACACGTCGGCGGGCGCGAGATGTGCCGCCGTCGCCGCAGTGGTGAGCTGTTCGAGCGTCTTCGCCCCTACGCCGCGCGGCGGGGTGTTGATCACGCGCAGCAGGCTCACCGTGTCCGCCGGGTTGTGGGTCAACCGCAGGTAGGCGATGACGTCCTTGATTTCCTTGCGCCCGTAGAAGCGCTGAGCGCCCACGAGTTTGTACGGCAGCCCCGCGCGCAGGAAGGCCTCTTCCACCGCCCGCGATTGCGCGTTGGTGCGGTACATCACCGCACAGTCGCCGGGCGCGCACTCGCCTTTTGCGGTCAGCGAGGCAATTGTGTCCACCACGAACTGTGCTTCCTCGTCCTCGTTGTACGCCTCGTAGGCGAAGATTTCCACCCCGCCTTTGCGCTGGGTGAAGAGCTGCTTGCGCGTGCGGCCCGGATGGAGGTCAATCACCGCCATCGCCGCGTCGAGGATCAACTGTGTCGAGCGGTAGTTTTCTTCGAGCAGGATGGTGTGCGCGTCGGGATAATCTTCCTGAAAGCGGCGGACGTTGCGGTAGTCCGCCCCGCGCCAACGGTACACACTCTGGTCAGGGTCGCCCACGGCGTACAGATTGTGGTTCAACTTCGCAAGTTGCCGCAGAAGCGCGTACTGCGCCGTGTTCGTGTCCTGAAACTCGTCCACGAGGATGTGATCGTAATAGCGCTGATACTTCTCCAGCACCTCCGGGTGGTCGCGGAACAATTCCACGACCTTCATCAACAGATCGTCGAAGTCGAGGGCGTTATGGGTAACGAGTAATTGCTGGTAGCGCACGTACACGCGCTTGGCGATCTCGGCGAAATACGTGGAAGCCGCAAACTCCTCCGGGCCGATCAGCTCGTTCTTGGCCGCCGAAATCTTGTTGAGGAATTTCTGCGGCGGATACTGCTTGTCGTTGAGGTTGAGGTCTTTGACGGCCTGCTTGGCGAGCGCGAGCTGATCGGACTCGTCGAAGATGACGAAATCGGCGGTCACGGGGAGCAGCGCGGCCTCCCGCCGCAGGAACCGCGCGCAGATGGCGTGGAACGTCCCGATGGTCAGCCCGCGCAGGTTGCCTTCGAGCAGCACTTCCACGCGCGACTTCATCTCCCGCGCCGCCTTGTTCGTGAACGTCACCGCCATGATCTTGTGCGGCGGCACGCCCAGTTGCCCGACGAGGTGCGCGATGCGGTGTGTGAGCACGCGCGTCTTGCCGCTGCCCGGCCCGGCGAGGATCAGCGTCGGCCCTGGCCCGGCGGTCACGGCCTGGCACTGCTGCGGGTTCAATCCGTCGAGGAGGTTCATAAGTGCGCGAATTGTAGCACATGGAGGTAAACGAAGTTGGGACTGTCTGGACATGACAGAAGCGGTTTGCTACTCGTGCTCAATCTGACTATACTTTCCATACGATACTTGCGCTCTGGGATGATGAATCCGGGAGTGTGCTGAATGGAAAACCGACATGCGCGTCAGCCATATCGAGCTCTATAGCTGGAAAAATTTCCGGCGTGTCAGTGTAGACTTGCCGGAGCGGGTTTTTCTGGTCGGCCCTAATGCTTCCGGCAAGTCGAACTTTCTGGATGCCTTCCGGTTCTTGCATGACCTCGCGGCTCCTGGCGGCGGGCTACAGCGGGCCTGTGCGGAACGGGGAGGGGTATCCAAGATCCGTTGCCTCGCTGCTCGGCAAGATCCAGATGTGGGGCTTACCGTGTCTCTGGCGGAGAACTCTAAGATCTTGTGGCGATATGAGATCAAAGTCAATCAGCAGCAGCGTGGTTACCGCTTGGCAACACTGACTCGAGAAGCGGTGTCTAAAGGCAATAAACTGCTGTTTGAGAGGCCTAACGCTGCTGACCGCGCTGACCCTCTCCGCTTGACCCAAACCGCAATTGAGCAAATCAACTTAAACGTTGAATTTCGCGAGGTTGTACAGTTCTTTGAAAAGATTTTCTATCTGCATCTGGTGCCACAAATTGTACGTAGCAGGGGTGATCTGATCAGTCAGGGTGGGTTGGCCGAGGCGTACGGGCGAAATTTTCTAGAGCGTGTAGCAAAAACCAGCATTAAGACACGCAATGCTCGTTTGAGACGTATACGTGATGCGCTGGTGATCGCCGTACCGCAACTGAAGGACCTGTGGCTGGAGAGGGATGAGCGTGGAGTACCGCACTTAATCGGGACATACGAGCATTGGAGACCGCGCGCCGCCAGGCAAACAGAAGAGCAATTCTCCGATGGTACACTCCGGCTATTGGGTTTGCTATGGGCCTTGCAGGAAGGTGAAGGCCCTTTGTTGCTCGAAGAGCCTGAGCTCTCGTTACATAGCGGGGTGGTGCGCCGACTACCTAACTTGATTTACCGGACCCAGCGAAGCCGTAAGCGACCACCTCGCCAAGTGCTCATTAGTACGCATAGCGTTGATTTGCTCTCTGAACCGGGTATCAGTGGCGAAGAGGTTTTGATGCTCATACCGGGTGCAGAGGGAACGCATGTGAAGGTGGCGGCGGGCGTGCCGGAAATCAGAGAATTACTTGAGGCCGGGATGAGTGCGGCTGATGCGGTGATACCTCACACTGAGCCAGAGCACGCTACTCAACTGGAACTATTCTCATTGTGATGCCCAGCCCGGTGAGTTTGGTTGCCGAGGGATTATTGGATGAGCAGGTCCTGCGTCATTTGTTGGCGCAGTCTGGTCGCGACTTTGCACTGGGTGTCTGTTATGGCAAGCGAGGCCGTGATCACTTGGCGCAGAACATCGGACGTTTCAATCAGGCGGCTGTCCATCACCCGTTTATTGTGCTGGCTGACCTGGAAAATGATGAGTGCCCGCCCAGCCTAATCCGGCAATGGCTACCTCGGGGATGCCACTCTAACCTTGTCCTTCGCATTGCTGTCCGCAAGGTCGAATCTTGGATACTCGCGGACGGGCAGGCCTTTGCCGAGTTTCTAGGTATTCCCACTGCCAGAGTTCCTCTTGAACCCGACGGAGAAACTGATCCCAAGGCCCGGCTTATAAACTTGGCGCGCCGGTCTCGTTATCGCACTATCCGTGAAGACTTGGTGCCTGCGCCTGGGAGCACCAGTTCCATTGGCAAGAACTATGTCGGTCGGCTCACTGGCTTTGTGTTGAATCATTGGCGAGCGGAACGTGCTTGCCGCAACTCGCCGAGCCTAGAGCGGGCTTTGAAAGCTGTACAAACCTGCTCGCCCACTCTCGGCCAGGCCTGAGCGTGTAGACCCTCACTCAACGGTAGGCCGTTCATGTACATTGCCATCGAAGGCGTGATCGGCGTCGGCAAGACCTCGCTCGCGCGGCTGCTCCAGCCCGCGTTCGGCGCGCAAGTGCTGCTGGAGGTGTTCGAGGAAAACCCCTTCCTCTCGGACTTCTACTCCGACCGCGCCCGGTATGCCTTTCAGACCCAGATGTTCTTTCTGCTCTCGCGCTACCACCAGCAGCGCGTCGTGCCCGTGCTGCTGGAGCGCGGCCCGCTCATCGCCGACTACACTTTTGCCAAAGACGCGCTCTTCGCGCGCATCAACCTGCGCGGCGACGAGCTCACACTGTACCACCGCCTGCACGACGCGCTCGCCGAGAAGATGCCGCGCCCGGATTTGCTCGTCTGCCTGCGCGCCCCGACCGATGTGCTCATGCAGCGCATCGCGCAGCGCGGGCGGTCTTACGAGCGGCAGATGGAGCGCGCGTATATTGACGAGCTCAACCGCGCTTACGACGAGTTCTTCGCCGGTCATCGCCCGTCGCCCGTGTTGACCATCGAGGCCGAGGGGCTGGATTTCGTGGCGAACCCGGAAGACCTGCGCGCCGTCACCGACCGCATCCAGTCCGCGCTCGGTCTTGGCGCTTACCAGACGCCCTTGATGCTGAGAGATGGGTAACATCCGGGCTCTCTTGTGCCCGCGAATGGACGCGAATTTCCGCCAACCTATTCGCGTCTATTCGCGCAGATTAGCGGACGGCATGAACTATGATTGAACGCGAGACGTTGCTGAAAATCGCCCGCGACACCGCCGCCCAGCGCATGGCCGCGCGGCGCACGCTGATCTCGGCCTACCTGACCGGCTCGGTCGCCGCGGACGAGCCTCTGCTCGGCGACGCGACCGACATTGACCTCGTCTTCATCGAGGACGCCGAGACGCCGTCCGCACGCGAAGTCGTCCGGCTCACCGACCAGGTCGCGCTGGACATTCAATATCGGCTCAAAGCCGATTACGCCCACCCGAAGGAGCTGCGCGTCCACCCCTGGCGCGGCCCGGAGATGTGCGAGCCGATCTTCCTGCGCGACCCGACGCACTTCTTTGAGTTGGTACAGTCGAGTGCGCGGGGACAGTTCCACCGCCCGGATCACGTGGCCGCGCGGGCGCGGACGTTCGTCGAATGGGCGCGCGAGGAACTGCACATGGGCGTGCTGCCCGGCATGGAGTCGTCGCCCGTCACCATCTCCGCGCTCTGCCGCTCGCTGTTGTACTCGGCGAATGCGGTCATCACGCTCACCGGTTTCCCGGCGGCGGGGCGCAGGCTGACGATGAAGCTGGAGGCTGCCGCCCGCACGCTTCGCGTGGATCGCGCCGAGGGTTACGATCAGTTCATCGCGATCTTCGGCGGCGCTTCCGTAGAGACGCGACATGTCGCGTCTCTACTCGCCGATTGGTCGGCGGCGTACCGGGCCGGGCAGGCGGCGGGGGATGAGCTCGTCCACCCCGCACGGCGCACCATCTACGAGCGCGGCTTCCAATCGCAAATCGAGGCCGACCGCGCGGCGGACGCCCTCTGGTTGATGCTCTACACCTGGCAGGCGTGCCTGAAGAACCTGCCCGGCGACAGCCCGCACGCCGACCGGTGGATCGCCTTTCTGCAACAATTGCAGATGGCCTCCCCCGCCGGGTTCGCGGAGCGCGTCCGGCAGGCGCGGGCCTATGTAGATTTGGCCGCCGAGGTGGTGGAGACGTGGGCCGAAAAAAATGGAGCGTGATTGCCCCCATCCCCGCCCCTTCCCCCGTCGGGAAAAGCTCCGACAGGAGAAGGGAGTCCCCTCCCCCGTTCGCGTCCTGAGCGGAGCGCAGCGCAGTCGAAGGATTAGCGAACGGGGGAGGGATAGGGTGGGGGTGGAGTGAAACATGAAGAAATTTGTCGTCGTCGCGGGTAATATCGGGGTCGGGAAGTCCAGCCTCGTGCAGCTGCTCTGCGAGCGGCTGAGTTGGCAGCCGTTCTACGAGGCTGTCACGGAGAATCCCTACCTCCCCGATTTTTATCGCGACATGCAGACGTGGAGTTTCCACTCGCAAATCTTCTTCCTCGCCAACCGGCTGCGCACGCACCGGCAGCTGCTCGACCATCCCACCTCGGTCGTGCAGGATCGCTCCGTCTACGAAGACGCCGAAATCTTCGCGCGGAATTTGTACGAGCGCGGCCATCTGGGCGAGCGTGACTACCGGACTTACCGGCAGTTGTACGAAGTGCTCACCGAGCTCCTGCCGCCGCCCGATCTGGTGGTGTACCTACGCGCCTCGGTGGGGACTCTCCAGGCCCGCATCGCCCGGCGCGGGCGCGATTACGAGCGCCGGATCGCGCCCGACTACCTGGCGCACTTGAACGACCTGTACGAGCGTTGGATTGAGGCTTTCACCTTCTGCCCGGTGCTGGCCGTCCCTGCCGACGATCTGGACTTTGTCACCCATCGCGTCCATCTCGACCTGGTCGTCCGCAAGGTCGGGGACAAGCTGCAAGGCAAAGAAGAAGTGGATTTCCGGGAGGACGAGGTGCAGCCGACTGATGCCTGATGTCTGTTCACTAACAGACATCAGGCATCAGTCGGACTCGCCTCCCTATGCTATACTTGACCCCACATGCCCAAAATTTTGGTGATCGAGGACAACCCGGACAGCGCCGAGCTGGAGAAGCGGGTGCTCGCGGCGAAGGGCTACGAGGTCCTGGAAGCGCCGGACGCGGAGACCGGCCTGCAACTGGCCGTTGACCAGCATCCGGATGCGATTGTGTTGGACCTGGGCCTGCCGGACGCGGACGGGCAGACCCTCGTCGGCTGGATGCGGCGCATCCCGGCCCTCGCGCACATCCCCATCATTGCGTGCACGGCCTGGCCGGAGGAAACGGCGCGCAAGATGGTGGAGGCCTACGGTTGCGACGGCTACATCCGCAAGCCCATCAGCGTGGCGACGTTTGCCGAGCAAATCGCCGCTTACCTGCGCTTGGCGAAAACCGGTTGAATGCGTGTCCGCGCCTGCCGCCGTGCCCGTCACCGACCTGCCGTTTCAACTGGCGCCCGCGAGCCGATTCACGATTGAGCAATTGACGGCGGCCTATAACCAGACGCGGGTGGATTATCTGGTGCCCATGCCCATGAACGCGGCGCGGCTCGCGGAGTACATTCAGCATTACGACGTTGATCTGGAGCGTTCGGCCGTCGCGCTCGCCGACGAGCAGATGCTGGGGCTGGGGATGCTGGGGGTGCGTCCGGGCCGCGCCTGGATCACTCGCCTGGGCGTGCTGCCGGGGAAGCGCCGGCGCGGCGTGGGGTGGGTGCTCTCGCAGGCGCTCCTGGCCGCCGGCGACGAACTGGGGGCCGAGCGTACAATCTTAGAAGTTATCAAGAATAACACTCCCGCGTATAATTTGTTCCTGAAGCACGGGTTTGAAGTGACCCGCGAACTGGTCGTGCTGCGCCGCCCGCCGGGGCCGCCCGCGCACCCACCCCCCGGCGAGGCCCGCGCGCTGGGCCGCGCGGAGGCGCTGGCCCGGCTCGCCGCGCGCCCCGACCCACAATCGTGGATTACCGGGACCGAGTCGCTGGCGCATCTTGAGCATCTGACCGGCATCCAGCTTGTCCTGCCGGACGGCGGCCGGGGCTGGCTGGTCTGGCAAGTGCAAATGTTTCGAGGGTTTCCGCTGTTGCTTTCCCATCTGGCTCTGCGCACCGAGCAGGGCGATCCAGCGAGAGTGGGGAATGCTTTGTTGGCGCATTTGTATCAGCAGTATCCCGACCTGGATACACACACCGAAAATTTTCCGGCCCAGGATCCTCATCTGCCGGCCTTTTTTGATATGGGCTTCATGGAGTCCTTTCGCCGTCTTGAGATGCACCGCCTGAACCGACGGGGGGAACACCCAACATGACTTCTTCGCTTAATGTCTCCGTCCCCGAACAGCGCCGCCTGGCCCTGCTCTATCGCATCAGCCGGGAGCTGTCCGGCCGCATCAACCTGAACGAGCTGCTGCCCCGTGTGCTCAAAGAAACCGTCGAGGCCACGCAGGCCAGCACGGGCACCGTCATCGTCTTCGACGATC
>Ga0184639_10000778_pt1 | contig 13041 bp, 10 predicted proteins | sample PLM31_170_b2_FD_133155 | JGI IMG/M metagenome (GOLD analysis project Ga0184639, IMG submission 133155) | Groundwater sediment microbial communities from an aquifer in East River, Colorado, USA - PLM3-1_170_b2 | ecosystem: Environmental > Terrestrial > Soil > Riparian zone | place: USA: East... | reverse complement strand
CGTTTCGCTTGGCGAGGGTTGGACGCCGCTGCTGCGGGCCCAGCGCTTAGGAAAGCAACTCGGAATTGATCAGCTTTACATCAAAGACGAATCGCAGAATCCAACGCAGAGCTTCAAAGCTCGCGGCATGTCGGCGGCGGTGTCGATGGCAAAGGAACTGGGAGCGCAGAAGCTCGCGGTGCCCTCCGCCGGAAACGCAGCGGGCGCACTCGCAGCTTATGCGGCCCGCGCTGGTCTCGAGTGTTTCATCTTCATGCCAGCAGACACCCCACGCGCCAACATAGTCGAATGCGAACAGACAGGCGCCGAAATTACTCTGATGGATGGGTTAATTACTGATTGCGGGGCGGAAGTGGCGCGGCGAAAAGAAGCGGAAGGATGGTTTGACGTTTCCACTTTGAAGGAACCTTATCGCGTCGAAGGAAAGAAGACACTGGGCTATGAGTTGGGCGAGCAACTCAACTGGGAACTACCGGACGTCATCATTTATCCGACCGGCGGAGGCACTGGATTGATTGGCATGTGGAAAGCATTTGATGAAATGGAACAGATGGGCTGGATTGGTTCGAAGCGTCCGCGCATGGTGACAGTTCAGTCGAGTGGCTGCGCGCCCATTGTGACCGCGTTTGAAGCGGGGAAGCGGTTCGCCGATGAATTTCCCGATGCGAAGACAGTAGCTGCGGGACTGCGAGTGCCGAAGGCCATTGGAGACTTTTTGATTCTGGACGCAATACGCGCATCAGGGGGTACGGCGCTGGCCGTCACCGACGAAGAATTGATTGCCGCAACTCACGAGATTGGCTCTGCCGAAGGAATATTCTGTGCGCCCGAAGGCGCTGCGTGTTTGCCGGCGCTGAGGAAATTGATTGCCGCCGGAGAGGTGAAATCCGACGAGCGTGTTGTCCTCTTCAATACCGGCGCAGGCGTGAAATATCTCGAAGCGTTTTCAACGGATTCTGATTGAACGGCCTGTAGTAAACAATGGCTGAGACACTATGGCTTACCCCAAGGAGAATCTCCCATGAAAAAATTATTGACCATGGTGGTTGCTTGTCTAGTGGTAAGCGGCGTGAGCGTTCGGCCGGTTGCGGCTTCCTCGAATGCGGAAAAGGAACTCCGTTTTGCCGGCAAGGTGAAACTGGGAATTGAAAAACTTGGTTCGGGCCGCGACACCCGCGTTGAAGTTAAGCTCCGCGATAAGACGCGCCTGAAAGGCTACATCAGCGAAATCAGTGACAATGGATTTGTGGTAACCGATGTCAGGACCGGCGCATCAAAGAGCGTCGCTTACGCCGAGGTCAGGCAGATCAAAGGCAACAACATGTCGACCGGGGCCAAGATAGCCATTGGCGTGGGGGTCGCAATAGGGCTTATATTGCTTATCTCGTGGCTAATCGTCACGAGTAGCGACTAGTCAATTGTTGGTAACGAAATTCCAGGTAGGTGAGGTTAGAAACTTGAGAAGCTTAATTATCTTAGTGTTGCTACTCGTCGCGGTTGGCGCCGGTAGTGCGCAACAGCCGCAAATAAGCTCGCCCGAGGCAACTGATAAAGCGAAGCTCGACTCGCTACGTCGCAGCGGGATTGAAGCGCTTTACAATCTTGATTACGACAAAGCTGAGCGAGACTTCAAGGAGATCGTCCGGCTCTACCCGAGTCATCCTGCTGGTCCGCAGTTGTTGGCCGCGCGGCTTTGGATCAAGACACTCTATGAGTCGCGGCGGCTTCAGTCGTCTCTTTACAGCTCGGAAAGTTTTTATTCGAGCGGCGATGATAAGGTTGATCCGAAAATCATCGCAGGGTTTCGCAACTTAACTCGCGAAGCGAAGCGGCTCGCCGAAGTGCGACTAAAACAGAACCCGAAAGACATTGAGGCACTCGATTGGCTTGCCGCAATACAAGGACTCAAAGCATCGTTTGAAGAGGCGGTTGAGCGACGCCACTTTGCGGCTCTTAAAGATGGCGACGACGCGGTTGATCGTCACCGCGAGGTTCTCAAGCTCGATCCGAATTTCATTGATGCCGGTCTTACAGTGGGTCTTTACGAATACGTGGTGGGTTCCCTGCCGTTGCCGATCAAGGTGGTAGCCGGCATCACCGGTTTTCGCGGTTCGAAGAAGCGCGGGTTAGCGATGCTCGAGCGCATCGCGCATGAGGGCACCTGGTCGTGCGACGACGCCAAGACTCTCCTGATCGTTCTTTACACGCGTGAAAAACGATACTCGGATGCCCTAAGCCACGCTCGCGATCTCAGTGCGAAGTATCCGCGCAACTATCTGTTCCGACTGGAAGCCGCGGATGCGTTAGTCTCCCAGGCGGAAGTGGAACGAAAAAACAAGAACATTGAGGCGGCTGTCAAAGCTGAACGCGAAGCGTTTGCCACGTTTGACGATCTGCTGCACGACCGCTCAGTGCGAGATACAGTTTCGCGGGCGCTCGATCTGGTTCACTTCAAATATGGCGAGGTGTTGTTGACGGCCGGTGAGGGAGAGCGAGCTGCAAAAGAGTTTCTCGCCGCAACCAGAGTCGAACGTGCCGAGCCTACGCTGGTTACGATGGCCCATCTCTACGCCGCGCGCGCTTTCGATCTGGCAGGTAAACGCGACGACGCGTTGTCTCAGTATCGTGAGGTTTTGACGCGACCGGATATTTACGCCGCGCATGATGAAGCAAAGAAAGGGTTGCGCCAACCCTACAAGACGGAAATCGCAAGTAGCGGAATGTAGATAGCTCGACGCTGTGTGTAAGCGAGCCAGCGGGGGCAAGCCCACCTTCCTAACCAAGAGGTGAGCCGGTTTGAGTTGTTAATCCTTGCTTGTGAGGCTTTCAAAGCGAGATCAACCGAGCGAGTTAGGAAGTCTCGCAGGTTGGGAAGGTGGGCTTGCCCCCGCTGATTGGCTAACTAACTACCGTACCTTAATCAAGAGTCTTGAAGGTGGACAAGTATGGAGCATTCAATGAACAACAGCAGTTTCGAGGATGCCAGGAGAGAACAAACGAGTGTGCTGGCTCCGCTTGAGAGAGCGGCGCTGCGAGGACTCGCGCGCCGGATGCCGCAGTGGGTAAATTCCGACCACCTATCGCTGCTCGGTCTCGTGGCTATGTTCCTGGCCGGCGTGTGCTACGCGGCAAGCAGGCAGAACCCGCTGATGTTGCACCTCGTGAACGTTTGCATATTTCTCAACTGGTTTGGCGACAGCCTGGACGGAACACTGGCGCGGTACAGAGATCGGCAACGCCCCCGTTACGGTTTTTATGTTGACCACATCATAGACACTTTTGGAACCATGTTCCTGATCTTCGGGCTCGCACTTTCAGGTTATATGACGGAGCGAGTTGCTGCGGGCGTGCTGATCGTCTTCCTTATGCTGGCAATCAACTCGTACCTGGCCGCCTACGCGCTTGGGATCTTCAAAATCTCTCAATGGAAGATGGGCCCCACCGAGGCCCGTTTGCTTCTTATCATCGGCAACCTTTTCCTGATCCACAGTGCGCATACCCGAATATTCGGCCACACGTTTCTGCTTTTCGACGTTGGCGGTGTGCTTGGCATTGTGGCGATGGCAGCCATCCTGGTCTTCTCGTCCATCAAGAATACGCACACGCTCTATGAACTGGAGCGCCTGCCTGAACTTCAGGTCCCACGCGGAAGCCCACAAGTTGGGGAGGCCTCTGGTTCAATGAGTCAGATCAATTAGAGCCCTTCCTAACCGTCCCACCCCACGCGGGTTACGGCGCTCCCCAGGGTCGGGCTTCTGTTTATGCTTCACTGGATAAAGTTCAATGTGGTCGGCGTGCTTGGCTTTGCCTTACAGTCGGGCGCGCTCTTTGTTCTTACGCACACCGCGCCTCGCGTTAGTTATCTGGCGGCGACCGCCGTAGCCGTCGAGCTGGCAGTCTTGAATAACTTTGTCTGGCATCAACGATGGACGTGGAATGACCGACCTTCGACAACGAAGAAGGAAACTCTGCGCCGGCTTGCGAAGTTCAACATCACGACTGGCCTGGTCTCGATCGCCGGCAATCTACTCGTGATGAACCTTCTCGTTGGCCGCTTTGGCCTGCCGATCGCGGGTTCCAACCTGGCCAGCGTTGCAGCTTGCTCGATACTGAGCTTTATTCTCGCCGATAGAATTGCGTTTGATATGGAAGAGACCTCCACATCAGAACCGGAAGCGGTAGCGACCGGCCAAATACTCAACTCAAAATACTCTCTCTTTCGATGATCTTTGGTATTGTAGGTATCCCAAAACCGATCGCTACCGCCCCGGTTCTGATAATGTGACTCATCCATAGTTGAGTATCGAGCCGGTCGCTACCGCTTCCGGTTCTGATAGTGCTAGTCATTCCTAGTTGGGTATTGGGCCGATCCGCTACCGCTCCCGGTTCTGATAATGCTAGTCATTCCTAGTTGGGTATTGGGCCGGTCGCTACTGCTCCCGGTTCTGATAATAGCGCTTGACGTTCCGCTCGATCCACGCGTACAAACCTATGAATGACAGAGCTACAAACAGGCGATTCGCCCGGCGCCTCTATGGCCGTTGAGACTTTCGATCTCGTGCGACGCTTTCAGGATTTTGTAGCCGTTGACAACCTCAACCTTACTGTCCGGCGCGGGAGCTTCTTTGGCTTTCTCGGCCCCAACGGCGCCGGCAAATCTACAACGATAAAGATGCTGACAGGATTGCTTGCTCCAACGAGTGGCCAGATCCGCGTGCTCGGCCGCGCTCTTTCCGAGCAACCTCTGGAAGTGAAACGAAGGATCGGGGTGGTCCCTGAAGATCTAAATCTTTTTGAGAGACTGACCGGCGCCGAGATGCTTGCTTTCACGGGAAGAATGTATGGCCTGCAAAAAGCAGAGATTGCCCAACGCTCGCCGGAGCTTCTCGATCTCATGGAACTCCGCAACGAGCCGCGCAAGCTGATTGTTGAATACTCGCACGGGATGAAAAAGAAACTTTCCCTGGCGTGTGCCTTGATTCACCGGCCGGAAATTCTTTTTCTCGACGAACCCTTTGAGGGCATTGATGCGATCGCCTCACGCACGCTGAAGGATCTGCTCTCCCGGCTCACCGCACGTGGCCTGACAGTTTTCCTGACTTCCCATGTGCTGGAGATTGTGGAGAGGCTCTGCAGCGATATAGCGATCATCTCGCAGGGCAAGCTGCTCGCGTCGGGCTCCCTTGATGAGCTGCGAAAAGGAATCCAACTTGACGGCCAACAAGCCGACCTCGTCGGCCAACAAAAGGGACCAATCTCCCTGGAAGAATATTTCATTCACGTAGTTGGCGGCGAGCGCAGCACGGGCGAAGAAGAAGTGCTTCAGTGGCTGGCGTAGGATAGCTTCTCAATCATTGCCGTTGCGCCGGAGCCCTTGTTACACCCTCCAGATTAATAGCGAAATCTTGTGCAGAACGTGTAAGTGGCATTACAATCTGTCCCTGTTAGAAGAGCGTCTCACAGCGAGCGAACATCTAGCCTAAGAGTTACGGAACCTCAACCCTAACGTTAGCCGGCTTCGTCAGAGCTCCCATCATGTGCATTGACCCAAATAAGGAAAGCGCTCAACCCAGCCAGCCACCAAACCCCACGGAGGTGATAAATGGAATACTTCACACGGCTACGCAAGTTTTGGTTTCCAGATCTGAGTGCTTTTTTGTGGTTGCTGCTGGCCCTTCCGGGCTTGTTCTTTTTTCAGACGACTGTCCATGAAGGCACCCACGGCCTGGCAGCTTGGATTAACAACGGAGACTTTCCCAAGGTGGCGCCATTCCCACACCTTACCGTACGTGATGGCAACTTCCTTAACGGCGTGACGATTCCCGATAAGAGCGTGTCGCCGAAGGAGAGACAAACCTGCAATCCTAAGGATGCTCCCGCAGCCTTCCCCCGGCTGGCGGGGTGGATTGGATGGCCGCAGATCATCGCACTGCTCTTAGTAGCAGGCCTTACGCTCATCTTCGTGTTTGCAAACATAACCAATCCGTTCTTCGCCTTTCTGTTGCGTACCTGGCACTTCGGCGCCGTCATCGACTTTACGTTCAATTCTGCCAAGAACCTTTTCGGCATGTGCGACGCCAGTCAGGATTGGAGCAGAGTGATGATCCGGGGTGATATCAATCCCACCTTGTTCTGGTTCCTAACGCTATTTTTGTGGCTGGTGATTATTTTCCACATCGCCTGGCTTGGCTGGCCGAAACGTGAACCCCCCGCGGAGATCGGTTTCTGGGATTACCGCTGGATTGCATTGCTCCTGCTGGTCTTGTCGTTCATTGCCTTAGTAGTGTCGTTGGTGGTTAGAGATGACACCAGGATCGACAAGGGTTCGTGGGTGTTCTGGGTGGGGCTGGTAGGGCAGTTTCTGGCGCTGATTTGGTATATGACCTATGTTTGGCTCACGTTCAAACACCAGCGCAAGCAACAGCAGTGACACTATGCGTGTTGGCAGCAAATTGCAGGGAGTTCCTTTTTGAGTAAACGGCTCGAAAGTACGCTAGCGCGGTCTTCGCGCCCGAAGGAAAATATCGACTCGCACGTTAACTACTGGAACCGCGTTGCACGGGAGAAGCGCTTCTCGCATCCGCTGCGTCTGGAGTGGCTCGCGCGGTATTCGAACCAACAAGCTCGCATTCTTGATTACGGGTGTGGCTATGGACGCACGCTGGCTGATCTTTCAGAAGCGGGTTTCCAGAATCTTGTTGGTGTGGATTTTTCAGAAGCCATGCTGGCGCGCGCGCTTGTCGCGCTACGTCGCCCAGGGTTGGTTCGCAATGATGGAATCAGCTTGCCTTTTAAGAACGATTCCTTCAATGCAGTGTTGCTCTTCGCGGTGCTGACCTGCATTCCTGATGGTAACGAGCAGAGACTCCTTCTGGCTGAAGCAGCGCGCGTGCTACGGCGCGGCGGACTGATTTACCTCAGCGACCTCCTGATTAACGATGACCGGCGCAATCGCGAACGTTATGAGCAATACGCGGAGGCCTACGGTTGCTACGGAGTGTTTGAACTCCCGGAAGGTGTCGTGGTGCGACATCACCAAAGGGAATGGATTGAGGAAATAACGAGTTCGTTCCAGCAGTTGGAGTATGAACCCTTCACTGTGACGACGATGAATGGCAATGCGTCGGCGGCTTTTCAATATCTGGGCTGCAAGCAGGATTGAGATTCGTGCAAATAAGCGACATGCGCAACACGATTGGACTATCAGACTTCAGATTAGTCCATTTGTCATTTCTCAGGTTTTCTTATCAGAACCGGGAGCGGTAGCGACCGGCCGAACGCTCAACGCAACTCTGTCGATTGCCGCTTGGATCACAGGTATTTCTTTAATCGCCTGCTGATGAGTCCTGGTTGAGCATTGGGGCCGGTCGCTACCGCTTCCGGTTCTGATATTGAGTGATCTTAAACGAACAGCTTTTTCAGACTGGACCACTATCAAATAAACGGAGGTAGAAAGTTGTCGGCTAAAACTCTGTGAGTGGTTGGATTTCTATTTCTTGTGGCAGCAGCCGTCGTGGCAGTTCTTAATTTGAAGCGGGTGGCAAACCTCGGAATGATGTGGCTTTCGCCGCCGCTACTGATTGTCGGCCTTGCTTTTGTCGCTTTGGCGGCACGAAGGAAATAAGCTGCGTCCGTGCGATGGGGCAGTAGCCCGACCGTTAGGGAGGGCGCAAACGGAGAGACGCCGGGGATCTCGACCACAATGAACCGGCGCCCTCCCTAATGGTCGGGCTACTGCCCCGAAGTCAACTAACTAAGGCACTTCCACGATCAATTCGCGGCCGAAAGTAAAATTAGGACGCTTCCGGCCCTTAAGATATTTAGCTGCGGTCTGCGACAGAGCGGTTATGAGAATTGGCAGTGCGATGGTCGCGTCGCAATTCACGTAGGCGCTGTGAGCGCCCCGAGCAAGTTTGCCGTAAACCAATCCTTCATCAAATGAAACCGCGTTTGATCGACCGCCCGGATGTGGAGCGTCGGTGGTGATCTGTATTGCGTACTTGTGGCCCTGATGGTGATTCTTGAGGATGAACGAAGAAACCTCCGTTTGCTGAACAAAACTTTTCGGCGTTCCGCCGCCCAGATTTATGACGCCGGTGAGACGCGCGCGCGCCGTAATGTTTGTCATATCGAGCACGTCCTGCACGATGTCAAACATGAAATTGTTCTTCTTTTCAAAACGCGCGGCGGCGATTCCTACAGCAACGCCACTATCGGAGATGGCCGGGCAGAAGATCGGCACTCGCGCTTTGTAGGCAGACGTAAGAACGCCATCTTCCGTGGCAATCTCAGCTAACTCTCGGCCCAGCAGATGGAGAAACTCGCGTGTCGAGTAAGGACGTGACTGGTCGAGCTGGTTAGTGAAGCCGCCGACCCATTCATTAGCCTCCCGGTATTCTTCATCACTGGCGAGCAGGTCCCACATGCGACTGATTTGCGATGCGTTCAGTTCGGCGTCCGTCATGTTCGGATGGGCCTGGAAATGATAGCGACCAAGCGTTTCGTGCAAATCATGAAAGAGAAGTGAGCCGGAAAGCACCAGCACATCAACAAAGCGGTTCTTGATTACGTAAGCGAGCAGCCGGCGCATTCCCGCCGGTATCAGGGCCCCAGAGCCGGCAACAATAATAGTTGTGTTGTCGCCGAGCATGTCGAGCCAGATGCGGTGGGCCTCCGCGAGTTGACGGCCACCAAAGCCTGCGCCCTCCATCTTCTCGAGCAGACCGGCAACCGAGCGATCGCGATCCACCTGAACGGGCCGAGTGGGCGTTGTAAGATACTTCGATGCTTTGGGTTTTCGCTGCGTAACCATAAAACTTGTCAACCTCTCAGATTGTGAACGTCAAGAAACGATTGCTGGTTCACTTCAGGACTATTAAGAAAGTATTCAAAAATCGGTGCGACGCCGTGAACGCGTCTTCGCGCCGTTAACCGCAAGATATGTATAGGCGTCGTAACGCGACTCATAGAACTGCGACAGATCAGCACCTTCAGCCTCGGTCAATTCACCGTCCTTCACGCGCTGGTTTATCAGGCGGCGGAAACCATCGTGAAGCAGGCTCTTCTCATAACGCGCGCGCTCAGTTGCTTCGCCGACAGTCGTACCGCGGATTACCTTCTTAATCAGATAGCCTTCGTCATCAATATAGATATGAGCTTCATGCGGCGTGCCAAAAAGGTTGTGGTTGTTTCCCATCACTTCCTGGTAAGCGCCAACAAGCAGAAATGCCAGGTAATAGGTTTCACCCGGGATCAGGGAATGGAGCTCTAGCACCTGCTTGACGTCATGCAGATCGACAAACTTGTCTACCACACCGTCAGAGTCACAGGTGATGTCGCAAAGTGTCGCGTATTCGGTCGGTGGCTTGTTCAGGTAATGAATCGGCACGATGGGGAAAAGCTGATCAAGTGCCCAGTGGTCGGGAACCGAACGAAACACTGAAAAGTTCGTCAAATACTTGGCGCATAACAACCGCCGGAGATCGTCAAATTCTTCCGAAACGTACTTGGCCTGCTGGGCATACTTGTCCGCACGTTCGCAAACATCCCAAAACAGCACCTCACCTTTCGCGCGATCTTCGAGGGAAACCAGACCAAGGTTGAAAAGCGTGAACAACTCTTCGCGGTGTTCGAGCGCGTCGTGGTAGTACTCTCGATAGTTCTTCACCGTTATTGACGCTCTAAGATCGCCCAGTTCAGTTACGACCTGCGGATCGTCGTCGTCGATCTCAATCGGCGTTATGTCTTCAACTATAGTTTCGATTTCGTCCTGGACGTTTGTGATTAATAGAGCGTGATAGGCGGAGAGGAAGCGTCCCGACTCCTGGATGATTGTGGGATGCGGAACGTTCTCATCATCGCAGACCTGCTTGATTACATAGATCACGTCGTTCGCGAATTCCTGGGCGCTGTAGTTGGCGGATGAGTCAAACGCGGTTTTGGAGCCGTCGTAGTCAACCGCCATGCCTCCGCCGACGTCGAGAAGATCTACCGGCACCTTCATCTGATAGACCTTCGCATACACGCGAGCCGCCTCTTTCATGGCATTCTTGATTCGCTTGATGTCGGTGAGCTGCGAACCGATGTGAAAGTGCAGCAGCTTGAGCATGTCGATGCGATCCGCCTGTTCAAGACGACGAATCACTTCCAGCATCTCTGTCGTAGTGAGCCCAAACTTTGCAGCTTCGCCGCCCGACTTTTCCCAGCGGCCAGAGCCCTTCGAGTAGAGCTTGACGCGCATACCGAGAATGGGATTGCCGCCGCCTTCGTTGCGGTCCGCTATGTTCAGTACGTGATCAAGTTCGCTAAGTTTTTCAATCACGATCACTACGCGCTTGCCACAGCGGGCGCCGGCAAACGCGAGCTCAACAAATTCTTCGTCCTTGAAACCATTGATCACCAGCAAGCTGTCGGGTGTTTGTTCCAGGGCGAGGGCTGCATAGAGTTCTGCCTTAGAGCCGGCCTCGAGGCCAAAGTCGTAACGCGAGCCTTCACGCAAGTACTCCTCAACCAGCGATCTTTGCTGGTTGACTTTCATCGGATAGACGCACATGTGTGCGCCCTGATATTCATATTCTCGGATGGAGCGACTGAAGGCGCGTTGCAGCTTCCGGACCTGGGCCGCGACCAGTTGGGGGAAGCGCAAGAGCACCGGCGCGCCAATTCCACGCCGGGCCAGATCATCGATTATCTCTTTTAGATCTGCTGAGCGGGAGTCACCTTCGGCGGGACGGACAATTAGGTTTCCCTTGCGGTTTACGTCAAAGTATCCTGCGCCCCAGTTTTCGATGCCATAGGTTTCGAGCGTCTGCTCAATTGCCGTGGTCAATTCGCGGTCTCCTGACTTGCCTGCGGAAAAACTCGTGTGTTCTTGATTCTTGAAGCCAAAGCGTAGTTGTACACATCCCGAGCTCGAGTAGCGGAGAATTTCTGGATGGGACGCTTGGTGCCGCAATGTAACAGAAAACGCGGGGTCGGTCTATAACTTTTTTGTTTCAGTTTAGTTTTCTGAACGCTTTAAACCACGAGTTAAGAAGGAGTTACTGACTAAATGCGCGTCATCCGGAAGAGAGTCGCAGCAAAAGCCTTGACATAGTCAGTGGCCAAACTATAATGCTCCCTTTTTTACGCGCTCGTCGCGCTATGACGTTCGGCTCTTTCCTTAGCCACTTCAGGCTTCCGCAACACTTCGCACCAACAAACACACCGGGGCGAAGAGCACCCCTAGCACTCCCTTTTCCAATAAAGAGCACTCCTGAATGCAAAGACTGTCTTGAAATATGCCTCTGATCAAGGGGCAAAATTTGTTTCCGTACGCTTTACCGACCTGCCCGGTTCCTGGCAACACCTGACCTTTCCCATCGGCGAATTGGGCGAAGGCACCTTCGAGGATGGCTTCGGGTTTGACGCCTCATCCATTCGCGGCTGGGCTGCGATTCATGAGTCAGACATGCTGCTGGTTCCCGATGCGTCCCGAATGTGGATGGATCCGTTTGCGGACCACTCAACCCTCTGTCTTATCGGGAATGCTGTCGATCCCATTACCAAGGAGGGTTATCCCTTTGATCCGCGCTCAGTGGCCGTACGCGCCGAAAACTATCTGAAATTCACCGGCCTGGCGGACACGGCGTATTTCGGGCCGGAAGCGGAATTCTTCGTTTTCGACTCGGTGAAGTTTCATAACGAACAACAGTCGGCCGGTTACTCGATCGATTCCGACGAAGGCCACTGGAACACCGGTCGTGACGCGAACGAATTCCAGGGCACGAATCTCGGCTACCGAATTCGTCCGAAAGAAGGTTATGTGCCCGTTCCGCCTACCGACACGCTCAGCGATCTGCGTTCCGAGATCTCGCTGACGCTGGGAAAATGCGGCGTAACAGTGGAATGTCATCACCACGAAGTCGCGACCGCCGGGCAGTGTGAAATTGACTTCCGTTTCTCGAATCTGCTGGGCACAGCCGACAACCTGCAGATCTTCAAATACATAGTTCGCAATACTGCGTTCCAATATGGCAAGGCAGCGACCTTTATGCCGAAGCCGCTTTACGGGGACAACGGATCAGGAATGCACTGTCACCAATCCCTGTGGAAAACCGAGAAACCGCTTTTCGCCGGGGACGGCTATGCTGGACTCTCGGAAATGGCTCGCTTCTATATCGGTGGGCTTTTGAAGCACGCGGCAGCAGTGGTTGCATTCGCGGCGCCAACAACTAATAGCTACAAGCGCCTTGTACCGGGATTTGAAGCGCCGGTTAACCTTGCTTACTCGGCGAGGAATCGTTCGGCGGCGATTCGCATCCCAATGTTCTCAACCAATCCAAAACTGAAGCGTTTGGAATTCCGGCCGCCCGATCCGTCCTGCAATGCCTACCTGGCTTTCTCAGCCATGCTGTTGGCAGGCATCGACGGAATTCAGAACCGGATCGATCCGGGCGAGCCACTGGAAAAGGACATCTACGATCTTTCGCCGGAAGAACTCAAGGATGTTCCTACTCTGCCCGGCTCACTCGATGAGTCATTGAAAGCTCTCGAGGCCGATCATGATTTCCTGCTGAAGGGTGACGTCTTCAGTCAACAATTGATCGAGCGTTGGATTAGCTACAAACGCGATAAAGAGATCACTCCGCTACGCATGCGTCCGCATCCGCTGGAGTTTTCACTTTACTTCGATATCTAACACATATCGTCCAACGTCCAACGTCCAACGTCCAACGTCCAATGTCCAATGTCCAATGTCAGCCTGTTCAGACGTTGGTGTTGGGCGTTGGACATTGGACATTGGACTTTGGACTCTGACTTTAGACATTGGACGTGGGACTTTGGACTTCGCTCGGGCGTAATATGTCCGCGTGCAAAATCTCGACGCGAAAGTTGAATCATTAATTAGCGTTCTGCCTGAAGAGAAGGGCGCTCGGCGTTTTTTGGATCGTCTCTCAAACGAGCAGCCGCGCACGTTCCAAAAATTAATCCGCGACCCCGCTTTGCTTTCCGACGCGCTGGCGCTAGCGGCCTGGAGTCCGCTTCTGGCCACAACACTGG
>Ga0184639_10000777_pt1 | contig 13042 bp, 14 predicted proteins | sample PLM31_170_b2_FD_133155 | JGI IMG/M metagenome (GOLD analysis project Ga0184639, IMG submission 133155) | Groundwater sediment microbial communities from an aquifer in East River, Colorado, USA - PLM3-1_170_b2 | ecosystem: Environmental > Terrestrial > Soil > Riparian zone | place: USA: East... | reverse complement strand
CGCTGCACGGCGGTACCGTCTCGGCCCACAGCGAAGGCCCCGGCACGGGCAGCCAATTCACGATCCGCTTGCCGGTCGCCGGGAGGGCTCACGAACGGCCCCGGCATGCTCCCGCGACGGAAGCAAAAGCCGATCCGCACGTGCGCTGTCGGGTGCTGGTCGTGGACGACAACCAGGATTCCGCCGACAGCCTGGGCATGCTCCTGCGGATGATGGGTCACGAGGTCCGCACCGCTCACGACGGTCTCGAAGCGATCGCAGCGGCGGCGACATTCCAACCTGACGTCGCCATCCTCGATATCGGGCTGCCGAAGCTGAACGGCTATGAGGTCGCCAAGCGGATTCGGGAGCAGCCGTGGGGCAAAGACATCGTGCTGGTGGCCCTGACGGGGTGGGGCCAAGACGAGCACCGCCGCCGCTCACAGGAAGCGGGGTTCAACCACCATCTCACCAAACCCGTGGAGCTGGACGTTCTGCAGGAGCTGCTGGCTGCTACGGAACGCTGCCTGACGGACCGCCGCCTCGCCGCACGCTAACCCCGGGCTTTGCGGCCCTGCGCAGCCCGCCTATCTTTTTTTCGATGCGCTTCCTTTCCGCCGCAACCCTCCTCGGCAGTCTGGCCCTGATTCCCTCTGCCTCCCCACCGTCGTATCGCGTCCTGGTGGCGAGTGAGTCTGGTGACGTCGTCACGGAGCTGGTCTGGGACGGTACCACTCTCGCGACGGCTAAAGTCGTTCCCGTCGGGGTGATGCCGGCGGACATCGACGGGCCGCACAACGTCACTGTCGCGCCCGACGGCTCAGCATGGTACGTGACGATCGCCCACGGCACGCCGTATGGGTCCCTGTGGAAGCTCGCGGCGGGGACGGACTCGCTGTTGGGTCGCGCGCAAGTCGAGATGTTTCCCACCACGATCGCCGTGACGCCCGACGGCGCGCTGGCGTTCGTCGCGAACTCGGATTTCCACGGCGACCATCCCCGAGTCAACGTCGTCACGATCGTTCGGACCGCCACAATGACCCCGCTCACGAACCTTCCGGCGTGCGACATGCCGCACGGGGTCAAAGTCAATCATGCCGGCACGCTCGTATACGTGTCCTGCATGAACTCCGACGAGATCCTGGAGATCGACCGGCAGTCGTTCCGCATCCGGCGGCGCCACAAGACGGGGGAGGGCACAGGGCACACCATGGGGGTTGGTGCGGGGGGCAGGCACGGCGTCGCTCACACAACGGCGCCGCAGGCGGCGGCCGCGGCGGAGGGCGCCGGTCGCGACTGCTCGCCGACGTTCGTGTCGGTATCGCCCGACGACAAGCGACTGTACGTCGCCTGCAACCATGGCAACACCCTCCAGGTGCTCGATGCCGCCACGCTCGAGCTGCTCAAGGAGATTCCCGTCGGGGCGGGGGCGTATAACGTCGAACCCTCGGCGGATGGGCGTTGGGTGATCGTGACCAACAAGAAGGCCCAGAGCGTGTCGCTGGTGGACGCGCAGTCGCTGGCCGAAGTCATCCGTATCCCCACCTCGAAGCCGCTGCCGCACGGCGTCGCCTATTCGCCCGACGGCCGCTGGGCGTTCATCTCGGCGGAGAGCATCGGAGCCGACCCTGGCGCCGTTGACGTGATCGATCTGACGACGCGCGCCCGTGTGGCGAGCACCGCGGTCCCGCGGCAACCCACCGGCATCACGATCCTGCCGATCCCGTGACGCACACGACGACCGTGACCCTGCCGCCGGCCGAGGTACTGATGCGCGCGCAGCAGTTTTTCGCGGAGCGCGTGCCCCATGCCGCCGCTTTCGTGGAGAAGAGCGGGCCGAATTTCGTGGCGCTCCGCGGGCAGGGAGGGGAGGAAGTGGTCTTCAGCGCCTGGGAGGACAAGGCGCAGGGGGTGACGCGGGTCCGGGCCTCGACGCTCTTCTTCGATCAAGCGGTGGATCGCTTCTTTACGACGCTGCCCCTGGCTTCGGAAGTCGAGGTCGTGTGAGCGCCGCGCCCGTGGCGGAGCGGTTTGCGGTGCGCGTGATGGTGACACCGGTGTGGGATCACGTGGTGATCCCAGTGGACGCCGCCACCATCATCGCGCAGCTCAAGCGCGACGCGCTACGGGCGGCGCTGAAACGCTCCGTCGTGGACGAGCAGGAGTACATCGTAAAGTTCCGCGGCGCGCAGGTCTTGGACGAATCGATCACGCTCGGCGCGCTCGGCGCCGGACCGAACGCTCCGTTCATCGTGCTGCCGGCGCGGCGGCAGCCTGTCCGGTGAAGCGGCCCTCCCCAAGCCGGGTCATCACGACGCTCGCCGTCGGGTTTCTGACGCTCGACGCGCTGCTGTTCGCGTTGGCCGGCCGGTTTCTTCCCGCGGCAGTCTGCGCCGCCGCGGCCATCGTCGTCATCCTGGCCTGGCGGCGCTATCGCCGCGCCTTGGCGGAGCTCGCCGACGCCCGCCGGGAGATGAAACGCGAAGCGGAATCCATCCGCGAGCTGTTGCACACACACCTCCGCAACTAGGTGTCCACAACGGCCGTCTGGAACCCGGCGTGCCGGCACCATTACGGCGGCGCCGGGCACCCGGAGCGCCCGCAACGCCTCGAAGCCGTGCTGGAAGCCCTGCGGCGTCTCGAGCCTGCCTCAACCGTGACGTGGGTCGAAGCACCGCCGGCGACGCGCCCGGCGCTCGAGCGCGTGCACCCTCCGGCATATCTCGACATGCTCGAGGCGATGGCGGCACGCGGCGGGGGAGCGCTGGACGCCGACACGTTCCTCGGCACGCGCAGTTGGGAGAGCGTCCTCGCGTCAGCGGGCGTCGCCCTGACGGCGGTGGAGCGGGGCATGGCCGCCGGTACGGCGTTCGGCGTTACGCGGCCGCCCGGCCATCACGCCCTCGCGACCCAAGCGATGGGCTTCTGTTTCCTCAATAACGTCGTGCTCGCGGCCCGGCACGCGCAGGCGCTGGGCTGCGCCCGGGTGCTGATCGTGGATTGGGACGTGCACCATGGCAACGGGACCCAGGCGCTCATCGAGCGGGATCCCTCGGTCCGATTCGTCTCGGTGCACCAGTATCCCTGGTATCCGGGCACCGGCGCCGCGGACGAGCGCGGCGTGGGGAACGTCTTCAACGTGCCGCGGCCAGGCGGCCTGCCGCGCGCGGTGTACGTCCGCGACCTGCTGGCCGCCGTGGACGCCGCCCTCGACGGTTGGAGTCCCGACGTGCTCCTCATCTCCGCTGGCTTCGACTCGCTTGCGGGCGACCCGCTGGGCGAGTTTACGCTCGAGCCCGACGACGTCGCGCACTGGACCGGGGCGTTGCGCGCGCGGCTGGGATCGCGTCCGGTCGTCGGCGTCCTGGAAGGGGGGTACCGGCTCGATTTGCTCGTGGCCGGCGTCGTCGCGCACGTGCGCGCGCTTGCCTGACCCCCGCGCCGTCCTATACTTCAAGGCGTGACCGTCACCACCACACCGCAGCAACCGTCGCAGGCGTCGAAAAACTGGCCCTCCAGCATCTACCGCCGGCCCGACGGCTCGCTCGAGCAGGACATCTCCCCCGCGCGCATCCGCGAGGTCCTCCAGGCCGGCGAAGGAGAGCTGTGGGTGGACATCGACAGCACGAACATGCATCAGCACGCGCTGCTCGAAAAAGTGTTCGAGTTCCATCCCCTGTCGATCGAAGACACGCTGTCCCCTGGCACCCGCGTCAAGTTCGAGGAATACGACCGCTACGTTTTCGTCGTCATGGCGGTGGTCCGCTTCGACGAGGGAACGCCCGACCCGTTCGATCTCGCCACCTCGAACATGTACTTCTTCCTCGGGAAGAACTTCCTCGTCACCGTGCACGCGTTGCCTTCCAAGAGCTGTAGCACGGTCCGGGACCGGCTGATGCGCAATCCCGAGCTGATGGCCCGCGGCGTCGAGATGACGATGCACAACATCATCGACCAGGCGGTGGACGCCTATTTCCCCTTGGTCGAGCAGCTGAACGGGCTCGTGGACAGGCTCGAAGAGCGGTTGTTCGACCGGTTCGATGAGAAACTGATCCACGAGATCTTCAAGGCCAAGCGCGCGGCGTTCGGTCTCCGCCGTCACGTGGGCCCGCTGCGCGAGGTCCTCAACATCCTGACGAACCGTCCCTGCACGCACATCCGGTCCGATACCCAGCTCTACTACCGGGACGTGTACGACCACACGATCCGCATCGTCGAGTCGGTGGACACGGTCCGCGACCTGCTGGCGGGGGTGCTCGAGACGTATCTGTCCCAGACCTCGAACCGGATGAACAAGGTCATGAAGCAGCTGTCGATCGTCGCTACGATCGCGCTGCCGCTGATCGTGGTCGGGGGCATCTATGGGATGAACTTTGCGCACCTTCCGCTGACCGATCACCCCCTGGGGTTCTATATCGCGCTCGCATCGATGCTCGGCGTCTCGAGCGTCGTGATATGGTGGTTGAAGAAGAACAAATGGCTCTGAAGCTGCTCGTCGAGCAGTGTTCCATCACCACCCGCCATCCCTTTGTCATCGCCCGCGGCTCGACGAACGGGTACAAGCGCGCCTGGGTCCGGATCGTCGACGGCGATGGCCTGGAAGGATGGGGCGAAGCCGATCCGTCGTCCTTCTACGGCGAGACGCTGGACACCGTGCTTGCGGCGTTCGAGCGGCTCGCCGCCCACATGCCGAGCGATCCCTTCGACCTCGAGGCCGCGGAAGCCCGTTGGGAGCAGGTGGTGCCGAAAAACGGCGCTGCCCGCGCGGCACTCTCCGCGGCTCTGCATGATCTCGTGGGGAAGCGACTCGGGCAGCCGCTGTGGCGACTGTGGGGGCTCGACCCGAACAAGGCGCCGCTTTCGTCGTTTACGATCGGGCTCGACACGCCCGAAAAGATGCGCGCCAAGGTCCGTGAGGCCGACGCCTATCCCATTCTCAAGGTGAAGCTGGGCACCGAGCGCGACGAGGAGATCCTGCGGGCTATCCGCGACGCGACCGACAAGCCGATCCGCGTGGATGCGAACGCCGGGTGGACCGTCGCCCGGGCGAAGCAGATGATTCCCGTCCTCAAAGAGTACGGGGTCGAGTTTCTCGAGCAGCCCCTCGTTCCCGAAGATCTGGACGGGCTCGCCGAGGTGCGGCGGCATGCAGCCGCGCACGATCTCCCGGTCGTCGTCGACGAGAGCTGCCTCGTCGCCGCGGACATCCCGCGGCTCGCGGGCCGCGCCGATGGCATCAACATCAAGCTCGCCAAGTGCGGTTCGCTGCGTGAGGCGCTGGGCATGATCGCGACGGCGCGCGCTCACGGCATGCTGGTGATGGTCGGCTGCATGATCGAGACGTCGCTGGGCATCACGGCGGCGGCTCACTTCACGCCGCTCGTGGACGCGGCCGATCTGGACGGCGCGGCCCTCACCGTGGACGACCCCTTCACGGGCGCGACGATCGACGAGGGTCAGATCCGCCTCCCCACCGAGCCGGGCCTCGGCGTCCGGCGGCGATGACCCCCCCCCGGCCGGTGCCGGGGGGGCCGACGCGCTACGCCGCCGTCGTGCTCCCCGTGCCGGTCGCCCGCGCTTACACCTACCAGATCCCCGAGACGTTCGCGGACCGCGTGGTCCCCGGCGCGCGGGTCGTGGTGCCGCTGCGCCGCCGCAGCATCGTCGGCATCGTCACGGCCGTGGACGTGCCCCCTCCCGAACCTGGCGTCGCGGCCAAGGCCCTCGCTGGCGCCCCCGATGCCGAGCCGGCCCTGTCGCCGGCGCTGCTCGAGCTCGGCCGCTGGATATCGGACTATTACGGCGCCCCGTTGGGCCTCGCGCTGCGGGCGATCCTCCCCGGCCCGTTGTGGAGCGTCGCCCGACCTGAAGGTCCCGCGCCGGCCGCGGAGCGGCTGCTCGTGCTCACCGGCTCGGAAATGGATTCGCTGCTCGAACGGGAGCGGCGCTTCAAGCGCGCGCCCAAGCGCCGCACTGCCTATGAGGCGGTCGAGGCGCTGGGGGGCTCCGCGCCCGTGTCTCACCTCGTGGGGCAGCTCAAGCTGTCGGCCAGCGTGCTCGACGGGCTGGTGAAACAGGGGCTCGCGCGCTTCGAGCTGGTGCCGGAGACGCGCGACCCGTTTGCAGGGCTCTCCTCTCCACCGCCGCCGGATCTTACCGACGATCAGCGGGACGTCGTGGCGGGAATTGCGGCGACGCCCCTCGCCACGCCGGTGCTGCTCCACGGCGTGACAGGATCGGGCAAGACGCTTGTGTATCTGGACGTGCTTCGTGGCGTCGTGGCGTCGGGCAAAGGTGCCATCCTGCTCGTCCCCGAGATCGCGCTCACGCCCCAGACGGTGGCGCGGGTACGTGGCGTATTTGGGGATCAGGTGGCGGTGTTGCATTCCGGGCTCTCCGACGGCGAGCGGGCCGACGCCTGGCGCGCACTGCGCCGGGGCGAGCGTCTCGTGGCGGTAGGCCCGCGCTCGGCCGTGTTCGCCCCGGTGCAGCGGCTCGGGGCGATCGTGGTGGACGAGGAGCACGAGCCGAGCTACAAGCAGGGCTCGGTGCCGCGCTACCACGCGCGCGACGCGGCCGCGATCCGGGCGCAGCTCGAGGGTGCGCGGTTGATCCTCGGAAGCGCCACCCCTTCGCTCGAGACGCTGGACCTCGCGGCCCAGGGTCGGGTGGTGACGTTCGCGCTCCCGGACCGCATCGGGGCACGGCCGCTCCCGCCCGTTGAGGTGATCGACCTGCGCACGGCTCCGCGCGTCCCCGAGGCGGGCGCCATCCCCTGGAGTGAGGCCCTGGACGCGGCGCTGGTCGGCGCGCTCGAGCGCGGCGAGCAGGCGATCCTGCTGCTCAACCGCCGCGGGTTTGCGACGTTCGTCCAGTGCCCGGCGTGCGGCAACGTGCCGGGCTGCCCGCAATGCGCGATTGCCTTGACCGTGCACCAGACGCCTGCCGCTCTGCGCTGCCACTACTGCGGACATCAGGAGCCGGTTCCGGAGACGTGCCGCGTGTGCGGGCAGACCACGCAGCGGCTCCGCGGCCTGGGCACGCAGCAGCTCGAGCATTTCGTGGGGATGCGGTTCCCCCAGGCGCGCATCGCGCGCATGGATCTCGATACCACCAGCAGTAAGTGGGCCCACCATCACATCCTCGAGCGCGTGGGCAGCGGTGACGTGAACATCCTTCTGGGCACGCAGATGATCGCCAAGGGGCTGGACTTTCCGAACGTGACGGTTGTGGGGGTGGTCGACGCCGATACGGGACTCCACTTCCCCGATTTCCGGGCCGGTGAGCGGACGTTCCAGCTCGTGGCGCAGGTGGCTGGACGGACGGGAAGGGGCCCCCGGGGCGGGCGGGTGTACGTGCAAACCCGGGCGCCCGACCACCACGCGATCCGGGCGGCGGCGGCGCACTCCGTGGCGGCGTTCGCGGCAGCGGAGCTGCCGCTGCGGTCGCCGCCTAGTCCGGCCTACCCGCCCCGCATCGGGTTGGTGCGGTTCGTGGTCACGGGGCGAGATCAGGCGCGCACCGGCGCGCTCGCCGAGCGGGTGGCGGCATGGCTGCGGCGCGCCTCCGCGGAGCGCCTGGAAGGGTCGCTCACCGTGCTCGGCCCGGCGCCGTGCCCCATCATGCGCCTCAAGGGGAAGTGGCGCTGGCACGTGTTGGCGAAGGCTGCCGAGCCGCGGGTGCTCGGCCGCGTCGTACGGGCTTGGCGGGCGAAGGCGCACCGCGCGGTGACGGTGGACCGCGACCCCGTTTCACTCTTGTGAAAGCGCTTTCATTCCGGGTATTTTCACCGGCCTGTGAGTCGCCCCCGGTTTCAGTACCGACCACCCAACTTCACCGCGCCGCCGCTCTCGGGGGCGCCCGACGCGCGGTTCACGCCCGCACCGGCCGACGGGGTCCTGCCCGACGGTTTTTTTTCGACCACGAACCTGCCGACGTACGTGAAGGTATCCGGCGAGTGGCGGCGGCCGCGGCTGCCGCGCATGGACTGCGTGATCGTGCGTCACGCGCCCGATGATCTCGTTGTGCTCGAGCCGCGACGCGTGCACCGCGGCGACAACGTCGCCATCGCGGCGACCGAAGACGGCAGCGAAGGGATCTACGTCCATGCCGAGGGCTTCCTCGGCGGCAGGCACAGCGCCAACGAATTCCGCTTCATGCAGACCGAAGTGTCCCGCGAGCGGCCCGTGGATTACAGCGTGCTCGCCCAGCTCCTCGGCGAAGAGAAAGAGCGCGGGGGCAAGATCCTCTGGGTGATCGGGCCGGCGCTCGTCCACGCGCGTGCCCGCGAGGACATGATCTGGTTCATCGAGAATGGCTACGTCGGCGCGCTGCTCGGCGGCAACGCCGTCGCCGTGCACGACCTCGAAGCGGCGATCTTCGGCACGACCCTCGGGATGTCGAGCTCGGGGGAGGGCGTCGAGGGCGGCCACGCGCTCCACATGCGCGCCATCAACGCCGTTCGGCGCGCGGGGTCGATCGAGGCCGCGGTGCGGCAGGGGATCGCGACGAGCGGCATCATGCACGCGCTGGTCACGCACCACGTCCCCTACGTCCTCGCCGGGTCGATCCGCGACGACGGGCCGTTGCCGGACGTGATTCCCGATACGCTCGCTGCCCAGGACGCGATGCGCGCGTACACCGCCGTCGCCACCTTCGCGGTGTTTGTCGCGACGGCGCTGCACGCGATCGCCGTGGGCAACATGCTGCCGGCGTTCGTGGATTCTCCCAATCCCGAGGAAGTGCGGCCCCTGACCACGGTGTGCGTGGACCAGACCGAGTTCGTCGTGAACAAGCTGCGCGACCGCGGCACTCACCAGGCATACGGCGTCGTCACCAACGCGCAGGACTTCATGCACGTCCTGCGCTTCTACGTGGAGCGATGGCAGCAAGCATCCCCCCCAAGCCCCCCCCACCCGACTCGCGCGCCGCATTCCCGGTAGGAGCTCCGGGGGGGGGACAGGGGTGGGCCAAGCTGGCCGCCGCCGTGGAGGCGCAGGTGCCACCGGCGGAGATCGAGACCATCTACCTATTCCGCCCGATCAAGCGGCAGGGCCGGGAATGGGGCACGGCGGTCGTGACGCGCAAGAGCGTCTCGCCCGAGGGGCGGTTGCGGGTCTACACGGCCAAATACATGCTCATCGTGCGCGGCAAAGAGCGCGGGCAAGCCAAGGTCGAGGTCGTGGAGGTACGACGCACTCCCGCGGAGGTGCTGGCGCAGGTCATGCAGGCCACAGCGGACCGCGGCGGCGAGACGGAGCCGCCGCTCGAGCTGGCTCCCGGAGCGTGGTATGCAGGTTGACGGCAAGCGCTTGCTGGAGGCGTTCCGACGTCACCTGCACGACCACAACCTGCCGGTGACGCAGCAGCGGCTCGCCGTAGCGGAAGCCATTTTCTTCTCCGGCGCGCATCTGTCCGCCGAGGAAATCGCGGAGCGGGTTGCCGGTCGCGGCGGTGCCGTCGGCACGGCGACCGTGTACCGCACGCTCGACCTGTTGGTGCGGAGCGGCCTGGTCAAAGAGCACGATTTTGGCGACGGCTTCAAGCGTTATGAGCCGGGGTCGGTGGGAGGGCAGGGGCAGCCGCACGAACACTGTATCTGCTCCTCGTGCGGGGCGGTGACGGAGTTTTCGAACGACCGGCTGGAGCGGATGATCGCCCTGCTCGCGGAGGAGGTGGAGTTCCGGCCCCACCACCACCGCCTGGAGGTTTACGGCCTGTGCCGGAGCTGTCAGCAGTCCAACCCTCTAGCGCGCGCGAGGTAACTGGGTTGATCGACTCACGAATGTTCATCCCGACCAAGGCCTTTCTGACCAAGGGCGTGGGTCGGCACAAGGAGAAACTCACGAGCTTCGAGATGGCGCTGCGGGATGCGCATCTCGCAAATTTCAACCTGGTGCGGGTGAGCTCGATCTTTCCTCCCCACTGCGAGCTGGTGGACCGCGAAGAAGGGCTGAGCATGCTGAAGCCGGGCCAGGTGTTGTTCACCGTCGTGGCGGAGTCAGCGACGAATGAGCCGAGCCGGCTGGTGGCGGCGTCGATCGGCCTCGCACTGCCGGCGGACCCCTCCCATCACGGGTACATCTCCGAGCATCACAGCTACGGGCAGAACGAAATCGCGGCGGGCGAATACGCCGAGGATCTCGCCGCCTCCATGCTGGGCACGGTGCTCGGTGTACCGTTCGATCCCGACAAGGCATGGGACGAGCGCCGCGAGCAGTGGCTGCTCTCGGGCGAGATCGTTCGGACGATGAACGTCACTTCGACCGCCGAGTGCGGTCCCGACGCGCGCTGGACGACGGTCGTGTCGGCCGTCGCGTTCTGCGGGTAGCATGACCGAATCGGTCTCGCTCGCCGTCGCATTCACCGCAGGCCTGCTGAGCTTCCTGTCACCCTGCGTCCTTCCCCTAATCCCGAGCTATGTCGGGTTCCTGACGGGCATGTCGGTGGACGAGCTGCGGACGGGGGCGGGGGGACGCCGCGGCACCGCGATGCTCCACGGCCTCTGGTTCGTCGCCGGCTTCACGCTGGTCTTCGTGCTGCTCGGCGCCGCCGCCTCCGCGCTCGGGAGCTGGCTGCGGGATTACCAGCACTGGGTGGGCCGGGTGGGTGGTGTCCTCCTCATCCTGTTCGGATTGTATCTGCTCGGGATCCTGCGGCCCGCGTTTCTGATGCGCGAACGCCGCATCGAGCTGTCTCGCAAGCCGATCGGCTATTTCGGATCGGGTGTGGTGGGGTTCACCTTCGGTGCGGCGTGGACGCCCTGCATCGGGCCGATCCTCGGCGGCATCCTCACCCTGGCCGCGACGCAGAGTGGCTTGGGGCGGGGCATCACGCTCCTGACGGTCTATGCGTCGGGCCTCGCCGTGCCGTTTCTGCTCACGGCGCTGGCACTGGACCGGTTCCTGGTGTGGTTTCAGCGGTTCCGGCCCTACATCGTGTGGGTGGACCGCATCGCGGGGGGGCTGCTCATCGTGCTGGGCGTCCTTCTCCTGACCGATAATTTCACGCTCCTCGCAGGGTACCTGCGGGGGCTGACCCCGGAGTTCCTGCGGCGGCGGCTGTAGAACCTGTCGCCACGAGCCGGGTACCCATTGCTGACATCCGCCGTCCACCAGAGAGGAATTCCATGAGACATCTACTTCGGATCGCCCGCCCCCGCCCCCGCCCCCGCCCCCTCGCCGTCCTGGCGACGCTCGCCGCGTTCGGCCTGGGCGCGTGCCAGAAGGAGCAGCAGGCGGGCTCCACCGACTCAACCGCGCGCGATCTCACCCTCGCGCCCGCTGAGTCCACGGCCGCGATGCGCGACATGCCCGATCACCCGCCCGCGGCGCCGCCGGCCGCCCCGCGGACCCAGCCTCCCGCGCGACGCCCCATGCCGCCGCCGGTCGCTTCGGCCGCGCGGGCGACGCTGCGCCTGACCCAAGGCGCCCGTTTCGATGTCGCGGCGACCGACACAATTACGTCGAAAACCGCCAAAGTCGGTGATCCCTTCACCGCGAGAGTGGTAGAGGACGTGAGGAATCCCGCTGGTTACGTCGTGATTCCCGCGGGCTCCGTCGTCAACGGCACGATCACCGACGTGAAGCCGGCGCCGAATCCCCGCACGCCCGGCACACTCACGTTGACGGTGTCGAGTATCAGCGTGCGCGGGAACACCTATCCGATCGAAGCCGCGATCGACTCGCTCGGGACTACACAACAGGGCCGGGGCGTGACGACCGGTGACGCTGCGAAAGTAGGGGCCGGCGCCGTCGCCGGCGCCGTGCTGGGGCGCGTGATCGGCGGTAACAAGAAGGGCACGATCATCGGTGGCGTCGTGGGCGGTATCGCCGGCGCAGGCGTGGCGTCGCAAACCAAGGACTCCGATATCGTGCTGCCCGCCGGCGCGCACATCATCGTCAGGCTGACGAAGGAACTCGCGGTCTCGGCGCCCTGACGCCATCCGTGGCGAACCGGGCGGGGGCAGGGGCGGGGGCAGGGGCCAAATTATCGGCGATGATGTTCCTCCAGTACTTCATCTGGGGGAGCTGGGCGGTCACCCTGGTGACGTACCTGGGCCAGACGCTCAAGTTCAGCGGCACCGAGATCGGCCTGGTGTACGGCACGACCGCGATCGCCGCGATGATCTCGCCGTTCTTCGTCGGCATGGTGGCGGACCGCTTCTTCGCCACCGAGCGCGTCATCGCCGTTCTCCATTTGCTCGGCGGCGCGGTGCTCTACTGGGTCTCGACGATCCACGAGTTCTCGCGCTTCTACCCGGTGATGATCGCCTACGCGCTCTGCTACATGCCGACGCTGGCGCTCACCAACTCGATCTGCTTCGACAACGTCCAGGACCCGGCGCGCGACTTCCCGCGCATCCGGGTCCTGGGCACTATCGGGTGGATCGTCGTCACGAACATCGTGAGCTGGCTGAATCTCGAGGCCACCGCCATGCCGCTCCGGATCGCGGCGGCGGCGTCGGTCGCGCTCGGGTTGTTCGCGTTCATGCTGCCGCACACGCCGCCGCACGCGGCGGGGTGGCGGGTCTCGGTGCGCGACGTCCTGGGTCTCGACGCGTTGGCGCTGGTGAAGGACCGCTCGTTCGCGACGTTCGTGCTCGGCTCGTTCCTGCTGTGCATCCCGCTGCAGTTCTACTACGCCTTCACGAACGGCTTCCTGAACGAGATCGGCGTGACGCACGCCGCCGGCAAGATGAGCCTGGGCCAGGCGTCCGAAGTCGCGTTCATGATCCTGATGCCGTGGTTCCTGATGCGGCTGGGCGTGCGGCGCATCATGCTGCTGGGGATGGCCGCGTGGTCGCTGCGCTACGTGCTGTTCGCGTTCGGCGATGCCGGAGCGCTGGTATGGATGCTCTACCTGGGCATTCTGCTCCACGGGGTCTGTTACGATTTCTTCTTCGTGACGGGCCAGATCTACGTGGACCAGCAGGCCGAGGTGCGAATCCGGGCGGCCGCCCAGGGGTTTCTCGCCTTCGTGACGCTCGGCGTCGGGAATTTCATCGGGTCGGCGGTCTCGGGACGAGTCGTGGATGCGTTCCGGCTGGCCGGCGGGGGGGGCG
>Ga0184639_10000776_pt1 | contig 13047 bp, 14 predicted proteins | sample PLM31_170_b2_FD_133155 | JGI IMG/M metagenome (GOLD analysis project Ga0184639, IMG submission 133155) | Groundwater sediment microbial communities from an aquifer in East River, Colorado, USA - PLM3-1_170_b2 | ecosystem: Environmental > Terrestrial > Soil > Riparian zone | place: USA: East... | reverse complement strand
CTCGTGGAAATTCCGCGGCTTCTTGCTGTGATCCAGGATCGTCTCCTGATACAACTCGCGGAGATCGGGCATCAGCGGGTCTCGTCGCGGTCGAACGGCGTCCGCACGAACACATCCGATTCGGGCTTCATAAGCTCTCCCCGAGTCCGGCCCCTTTCGGGAGGCGCGAGAGAATCAACTGGTCGAGCTTGATGCGGATCGGGGCGACTTTCACTTGGTTCACGACGTCCGTGGCGAACGCGTACGTCAGGATGTGGCGGGCCGCCTCCTCGTCAATCCCGCGGGACCGGAGATAGAACACCGCGTTCTCGTCAAGCTGACCGATCGTGGAGGCATGGTTGCACTTCACGTCGTCCGCCAAGATCTCGAGGCCGGGGGTGCTGTCGACGAACGCCTCCTTCGACAGGAGGAGGTTCTTGTTCGTCTGGCGCGCAACGGTCTTCTGGGCGTCCTTCCGCACGTAGACGTTCCCGTTGAATACGCCCCGGGACCTGCCGTCCAGGATGCCCCGATACAGCTCGACGCTCGTGCACGCGGGGGCCGCGTGATCGATCCGAGTGTAGTTGTCCGCCTGTTGGGTCCCGGACGTCATGAAGAGACCGTTCAACACGAGGCTCCCCCCCTCCGCCCGGAACAACGTGTGAACGGAGCTGCGGGCCAGCGCCCCGCCCAGGGACATCGAATGGCACGTGACGGAGGAATCGCGATCCTGATGGATCGTCATCGTCCCGACATGGAACGCGTTCTCCGACTCGCGCTGCATCTTGTAGTGGTCCAGGACAGAGGCAGGTCCCGCCGACACCTCGGTCACGGCGTTCGTAAAGGTGACGTCGGGCGCCCAGCCCGCGTAGGTCTCAATGATGGTCGCCTGGCTGCCCGCCCCGAGCCGGATCAGGTTCCGCGGATGTGCGGCGATCGGAAGGTCCTTCGACGTCGAGACGAACAGGAGATGGATCGGCTCCTCCACGACCGTGTTCTTCGGGATTTCGACGTAAGCGCCGTCCAGGAAGAACGCCGTATTGAGCGCGACGAAGGAATCGTCCTGATACCGGGAGCACCGAGCGAGATGCGACTCGAGGCCTTCCGGCTCCTGGCGTAGGATGTCCGCGAGGGCGACGATCCGCGCGCCTTCCGGGAGCGGACGGAGATAGGAGAGACGCGGCGCGTATCGGCCGTTCACGAACACGAGCCGCGTCGTCTTGAGGATGCCGAAGGTGAAGGGTTCAAGCCTCTCGGAAACGACCCCGTCGGGCCGACCGAGGATCGCGGGCTTGAACGGCGTTCGAAGGAGCGGGGCCAGGTTCGTGTATTTCCAGTCCTCGTGCTTCTGGGTCGGGAACCCGAGCGCTTCAAAGCGTCCGATCGCGGCCTTGCGGAGCTCCCGTAGCCAAGCGGGACCGTGGAGTTCCGCCTCGGCGGAAGCGAACTCCGCGACATACGTCTGTTTTGCGTCGAGGGCCATGGCCACGATTCTCACCGCAGCCTCACGGTCTCGCGGCCTGCGGTCGCGGCACCTCTTCCAAGATCCACCCGTAACCGTGCGTCTCGAGGTTCCGCGCGAGATCTGCGCCGCCGCTCTTCACGAACCGCCCGTCCACGAGGACGTGGACGAAGTCGGGGACGACATAGTCGAGAAGGCGCTGGTAGTGCGTGACGACCAGCATGGCGCGCTTCGGGCTCCGCATCGTGTTGATCCCGTTCGCGACGAGGCGCATCGCATCGATGTCCAGACCGGAGTCCGTCTCGTCGAGGATGCACAATTTCGGCTCGAGGACCGCCATCTGGAAGATCTCGTTCTTCTTTTTCTCGCCGCCGGAGAACCCTTCGTTCAAGCCGCGCTTCATAAACGTCTCGTCGAGGGCGAGGAGCTTCGCTTTGTCTTGGACCAACGCCATGAAGTCCATCGCATCAATCTCATCGAGCCCGCGATATTTCCGGATCGCGTTCAAGGCGGCTTTCAGGAAATAGGCGTTGCTCACGCCGGGAATCTCGACGGGGTACTGGAAGGCCATGAAGACGCCTTCCCGCGCGCGGTCCTCAGGTCTCATCGCGAGGAGATTCTTCCCCTCGAATTGGACGGACCCTCCGGTGACTTCGTACGTCACACGACCCGCGAGGACCTGCGCGAGGGTCGTCTTGCCGCTCCCGTTCGGACCCATGACGGCGTGGACCTCGCCCGGTTTGATCGAAAGATCGATTCCTTTCAGGATTTCCTTCCCGGCGACCTTCACCTGCAGATTCGAAATCTCGAGCATCGTTGTCTCCTCCCGCAACGGGGACGCGCTCAGCCGACCGTGCCCTCGAGGTTCAGGCTCACGCTGAGCAGCTTCTGGGCTTCCACCGCGAACTCCATCGGGAGCTTCAGGAAGACCTGCTTGCAGAAGCCGTTGACAATCATGTTCGTCGCGTCCTCCGGCGTGATTCCCCGCGCCTGGCAGTAGAAGAGTTGCTCGTCTCCGATCTTCGAGGTCGACGCCTCGTGCTCCATCTGCGCAGTCGGCTCTTGGACTTGGATGTCCGGGAACGTGAACGCGGCACAGGTCGAACCGATCAGGAGGGAGTCGCATTGCGAATAGTTGCGAGAGTTCGTCGCCCCTTTGTGGATCTGCACGCGACCCCGATACGTGTTCCGGCCGTAGCCGGCGGAGATGCCCTTCGAGATGATCGTGCTGCGGGTGTTCTTCCCGATATGGAGCATCTTCGTGCCCGTGTCCGCCTGCTGGTAGTTGTTCACGACCGCGACGGAGTAGAACTCGCCCTGGGAATTGTCCCCCTGGAGGATGCAGCTCGGATACTTCCAAGTGATCGCGGAACCCGTCTCGACCTGGGTCCACGAGATTTTCGAGTTCGCGCCAAGGCACTTCCCTCGCTTCGTGACGAAGTTGTAGATCCCGCCCTTCCCTTGCTTGTCGCCCGGATACCAGTTCTGGATCGTGGAATACTTGATCTCCGCGTCGTCGAGGGCGATCAGTTCAACGACCGCGGCGTGGAGCTGGTTCGTGTCCCGGATCGGGGCCGTGCATCCCTCGAGGTAGCTCACATAGGCGCCCGGGTCCGCGATGATCAGCGTGCGCTCGAACTGGCCCGTATCCTGCGCGTTGATCCGGAAGTACGTCGACAGCTCCATCGGGCATCGGACCCCCGCCGGCACGTAGGCGAAGGAGCCGTCGCTGAAGACGGCGCTGTTCAGGCCCGCGAAGTAGTTGTCGTTGAAGGGCACGACGGATCCGAGGTACTTGCGCACGAGGTCCGGGTGTTCCAGGACCGCCTCGGAGAAGGAGCAAAAGATGATCCCAAGTTCCGCGAGCTTCTCCTTGAACGTCGTCGCGACCGACACACTGTCGAGGACCGCGTCAACCGCGACGCCCACCAGGCGCTCCTGTTCCTGGAGCGAGATCCCGAGCTTCCCGTACAGCGCACGGATCTCCGGGTCGATCTCGTCGAGGCTGTTCACGGCCTTCTTCGGCTTGGGCGCCGCGTAGTAGATAATGTCCTGGTAGTTGATCGGAGGATACCGGACGTTCGCCCACTTCGGTTCCCGCATCGTGAGCCAGTGCCGGTACGCGCGGAGCCGCCATTCCGTCATCCACTCCGGCTCCTTCTTCTTGCGGGAGATGAGTCGGACCGTGTCCTCGCTGAGGCCCTTCGGGAACGTCTCCTCGTCGAGGTCCGTGACGAAGCCGTATTTGTACTCCTGTTTTGCCATCTGTTCCTGGAGTACGCTCTTGGTGACCATGGTCAAGCCTCCCCGAACTGAGAGAGTGCCATGAGAGACTATAACGTCGTTATATATATCTTTGGTCGTGAGTGAGTGGAACAACAGGAAGGCCGTTTCCGACGGCCGAACTCGTGGCGGAAGACTTAAGTCGAGGGCCCGCCTTCAAACGAATCGGAGACACGATGTCGGTGATGGCCTCCGAGGAACTGCCCCTCGTCGTAACGCAGAGTGCGGTTCGCCGGATCCATGCCCTACAACAGAAGGAGACCCGGCCGGATGCCTCGCTGCGCCTTCGGATCATTGCGGGCGGATGCAGCGGGATGCAGTATCGCATGGACCTCGCGGACGCACCGCGTACGAACGACCTCGTCGTGGCGGCCGAAGACGTCCGCGTCTTCGTGGACCCGAAAAGCATGGCTTACTTGAAAGGCTCGAAGCTCGAATATGAAGAGGACCTGTTCGGCGGCCAGTTCAAGATCGCGAACCCGAACGCGAAGCACTCCTGTTCGTGCGGCCTCAGTTTTACGATCTAAAGACCGCCTCACAACGCGTTGGCGAGCATCTCCGCGAGATCCACGATGCTCAGGGCCATGTTCCGTTTGGATGCCACGTCCTCGAAGTGCATTTCCGCGTGAGGACAGGTCGTCACGAGGCTTTTGGCGCCGGTGTCTTCCGCAGCATCCAATCGCCGCTGGGCCACGCCCGCCGCCTGTTCCGGGAAGACCGCCGGGAAGCCACCGCCCGCACCGGAGCACAGAGCGTCCTCGTGATGCGGTAGGATCTCGAGGACTTTCAGCTCCCGGATGAACTTCAACGCTTGGCGGGGCGGTTCGAAAACGTTCGTGACGCGGGACATGTGGCACGCATCATGGAATGCCACTTTTTGCGGGAGCGGCTTCGTGAACGCGATTCGCTTCTCGCGGATCAGCTTCTCGACGTAGTGGGAGATGTGGAACACGCTGTACGGCGGGTTCCCACCCCAGCGCTTGTAATCCCGCGCGAACGACCGGTAGCATTCCGCGCAGGCCGTCACGAGGACCTTGGCGCCTGTCTCCTCGACCGCGCGGACGTTGTGGGGCATCAGTTCCTTCTTCGTGAACTCCTGATAGCCCATCCGGGCGAGCGGCGCGCCCGTGCACCACTCCTCGGCCCCGAGGATTTGATACGGGATCTTCGCGGCATTGAGGATTTTCACCATGGCGCGCGCAATCTGCTGTTTCTTGTAGCTCGCGGCACAGCCGACCCAGTAGACGACCTCCGGATGCTCGGATTGGACGGCTTCCGGAGGGATCCATGCGCCTCGCTGGTCGGCCGGCTCGCCGTACAGATTGTGAGTCTCCCGCACGTTCTCCAAGAAGGGTCGGAGTTGCGGGCGCTCGTAGCCCGACGCGACCATCCATCCCTTCACGTCGTCCCACAGGTTGTCAAAGGGAATGTCCACAGGGCACACTTCCTCGCAGGCCCCGCAGCCGGTGCATTCCCAGGTGTTCCGCGCGAAATCTTCGCCGGGCTTCACGTTCCGGCGCAAGAGCAGGTCGAGGGGCCCGCGCATCTCGTACTGCCGGAGGGCGAAAATCCGGCCGCGAGGGGAGGCGCCCTCCCACCCGGCTTCCTGGTACGCGGGGCACACGGGGACGCAGTAACCGCACATCGTGCACGCGTGGATATCCTCCTGAATGGGAGGCATCTTCGCGAGACGGGCCATCCGATCCCACCTTCCTAGTCAGGGGCGCAGCTCGGCCAGTTGTTGGTCCGCTTGGGTCGCCTGGCCCTCGTCCTCCCGAGCGAGTTCCTCGAGGACCGCCCGAGTCGCGGGGGGAGCCTGGGCGGCGGACGCACGGAACAAGACCGCGGTGCTGCGGCCCGTTTCCGCGGCGATCTGCCACGCCTTCCCCAAAGCGATCTCTTTCTCGAACGCATAGCGCGCGGCGCCACAACTCGGGCACTGGTTCGGCATCGCCTTCGTCTCCGCGGCGAACCCGCAGACGTAACACTCGACCTTCGAGACGGCGTCAATCGGATAGATGCCGGGCATCACGGCCGCGTCCTTCGCGTTCGGACCCGCGACCGCCTCGAGCCTTGCGAGTTGAGCCTTCTTCCGAAGACCGAGTTCCTCGAACGCAACCTTCACGCGCATCTCCGCGACTGCGGCATTCGCGAGATCGTAGAACGTGAGGCCTTCCAAGACCGCCCCGATCGCGCGCCCGAGGGCATCCGCTTCCCTTCCAACCTTCGAGGTCAAGGTTCCCGCCCACCCCAGAATCCTATGGATTTCTGGATGCGGCGGAGAGGATATCAAGATTTGGTACTTGCGCGCGAGGCGTTTCGCCGGGCCGATTCAGATGCCCCAGCCGAACTGCTTCTTTGCGGTCTCGGACATCATCTCGGGCGTCCAAGGAGGATCCCAGACGATGTTCACGACCGCTTCCTTGACCCCCTGAAGTTGCTCGATCTTCCGCTTCACATCCTGATGGATGTACGCGGACGCCGGACATCCGGGTGCCGTGAGGGTCATCTTGACGTCGACCTTCCCTTCCTGCATCAGGTCGATGTTGTAGACGAGCCCAAGGTCATAGATGTTGATCGGAATCTCGGGATCGTAGCACTTCCGGAGGACTCCGATCACTTCTTCCTTCGTCGCCATCAACGGTGCCTCGGCCAATCCTACGTGGCCCGCGGCATATTAACGTTCCGTTTGCGACGACAAGGCCTTCCGCCCCGCGAAACCCCCGCCGAGCGTGTGCCACCAACCAATCTGGTTCTCGCTCCTCTGCCAGCAGAGGTAGGCGATCTCGTTCCCGATCCTGGCCGGGAAGTCCACGAGTCCACGATGGAGATCCTTGACCTCACACCCGAGGGACAACACCCCTTCGATGTCGCCCTGGATGGAACGGTCCAGGTCCGCACGGTCTTGGAGATTCCGGGCATACAGATCGCGGTCGTTGGAAGGCGCGGCCGCGAGGCCTTCGCCGTAGTACGCTTCCGAATCCTCGATCAGCTCTCGGAGTTCTCGCAACCGCGCGAGCTTCGGGTCAAGGCGGAGGAAAATCACTTCCAACCGAGGGAGGAGCGCGTTCGCCTCCATTTCCGTGAACAAGTGTTCGGGCGCGTCCGGATGCAATCGCACATCCGCGGGGCCTCCCATCGCGATCCTCCAGGCGTCTAACGCAACCGAGGGACTTGACCTTTGTCCTAAGTCCATCCATGGGCTTGGCGCGTGGCCCGCGTGGCCGCGACCATGTTTCGCAATTTCGCTTTCGCCTCCTCGACGCTGCGGGTCTTCAGGCCGCAGTCCGGATCGATGAAGAGTTGGGGAGGCGGGAAGATCGCGAGGGCCTTCTCGATCCGTTCCCGGATCAGGGCCTCCGGTTCGATCACGTGGCTGTGGACATCGACGACGCCGAACGCAATCTCCTTCTTCAGCGGTTCGCGTCTGAACCGGTCGAGGAGGTCGAGTCCCGAATTCGACATCTCGAGATCGATCTGGTCCACCGGGAGCTTGTTGAAGTACTCGAAGATCTCGTTGTAGTTGCCGTAACAGGTGTGCAGGACGGTCTTCGCCTCGATGCCCTTCGTCACGACGCCGACCGCCTTGACGAGGAGCGGTAGTTCGTCGAAGCGGGTCGACAAGGCGGGCTCGTCGACCTGGACGACCTTCGCGCCCGCAGCCTCGAGGGCCACGGCTTCCTGATGCAAGAGCTTGGCGAAGGCGAGGCAGGCATCCGCCCGCGATCCGTAATACTCATCGAAGGACCAGTCCATCATCGTGTACGGTCCCGTGATCATGCCTTTCACCGGCCGATCCGTCTGGGACTGCGCGAACTTGAACCAATCGACGCTGATCGGACCGCGGAGCCTCAGCTCGTCGACGATAATCGGTTTCTTGTAGTACCGGTTCCCGTAGGATCGCACGAGCCCGGAGATCTCCGTGCCTTCGATGTTTTCCGCGAAATAAGTGGCCATGTCGCCCCGGTACTGCTCCCCGTCGACGAGGATGTCAATCCCGATCTCCTCCTGGAAGCGAATCCATTCCGCGGTGGCCTTCTCCTCGAGTTCCCGAAGGCCTTCCCTCGACAGAGCGGCTTTGGAGGCTTTCGTCCGCGCCCGCGACAGATACTCCGGCTTCGGGAACGAACCCACGCTGGTCGTGAGGAGTGCACTCACCCGCCCACCCCCACCTGCTTTGCCGCGGCGCGAAGAATCCGAAGCTTCTTCCGAGCCCGATCCCGCGGGAGGAACTCGAGGCCGTTCGACGGCGAAAGATAGGACGCGCGCAGGTCGACGGACCCCTTGAGCTCGAGGACCTTCTCCGCGACGGCGGCCGGATCCTCCTCCTTGGTGTTCCGGGCGTCGACCAAGCCGAGGACGAGAGGCTTCGTCGCGCCGTGCTTCGCGAGGGCGGACCAGGTCGCCGACCCCTGAACCAGGTCGAGGCCGAGGACGTCCACAGGCACTTCGAGCAAGTCCGTGAAGATCTTCGCGACATCGCCGAAGAACGTGAAGAGGATCAGAGACGAGTTCCCCTTCTGGGCTCGGATGCGCTCCAGGGTCTCGGAGACGAGGGACAAGTCATCCGGATGCCGGGTCAGGATCGGTTCGTCAATCTGCACGTGCGAGGCTCCCGCGCGAACGAGGGCGCCGACTTCCTCCGCGAGTGCCGCCGCCAAGTCGAGGGCGAGCGCCTTCTTCGTCCGATAGTGCTTGTCCAGCGCGAGGGAGGCGAGGGTCACCGGACCCGTGAGGACGGCCTTCACCGGAGCCTTCGACCGCGACTGCGCGAATCTCCATTCATCCAGAAGGATGGGTTCCTTCCATGCGACTGCCCCGCGAACGACGGGCTGCCGATAGTACGTGTTCGTGTCGAAGTACCGGACGAGGCCGTTGATCTCGACCGAGGCGAGCCGTCCCGCCAAATGGCTCTGGCTATCGTACCACGAGATCTGGCCATCGGTCACGAGGTCGATTCCCGCGTCGTTCTGCTCCCGAAGGACCGAATCTACGACCTCCCGCTCCAAGCCACGGAGATCTTCCGCCCGGATTTCGCCTTTGTCGAAGCGCGCAATTCCGCGGCGCAAGGATTGCTCCTCGGGCGTATCGCCGACTCGAGGATACGTTCCGACGACTGTTGTGCGAACCATTTCGCGGACCTCAGCGCTGAAGGTGACGACAAATATTAGGAATAGGATAAAAGACTTGCAATGCCGTTCGGAATAATCGGCCTGATTCCCGGCCAGGGCTATTTCTCGACCTGTTCCTCGAGAAGTTTGACCTCACCCTGGAGGTTGATATGGTAAAAGCCCTCGAGGTCTTTGTATTCGATCTCCTCCATGTGGAGGCAATCCACCGGGCAGACGTCCACGCACTGCTGACATCCGATGCACTTCGTATAGTCGAACTCCGGGATCACGATCGGCTTGCCCTTCCGGTCGTTCGGGCCGTCGAGCATGTCGATGCAACGGGTCGGACATTCCCGCTCGCACTTGCGGCAGCCGATACAGACGTCCACTTCGAGGATCGGATGTTCCCCAATCCGGTTCACGAGGACGATCTCCTTGTCGGATTTCTCCTTCGGCATCCGGAGCTCGTCCGCCTGATAGTAGAGGTCCTCTCGGGCGTAGTCCGCGAGCTCAAACTCCTGCGTGAAGTTCCACGCATCCGTGGGGCAATACTCCATGCAGTTTCCGCAGAACAGGCAGTGACCTATGTCCACCGCGGGTCGACGGATCACTTTCTTCATCTCGTCGAGCTGCGCGCGACTCGGGTGGAGGTACTCCGACGTCGGCTCGACCTCGTAAAACTCGAAGTAGATGCACTCGTTCGGGCAGACCTTCGCGCACAACTCGCAGCCGATGCACTTGAACCAGTCGATGCTGTGTTGCCCACGAAAGGCGAGGGGGAGGTCGACCTTCTGATAAGGGTACAAGTGGGTGACGGGCTTCCGGCCGCCAGGCACGAATCGGTTGATCCCGGGCATCGTCACGAGAGCCTGTTTGATCGTCGCGAGGAGAGGACGGACGGTGCCGCGTATCGTGCCGACCTTCCCGTGTCGGGAATTAGCTTCGGACTTGGGGGACTTCATAGGTGTACTCGCCCTTCTGCAGGTCCATGAGCTGGCCCTCCCGCGCGCTCACGAGGCGGCCCTTCCTCGTCCGGACCCAGCCGCCCCGCTCCGCCTTGATTTTCGCGCTCAGCTTCAGGAAGCCGTCGATCAGCGCCTCGGGGCGGACCGGACAGCCCGGGATGAAGATGTCCGTGGGGACGAAAGTGTAAGATCCCTTCACCACGCTGTACGAATCATAGTAGGGGCCACCACAGATCGTGCACTCTCCCATCGCGATAACCCACTTCGGCTCCGCCATCTGCTCGTAGAGGCGGCGGACCGCCGGGCGCAGCTTGAGGGAAATCGGACCGTTCAAGAGGAGGACGTCGCACTGCCGCGGAGACGACCGATAAATCACGCCAAAGCGCTCGATGTCATACCTCGGATCGGAGGTCGCCGCCATCTCGATCGCGCAACACATGATCCCGAAGTGCAAGGGCCACGTCGAATTCCGCTTCGCCCAGTTGAAAAACTCGCCCACCAGGCCGCCCTTGATCGTCTTGAGCAGGGCGCCGCCCGGGCCGCGCTTCATCGGCGCGTCGATGTTCTCCTCGACCCACTTCACGAAGTCTTTCGACCGGACGCCGATGATGTTCGACTGCTCCGCCCGTTGTATCATCCGCTCCGGACCTCCGTCCCGCGCTCGGCGAGACGCTTCCGGACGTCTCGGATATCAGGGTCGCTCTTAACCCTTCGTCCGCGACTCTTCACAACCGGTTGCATCGGTCGCCTCCCGATATCGCCCTTCGATGAATTGTAGCCCCTGGCGGGCTTAAAGGTTGGGGCCGTACGGTCACATCGGCGTCCTAGATCGTTCGCGGACGCCATCCGTGGCCGCATCACCGCCGGCCTATTCCCCGTTTTCGAGAGAGAGGACGCTCGGCGAAGGAAACAACGTTTATGTCGCGCGTCGCCTTCGAAGGTGTTCGTGCCGGTCAACCAGGAGCGGGTCCGGAAGCTCATGGACCATGGGCTCACGGAGTACCAGGCCCGCGTGTACCTGACCCTCTTGGACCTCGGGATCGCGTCCGCGAGCCAAATCTCTCCGTTGTCGAAAGTGCCTCGGACGCGCATCTACGCGACGATGCAACAGCTCCATGAGAAAGGACTCGTGCAGATCCTCCCGGAGACGCCGCTCCGATACCAGCCCGTCCCGTTCGACACCTACCTCCGCTCCCTGGCGGACGACCTGCGATCGCAAGCGAAGCAAATTGACGCGGGATTGGAATCCCTTTCACGGGAATACGCGATCAACGCCCAACGGGAGCCGGAGTCCCGAGGGCGGTTCGAGGCCATCTATGGCCGGAAGAACGTCCGGGAGCGACTCCTCCGGATGTACGCGATCGCGGCTCGGGAGGTGATCGGAATCGGGACCACGAAGAGCCCGGGCCGGATCCTCGGCGCGTTCCGGCCGAACCTGGTCGAGAAGACGGCGCAGGGAGTCCGGCTGAAGTATGCCTTCTGCTTCACGGCCGAGAACCGGGACGACGTCCACCTCCTCCTAAAACATGCAGAGGTCCGCCACATCGACTTCCTCATGCCCGTGTACATGCACGTCGTCGATGGCAAGGAGTTCCTCATGAGCCATCCGATCCCGGACGACGATTCCTCGTACCGCGGGGACGACATCGCGATCTGGACGAACGATCCTGCGATCGCCGGCGCGATGTCGGAGATGTCCGAGCGGATCTGGGAGATGGGGAAACCCGCGGCGGACCTGTTGGACGATGCGCGGGCCGCAAGACGGGTGGCCGTCACGCGCCCTTGAACGTGAGGGGTTGGACGAGCCGCGTCAGATCGGTCCTCGGTTCGCCGTGGGGCCCCGCGATCTCCTGCAACGCGGGCGGGTTCTCCATGTAGGTCGGTATGCGCTGCATGATCCGATCCTCAAAGGTGAGGACATGGTCGTTCTTGAAGAACACGCCGATCGGGATACGGTCCCCCCACTCGAGGGCCTTTGCGAGGGCCTGGGCGGCCTTCGCCTCGAGGTCGGACGGGTCGTGAACGACCGGATCGTAGCCTTCGTCTTCCAGCCGGTACACACGCGGGAGCGGCCGGCCGACGTTCATCTCCTTCCGGTCTTCCCCGCCGTACCATTCCTTCGTGTTGATGTCGTTGTACGTCGGGCAGGGCTGGAGTACATCGAGGAAGGCGTACCCTTTGTGCTCGATCCCCTGTTTCAGCAGGGAAACGAGGTGCTTGATGTCGTACGAGTATCCTCGGCCGACCCAGGTGGCACCCGCGGCAAGGGCGAGCCAGATCGGATTCACCGCGTCGTTGATGTTCGGGTGCGCGAGGGACTTCGTCTTCACGCCGAGCTTCAGGGTGGGCGACGCCTGACCCTTAGTCAGCCCGTAGACGCCGTTGTCGTGGATGACGTAGAGCATGTCCAGGTTCCGCCGGCCGGCGTTCACGAAGTGGCCGCCGCCAATGCCGAGTCCGTCCCCGTCCCCGCTGAGGCACAGGACCTTCAGCTGCGGGTTTGCGAGCTTCACGCCGGTCGCGTACGGGAGGGCGCGCCCGTGAAGGGTGTGCACGCCGTACGTTTTGATGTAATGGATCGTCTTAGCGGAGCAGCCGATCCCGGAGACGATCGTCACCCGGTGCGGCTCCATCCGGAGTTCCGCGAGGGCCATCTGGATCGTCCGGAGGATCCCGAAGTCGCCGCAACCCGGACACCAATCGTTGTGGACCTCCGTCGCAAAGTCCGCCGGCTTCATGACTTGTTCAAGAGCCACGGGTCAACACCGTCCTCTTCTCCGCCTTGCCCCGGGACGCGGAGCGGATCGCATCGTACAGCTCCGTGTTCGACATCGGGCGGCCGTTGTACTTCAGGATGAAATGGGTCATCTCGATCCCCGTGTGTTCCCGCACCACGCCCGCCAGCTGGCCGGCGAAGTTCATCTCCACCGCGATCCGGCGCTTCGCCTTCACGAGGAACGCACGCACCTCGGCGACCGGGAACGGGTTGATCAACCGGACGTGCAGGTAGCCGATCTTTGCGCCCTCTGCCCACAGGCGGTCGAGCGCATCGAGGAGCGCTCCCTTCGTCGAACCCCACGAAACGATCACGGTCCCGGCGTCCTTCGGGCCGAAGTACGTGAGCTTCGCATCGCTCGGGATTTCGCGGGCGGCGAGGTCGAGCTTGGCGAACCGCTTCTCCATCATCGCGTTCCGCAGGCCGGGGTCTTCCGTGATGTGACCCATCTCATCGTGTTCGTCCCCGGTG
>Ga0184639_10000775_pt1 | contig 13050 bp, 10 predicted proteins | sample PLM31_170_b2_FD_133155 | JGI IMG/M metagenome (GOLD analysis project Ga0184639, IMG submission 133155) | Groundwater sediment microbial communities from an aquifer in East River, Colorado, USA - PLM3-1_170_b2 | ecosystem: Environmental > Terrestrial > Soil > Riparian zone | place: USA: East... | reverse complement strand
GTGATCCAGTAGCCGTCCCCGTACTCCAACAAAAAACGCCCGGTTCAGCCGGGCGTTTTTATCGCTGCCACGCGCATGTATTTTCTCTACGATCGGTGTCACGAGCTCGCCATCAGGGCGCTTCCGCTGACATCAGCGTTAGGAGCGACTGGATTGCTTGCGCATCAAGCTCATCGAGGCGGTTGAGAAGCTCGAGTAACGTTTCGCTGTCTTTCTCAGCCAGCGCGTATTTCAGGCAATCCCGCAGCTTCGCCTGATGCTCTCCAGCCTTCATCGGAACACCCCACGAGCCGCGCGGCGCTCGACAGATGGCTGTATGGCTCGTGCCGTCGTCGAGCTCGACCTGCACTTCCACGTGCATTGAGTGGAAGTCCCCCGGTATGGATTCGTCCTGCACAAGCTCGATTTTTCCCAGCATCTCGACCATGTCGGCGCGGAAGCGCCGCTCGTCGGTAAAGCTGTCGATCTCCACGGCACCGTCGAGCAAAGCCGCGGCGGTCGTGTACTGAAGGCTGAATTTGCCGTCGAGGCCAGTGGCCGGCCGCGGTCGGTCGACATATTTCATGACAGGCGAGACCATGCGCACGCGACGGATATCTTTTCGCCCACCAAGCGCGCGGTGTAGGTCGAGTCCTGCCGTGATCCCATAGTGCGTGCCGTACTGCGAGGGGAAGAGCTTGATCGCAAGACCGGGATCCACGACACGATGCGGCTTGCCGTACGCAAGCAGGCGATCGACATCGAACCGATCGGGGTAGAACGTGCGGATGAGTCCTTTGTGCGCTTCCAGTACGTCCGGATTCGCGGTGAAGCCGCGCTGGGCGAGCAGCGCGGCATCCAGTCCTGATGCCGCGGCATTGCCGCAGTGGGTCGATTTCGTCATTGAACCGACGTTCGCGAGTAGCGCACCGGCACGCGAGGCTGCCAGGCCGAGCGCGTGCTGCATCGTGGTTGCGTCGAGTTGGAGCAGGTCGGCTGCCACGACTGAGCTGCCCAGCACGCCCGCCACGCCCGGCGGGTGAAATCTCAACGCCTCGGGCACGTACTGGTCCCCGGCGTACTGCAGGCGCCCCTGTATCTCGAGCCCCTTCGCCACTGCCGTGATGATTTGCCTGCCGGTCAGGCGGTGTGCCTCGGCGAGCGCAAACGCGACCGGCACCGTCGGTGATACCGAATGCGTCGGCGGGCTCCACATCGGCTCAAAGTCGAGCACGTGTGTCGCGACCGAGTTAATGTACGCAGCCTGAGTTAGCGACACCTTGGTGCGCGTGCCCCAGATCGATGCCTGTGGCGAACCGCCGAGCGCGAGCATGTGGGCCGTCATGATTTTGACGGGCGGCTCGTTGCATCCCGCCAGGGCGACCGCTATGCCGTCCTTGACGGCCTGCTTGACGCGATGTATGCAGTCGTCTCCAAGCGATTCATAGCGCGTCGCATGGATGATCGCGCAGAGATCCTGTGTCAGTCCCACATCCATCTCCCGACTCGCGTAACCGCAATGGCAGCCCGACCTGCCATCCGTGGATCTCGACTCACGATCGCGCTGCGCTGCGCCCCGCGATGCGTCCAAACACCGATCCGGACATGAGCCCGGTGCCGAGCGCGTAGTTGTAATGGAAGAGGCCGCCGACCATCTCCCCTGCGCAATACAGGCCTTCAATCGGCTTCCATCCGCTCGAAATCACCTGGGTGTCCTGGTTGATCTTCAAGCCGCCGAAAGTGAAAGTAATGCCGCCGGTCACGGCCCAGCAGAGGTAAGGCGGCGTATCGAGCTTTTGCGCCCAATTGGTCTTGGGTGGATGAAGGTCCTCCGTGTGCAGGCGATCGAGCCCCGCGGGATTGAAGGGTCCGCCGCGCCCTGCGGCCTCGTTGTAATCTTCGAGGGTGCGCAGCGCCTGCTTTTGATCGAGCTGCAGCTGCTTCACGAGCCCCTCCAATGTGTCTGACCGGAACGGCTCGCTGGTCTGGTAGCGCGGCTCAAGCATGTCCACGACCTTGCTGTCGAAAATCTGGTAGACCACGCCTTTCGGTTGCTTGAGAATGAGACCGCCGTACTTCGCGTACGTGAACGCATTGAAGTCGACGCCTTCATCGATCCAGCGTTTGCCTTCGACATTGAGCATCACGCCATACGGATACGACAACCGGTTCGTTTTATCGGTGAGATTGCGCACGCCGTAGTCGGGCGCTTCGGCAACGATCGGTGTCGCATGGCAGCCGCCCCAATGTCCCCAGGGCATTGCGCCTATGTCGAGCGCCATCTTGAGCCCGTCGCCGTAATTGAAGTTCGAGCCGCGCACTTTGGCATGACCCCATTCTTGCCCCAGGTAATGCGTGCGCCAGGCCGGATTGGTCTCGAAGCCTCCGCACGCCAGCACGACGGCCTTGCCTTCGAGCCGCTGCAAGCCGTCCTTGCCGCGCACCACCACGCCGTTGACACGCCCGCTTTCGCCCTGGGTGAGCTCGAGCACGTGTGCTTCGTAGTGCACCTCGATGCCCATGGCCTCGACTGTCTTGAACCATGTCGCCGACAGCCCGACACCCTCGTGCACGGTGCGAACGATGGCGCCGCGCGGCCACTTGTACTGGTTACCGACCTTGATGCCCATGACCGAGCGCGCGAGCTCGAACTCGTGCTTTCCGACATCCTGCATCCAGCATGTCGTGTCATACGAGGCATCGATCAAGAGGTCCGCCAGCTCCGGATCGCTCTTGCCTTCGGTCACACGCATGAGGTCCTCTCGGAATGCTTCTCTGGGGTACTTGGGCACGCCCGCATGAAACCCCGGATACTCTTCCTCTGCATTCGGCACGAAACGATCGAGCTCTTCGACCTCGTTGAACATGAAGCGAAAAATTGCGCCGCTGAAGTGCGTATTGCCGCCCCGCTGTTCCTTCGGGGCTTTCTCGAGCAGCACGACGCGCTTGGCGCCGTTTTCGCGAGCTGATACTGCTGCTGCGCACGCAGCATTGCCTCCACCCACAACGATTACGTCATACATGAGCACTACTCCTGAAGTTGGTAGGTTCTGTGCTAAATCACGCCGCGGCGCACTCGGTCAGGGCTGGAGTCAGCAAGTCGATTAATTCAGGTGCCGAGTGGCTACGGCGTATAACCGCGCTCCGGGTTCTTGAGGCGCGTGAGCGTTTCGCGCGCGATCGTGCGCTCGGCCAGACATTCGAAAACGAGATAGTCGATCTCACCGCGCTCTGCGAGATCGCGAGCGGGCTCGATGCGGTCGTCGGAGAAACCAGAGCCGGTCCCGACGCGTATCGTGGCTTTCAGAGCACACCCTCCTTCACCAGCTGCTCGAATTCCGATTCGGACAATCCGAGCCAGTTGACAAACACGTCGCGCCCGTCCGCGCCGAGCTTGCTGCTCGGTTTGAGCGGAATGAGCGGCACGCCTTCGTAGCGCATCGGGCTATGCTGGACCGTCAACTCGCCGTATTCAGGATGCTGGATATTCTGCAAAGTCCCGCGCGCATGCATATGCTTGTCGTTGATGACTTCATCGAGTTCGCGCACCGGTGCATGGGGAACCCGGTGTTGTTGCAGTTTTTCCACGACATATTGCCGCGGATGCCTCGCTGTCCAGCTCGTGACGATGTCGTCGATATCATCAATGTGCTCGACCCTGAGCTTGAGATTGGCAAAGCGAGGATCCTCCTTGAGGTGCTGATATCCCATCGCTTCGATCAACGCATCCCAGTGCCGGTTCGTCGGGCAAATGATGGCGACCCAACCGTCGTTAGCCCGGTACACGTTGTATGGAGCCTCGGCCATGCCACCATGGCGATTACCCGTGCGTTGCGGATTCTTTCTTCCAAGCCCCTCATACATACCGAGGTTCGAGCTCAGAGAAGCGTAAACGGCCTCCTGCATTGAAACCTCTACAAGGCGCCCTACTCCGGTTTTTTCCCGGTCGTACAGTGCGGTGACGATGCCTCCATAGAGGTGTATGCCAGCGAAAAAGTCACACAGCGCTGGGCCTGACTTCACCGGTGGTCCATCCGGGAAACCCGTGATGCTCATGACACCTGACATCGCCTGAACGGTGAGATCCATGGCGGGATAATCGCGATACGGTCCGGAGCGGCCATATCCTGTGCTGGACGCATAAACCAGTCGCGGATTGATCTTGTGCAGGTCCTCAGGGCCAATACCCAGGCGCTCGGTTACGCCAGGCGCGAAGTTCTCGACGAGCACGTCAGCCTTGCGCACCATGTCGATCAGAAGCTCGCGACCACGCTTCGCTTTGAGATTCATGGTAACCGCGCGCTTATTGGCGTTCAGCATGGCGAACGGCAGCGCAACCCCGGAGCCCAGAGCCGCCCTGACGCGCAGGTGTTCGCCATGATGAGGCTCGACCTTGATTACATCAGCGCCCGCCATTGCCATCAGGAACGTGGCGTAGGGACCGTTGTAGATGTGCGACAAATCGATGACGGTCACGCCTGAGAGCGGATAGTGCGCGTTGGTTGACGGCTCCGCGCGCGTTGCCTGTGACGGCGCTGGTGGACCGGCGGTTGCGGATTTCATGCTGGCTCCAAATACCAAGTTATGAAGGAAGTGCTGGCGATTGCCTAAGCGCCTGGCTGTTAAGCGCGCGCAAGCACGCGCTGCGCGCTGCGGTAATGCGGACGATCGAGCATCTTGCCATCGACTGACGCAACGCCAGCCCCGGAAGACGCTTCGAATGCCGCTATGACCCGCTTAGCCCACTCGACGTCGGCGGCAGACGGTGTGAATGCGGCATTGATCGGGTCGATCTGATCCGGGTGGATCGCAGCCTTCGCCGAGAAACCGCTGCGCAGTCCCTGCGCTGCTTCTTCCCTCAACCCGTTGACATCGCGGAAATTCGTATAGACGGCGTCAACCGCAATTACCGAAGCAGCCGCCGCTGCGAAAAGACACAGTGAGCGCGCGAGCTGGTATGGGGACGAATAACGACCGTCCGCTTCACGGTTACTGATTGCGCCTATGTCCGCGGCCAAATCCTCTCCGCCCCACATCATTCCGCAAAGGCGCGTTAGCGGCGGGTTCTCATAGCTACCGAGCCCGAACATGGCCGCGCCCGTTTCCGTGACTATCGGCAAGACGCGTATATCTCCCAACGCAGCGCCCTCACTCGCCTCGAGCGCCGAAAGGTAATGCCCGAGCACTCTCACATCGTCGCCTCCGCGGCATTTCGGCAGCACGATCCCGAACGGACGGACGGCCACGACGGCGGCGAGATCGCAAAGGGCGTCCGCAGTTTCAAGCGCGTTGATACGCACGAAGAGTTTCTTCGAGGTTTTCGCTGATCTGAGCGTGCTGGCGCAAAGCTCGCGCGCGGCGCCCTTGCGCTGCGGCGCGACGGCGTCCTCCAGGTCGAGGATTAATGCATCGGCGGCCGACCCAAGACCCTTAGCGATCTTGCGTTCATCATCGCCCGGTACAAAAAGCAGGGAGCGCATGTGACTGATCAAGGGCGGCTTAGAAGGTTCCCATGCCAAGAAAACCGTCACGCCCGAAATCGCTCATGATTTTCTTGCCGACCAGCTCCTTCAGCGTCTCGGTTGTGCCACCGCCGAGGGACCCGTAGCGCGCGCCGCGGTAGAAGCGCGAAACCGGGAACTCGTCAGTGAAGCCATAGCCGCCATGTACCTGGATCGCCTCGCTGGTCACGCGTATCGACATTTCGTTGCAGTAAATCTTTGCGTTCGCCGCCTGGTACGGATCAGGGAACGGGTTCGCGGTCGCGCATGCGCGATAGAGGATGGACCGACCGACTTCGATATCACGATACATGTCTGCAAGCTTGAATCGTATACCCTGGAATTCGCCTATGGGCTGGCCGAATGCAGTTCGGTCACGCGCATATTTCACCGCCTCCTCGAATGCGCCTTCCGCGAGGCCCAGAGATATGCTCGGGTTCAGGCAGCGCTGGGTATTGAACGCATTCAGAAGGCGCCGGAATCCATCGTCTTTGACGATCAGATTCTCCAGCGGCAGCTCGCATTTTTCGAAGCGGATCTCGGCCAGGTTTTCGCCGCCCATCGTGTGATAGCGGGCCGTAGTAATGAAACCTGGCGTGCCCTTTTCGATGAGGACGCAGCCAATACCTTCGCGACCGGGCTGTTTGTTGATACGGCTAAACACGACGAATGTCTGGGCTTCATCGACACGGCTGATCAAAGTCTTGACACCGTTGAGTACAAGCTTGTCGCCAACGATATCGGCATTCGTCCTGTAGTTGGCCACGTCAGTGCCGGCGTGAGGCTCGGTCATGCAGACCGCAAGGATCGTCTCTCCTGTACAAACGCCCGGCAGCAGCCGACGCTTGACGTTGTCAGGAGCAAAGGCGTCGATGATCTTCGTTTGGACGCCGACTTCACCCATCACCGCCATCGCGGTGACGTAGCAGCCCTTTGCGATCTCCTCGAGCACCAGCGCAGTGTCGAGTACGGGCAATCCGAGGCCGCCATACTCTTCCGGAACGGCCATGCCGAGCACGCCGATTTTTGCGAGTTCGCGAATATTCTCCCACGGGAAGGAGCCATCCATGTACTTCAGTGCATTGGGCTTGAATTTCTCCTGGGTCAGCTCCCGGACTGTGCCGACCATGCTTCGCTGTTCAGGGGTAAGTTCGAAGTTCATTGACACGACTCCTAATCAATCAAACTGAGGTGGGCGCGGCACACCGCGTTGCTACGGGTGTCACACGAGCGATCGACCGGGCATCGCGACAACACTGGTTGGATGTGCGAGCAAATGTTGATATCGCGTTCGGACCAGGTTCTCGAGCCCACTAACGTGAGTCTGCATCGCGGCAGCCGCTTTCTCTCTATCGCGGTTGCGACAGGCCGCGAGTATTCGCTCATGAGCTTCAATCACGTGCGCCTGGTTCCCAGACGAATAGCGGATACCGTGATGCTCGCCGCTTGCCAATATGCTGATCGTTGACCAGAAGATCTCAAGCACCTTGTTGCCGCTCGCGCGCGCGATAATACTGTGGAAGATCCGATTCTCTTCGAGAAACGCCTCCTGATCAGCCGGAAGCGCCTTCATCCGGGCGATTGAGAGTTCCAGCTCGGCAAAATCCTGCTCGGTGCCGTTCAGCGCCGCCTCGGACGCAAGTGCCGGCTCGATCACTTCGCGAGCCTTCAAAACGGTTATGAACGGGACTTCGTGCAGACGAAGGAAGACTGAAAGCCCGTGCGCCAGCAGATCGACACTCGGCTGGCCCACAATGATGCCTCCGCCGGGGCCAGGCCTCAGCTGGAGCACACCTTGTGATTCCAGAATCCTCAGGCTTTCGCGCAGCGTGGGCCGGCTCACGTTGAACTGCGACAGGAGCTCGGATTCCGTCGCAAAACTGCTGCCGGGCTTGAGCCGCGCGGCAATGATGCGCTCGAGCAGCCGCTGCGCGACGTGCTCCGCCTTGCTGCGATGTACTGTTGCCTTGGCGCCGATCATGCAGGCAGCCCCCCGCTTGCAAACTGCGGCTGGCGCTTGCCTGAATCACCTGGCGCGCCTGCGGCTGCGTTCATGTCTGACTGCATGTCGTTGCTTTCGAGCGGTTGTTCGTCTTGAGACCGGGCCTGAAATCGGGATGCGCGATCGCCGCGAGCCGTGCAGCGCGCTCGCCAAGGGAGCGGCCTCTCAAATCGGCAACGCCGTACTCGGTTACGATGAGGTCCACATCAGCGCGGCAGGTCGTGACGGGACGGCCATCGAGCGACGCCACGATGCGCGAATGCTTTCCGTCCGGCGTGGTCGACGGGAGAGCAATGATGGCGCGTCCGCCTGCCGAGGCTTGCGAGCCGCGCACGAAATCCACCTGGCCGCCGACCGCGCCGAGATAGCGGCCGCCCGCAACTTCGGAATTGACCTGCCCCGTCAGATCGACTTCCACGGCCGAGTTGATCGCATAGAGTTTGTGCACGCCGGACATGACTTTATGGCTGTGCGTGTAGTCGGCCGAGCGCATCTGCAGCGCATCGTTGCCGTCTGCAAAATCGATGAGTCGGCGGCTCCCGAAGAGTCCGCCTGTGACGATGCAGCCCGTATCGACGCCTTTGCGGGCGTTAGTGACGACGCCTTTCTCGACAAGCTCCACGATCACGTCGGAAATCACACCGCTGTGCACGCCCAGTTCGCGATGGCCTTCTAGCGCGCGGCAGACCGCGACCGGCAGGCTGCCGATGCCGATCTGTATCGTCGCTCCGTCCGGTATCAATGCTGCCACGTGTGCCGCCACGCGCGCCTCTATATCCGAAGGCTCGGGATCGGGCAGCAGGATCTCGTCTGCGTCGCAATCGGTAAGAACGTCGATATCGTTTTCCGCAACCATTGCGTCGTGCGAAGTGACCGGAAGACGCTCGTCGACCTCGGCGATCACGCAGCGAGCGGCTTCGACCAACGCGGGAGTGAAATCGGCCATCACACCGACAGTAAAGAAGCCGGGCTTGGGATGAGGACGGACGCGAATGAGGACGACGTCGACCCGAATGGCTCGCGACCGGATGAGACCCGGCACCGCCGAGACGTGACACGGAATGATGTCGAGGATGTTCGCCGTACTGAGGGAGCGGTTGGTGCCTGCGCCGTTGAGACCCCGGAAGCGGAATCGATCCGCGTATTCGGGCGAGAGCGTTTTGCTCGTCGTCATGCCGATAAAAAGCTCGATCAAAGGAAGCGCGTGCCGCTGTTGCACCAGCCGGCGCGTGAGGCCCAGCGGCTCACCGGTGCCCTGTGGCCATGTGACCACATCGTCCGGACGCAGAAACCGGTTGAAATCCAGCGTGGAGCTGCTGCCGATTTTCAGCATGAGCGCGCTCGTCCTACTAAGGTGACGCGGGGCTGGGAGAGGCGCATTTGAGGCATGCCGTGATGCTAGCATCGGCGCTGCGATTGCGTCAAATCATTTAAATGATTTGACCTCTGACTCGGCACCTGCTATCATTTAGATCTGCCTAATACGTGTGTAAATATTTGTAAATAAACGAGGAAAACATGAAAGCTGACTATCAACGCCTCCTGGCCCGCGCCGGCGCCGCCGTCCTGTGCCTCGGTGTGTATGCAGGAAACGCCGCGGCTCAGGCGGTCGACGCTGCCAAGTTTCCGGCAAAACCTATACGCATGATCGTGCCGTTCCCGCCCGGCGGCAGCAACGACATACTCGGGCGCTTTCTTGCACAGAAAATGACCGAGCGGCTCGGCCAGCAGACGATCGTCGACAACCGAGCGGGCGCGGATGGCATCATCGGCACCGAGTTGGCGTCGCGTTCGCCGGCGGACGGTCACACACTGCTCATCGTATCGACCAGCTACACCATGAATCCCGCGATACACAAGCTTCCGTACGATCCCGTCAAATCGCTGATCCCGCTTTCGCTTATCGCGTCGGGTGGCAACGTGATCGCCATAAATCCAAGTCTGCCGGTCAATTCCATGAAGGAGCTGATCGCGCTCGCCAAGTCGAAACCGGGACAACTGCGCTATGCATCGTCCGGCGTTGGCGGCTTCAATCACTTCGGCGGCGAGCTGTTCAACACGATGGCAGGCGTGAAAATGCTGCACATTCCCTATAAAGGCGGCGCACCCGCGATGCTCGACGTCATGACCGGACAGGTGGAAGTGGTATTCGGCACGCTGATCCAGGCGCTGTCCCACATTCGTACTGGCAAACTCAAACCGCTAGGCGTGGGCTCCGCCAAGCGCTCTCCTCTTTTGCCAGCGGTACCAACCATTTCTGAAGGGGGCGTGCCGGGCTACGACGGCAGCATCTGGTGGGGCGTGCTGGGCCCTGCGGGCATCCCCAGCCCTATCGTGGCCAAGCTCAACGCGGAATTCGGCGCCATTCTGCGCGACCCCCAGATGGCAAAACGACTTGCTGCGGAAGCCGCCGAGGCCGTCGTTGATACGCCGGAGGCGTTCGGGAAGCTGATCGTCAGCGACATTGCAAAGTGGAGCCGCATCGCCAAACAGGCAGGGATACGCGCCGAGTAGCGCGAACAGCAACGATCCGGAGACGTCATGGGTTCGAATTTGAGCGGAGTCGCAACGACTGAACAGACGCTCGACGCTTTCATCGAGCATTCACAACAACTGCGGTGGGATAGGGTGCCGGAATCGACGCGTGCTTCGGTCAAACGGGAATTGCTCGACTACCTCGGCGCCGCGATCGCGGGCCGCGCGGCCGCAGGCTTGCCTGCGTGGCTCAAAGTTCTGATCGACTTTGGTGGCAGGCCCGATGCGCGCGTGATCGGCGGGCCGTGCGTTCCGGCGACGACCGCTGCGCTCTGTAACGGCTATTTCGGTCACGTCCTCGAGTTCGACGACACCCATGACGAGGCCGTACTCCACGCGGGCTCGGCAGCGATACCCGCGGCGTTTGCGGCCGCGGGCATGCGGGGTGAAGTGAGCGGTAAGGAGTTCTGCGAGGCCGTGCTGCTGGGTGTGGAGCTCACCTGCCGCCTCGGCGTCGCCACGCGCCTTAATCTCGTCGAAGGCGGCTGGATCTACACGGCGCTGCTCGGACACTTCGGCGCAACGCTTGCTGCCGCGCGCATCATAGACCACCGCCCCGAAGTACTTCGCAACGCTTTCGGTATCGTCTACTGCCTGGCGAGCGGCAACCACCAGTCGACGCGCGAAGGTGCGCCGACTAAGCACGTACAGCCCGGCTTCGCGGCGGCGAACGCCATTACCGCCGCGCTCATGGCGAGCGGCGGACTCGACGGTGTAAGGCACCCCTTGACGGGAGAGGACGGCCTGAGCCGCGTCTATCTGCACGGGTTATTCGACCCCGCGCGCGCAATACGCGACCTGGGCAGGCAATATGAGTTCGATCGCCTTTCCATCAAGCCTTATCCGACCTGCCGCCTTACCCATCCGGCGATCAGCGCGGCGCTGGAGTTGCGGGCGCAACTCGGCGGCGACGTCGAGAAGATCGAGCGCGTGGAGCTCGTGATCGGACCGCAGGCGCACGACGTCGTGGGTCGCGACATTCCGGAACGGCGCGCGCCGAAAACCCGCGTTGCTGCGCAGTTCAGTGTTTACTGGGCCGTCGCAAGCGCACTCGCCTACGGCGAGGTGGCGCCGCGGCAGCTTGCGGAAGAAATACCACCGTCGCCGAAGCTCCGCGAATGGATAGCCAAAATCAGCGGAACTGCCGATCCGACCGCCGCGCAGCGCGACATCGGCGGCTGCGTGCTGCGGGCGCATGGCTCGTTCGGCACGCGCGAAGTGCGGCAGACAAACGCGAAAGGCCATCCCGACAATCCTCTGAGCGACGGCGAGCTGCTCGCGAAATTCAAAGCGAATCTGCGCTATGCGAAAGTGCCCGACGCGCGCGCAACGGATCTCGCGGAGAGAATCATGGAGATCGACAGCCTGGCGGACGTGCGGCCGCTAGCGGATGCGCTCTCGGGCGCCATCTCGAGCTGACGCCCCGTCGGGGGAGGCTCATTCAAGCACGTGAGATCGTTCCGCCACGTCACGCCGCCCTTCCGCGTGTACTACGGCGCGGACAGTCTGCAGCAATTGCCTGCTGAGCTCGACCGACTCGCCTGCCGCCGCGCAGTCGTCTTCTGCGGCCAGACGCTCGCGCATCGAACTGAAGGTCTGCGTATCGTTGCGGAGGCGTTGGGCGATCGTTACGCCGGCGTATTCGACGGCGTCAAAGCGCACAGTCCTCTGCCGGCGGTGCTGACCGGCGTCGAGGTGCTGCGAGCGCTTAAAGCCGACGCCGTCATCGCCGTCGGCGGCGGCTCGGCCGTCGTCACCGCGCGCGCCTCGAGCATCCTCCTGGCCGAAGCGCGCGACATACGCGAGCTGTGCACTCAGTACCGGAGCGGAAAACCGCCGCTCAGTCCCAGGCTACAACGGCCGAAGCTTCCCCAGTTCGTGGTCGCGACAACCCCTACCACCGCCTACGGGAAAGCCGGCAGCGCAGTCGTCGACCCCGCCCTCGGTCAACGCCTGTCCCTGTACGACCCGAAAACGCGCACGTCGGCGCTGTTCATCCATCCGGAGCTTGCGCTGACCGCGCCACCGAAGTTGGCATTGGGCGCAGGAGTCCAGGCTTTCGCGATGGCCGTCCAGGGGATCGAGTCGCGCAGCCGCGACCCCCTTGCCGATGCCCTGCTGGTTCACGCATTGCGCCTGCTTGGCCGTTACCTGCCCGGGCTGGCGGCGGATCCGGATGATGCCGAAACACGCGGGCAACTCATGTTAGGCGCGCTCCTTGCCGGGCAAGGCACGGACCACGCGCCATCAGGCCTGGCATCGGCGATCGCCCATTGCATCGGCGCACGCTTCGATCTGGACAACGGGATCATGAACGCGCTCATCCTGCCGCATGCGATGCGGTTCAACGCGCCGGCGACGGGCAACCGGCTCTCGCTCGTGGCGGAGGCACTGGGCGCCGGCGTGACCGACAACGCAGATGCAGCCGTTGCCGGCGCCATGCGCGCGACGGAGGAGCTCTTCGCTCAGCTCGGGATGCCAAAGCGGCTACGCGACGTCGGCGTCCCGGAGGATGCGCTTCCGCAGCTTGCGCAGGACGCCGCGGGCGATTGGTTCCTCCATCAGAATCCGCGGCGCGTTACGGACGTCACCGAGCTTCTCGAGATCTTCAAAGCTGCGTGGTAGCGGACTCTTTCGGCGCACTGGTGCACGGCAGTCACGGCACCTATGCCGCCAAGCGCGCCGCTCTCGAATCAGCGGGCGTGCGCGTCTTTGCAACGCTCAACGAGATGGTAGCGCGCGTGTCTGCCCGCCTAGGAAAAGCATGACATGAAGCAGCGTGACGTGGTACTCCGTGACGTGGTGTTGCGTGACATGGTACGGCGTGGTTTATGCTGCGCTACGCCTCATCACGTCACGATTCATCATGTCACGCTTCACCATGTCACGATCCATCAGGTCACGCCTCACTCAAGCTTGGCGCCGGAAATCCTGACTACCTTTTCGTACTTGTCGTAGTCCGACTTCAGGCGCTGCGCGAACTCCTCGGGCGTCATCGGCAGCGGATCCAGTGTCTGCGCGGAGAGCTTCGAG
>Ga0184639_10000773_pt1 | contig 13057 bp, 14 predicted proteins | sample PLM31_170_b2_FD_133155 | JGI IMG/M metagenome (GOLD analysis project Ga0184639, IMG submission 133155) | Groundwater sediment microbial communities from an aquifer in East River, Colorado, USA - PLM3-1_170_b2 | ecosystem: Environmental > Terrestrial > Soil > Riparian zone | place: USA: East... | reverse complement strand
GTGCACCTTCGTGACGAGGGGGCAGGTGGCGTCGATCACCTTGAGCCCCCGGCGCTCGGCCTCATCCCGGACCGCGGGCGAGATCCCGTGGGCGCTGAAGATCACGGTGCCCTCGTTGGGGACCTCGTCCAGTTCGTCCACGAAGATCGCGCCTTTCCGATTGAGCGCCTCCACCACGTTGCGGTTGTGAACGATCTCCTTGCGCACATACACGGGAGGCGGGCAGACCTGAAGCGCCAGCTCCACGATGTCAATGGCCCGCTCGACGCCCGCGCAGAAGCCACGCGGTCCGGCGAGGACGATCTCTCCTAGCGCTTCATGGCTCATGATGACCTCACGCGCCGCCCAGTATAGCCGATCGACGCGGCCCTGTAAACGTGCTCAGTGGAAGAAGAACGATACCCCCAGCGTGCCGCTGTCCGAGTTGAACCCCCGGTTGGGCGACTCGACATTGCCGTTCGAGATGTGCTGGAAGCGATACCCGACGGTCAGGGCCACACCCGGCGTCACGAAATAACTGACGCCGACCCCGGCCTCCAGAACAAACGTAAAGCTCGACCGGATCTCCTGGACCTCGAGGTTGGTGCCGGCCGCCCCCGCCGTCACCTCTACGTAGGGAAAGATCGGCGAGGCGGACAGGAAGTGGTAGCGCACAGCCCCCTTCAACCCCTCCGCGGTCGCGGTCTTGGGCTCCAGGTAGTACTGGAACCACGGCTCCAGCCCGGTCTCCACGGACCCTTTCCAGAACCCGCTGCCGATCGGATCCCATGGGAGCAAGGACAACCGCGGCGTCACGTTGACGAACGAGATGCCCGAAATCGTTCGGTGGTTTTCAACGTTGTTCTGCGCCCCGCCCCCAACCTGGAACGAGAAGATCTTCGTCCCGCGGCTGAACTCCTCGGCGGGGTCGGCCGCGGCGACAACGCCCACCCAGCAGAACACGAGGACCACCGCCCAACACGTGCGGGTACCCAGGCCGGAGGCGTGGGGACGCGTCATGTGATCAAGACCTTCAGCGCCTCGCCCCGCGCCATCAGCTCGAGCGCCTTTGGGACCTCCGGCAGGCCCATGCGGTGAGTGATGAGGCCGTCGGGCCTCAGCGCCTCCCCATCCAGCATTTCGACGGCGCGGCGGATCAGCTCCGGCGTGTGGTGGAACGCCCCGCTCAAAGTCAGCTCCTCGTAGTGTGCCCGGCGGGTATCGACCCGGATGGTGGTACCGGGAGCGCATCCGCCGAAGAATATCACAGTCCCCCCCCGGGCCACCGAATCGACGGCCTGCTCCCAGACCTCCGGACGGCCCGTGGCATCCACGGCGACGTCCACGCCCCTGCCGCCTGTGAGGTCGCGGATCGCCCCCACGACGCTCGGGGAGTCGCTGGCCTCGAGGCACTCGGCCAGCTCGAGGCTCCGGACGCGCGTCAGGCGCCAACCGGGCTTCCCGATGAGAAGGACGCGCGCCTTGCGGGCTCCCGCCGCCAGCGCCAGCAGACAGCCCAGCGGCCCTACACCGAAGATCGCCACGGTCTGGCCGGCCTCCACCCGCCCCCGCTCCATGCCACCGAGGGCGCAGGCCAGCGGCTCGGCGAAGGCGGCGCGGGCCGCGGGGAGGTTGGGACCGATAGAGACTAAGTTGCGCTCCACCAATCGAGGCGGGAGCGAAATGTATTCAGCATAGGCGCCGTTGACGAACAACAGGTCTTCGCAGAGGTTGGCGCGGCCGCCGCGACAGGGCGGGCAGTCGCCACACGGCGCCGAGTTCGCGGCGACAACGCGATCACCCTCGCGGACCGTCTTGACCCCGTGGCCGACGGCGACCACTGTCCCCGCCAGCTCGTGGCCGAAGACTGTGGGGACCCGCGGAATCATCACGGGATGGCCGCGGCGCAGGGTCTTGACGTCGGTGCCGCACGTCAACGCCGCTTCGATGCTGACGAGCGCCTCCCCGGGCCCCGGATCGGGGACAGGGATGTCCTCGTAGCGGAGATCCCCCGGGCCGTAGAAGACCATCGCCTTCATGACGACTCCGAGGTCACAAACACCTTGACCGCTTCGTGCTCGACGGCCAGGGCGATCCCTTCGGCAAGGCGGGAGAGCGGCAGGCGATGGGTGATGAGCCCTTCCACCTGGATCTGTCCCCGCACCAACAGCTCGAAGGCCTCCCCCAGCTCCGCGGGGGAAGAAGAGTATGTGGCCGTGAGCGTCAACTCCCGCCCGTAGAGCGCATCGAGAGGGAGCGGCAGGGCTTCTCCCTCGCCTCCGGCAAAGTAGTGGATGGCCCCACCGTCCCTCACAATCGAGGCCGCCGACCGAAGTACAGCGGTCCCCCCGGCGGTGACCATCACCAAGTCCACTCCCCGACCTCCAGTCAAGTCGCGGGCCCGCTCCTCAAGCGCCTCGACGCTTCGGAAGACCTCAGCGCCGAACCTGAGTCCAAGAGCCAGCCGCGCCGGCAGCAGATCAGAAGCCAGCACCGTGACGCCGGCCCGAAGCAGCAGTTGGACGAACAGACACCCCACAGACCCGAGACCGATCACCCACGCCAGGTCGCCCGCTACGACGCCCGCGCGCTTCACGGCCCGGAGACAGCAGGCCAGCGGCTCGGTAAAAGACGCCGCTTCGTCGCTGACCTCCTTCGGGACCTTGAAGGCGGCATGCCTCACGTTCGGCGCCGGGACTCTCAGATACTCGGCAAACCCTCCTGGATCCAGGTTCACGGTTTTGAACTCCCGGCACATGGAGGGACTGCCGCGCCGGCAGTAGTGGCAGGCAAAGCACGGCACGTGGTGGGCGACCACCAGGCGGTCTCCGACATCGAACTCGCTGACGCCCAACCCGACCGCGACCACATCGCCCACCACCTCGTGGCCCAAGACCGCGGGCGGTGTCACCCGCCCCGAGCGGATCTTGACGATGTCCGAACCGCAGAGACCACAGCCGCGGACTTTGAGCAGCAACTCGCGCGGACCGATGGACGGCGTCGGCCACTCGCGGAGCGCCACGACGCCCGGGGCCACATGCACGGCGGCGTTCATACGACCTCCCGCCGAACGGCGCCCGCCCCCAGCCGAGCCCCCGCCCAGCACCGGAGCGCGATGGCGAGCTTGGTCGCGACCGGGACGGAGATGTGCCGGTCAAACACGCGATACCGCCGCGCCTCGATGGTCCGGAGGAGGGCGAAGTAGATACGCCCCATGATCTCCGCGGCAAAGAGTCGGCGCGCGTCGGCGGCCGGCAGCGCCTCCCAAGCGCGCCGGTAGAGCGACCGCGCCCGACGCGCCTGGAAGTCCATCAACTCCACGAACTCGGGGGTGTAGCGACCCAGCTTCAGATCCTCTGGGTTCACGCCAAAGCGCCGCAGATCGGCTTGCGGAACATAAATGCGACCTCGTTGGGCATCGGGCTGGACGTCGCGGAGGATATTGGTAAGCTGGAGCGCCACGCCGAGGTTTACCGCGTAGTCGCGGGCCCGGGGGTCGGCGTAGCCGAAGATCTCGATGCAGCAGAGCCCCACGGCTCCGGCGACGCGGTAGCAGTAGGGGTAGAGCTCCTCGAACGTCTCGTAGGACGAACGGTCCAGATCCATCTCAACCCCGTTGATGATCTCCTCGAGCGCCACGCGCGGGATCGAGTACGTCCGGACCGCATGGGCGAGGCGCTGAGCCACGGGCTCATCCGGGGTCCCCTCGAAACACCGCGCGACTTCCCGGCGCCAGTGGGCCAGCTCCTTTCGCTGCACCTCGGGGTCCCTCCCCAGGTCCACGACGTCGTCCACAATCCGGCAGAACGCGTAAACGGCGTAAATGGCCTCCCGCTGTGGTCTGGGCAGAAACAGGAAGGCATAGTAGAAGTTGGACCGGCTCTTCCGCGTCAGCGTAGAGCAGAATTCCGTCGCGTTCATGGCCGGGCTCCCGGTACCGCCCCCGCCGGCACGCCGTGCCGACGGGGAAGGCTCACGGCCGCATAGCCCCGAGCCACGAACCATTCGACCGCGTCGCGAAGGGCCTCTTCGACCGGAGTCTGCGACAGGCCGAGCTCCTGGACCGCCTTCGAGGCGTCGAAGTACATGCGCTTCCGGGCCATCCGCACCGCCGTGAGGGGAACCCGGGGCTCCCCGCCCGCGACCCGCGCCCAGCCTTCCATCGAGGCGGCCGCGAGCCAGGCTACCGGATAGGGAACCCTGAAGCGCGGGGCGGCCAACCCGGCGATGCCTGCCAACATCCGGAAAATTTCGGTGAGCGAGAGATTCCGATTGCCCAGGATGTACTTTTCGCCGACCCGTCCCCGTTCCGCCGCCAGGATGTGCCCGCGCGCCACGTCCGTGACGTGGACCAGGTTCAGCCCGGTATCCAGGCTGGCAAACATCTTCCCCTGGAGGAAATCCACGATCATCCGCCCGGTGGGCGTCGGCTTCACGTCCCAGGCCCCCACGGGGGCCGACGGGTTGACGATGACCACGGGCAGACCGCGGCGGGCCCACTCCTCCGCCACCCGCTCGGCCAAGAACTTGGACCGCTTGTAGGGACCGACCATGTCGGCGAGGGAGACCGGCGTGGCCTCGTTCCCGGGACGCCCGTCCTTGGGAATACCGAGGGTGCCGACCGTGGAGGTGTACACCACCCGCACGACCCCCGCCTCGGCGGCCGCCGCAAGGAGCTGGCGGGTCCCTTCGACGTTGGTCCGATAGAGCGCTTCAGGATCCCGAGCCCAGAGGCGGTAGTCGGCCGCCACGTGGTACACGATGCGGGTCCCGACCATCGCCCGCTTCAGCGAGCCCGGATCGAGGAGGTCTCCCTCCACGAACTCGACGTCGCATCCCTCCAGCGCTCCCCTGTCACTCGACGGCCTGACGAGGACTCTGACGCTGGTACCATCCTTCAAGAGCTCGCGAACGAGGTTGGCCCCGATAAAGCCGGTGCCGCCAGTGACGAGAACGTCCATACCGGATGTGGTGCGGGTTAGGTCCGTATTAGGCCACGCCGGGCCGAGAACCGAGCAGCCCAAGGCCCGAGGGAGGAGGGGGTACCCACCGAAGGTGGGTCGGGAGGCGTAACGACCACGCCGGCCTCCGGCCGGGCGCGGTGCCCGTAGAGGAATGGCTCCGACCGAGAGCTGATCAATGGCCGAAGGCCATCCATTGCGGGCACCCGCGAAGCGGGTCGTGCGAGGGTTATCGGCACGGCGTTATCCGGCCAGGGCGGCGATCACCCGCGCAACGGACTTGAGCGCCCGCCCGGTGCCGCGCCGCAGGACCAGGGCGTGGGAAATCGTGGAGGGGCGAGTAAGAGCAAGGGTCAGGACTCGACTGGCCAGGAGCTTCCCCTCCGGGGTCACGAGTCCCACCAGTTCGGCAGGGAGACGCTGGCCCGCGGTGTCGGAGACCGCGCGAACGACGAGGGAGGGACAGCCCTGGCGGGACGCCCAGCCGAGGATGACGGCGGATTCGAGGTCCACGGCCAGGGCGCCCGTTGCCTGAAAGCGTTCGGCCTTCGCCTCCGGCGTCGCCACGACGTGGGAGCTGGTCAGCAGGAGTCCCGTCCGCGCGTCACCGGCAAGCCTCACGGCGGCGGCGTGAGCGCCGGGCGTCACGTTCAATCGCTCGCCGGCGAGCCCGAGGACGCTCTCCGGGAGGATCAGGTCGCCGATTCCCAGCTCAGGAGCCAGCGCGCCACAGGTGCCGGCTGAGATTACCAGCGGCGAGACGAAGTCGGCAGCGAGGAACGGCCAGCGCTCGGCAAGCAACCGGGCCCCAAGGCCGAGAGGAGCTAGCCTGAGCCGGACGCCACCTCTCGAGCGCTCGTAAACGGGAAACGGGGAGCGGGAGAGCCGGCCGAGCTCGAGCTCGCGGGCCAAGCCCCGGGCTTCGAGCTCGACGGCGGTGAGGATGAGAACGTCAGTCACGCCGTCCCCTTGTCGAGGCGCCCCGCTTTCTCGGCCTTTTCCTTTTCCTTGCGCTCGAGCCAGGCCAGCCAGGAATTGCCGGCCGCCGTATCCTTGCCGGTGAACTTGATGTTCTGAATCTCGGAGTACGGGATCTTGAACGGCCCGTTCCCGGCCAGATCGAACATCTGGACGAAGGGCTCCGACACGTCGCGATTCCGGTTGAAGATGTAGCCCTCCACCTCGGTCCCATCGACCTTCACCACGGCGGTATTGCCCCGGTAATCGAAGGCGAGATCGATCACCTCGGCCAGGGTCAGGTACTCGCCCAGCTTCGGCACCCAGCCCTGCAGCGTCATCGGCTACAGCTTTCCGGTGATGGTGGCGACAACCGTATCCCTAAACCCCTTCCAGCTGCCGAAGGTCTGGTCCACAGCCGTCGGTTCAAAGCCGCAGTGGACCATGCAATCCTGGCACTTCTCGTTGCCGCTCCTCCTGCCGTAGCGCTCCCAGCGGGTGTTCTCCATCAAATCCTGGAACGTCTCGGCATACCCCTCCTGCAAGAGATAGCAAGGACGCTGCCAGCCGAAGAGGTTGAACGTGGGGTTGCCCCACGGGGTGCACTCGTAGTCGTGCTTGCCCATGAGGAACTGCAGGAAGAGCGGCGACTGGTTGAACCTCCAGTGCTTCTTGGGATCGGAAAGCATCACCGAGAACAACTCGTTGGTCTTACTCCGACGGAGGAAGTGCTCCTGGTCGGGAGCCTTGGAATAGCTGTAGCCGGGCGAGAGCATCATGCCTTCCACGCCCAGGGTCATCATCTCGTCGAAGAATTCCCGCATCCGCAACGGGTTGGCGCCGTCAAAGAGGGTCGTGTTGGTCGTGACCCTGAACCCGCGCCGGAGGGCCTCTTTGATCCCCTCGACTGCCTCATCATAGACCCCGTCGCGGCACACCGCCTCATCGTGCTCTTCGCGAAGGCCGTCCATGTGAATGCTGAAGCTGAGGTGCTTGGACGGCTTGAAGACGCCCTGCTCCAGCTTGTCCTTCAGCTGAATGGCGTTGGTGCAGAGGTAGACGTACTTCTTGCGCTTCACCAGCGCGTCCACCAGCTCGCCGATCTTGGGGTACATAAGCGGCTCTCCGCCCGGAATGCTCACGACGGGCGCGCCGCACTCGTCCACCGCCTTCAGGCAGGCTTCAACCGACAGATGCTTCCGCAGAATTTCAGCCGGGTATTGGATCTTGCCGCACCCGGCGCACGTCAGATTGCACCGGAAGAGCGGTTCCAGCATCAACACCAGTGGATAGCGCTTCCTCCCGCGCAGTTTCTGCTTCAGCACGTAGGTCGCCACCACCCACATCTGGGAAAGGGGGACGCTCATAACCTAACCTCGGAGGGGGACTCTGTCCCCCTTCCGAACCTCCCCCTCACAGGTTGCGCGGGCCGGGTACCCGCGCAGTTGGTGCGCGCTCGAACCAGCCAACACTGGGCTCGTGGCCATGCTAACGGCCGGGGCCGTCCTCTTCCGCCGCAGCAACCAGAACGACACAAATGCGGCGGCGTGGAGAACAAGCCCCATAGTGAGGAGCAACGGTTCGCCGATCCACCAAGTGACGGCCAGGTTGAAGGCCAACACTCCATAGTAGAGTGCCGCCCCGGGAAGCAGTCTCCGCGCCCGATCCGTCTGCGGGGAGAGGCCGGAGAACCCGCCGACGATGATCCAGCCCACGAGCGCCCACCCGAGAAAGTTGGAAAGCGGCACGCCGAGGTACACGCCGCCCTCGGGGTAGTAGAAGATCCGGCCGAGGAACCACCGGTCTCCCCGAACCGCCAGCGGATCGATCACGACGTCGAGGAGCATCATCAGGAGCCCCGAGACGAGGACGACGGCGGCGCCCCGGCTCCGGTCGAGGAGCAGCCGGGCCAGCGCGAACGAGGCGTAGGCGAGGAATGTAAAGGAAAGCGAATCCATGACCGGCACGTTGGCCAGAAACAGCTCCTGCCCACGCGTGGCCTCCGTGTACTGGTAAAGGCCGAACGGGAACCCATTGTGGGTGGAGGAGTACTCGGCCAGGAAGGCCACGAGCCACGCCCAGCCGGTGAAGGTCAGGGCGCGCCCGAGACCCAGGTCCCGGCTGGCTGCCACGAGATAGACCGCGAGAAAGAGGAACACATAGGGCCTGAGGACGATGGTTCCGATAAGGAGGTTTGTGAGATCGGCCATAGGGGACCCCGGACACTACCCCCACGATACTGAAACTCGTGGGGGTTTTCAAGGTTAAAGTCTTTGAGAATTTTGCTTTCTCTGGTAAGATGTAGCAACTTTTTGCGGGGCAGCCCTACAACACGCCATGACCAAGCCCAACTCGAGCCTCCGCGCGGTGGACCGGGCTATCCAGAAGGCCCAGGCCTTCCTCCTCTCGGCGGCCCAGCCGCCCGACGACCACTGGGTGGGGGAGCTGGAGGCCGACAGCACCATCACCTCCGAATACCTGCTGCACTGCCATCTGCTTGATCGCGTGGACCGGGAGCGGGAAGGAAAGGCTGTCCGCTACCTGAGGGCCCGCCAGCTCCCGGACGGCGGCTGGCCCCCCTACGAGGGAGGGCCCGCCGACCTTTCAGGCACCATCAAGGCCTACTTCGCGCTGAAGCTGGCGGGCGTCCCCTCGGAGGATCCCGCAATGGTGGCCGCCCGGGAGCTGATCCGCAGCGCCGGCGGGCCGGTGGCCGCGAACGTCTTCACCAAGATCACCCTCGCACTCTTCGGCGAGTATGACTGGTCGGGTGTGCCCACCATGCCCGTGGAGATCATGCTCCTTCCGCGCTGGTTCTACTTCAACATCTACGAAATTTCCTACTGGTCCCGAACGGTCGTCGTTCCCCTCCTGATCTTGATGGACAGAAAGCCCGTCAAGCGGTTGCCGTCGGGGCTCGGCCTCGCGGAACTCTGGCCGGTCCCGCGGGAGCGGGCGAACCTGCGCTTCAAGCGAACCCGCGGGCCCGCGTCGTGGAAGAACTTCTTCATCACCGTTGACGACGCGCTGAAATTCTGGGAGCGGCACGGGGCCCGCCCCTGGCGACGCCGGGCGGTGGAAGCGGCCCGGCTCTGGCTCGAGGAACGGCTCGGCACGCCCGGCGGGCTCGGGGGCATTTACCCGGCCATGGCCAACGCGCTGCTCGCCCTGCGGTGCCTCGGCTATCCGGACGACCATCCGCTCATTGGCGGCCAGCTCAAGGAGATCGAGGCGTTGGCCGTGGAGAGCCTCGACACCCTGCACTATCAGCCCTGCCCGTCCCCGGTCTGGGACACCGCACTGGCCGCCAACGCGCTGGTGGAATCGGGCCTGCCTCCCTCCCACGCAAGCCTCCAGCGAGCGGCCCAGTGGATGCTGGACAAGCAGATCCTGGTCCCCGGCGATTGGCGCGTCAAACGGCCCGCGGCCCAGCCCGGCGGCTGGCCGTTCCAGTACGCCAATGATTTCTATCCGGACGTGGACGACAGCGCCATGGTCCTGATGGCCCTCGCCAAGATCGAAACCGCTGACCCTCAGCGCACGCGCGCCGCCGTGGAGCGGGGGCTCCAGTGGGTGCTGGCCATGCAGGGGCGCGACGGCGGCTGGGGGTCCTTCGACGCCGACAACGACAAGCTCGTCCTGAACAACATCCCCTTCGCCGACCACGGCGCGCTGCTCGACCCTTCCACCGAGGATCTCACAGGCCGGGCCCTCGAGATGCTGGGCACCCTGGGCTACGCGCCGACCTACGCCCCCGCTCGCCGCGGCATCGACTTCCTCCGGCGCGCACAGCGGGACGACGGGTGCTGGCACGGCCGCTGGGGTGTCAACTACATCTACGGCACGTGGTCCGTCCTCCGTGGACTCCGAGCGATCGGCGAGGATCTCTCCCAGGGCTACGTGCAGAAGGCCGTGCGCTGGCTCGAGTCAAAGCAGAATCCCGACGGAGGATGGGGCGAAACGTTGGCGAGCTACACCGACCCGCGGCTGGCCGGGATCGGAGCCTCGATCCCAAGCCAGACGGCCTGGGCTCTCCTGGGACTCTTCGCCGCCGGTCAGGTCTCCGGTCCCGCCGTCGAGCGCGGGATCCGCTACCTCCTCCAGACCCAGCAACCCGACGGCTCCTGGATAGATCCGTTCTGGAACGGAACCGGGTTCCCCCGCGTCTTGATGCTGAAATACCACTTTTACGCGAAGTATTTTCCCCTGTGGGCGCTGGGGGTGTATCGTCGCGCGCACGGATGAACACCGAGCCCTCGGCCGCGCTCCTCCGCCCGGTTGAATCGCTCGGGCGGGTGACCCTCGACACGGTGCAGTCCCTGGGCCGCTTCGGCCTCTTCCTGGCCCAGGCCGTGGCCTGGACCTTCATCCCACCGTTTAAGTTCCGCCAGCTCCTGGAGCGCGTCCATTTCATCGGCTTCCGCTCACTCTCCGTCATCATCCTCACCGGGGCGTTCACGGGAATGGTGCTGGGGCTCCAGGTCTTCCTCACCCTGTCGCGCTTCGGTTCCGAAGCGTTCCTGGGACCCGCGGTGGCCCTGTCGCTCATCCGGGAGCTGGGGCCGGTCCTCTCAGCTCTCATGGTGACGGGAAGGGCGGGTTCGGCGCTGACGGCTGAGATCGGAATCATGCGGATCACGGAGCAGATCGACGCGCTCACGGTCATGGCGCTGAACCCCATGCGCTACCTGATCGTGCCGGTCGTCGTGGCGGGGGTCATCACGTTCCCCCTCATGACGGCCCTCTTCGACGTCGTCGGGATCTTCGGCGGGTACCTCGTGGGCGTCAAGCTCCTCGGCCTTTCCGAGGGGACCTATTTCGGGGAGATGCGCCCGTTCGTGGACATGGCCGACATCATGACCGGCTTCTGGAAGTCGCTCTCCTTCGGGGTCATCGTCACCTGGGTTTGCACCTACAAGGGGTACTATACCGGGCACGGGGCCGAGGGCGTGTCGCGCGCCACGACCCAGGCGGTGGTCCTCTCTTCGGTACTGATTCTGGTCTGGGACTACTTCCTGGGGTCGGTCCTGCCATGATCCGGGTCGAGAACCTCCAGAAGGCCTTCGGCGACCAGCGGGTACTCCAGGGCGTGAGCTTCGAGGTCAACAGCGGGGAGATCATGATCGTGATCGGCCGGAGCGGCGGCGGGAAGTCGGTCCTCCTGCGACACCTCCTGGGCCTGTTCCAGCCCGACTCCGGCCGGATCTTCGTTGACGGGGTGGACATTACCGGGCTCCGAGGCCGGGCGCTGGATCGGGTCCGCGAACGCTACGGCGTGGTGTTTCAGGGGGGGGCGCTCTTCGACTCCATGACGGTATTCGACAACGTCGCCTTTCCGCTCAGAGAGAAGTCGGCCCTTTCAACCCAGGAGATCGAGAACCGGGCGGAAGAGAAACTGGTCCAGGTGGGGCTCGGCGGCATGGGGCACAAGAACCCGGCGGAGATCTCGGGCGGGATGAAGAAGCGCGTGGCCATCGCCCGAGCCCTGGTCACCGAACCCGAGATCGTCTTCTTCGATGAGCCCACCACCGGGCTGGATCCCGTGCTGGTGAACGCGATCCACCACCTGATCCTGGATCTCCATCGGAAGTTCAGGTTCACGGCGATCATGGTGAGCCACGAGATCCCGGAGATCTTCCAGATCGCCCACCGGGTGGCGATGCTCCACGAGGGGGTTATTGTGGAAGCGGGGGACCCCAAGACCATTCAGGGATCCGCCAACCCCGTCATCCAGCAATTCATCCACGGGGAGATCGAGGGACCAATCCGCGCCACCTAAAGTCAACGTAACAGTTGAAGGAGACAGGGGAATGCGTCGCCCGGCGCTCGACCTAGGGGTTGGCATCTTCATCATAATTGGCATCTTGGCATTGGCGTGGCTTTCGGTTAAACTCGGCCGGGTTGAATTCCTGGGAGCCCAGGGGTATGAGATCAGGGCCGACTTTCCATCAGTGGGAGGCCTGAAACCCGGCTCGAGCGTGGAGATCGCTGGGGTCGAAATCGGCCGCGTTACGAGTATCTCCCTCGCCGACTACCAGGCCCGGATCCACATGTGGATCCGGAGCGACGTCAAGCTCCAGGAAGACTCGATCGCCTCAATCAAGACGAAGGGGGTGATCGGGGAAAAGTACGTGCGGATCAACCCGGGCGGCTCGGACCGGCTGATTCCGCCGAACGGCCGCATCCGTGAGGTCGAAGCGCCCGTGGATTTCGAGGAGCTACTCTCGAAATACATTTTCGGAAAGGTCTAGCAACGTGGAGGATGCGATGATCCGCTACCGACAGTTGAGCCTCGTCCTGGCCACATTCCTGCTCGTGTTCGCGGCCCACGAGGGCTGGGCAGGCCCTCCCACGGACCAGCTGAAAAGTTCCCTCGACAAGGTGATCCAGATCCTGGAAGACCCGGCCCTCAAGGTGGACGGCAAGGTCAAGGAGCGCCGAACGGTCGTCCGCAAGGTGGCAAACGACATCTTCGACTTCTCCGAGACCGCCCGGCGTTCGCTGGCGCGCCACTGGCAGGCGCGGATGGACAAGGAGCGGGAGGAATTCGTGGCGCTCTTCGCGGACCTCCTGGAGCGCTCCTACATTTCCAAGATCGAGCTCTACGGGGGCGAGAAGTTCCAGTACGGGCGCGAGCAAATCGATGGGGATTACGCGACGGTGTCCACCAAGATTCTCACCAAGCAGGGGCAGGAGGTGCCGGTGGACTACCGGATGCTCCGGCGGGAGGACCGCTGGCTTGTCTATGACGTCGTCATCGAGGGCGTGAGCCTCATTTCGAACTACCGCACCCAGTTCAACAAGATCATCCAGACCTCTTCCTACGGGGAGCTGGTCAAGAAGATGAAGACCAAACAGGAAGAGTTCCTGGAGGAAGAGGCGAGGGGCAAAGGAACCGCGAAGAATTGATTTGATCGTCCTCGGGGCCGAGTAGGCGGATGCGCGCGCTCATCCTTGCCGCGGGCGTGGGACATCGCATGGCCCCCCTGACCGACCGGCAGCCGAAATGTCTGCTCCGGGTGGGCGACCGCTCCCTCCTGGAGCGCATGCTCGACTCGCTGGCCGCGACGCCCATTTCCGAGGCCGTGATCGTCGTCGGCCACTGCCAGGACCAGATCCGCCGGGTGGCCGGGAGCCAGTTCGGGCGGCTGCCCGTGCGC
>Ga0184639_10000772_pt1 | contig 13067 bp, 7 predicted proteins | sample PLM31_170_b2_FD_133155 | JGI IMG/M metagenome (GOLD analysis project Ga0184639, IMG submission 133155) | Groundwater sediment microbial communities from an aquifer in East River, Colorado, USA - PLM3-1_170_b2 | ecosystem: Environmental > Terrestrial > Soil > Riparian zone | place: USA: East... | reverse complement strand
TGTCGGGACAGGCGTTGATCGTCGAGGCCCATGACGATAGAGCCGTCATCGACAAACTGATTGACTCAATCAAGAAAGACGGCCATGTTATTGAAATAGGCAAGGTCGCCGCTTTCCCCGCAGAAGGCTTGGAGGACCACCTCACGGTGACCGTTCCGATAACGCTCAAACCGTCTGCCGTTCTGCGGTCCATGCTTTCACAAGTCGTACGTTCGCTTGGCGGAGATGAAGTGTCCGCAATACGTCCTGGGAGATTGACGGATTTTGTAACCGTTACCTATTGGTTGGAAGGCAACTCTATCGAAAATTCACGTCTTACGGTGAAGACGGTAGAGTTCGGGAAAGGGCTCAGTATCCCGTTAGATAATTCATATAGGGGCTCCCGAAGCGAAATTATTCATTCTTATTATACAATTGGAACACCTGGCACGGAAGTTAGCCTTTCGCGCACCCGACCATTGGCAGACTATTTCCGTCGCCGAGTGCAAGACCTGGTTTTCGTGGTCCAATTGTCTTCTGATTCCCGATCTTCCGATCCACGACGATTCGCGCCTATAAATTGCCGCGCCCCTTTTATTGTTAGCCGCCTCATTGCTGCCGAGGAAAACAAAGGAGATCACGGTGCAAAATTTGATATCCCTGCAAAGGGGACTGAAAATACTATCATGTTGTTGCTATTCGCAGCGGCGAAGTTCAGCGTGGAGTTCGATCTATTGTCAGAAATGGCTAGGAGAGTTGATCGGGTTGCTGCATGGTGGGTTGTTGAACCAGACGCCCCCAAAGAGGTGTGCCGCACAATCCTAGGGAACTAACGTACAGCCTTCGCCGAAGTGGCATTGGACAATGACCAATCCTATAGATGCTATGTTTCCTCTACAAGTTTCGTGAAGATTGTAGCAGGTATCTATTTCATCACGATTAATGAATTAAGAAGCAGTTTTATTGTTACGTTAAAGTTGCCGATGGAAAAGGTGAGACAGAGCAGAGAACATCAGGGAATATTCCTCATCGCCCCTAAAGGCGATATATGCTCGATTAGAAAGGTCGAGGACTCATCCCCCAGGAGACATAAGAGGCACCCCTTCGAGCCTTACTCGGAACGAGAAGGTCGGCCGGCGCCTTTTTAGGGAGAGACTCTATCCCTCTGATTCTTCCCCAACCTACCTAGCCCTGCTCAGTATTGCAAGGCAATGCCTAAAGGCTGGCCGCACGGGCCGCCATCTCCCACATGCTGGAGATCGTGAGTTCTTCGATGGTCACGAGTTCTTTGGGGTCGAGTTTGTCAGCCATGATGATCCGTGCGGCGTAAGCGCGACTACTTCTGTTCGTACGCGCGGCCCCTCCGCTCTGCCTCCTCCTTTACCAGTGCGTTCAGACGCTTGTAGTACTCAAGCACGCCGCCAAAAACCCTCCAAATGGTTTCTTCTTCCTCGCCTGACAGCGAACCAACCTTTTCAATATATTCGGCTACAGCCGGGTTTGGTTCCACATCACCACCCTTTGCCTCCCTTTCTGCCAGCTCCATATCGAGGAGGGGATTCAGAGCGGCCAACGCTTCGACTCGATTTATGCCTTCGTTCGCGCATTCCTGACCCAGCCCATCGGGCAATCCGAGCGGCCAGGGCTGTCCAAGACGGTCAATTCGTTTAACCCGTTCTGGGTCTAGCCCGGTATGGTTAGCAATGACCTCAGTTCTCCCATCCTCTGTCAGCAACCGCCGAAATTCCCCGACGCTCATAGGTCCCCTTCGATTTAGGGTAGGTGGTAAGCCGAGCCTTATCCTCCGCAAGAGTATGCCTAGAATGTCGGCAAGGCTAGGCCGACCGTGGGGAGGTGTCAAGCCGGAGAGCGACCGTCAACCTCTACCCCCATTTACCCATGAATCTGTCCCTGTCCTGAAAACCCCTCCAAGCTGACCTCTTGAAACCCCGCGATTCACGCGGCTTCCCTTTTGCCGATTCGGTTGTCCTGATAATACTTGATTTCAGGACATCTCATATACTAGACTCCTTTTCATATTCGCCGCCACTACACAACCAGAGGGAGGCTGCCATGAAGGAGAGGAAGCGGGTTGCCCTATATGCGAGAGTAAGCACAGACGGACAGAGCGTTGAGAACCAGCTACAAGAACTTGAAGCCGTCGCACGTAAAGAAGGCTGGCAGATTGTCCAGCGATACACAGACAAGGGAATCAGCGGAGCGAAGGGTAGGAAAGACCGGCCCGCCTTCGATGGACTCTGTAAGGCTGCCATGCGGCGGGAGTTCGATCTGATAGCGGCTTGGTCGGTGGACAGGTTGGGCCGGTCGCTCCTTGATCTCGTGACCTTCTTGAAGGACATTCACGCCAAGGGAATCAACCTGTACTTACACAAACAGGGCCTTGATACCACCACGCCCACAGGCGAAATGATGTTTCAGATGATGGGTGTTTTCGCTCAATTCGAGCGCACCATCATCGTCGAGCGGGTCAAGGCGGGCCTGAAGCGCGCCAAGGCCGAAGGGAGGAAGCTAGGAAGGCCACGGGTTGACGGGAAGGTCACCGCTAAGGTGCTTGCTCTGCGCCGGGAAGGGAAGGGTATGCGGAAGATTGCGAGAGAGCTTGGCATCGGCAACGCGACGGTTCAGCGGATTCTGGGAGAAGAGGGGGATGAGCAAGCGGCGTAACCCCCTTTAACCTCAGTCCGCCCCCCGCTGTCCGTGACAATTCATAAGGCCGGGACTATACTCCCTGGCTGGTGGGGCGCCCGCAAGCAGATTCCAACTCGAATCCTTGTGGTGCCTGACCCTTTTCCACCTCCCATAGGCTAACGATGTCCGACGTCCCTCCCATCCGCGAAGGTCAAATCCTCACGGGTTCGCTATTCAGCGAGCCGATGCGCGTAGAGACTGTTCGCGCTGGCGGGCCCGAGACATGGATCGTAGGTCTGGTCGGCACCCAAACCGAACGCTTCCGCAACGTCACGCTCTCTCTTGCGGACCTCAAAGGGCTCAAGATTCTGGAGCCAACTTGCTCATACAAAGGAGATGGGCAGGTGCTACGCCTGGGTCTACAAGCCTACGCCTTGGGAATAGCTTACGAGTTCGATCCCTACTTCGGGCTCTCGATCTCACGCGTGGACCCGCTCCCGCACCAGCTTGAAGCCATCTATGACCATCTGCTGAAACTGGCCCGCGTCCGGTTCCTCCTGGCGGATGATGCCGGGGCGGGCAAGACCATCATGGCGGGGCTGCTCATCCGCGAATTGAAACTCCGCGGTTTAGCTGAGCGCATCCTCATCGTCTGTCCGGCGAACCTGGCCTTCCAGTGGCAGCGCGAGCTGAATGAGAAGTTCGACGAGAAGTTCCATGTCATCAGGGGCGACGCCATCCGCGATCAATTCGGCATCAACCAGTGGCTTGAACACAAACAAATCCTCACGTCACTGGACCTCGCCAAACGAACGGACATCCTGCCTGGGCTGAAACAGGTCCATTGGGACCTGGTTATTGTAGATGAAGCCCATCGCATGTCGGCTGCAGACGCCGAGCACAAGAGCCAACGCTACCGGCTCGGAGAGTTGCTGCGCGAGACCAGCGACCATCTCCTGCTCCTGACGGCGACGCCACACAAGGGGGATCCGGTGAATTTCAGCCTGTTCCTTCAGTTGCTGGATCAGGACGCTTATGCGGATGTGAAGTCTATCCGAGAGGCAATGGAACGGCGGCGCGCGCCCTTCTATCTCCGCCGCACCAAGGAAGCGATGGTCCATTTCCCCGAGCGCCAGGTGGACGGCAAATGGGTGGCGCGCAAAATCTTCACGAAACGCATCCCCCATACCGTGGACTTCAAGATTGACGGGGACGAAGACCGGCTGTATCGCGATGTCACGGCCTATGTGAAGGCGCAGTCGTACAAGGCGGCTGCCGAAGAGGATGACCCTCGATCTAGGGCGGTCGGCTTCTTGATGGCCATGTACCAGCGCCGGCTGGCTTCCAGCACCTTTGCCCTTCACCGCTCGCTTGAGAACCGGGCCAAGCGGCTGGATGAAGGGCTCAGGCGAGCCCAGGAACTGGCTCGTCAGGCGCCGCCGGAAATTCCCGATCCTGAAGAGTTCGAGGAAATGGAAGAAGCCCAACGGGTACGGTTGGAAGAGATCATCGAAGCGGTCACCTTAGCCCAGAACCCGCAACAAGTTCGAGATGAGATCGCTGAGCTGAAGGCCCTCGCCGTTCAGGCGCAACGAGTCGAAGACGCAGGCGTCGAAGCCAAGCTCTCCCGCCTGAAAGATCTTCTGCACGAGCAGGGCTTCTTTGATCGTCCTGATCAGCGACTGCTGCTGTTCACCGAATTCAAGGACACCCTGGACTATCTGGTGGCGCGTCTCAAGACTTGGGGCTTCCGCGTCGGATTCATCCACGGGAGCATGAAATCCGGCTCTCGCGATGAGCCGGGAAGCCGTCTGTACGCTGAGCAGCAGTTCAAAGACGGCGCGATCCAGGTTCTCGTGGCGACCGAAGCGGCCGGAGAAGGGATCAACCTCCAGTGCTGTCACATCCTCTTCAACTACGACATCCCCTGGAATCCGAATCGCCTGGAGCAACGGATGGGTCGCATCCATCGCTACGGGCAGACCAAGGACTGCCTGATCTTCAACTTCGTTGCGACAAACACCATTGAAGGCCGAGTGTTGCAGAAGCTGCTGGAGAAGCTACAGGAAATCCGGGACGCGCTGGATGACGACGCCGTCTTCAACGTCGTGGGCGAGATCCTGCCCGCGGCTCATTTGGAGAGGGTGCTGCGCGAGTACTACGCGGGCCGTATGGGGGCAGATGACCTGGAGGATCGGCTCCTGCGGGATGTGAAGGAAGATCGTTTCCGGGACATCTGCCGGAACGCCCTTGAAGGTCTGGCCGCGAAGAAGCTGAACCTCGAAATGCTCATCGAGCGGCGCGCGCGGGCGCAGGAACGGCGGGTTGTGCCGGAGACGATTGCGCGTTTCATGCGCGAGGCCTCTCCGTCCATCCCCTTTGCGTTGAAACCGGTCCCCTCGCTGCCCCACGCCTTTGAACCCGGAAGCACCCCATCAGTGTTGAAGGGTTACGAGAACGATCAGGATTGGAAGCTGCCAGCTTTGGCGAACAGGTACCCGCGCCTCTCGACGGACCGCGAGACCGCCGAAGGCCACAACCTCGAATGGGTCACGCCGGGGCATCCGCTCTTTGAGGCACTGCGCCGGCACGCCTTAGCGCAAGCCCGTGATAGTTTCTCGACCGGCGCCTGTTTCCATTCGATCGACCATGCCGCTCCGGCTCGGATTGACTTCTATCGCGCCAAGGTCGTGGACGGTCTCGGCCAAGTCGTGCACGAACGGCTGTTCGCTGTGCATACCACAGAAGATGGGACCCCAAGCCGTCGGGAGCCGAGCATCCTCGGAAACTGGAAGCCGGCTCAACGACCCAAAGACCTGCCGGCTGTGGCCGGGCTGCCAGAAGACCAGTCTTGGCTAACAGCAAAGGCCCTCACGCCGTTTCTGGAAGAAGTCCGGGCCGAGCGCCTGACAGAGATTGACCGAATCAAAGCCCATGTTGAACTCTCACTCACGGAGCTGCTGGAGAAGGAGGACCGCCTAATTGGGCGCTTCGCCCCGGAAGTGGAGCGTGGAGTAGAAGGCGCGGCCGGCTTGTTGAGAATGGCCGAAGAGCGGCATCAGGCCCTCATGGACCGTCGGGAACGGCGCCGGCAGGAGCTGGAGCGGCAGCGCTCGTTGACGCTTCAAGGTGTCGAACGGCTGGCCAGCGTGCTCGTCTTCCCGCATCCAGAACGCGACAAGCCGGAGGTTAAGACCCTACGGTCAGATCCGGAAACGGAAGCCACCGCTATGCGAGTCGCAATGGAGTACGAACAGGCGCAAGGCCGGGTCGTGACAGATGTTCACGAAAAGGATTTGGGTTACGACCTCACGAGCCTCGATACCCAATCGGGCGAGCTTCGCCTAATTGAAGTCAAGGGAATCGGCGCGGCCACCGGAACCGTGATGCTGACCCCGAACGAGAAGCGCGTGGCTGAAGACCGCCGTGATTGCTACTGGCTGTACGTCGTGACCGATTGCAAGACGGCGCCGCGCCTTCAGGAGCCGATCAAGGACCCGGCACGGCTGCCTTGGCATGAGGTCAAGAAGGTAGATCACTACTATCTGTCTGTAGACGCGATGAAGCAGCCAATGAAGATCAGTGAAGGTGATCCGCAGAAGTATGGCCTTTAATAGGTTGAATGAGCAAGCGTAGCCAACTTCTTGAGTCCATATCTGAGACGATAGCGGACTATCGCAAAGGGGAAAACGTTTCTCCTACGCCACAACATGTTGAGAGATGGGTAAGGCAGTTTGATAAGTCAGTCGAAGTGCCGCTTCTGGCTGAAATGGACCATGTGCTCAACCGCAGTTATATCTCAAAGAGAACTGCCAAGCGGTTTATTGCTAACCTGGTAACGAACGACACACTCGCTGGAGATTCGCCATGTAGGTTTTGGAGGCAAATCAAATTCCTAGATATTCAAAGTTCCGGCAACAGTCAGCGAGATATGCTCGCGCTGTTCGATGGCGTCCTAGAACGCAAGTGTGGAATGGAGGTTGCCAAGTGCGGTGCCAATGCAAAAGCCTTTTTGTATCTCGACGACGGGCTATTTAGCGGCAATCGTGTCAGGAACGACCTATGCGACTGGATAAGGGACGACGCTCCCGCGAAGGCTCAGTTACATGTGGTGGTCATGGCTCTCCATATAAGCGGCTGGTGGTATGCCAAGAAGGCTGTTGAAGCGACCGCCAACACTGAGGAAAAAGAAATCAAAATCACCTGGTGGCGGTGCGTGGAGATGGAGGATCGAAAAAACCAGATTGATAAGTCAGATGTCCTCCGAACAACCCACTTGCCTAAGGACAAGCTGACAGGGGAATACGTGAGTTACCTGAACGACTGCGGGTATCCACCCCTGTTGCGCCAAGCTGACAAAATGGGCAACAGCAAGGTCTTCTCTTCCGAAGAAGGACGTGACGTGTTGGAGCAGCAATTCCTGCAATCTGGCCTGCGGATAAGAGAAATGTGTCCTAACCTGAAACTGAACCATCGGCCTCTGGGGTACTCGGTGTTGAAAACTCTAGGCTTTGGCTCTCTGATAGTCACTTACCGAAATTGTCCCAACACTTGCCCGCTAGCTTTCTGGGCCGGCGACCCTTGGTATCCATTGTTTCCCAGAAAGACGAACTGATGAGCCTGTCGCTCGAACCGCGAACATACATCCGAGGGAGCTCGGTGGTCTTTCGGAAGACCACCGAGAGGTTCGGGGGCCTCTCCAATATGGCGTCCGGCTTTCCCCTTGAGGTGAACGGAATTCGAATGCGCACGTCAGAGGCGCTGTACCAGGCGTGCCGGTTCCCGCATAGGCCCGATGTCCAACGGCTAATCATTCAGCAGTACAGTCCAATGACTGCCAAAATGAGGAGCAAACCGTACCGCAAGGACACGCGGCCTGATTGGGAGAAGGTTCGCGTCGAGGTCATGCGGTGGTGCCTTCGGGTTAAGCTTGCCCGGAATTGGGAGAAGTTCAGCGCCCTGCTATTGGCTACTGGTGACCGGCCGATCGTTGAGGCGTCCGGTAGGGATGAATTCTGGGGCGCGAAACCGGCGGACGAGGAGTCGATGGTAGGAGTGAACATACTCGGCCGGTTGCTAATGGAACTCAGGGAAGAACTGCGAAGCCCGAACAGAGACCGGCTGAGACGAGTCGAACCACCCAGCGTTCCGGGGTTTCTCCTCTTTGGGAAGCCAGTAGGCGTTGTCGAGTGCAGGCGCGATTTTAGGCCGCACGATGCTGATCTCTTTAAGCTACCGACGGCGGCTGTCACGCAGAAATCAATAACGGCTTCGTCCCAGGACGGCAACCTTGACCCAGTTCCTGAATCGATGACCCAGGGAGGCGTCACGGAGCCTCGGATTGGGAAGCACATCATAAGTAGGACTGTAATTCCCAAGGAATGCAAGAGGCTTGCAGAAGTCGACTTTCCGATTGCCGTGGTGTCGAAGCATGCGGCGCGGGAGAAGTCCATCCGCCATGGGCATCCATCCACGCTGCATCTGTGGTGGGCGCGGCGACCGCTCGCGTCCTGTCGGGCCATGCTGCTAGGGCTGCTACTGCCAGATCCCTGCGACCAGCAGTGTCCGGAGGATTTCAAAAAGCAGGCGCGTCAACTGTTGCCGCAAGTGGTCGGACGGATCGGTCCCAAAGATAAAGACCTGCGGCAGGCGCTGCTGAAGTTTATTGGGGACTTCGCTAACTGGGACCTCTCGGCGGATCGGACTTACTTGGAAATCTCTCGTGGGCTCGTGAAGGCTGCGCATGGCGAGGAGCCGCCGTTGGTTGTGGACCCGTTTGCCGGCGGTGGCTCGATTCCGCTGGAAGCGTTGCGCCTTGGGTGCGAAACCTTTGCCAGTGATCTCAATCCCGTCGCCTGTCTCATCCTAAAGGTGATGCTGGAGGACATCCCACGTCATGGTCCTGAATTAGCCGAGGAACTCCGGCGTGTGGGGGCGGAGATCAAAGCCGCTGCCGAGAAGGAGCTAGGGGAGTTCTATCCACCGGATAAGGATGGGGCGAAGCCTATCGCGTACCTCTGGGCACGGACCATCCGTTGCGAGTCATCAGGATGCGGGGCGGAGATTCCGCTAGGGCGGTCGTTCTGGCTCTGTAAGAAGGCGAATCGCAAGAGGGCACTGCGATACAAGGTGATCCGTCCGAGGGGTGACACGCCCCGCGTGGAGTTTGAGATCTTCGAGCCCAAGAATGACCGGGAAGTGCCGACTGGGACGGTTACGCGCGCGAAGGCGACCTGTCCTTGTTGCAACATTGTCTTGTCTCCGGAACGCGTCCGCTCCCAATTGAGCGAGCAGCGCGGCGGTGCGGATGTGATTTTTGATCGCAAAGGGCAGCGGATCGGCGGGGCTCGTCTTCTCGCAGTGGTGACGCTCCGACCGGGCGAGCAAGGGCGCAAGTATCGGTCACCCACAGAACGTGATTACGAAGCCGTATGGGAAGTCCAAAAGACATTGGAGAAAGTCGCTGCGATCAAATTGCCCAGCGGCTTAAACCCGGTGCCGGATGACCCGCTGCCACCTATCGGTACATTGGGTTTCCGTGTGCAACGCTATGGCATGCTCCAGTGGGGTGACCTCTTCACGGCCCGGCAGAAGCTGGCACTGGTAAAGCTGTCAAGGGAGACAGCTAGCATCCGGAATTCCCTGGAGCGTGAGAGCATGGCTATAGCAGTAAATCGCATCGCTGACGGCAACGCGGCTCTATCTACTTGGCTAGCCTCCCGTGAAGAGGTGAAGCACGTCTTCGGTCGTCAAGCCTTGCCGATTGTTTGGGATTTCGCAGAGGTTAATCCTTTCTCTGATGCTACAAGAAGCTGGAATGGCGCAGTAGATCTCATTGCTAAAGTCGGTGCTGCTATTAACTCGTCATTAAGAATTGTAGGACAGGTCAATATTTCCGATGCCTGCCAATCTCCTCTACCGCAAGAGACCGGTAGCGTTTGGTTCACGGATCCTCCCTATTACGACGCAGTTCCCTATGCGGACCTTTCCGACTTTTTCTACGTGTGGCTGAAGCGAACGCTGCCAGGTCATCCACTCCTCCGCGATCCGTTCGATCCTAAAAACTCATTGACCCCAAAGACTCAGGAGATCGTGCAGGACGAAACGAAGCAGGTTAACAGCCGCGTAAAGGATCGAGCGTTTTTCGAGGAGATGATGGGCAAAGCCTTCGCCGAAGGTCGCAGAGTTCTTAAGGACGACGGCGTCGGCTGTGTGGTCTTCGCGCATAAGACCACGGAAGGCTGGGAAGCGCTGCTCTCCGGCATGATCCGCGGCGGCTGGACGATCACGGGCTCGTGGCCCATTGCCACCGAGATGGCCTCGCGCCTGCGCGCCCGCGAGTCTGCTGCACTCGCCACCAGCGTCCATCTTGTCTGCCGGCCTCGGCCAGTCACTGCGCCAGTCGGCGACTGGGGCGAGGTGCTGCGAGAGCTGACGAATCGTATCGGCGACTGGATGGAGCGTCTCAGTGCAGAGGGTGTGCGTGGCGCGGATTTGGTCTTCGCCTGCATCGGCCCGGCGATGGAGGTTTATAGCCGCTACTTGAAGGTCGAGGACGCGGAAGGACGCGAGATTCCCTTGGGAGGCGATCCGACTGCGGCGGAACCTTACAAACGCGGGTTCCTGGCCTACGTCTGGGAAATCGAGGGGCGGACCGCACTTGAACAAATCCTCGGCACAGCCGAAGCCAGGGCCCGGAATGGTGCGGCCGGGGCGCTAGAAGAGGATGCCCGGCTCACGGCACTCTTTCTGTGGACGCTCCAGTCCACGGATGCCGAAGTTGCCAAGACGAACGGCGAGGACGCCGAGGACGAAGACGGAGCGGACGACGAGGAGGATGGTGGGGGAGTCCGCGGCAAGAAAAAGGGTTATACCCTCATCTATGACGTAGCCCGTCGGTTCGCACAGCCGCTTGGCATACACCTCGATCAGTGGGAAGGACGGATCATCGAGACGGAAAAAGGCGTGGTGCGTCTGCTGCCGGTGGCGGAACGGGCGAATCTATTGTTCGGTGAGGAAGGTGCCGAAGATGTTGCCGATCGAATCGAAGCCAATCCGAAAGGGCCGATCCAGACGACGCTCTTCAGCGAAGACTACGGAGCGGTGCCGGAGATCAAGGGGCGCGGCCGGGGAAGGAAAGCGAAGAAGGGCTCTGCGGCAGACGTCTCCGACGAGAAACTTGCCGCACACCGGGAAGCGACGACGCTCGACCGACTCCATGCAGCGATGCTGCTCCAGGCCAGTGGGCGTGCGAACGCCCTCCGGGCGCTCCTCAAGGCCGAGCAAGAGCGCGGTCCTGACTTCCTGCGTCTCGCCAATGCCCTCTCGGCGCTCTACCCGAAGGACAGCGAGGAAAAGCGACTTTTGGACGCCATGCTCCTCGCGGCGCCCACGTAAGTGTGACCGTAATGCAAGTCTCGACACGCACAGTCTGGCAGGTTTCGGGTGGTCCGACCAACCGCAGCTATGCCGACGTGTTCCTGAAGCATGGTGTTGCGCTCATTGGACCTGGCGATCCAGGGCGCTGGCGGCCCGAACGAGGAGACGACGAGTTCGAAGGGAGCTTTGTTCGCCGGTTTGCTTCAGAGGCAAAAACGGGAGATATTGTCCTTCTTCGAATAGGTCAGTCGAAGGTCCGGGCGATTGGACTGATTGCGGACGACTATGCCTACTTGCCCCAATTCGATGATGTCAATGGTTGGGATCTGCAACATGGACGTCGTGTGCGCTGGTTCGAACTGCCCCAGGACTATGATTTCGGCTCGCCGGTCTTTGGCGCGAATCCACCCCGTTTCTCGAAGCTCGCCACCTCTGAGGTCCTCGATTACGCGCACCGGTTTGTAACGTCTCCCCCTACTCACTGGCAGACAGCCCCGTTGCCAGGTTTGCCTGACCCGGAGCCGTCTCTGGTGGAGATTCCTGACTCGCTCCGAGACCTCGTCGCGCAGGTCCAGGACCTCGCCGGACTCTATTGGAACCGGGCCGAATTTGGAGACCATCCCACCGAAGATGAACTCATCGCGCATTATGTGGTGCCGTTTCTTCGCACGCTTGGTTGGCCTGTTGAACAGATCGCAATTAAATGGCGCGCCATCGATGTCACTGTTTTTCGCTCTTTGCCTCGCAGCCCGTCGTCGTGCCATTACATCCTGGAAGCCAAACGTCTGGGGCAAGGCATCGAGGGTGCTTTGGCCCAAGCCCAGGGCTATCTTCAGGCGATTGGCGTGCAACGCGATATTGTGGTAACGGATGGCATTCGATACCGGATGTATCAAGCCGACAAGGAGTTTTCTCCGGCTGCTTATGCCAACCTGGGCAATCTGAAGCACTCGGCGCTTGAGCTGTTCGCACGCATGAAACAGCCATAGTGGAGACACCCCATGAGTCTTGAGCCCTGGTACAAAGTCGCCATGCCGCGCAAGGAGGTCCGGGAAGGCCGCTCGTTCAACCCGGACGAGTTCGCCATCGCGTTGGAGCAGGTAGTGGCGGGCACGGCACCGGAGGACTACAAGGACCCGGTCCAGTTCTTCAAGCGTACTTGTTTCACGCGTGCCTTGCGCGAGCACGCGGGCATGGCACTGCGACGGTTGGCCGGCAAGACGGAAAACTCGGCCCCTGTCTTGACCCTTATCACCCAGTTCGGCGGAGGGAAGACGCACACCCTCACCGCGCTCTATCACCTCGTCAAGCAGGCGAAGAAGGTCGCTAAACTGGAAGAAGTTACCGGTCTTGTGAAGGAAGCCCGGCTCTCTGAGATTCCCAGCGCGAAGGTCGCTGTGTTCGTCGGCAATGCCTGGGACCCACAGGCGGGACGAGAGACTCCGTGGATTGATGTCGCCCGGCAGCTTGCCGGAGATGCCGGAGTCGCCGCCCTGGGGCCGGCTGCCAAGACGACGCCTCCGGGGACCGAAACGATTGGTCGCGTCATCGAGGCGGCGGGTGGCTCCGCCCTCATTCTGTTCGATGAGGTGCTGAACTTTCTAAACCGGCATCGGGGCCTGGGTGAAGGGTTCTACGCCTTCATCCAAAATCTGTCCGTTGCGGTGACGGGCATCCCGAAGGCTGCTGCGGTCATCAGCCTTCCCCGGAGCCAGGTGGAGATGACTGATTGGGACTCGGCCTGGCAGGAGAAGATCACCAAGGTCGTCAAGCGCGTGGCCAAGGACTTGATTGCCAACGACGAGACCGAAATCAGCGAGGTGGTGCGCCGCCGCCTGTTTGAGGACATCGGCAGCGAGCGCATCCGGAAGAGCGTGGCCAAGGTCTATGCGGATTGGTGCTTCGAGCGTCGGGCACAACTCCCTCCTGAATGGACGGCGGTGGACACCGCGACGACGGTGGCGGTGAATCGCGCTACGACGCCGGACCGATTGCGGCGCTCGCTGCGTGGCGATCTCGACACCATCATCGGCAAAGCGCTCAAGAAGAATCCAGCTGAG
>Ga0184639_10000771_pt1 | contig 13071 bp, 16 predicted proteins | sample PLM31_170_b2_FD_133155 | JGI IMG/M metagenome (GOLD analysis project Ga0184639, IMG submission 133155) | Groundwater sediment microbial communities from an aquifer in East River, Colorado, USA - PLM3-1_170_b2 | ecosystem: Environmental > Terrestrial > Soil > Riparian zone | place: USA: East... | reverse complement strand
TCGGCAACTTGTTCCTCGGGACTTTGCTTATCGTCCGGCAAAAAATGCAGCAGGGTCGCCTCGTCGTCGCCACCAATCGGCATATCCACCGACAGGTCCCGGCTACCGAGCCGCTGCTCCATCTCGACGACTTCGTCTTCTTTAACGTTGAGCCGTTGGGCCAGGAGTTTCGGACCCGGAGTCAATCCTTCGGCCTCGATCCGGTCCTTTTCCTTTTGCAGATTAAAAAACAGCTTGCGCTGCGCCTGGGTGGTGCCGATCTTGACCATCCGCCAATCATTCATGATGTAACGGATCATATAAGCCCGAATCCACCAGACGGCGTAGGAGGGAAAGCGGACGCCGCGATAGGGGTCGTAATTCTTAACCGCTTCCATCAGCCCCATATTCCCTTCTTGAACGAGGTCGAGAATGTTTTTGAACGCCCTTTGGTATTCCCTGGCGATCATTACGACCAGGCGGAGATTCGCGGTAACCAGCTTGTATGCGGCCTCGATGTTGCCAAATTCCTTGTATTCGACCGCGATTCGATGCTCCTCCTCTCGGCTCAATATCGAGAAGCGGCGAATCTCGGCCAGGTAACGCTGCAACGGGTCGAATGAAACGAGGGCCTTGCTCGCGGAGTTCTCCTCGGAATCGTCCCCGGCATGGCCGGCAGGATCGATTTCCGGGAACGGCGGTGGGCTTTCAGCGCTTTTCTCTTCTTCGGACATGAGCGGTAACCGGATCCTCGCTAGCCAAGAAAAAACTTATCCGGTGACGTCGATGTTTTCAAGACGGTGAAAACAAAACGCCTTAAAATTCAGCGATTTGGGTGAAGATTAGCGCGGCGGGCCGCGCCCGCGCCGAAGATCACTTCTGGATGGCTGCTTTACGGACTTTACCGGCGGCGACTTCTCGTAGAGCCACGACGACTTCCCGATTTCCCGACTCGATCGAGGGCTTCGCCCCCTTGAAGAGTTGTCTTGCTCGTTTGGAAGCGAGAATCACCAGTTCAAATCGGTTATCGACTTTTTGCAGACAATCTTCCACGGTAATGCGCGACATGGACACTCTCCTTTGAATCGAGACCGATTGAAACAGATTTGCCGGGGTGAGTCAATAAGAACGGCCGGCTCTGAACTCGCCGGTCGGGCAGGCGCCTGTGTGTAATTGAATGAAATAACGCAATCGCGTCCGATGGCGCGAATACGAATAGCGTGGGTAGTTTGATCTCAGTGCTCGGTCTGCCGGGAAGCTTTGCTTTTGGCGAATGCCATATCCAATGCGATTCCCGTCACGATCGCTTGCCATGCGTCGTCGTCCGACAGGCCTTTGCTTCTTATCGTGCGCCAATGATACATGATCTCGTCTTCGGTGACGCTGTCGAAAAACTCCTGTTCGCGCTCTTGCTCTGTTATCGAAATCGGATGGTTCCTCATAAGATCGCTCGTCCGGTTAGCCTAAGTCTACTATCGGGAGCCGCAGAGTCGGCTTTAACCGGATCAATGAGCAATCAGAGTGCCAGACAACTAACCTGTTGAAATAATGCAATTTAGACGAGATGGGACGGGTCCTGGCAGCGACCGGCTGTCCAAAAATTGGAAGGTGTCGGCCAATTTGTGACGCGGTTGACAAGGAGCGGAAAGCGTCCAGCCGCCTCCCGCTCGACCGAGCTAATCGATGACTGCGATGCCGGAGATTTCTACCTGGCAGTCGGGGTTGTAAAGGCGTTTCACTTCCACCAGCGTAATTGCCGGAAAATATTTTCCGAAGACCTCGCGATAGGCGGCGCCCAGCGGCTTCTTATTGTTCCAGTAGGCTTGCAAATCGGTGATATAAATCGTCAGCACCGCATACTGGTTCGGCCGTCCGCCGCAGGCTTCGACCGCGGTTCTGAGATTGCGCATCACCTGGGCAAATTGCGCGACGAAATCTCCCTTCCCCACAACCTCGCCCTTTTCGTTGAAGGGCGCTTGCCCGGCCACGTGGACGATCTTGCCAGCGGTAATCTTGGCCACATGGGCGTAGCCGACCGGCGGTTCCAGGCCCGTTGGATTCGAAAGTTCAAATGGCATATTGAAGTCCCTTTTTACTTCTCGAGCCCGGTCGTCGCCGGACTCCAATATTGAATAAAGTTCTTCATCTCGCCGACCACGTCGTCGGAGGCGGCGACGTAGGGGAGAATAATGCGCGTCGCCCCCGCTTCAATGTAGGGTTGGATCTGCTCGACGACTTGTTCAGCCGAAGTAGCAGCCACGAGCGGCAGACCTTGGAACAATCGGTCGGTTATCAATCTTCGCGCCGCATGAAATCCGCCGGATTTCCAGGCGGCGCGCATCGCTTCGACTTCCGGGGCAAAGCCCATGCGCCCCAAAAGATCGCGATAGTAATCGGCCAGGGCATAATAGGTTAACGCATGACTCAGCGCTTCGCGGGCGGCGCCGTAGCTGGGGGCGATGGAACAGCGGATCTTACAAATGATTTCCATGGCCGCCGGATTTTTGCCGGCCTCCTCCGCGCCCTGCTTCACATCGGCAACGATCCTGCGAATCTCTCTCGGATTGGCCATGTTGATCAAAACGCCATCGGTGATCTTTCCGGCGAGGCGGGTCATCATCGGGCCGAAGGCCGCGAGATAAATCTGCATCCGCTCTTCGCGCGGTTTAAAGGCCATCTGGAAGGCGTGCGATGAAAAATACTTGCCGTCAAAATCAAGTTTCTCGCCGCGCATCGCCCGCACCACGATCTCGAGATACTCTTGAACCCGGCCCAGCGGATGATCGAGCGTCAGGCCATGCCAGCGCGCAATGGTCGGATTGGACGATCCCAACCCCAACAGTAACCGGCCGCCCGACAGCTCATCGAGTCCGACGGCCTGCAGCGCCAGCGTCGCCGGCGTCCTGCCTAAGATATGATAAACCGCGGAGCCGATTTTCATCCGGCTCGTCACCGCGGCGATGGCGCTCAACATCACGGTCGGGTCTTTGTTATTCGCCTCGCCGCCCCAGGCGCAGCCGAAGCCGTGGCTCTCGGCCAGCCGGGCAAGCTCAGGAATTGCGTCCAACGGCAGTTGAGCCCCGGAATTAAATTCGATGTCGATTTGCATGATGATACGGCGCCGCAACTCGGCGAAGCGCTTCAGACGTAACTGGCCGGCAGGCTGGTTTTGAAGATCTCTATGTTTTCGGTTTTTTCCACATGTCTGACGAAGCGGTATTTATTTTCAACCTCATCCAGCGGATAGGGCGGCACTTCCGTACGCTCCGTGGTTACTTTGGCCCCGATGAAATAGGGTCCGGCGCCCTTCGATGTTTCCGCAACCGCCTGAGCGAATTCTTCTAAGGATTTCGCCCAGCGCGCCTTCTCGATTCCCGCGGCGCGCGCCACTGCGACGAGATCCGTGCCCGACGCGGTCGCCGTCTTCTTACTCCCGGAGGCTTCGTACACTTCATTGTCGAAAACGACGTGAAGCAAATTTTTCGGCCCCATGCGGGCGATGGTCGGCAGGGAACAGAGATTCATCAGCAGCGATCCATCGCCGTCCAGCGCAATGATCCTGCGATGAGGCAACCCCAGGGCCATTCCGAGCGCGATCGACGAGCAGAGCCCCAAAGTGCGTACGCGGAAATTGCCGTCGCTCGACCGCAGCGCATTCCATTCCACGGTCGTCGCGCCGGCGGAGCTGACAACCAACGAACCCGCGGCTTGGGCGGCGATCAATTTCAAGCAATCAAATCGTTTCATGCCGCAATCTTCCTAAGTCCCGCCCAGCGCAGGTCTCCGGCCCAGGACCTCTTTAGTCAACAGCAGCGCCACGGGCCGCTTGGAATCCTCCGCCAAAATCTGCGCGCGCTCGATCAACTCAGCGGCTTCCTGCGCACGCCGCATGACGTAGTAGCGTATACCTAACGCCTGCAACACGGGCTCGGTCATGGCGCCAGTGGTGCTGAAGGCTCGGTCGCCGACGTCGCCGGCGTAGTAAATGAGCAGCAGCAAAGGTATTTGGTACTGCAATAATGTGCTCACGATCGCGTTGTTGCTGTTGAAGAAGCCGCCGTTTTGCATGATCGCCGCGCATTTCTTGCCGACCAGATACGCCCCGGCGCAAACTCCGATGCCTTCTTCCTCGCGGCAGAGCGGAACATGAACGACTTCCCGGTCTTCTTCGACTGCGCGGAGCAGCTCGGCCAAATTGACATCCGGCAACGTAGCCACTAGATTGATCCCGGCCGTTTTCAATCCACCCCAGATCGTTCGTGCGGCTTCTGCTTCGGTCACGTGAATACTCGCAACTTGCGGTCGAGTAATCCGCTTAACATCAAACCGGCACTGGATCAAGCCGGTTTTCTAGCCGTGGAGCCCCACGGGCAAGCCCGTGGTACCTTCCAGTGCGCCCGTGGGGCGGAATCCTGAGCAAGAGCCCCGGCCAAGGCCGGGGCTAAGTCGAAGGGCCGGCCTTTTCCTTTACCGGAATTCCTAGTATAAGAGTGTTCGGCAAATTCCCAAACTCAAAGCCTCGCGGAAGAAGGAGGAACCATGATGATTAAACTCTATGATTTCAAGTCGTCGCCCAACTGCCAGCGGGTGAAAGTCGTATTGGCGGAAAAAAACCTTTCCTACGAGATCGTCCCCGTCGATCTGCGCAAGCAGGAACAGAAGAAACCGGAATATCTCAAGCTCAATCCTTACGGTAAAGTGCCGGTCTTGACCGACGATTTCACGGTGCTTTACGAATCCCTGATCATCAACGAATATCTCAATGAAAAATATCCCGATCCGCCGCTTATGCCCAAGGACCCGGGCGGTAAGGCCAAGGCGCGCATTTTGATCGACTACGGCATGGCTCACTTTGACTCAGCCTACCAGAAACTGCGCATGGAATTGATGAAGGACCCCAAGGAACAAAGCCAGCCGGTCATCGACGGCGCGAAGAGCGATCTGAAAAAATTGCTGCAACGTTTCGAGGATGAAATCGGCGATCAGCAATATTTGATGGGGGATTTTTCTCTGGTCGATGCCGATCTCATCCCGCGCTTCACGCGCCTGGAAGGTTTTGGCGTCCTGCCGGACCCGGCGCTTCCCCGTCTCGGTAAGTACATGGAAAGGATGAAAGCGCGGTCCTCTGTTAAAGCCATTCTGTAAGCCGTCGACTCTCGCCGTCTTTTTTCGATGGTCCACGCATGGAGCCGCCGAATTACGGTTTTTGGTCCGCCGTGATCTCGGCCCTCCTGGCTCCGATCGTTCGCGCGTTCGACAAGCCCTCGCGACCCAAATACGAGGGCGATTTAACCCTTCCCGGCCTCCACGATAGCGTTAAAGTATACTGGGAAGCTCATGGCATCCCGCACGTGCTCGCGGCCGACGAGCATGATTTATTTTTTGCTCAAGGTTACCTGCACGCGCAGGAGCGCCTCTGGCAGATGGACATGGCCCGCCGCTTTCTCACCGGCCGCATCGCGGAAGTTTTCGGCGATTTTGCCGTTCCATGGCGGGAACTGGCCAGCCGATTTCGCGGCCGGGGTAGCGCCGACTTCGATTACTTTATGAGGCTGACCGGTATCCGCGAATGCGCGCTTGCCTCCCTGCAACTTTTGCCGGACGACGATCGCCTGCGCTTACAAGCCTACAGCGACGGCGTCAACCGCTACATCGAGCGCTGTGGCAAAAAACTGCCCTGGGAATTCCGCCTGCTACGCTATCATCCCGAGCCCTGGAGGCCCGAGGACAGCCTCACGGTCAGCAAAGGATTCGCGTTTCTGGTTTCGCCCGCGCTCTTCACCCGGTTGAATATGATTTCAATCGCAGCAAGGCTCGATCATCAGCCGGAAAAACTTCGCGCCCTGTTCCCGTCCTATCCTGAGGACGGGCCGACGATCACGCGCGCGGTCAAAGACGCCGCGCAGGGCATCTGGCGCTTCGTCAACGGCACATTGACGGGCAGTGATTGGCATCCGGCCGGCCAGGGCAGCAACGGTTGGGTGATTGCGCCGCAGCGCTCCGCCACGGGAAGCGCGATCCTTTGCAACGATCCGCATTTGCGCATGACGCTGCCGCCGATCTGGTATTTGATGCACCTGCGGGCGCAATCGAGCGCGACGGCTGCCGAAGGGTACGAAGCCTGGGGCGCCTCCGTGCCCGGATGCCCCTGCATTCACATCGGCCACAATCGCTGGATTGCGTGGGGCATTACCGCAGCGGTCTGCGACGACGTCGATCTTTACCGCGAGAAGATTCATCGTTTGGAGCCCGACTGGTATTTTTCGGGTCATGAGTGGCGCCTGATGGCGCGACGCGACGAAGTGATTCGTATCAGAGGCGGCGGCGCGGTCAGACGAACCGTGCGCTTGACGCGCCACGGACCCGTGCTCAGTGATTTTGACGGCGACAATCGGTCCGGCGAGATTTTGTCCTTTCGCTGGGCCGCTCACGAACCGGCGCAGGACTTTCATGGTCTGTATGGCGTCAACCAGGCGCGAGACTGGAGCCAGTTTCTAGAAAGCCTGTCTCATCACGCCGCCCCGGCCTTGAACTTCGTCTATGCCGACCGCCAGGGCAATATCGGCTACAGCCTCGCCGGTAAAATCCCCAACCGCACTCGAACTCCATCGCTGTTGCCCCTGGCGGGCTGGGAGGAGAGCAACGATTGGCAGGGATTCATTCCCTTCGACGAGTTGCCGCGCATTTACAACCCGCCCGGCGGCGCCATCGCCACGGCGAACAATAAAATCGTCGACGCGTTCTATCCTCATTACCTTTCCGGTTTCTTCGAACCGCCCCATCGTGTGCGCCGCATCCAAGAGCTTCTCGCGGCCAAGCAAACCCATTCGCTCACCGACCTGGCCCGGATTCAGTTGGATTCGGTTTCCCGGCACGCTCAAGAGACGATCGAGGTCTTGAGGGCGGACTTATCGAGCATCCGCGGGAACCACTCCCGCGCGGCAGAAGCCGTCGATAGACTGTTGAGTTGGGATGGTCGCTGTGAAGCGCGTAGCGTCGAAGCGGCGATCTTTCACGTTTTTCATCACCGGCTGATGGCCAACCTCCTGATTCCCGCGCTGGGCGAGGAGCTTTTTTTGGCTTACGTCGAAATTCTCAACCAGTGCCTCGTCCCCGTCGATCAAATTTTACGAAATCCCGACTCGCCCTGGTTTGCCTCGCGAACGCGTTGCGAGCTGGTCGCCGTTTCATTGCGCGAGGCGATGGTGGAGCTCGAAAGAGAGCTGGGGGCGAACACAAAACAGTGGCATTGGGGGCGAATCCACACTCTCTCGCTCACTCACTCGCTCGGGCGTCTTGCGTTTTTGCGGCCCGCTCTCTCCGTCGGTCCGTTCGCCTCCTCCGGCGACGGCACCACGATCAACATGGGTTTTTACCGCCATTCGGATCCCTACCGGCATACCGTTGGACCGTCTCTGCGATTTATTATTGATCTGGGCAACTTGAACAATTCAAGCTTTATTATTCCGACCGGTCAATCAGGCCACCTGTTTTCTCCACATGACCGCGACCAAACTAACCTTTGGCTAAACGGCGGACTACTCTCAATGTCCACCTCAGCGATCGAGCGGGCGGCCCTGAGTTGTCTGGTACTCGCCCCGAAGGAGATTCATTGACACTCGCCGCGCAAAAATCTATAAGAAGTCGTCTTGCCGAGCGTCAGTGAGGCAGGGGCTCTATTAATGTCCAGGTCCCTTGTAAGTGGCCGTTGTCCAAGCGCACGAGACCAGGCCCGGTATCGCCCTGCTTGGCTTGGCCGTATGGGAAGGTTTCGAGTAATCCCCCAAAAGGAGTAATTAATTATTTCCCATCTTTGGGTATTGACACGGTTTGGAATTTAAGCGATAAGACTTCCACCGTTTCAGAATAATTTAGGGGGACGTTCGTCTAAGGAGAAAGACCATGAAAACCTTCAATCGATCTTTCGTGCGGGCGGTTCTCGCGGCTTCGCTGCTCTTCGGCACCAGCCATCTCGCCCAGGCGTTGGAGGTCGGCGACAAGGCGCCGGAGTTTGAACTTGATAGCACCGCCGGCGGGAAACTCAAACTCAGTAGCCTCAAAGGCAAAAACGTTCTTATCAACTTCTACGTCTTGGATTACAGCCCGACCTGAATCAAGCACCTGATGTCGGCCGGTTCGGACGACAATTACAAGAAATTCACGGCGGAAAATACCGAGGTATTGGGAATGAGCGCCAATGCGGTCTTCTCGCAAAAGGCATTTGTCGATTTTGCCAAAATCAAGCACCCCCTGCTGAGCGACCGTGACGGCAAGGCGATGAAGGCATTGGGCGTTTGGGATGAGGAAAGACGCTTGGCCAAGCGTTCCTACATCCTCATCGACAAAGAGGGCGTGGTTCGCTTTATCAACACCCGGCCCACCAACACGGAAAAGGATCTGCTCTCAACCGAGACATTGTTGGACGAAGTCAAGAAAATCAACAAAAAATAGTTAACACCGGTAACCCAATATAAGAAAGGAGAATTGGATGTTGCAAAAAAAATATTTACTAGGCGGGCTGGCGCTCTTCGCGGTGCTGCTCTTTTCCGCTCAGGTCTTCGCCCAGGTGGACAAGAGGCAGGCACTCATGAAGGACAACAGCGCCGCCAATAAGGCGATCAAGGGCGCCGTGGAAGCGAAAGATTACGCGACCATAGAAGCCAAGGCCAAAGATATCATGGGGAATGCCGATCAGATCGTCGGCCTGTTTCCCAAGGGCAGCGACAAAGGGAAAACGAAGGCCACGGCGGCCATTTGGGACAAATCGGATGATTTCGCGAAAGCCGCCAAGAGCTTGAGTAAAGCCGCCGGCGAGCTGGTAGCCGCGGCAAAAGCCAAGGATGAGGCAGCGGTTCCGGTCAAGGTCAAGGCTATGGGCGATGCCTGTGGCGCTTGCCACAAGGCGTTCCGGGCCGAGAAGTACCCAGAGTAAACCATCCATCTGGCTTACCGCGTAATAACGGCGAGTCGGCGCATCTACAAGAGAAAGCCCTTGCCACCGCGGCAAGGGCTTTCTTGTTTCTACTCACCCCGTCCGGTACTATGACCGCAGATTCACTTCGAGGTGCGTGTATATGGCAAGAAATAAGACGCTTTATCTGACGGTTTCGGGATTACTGTTGCAGTTTTTTTCTTGGTCATTTGCTTGGGCTCAAACGACCCGGCTAAACGTCGGCTACAGCGCGGCCAGCGCCGATCAATTACCCGCCTGGGTCGCAAAGGACAGCGGGATCTTCGCCAAAAACGGCCTCGATGTGCAGCTCATTTTCTTTACCGGCGGTACCACCGCGATTCTTGCCCTGGTGTCGGGCGATGTTCCGATAACACAGGTTTCAGGACCTGGATTGGTCAATAGCGCCCTCGCGGGATCGGACGCCGTGTTTGTCGCCGCCGGGATAATCTCGCTGAATTACGTGCTCATGGGCAAACCGGGAATCAAAACCGCGGAACAACTCAAAGGCGGTACCGTTGCGATCAGCCGGTTCGGATCGGCAACCGATTCGATTGCGCGTTTCGCATTGAGACGAATCGGTTTGACGCCTGGAAAAGACGTCACCCTCGTGCAAGTAGGCAGCGGGCCGGAGCGGCTAAGCGCCGCCCTGACCGGTAGAGTGACCGCCTCGGTGATCAATCCTCCTTCCAGCTTTATCGCTGAAAAGCGCGGATTGGCCGTCATAGCCGATGTCGCGAAGATGGGTCTGGTCTTCCAACACACGGGCGTAGGGACGACCCGTAAATTCATTAAGGAACATCCGGACACGGTGCGCCGCTATGTAAGGGCCCATGTGGAGGCCGTACATAAAATGTGGACGGATAAGGAAGCGACGATCAAGGCTTTGAGCAAATACATGGGCAGCGGCCTTGAGCGTGAAACGCTGGAAAAGAGTTACGACAACGTCATGAGCGAGGCGTTATATCCGAAGAAGCAGTATCCCAGCCTGGAAGGGCTCAAAACCGTCATCGAAGACGTCGCCGAGCGCGACCCGCGCGCGAAAAGCGCGAAGCCCGAGCAGTTCGTCGATTTCACCTTCATCAAAGAGCTCGACCAGTCGGGCACCATCGACGGCCTGTACAAGAAAAAATAACGACAAGCATGTTGACCGCCAATCAAGGTGAGGCGGCAGCTCGCGACATCCAAGACTGGGCCGTTAGAATCGCTGGCCAAGTGGATGACGCAGTCCATGTCGATGTCTCCCGCGACGCCGACTCAAGCACCTATGTGCTTCGCCTGGTCAGCGGAGCCAGAGTTTTGATTTTTCGCCTCTCCGAGTCCCAAGTTCGAACCGACGGGCGGGAGGCCGAATGCGAGCGCACGCTGCAGCGGAAAATCAAAGACCTGTGGAATTTAATCTAGCGTCGTGTCGCAAAAATCCCTGCCTTCGGCTTCGGGCTTTGGGGTCAGGCCGACCCCAAATCCAGGTTGACACGGAAGCTCATTATTGGATATTTATCACTCGCTGGTAGTAGCTGTCGATCAGAAGAATCTCCTGGGACCGTGCATCAAAAGCCGTTGGCTCTTATTCAGAGGAAACCGGGATGGTAAAGAACTTTAACTGGAAAGACCTCTTATTAAAACATTCCCTTTTTTTGGGGCTCAATCTGAAGGAAGTCGAGCGAATAATCGAACAGCTTCTTGATGATAGGGTCTCCGAAGAGATGGAATACTTTGAAGGCAAGGTCATCGTTAGAGAAGGAGAGCCGGGCGACTCGGTCTTCCTCGTCGGCTCAGGCTCGGTCCAGGTCCTCCTGGAGGGGAAAGATGGCTACGAGATTCCAATCGCTACTTTACAACAAGGCGAGTTTTTCGGCGAGATGGCCCTCCTTGAGAAGAGACCGAGAGCGGCCACGGTGAGGGCCAGACAGGGCTGCACTTTGCTGGAGATCAAGGGACAAGAGTTTCTTAAACTGCTGGACGAACATCGCGATGTCGAGTCTAAGATGCTTTTAAAGTTGAGTGAGAGGTTAAGACAAGCGAATGAGCAAGTCCTGGCGGTAAAAGTGACAGGCGTAGACGACAAACTCGAACGCTTCAACGAAGGGTTTGATGCAAAACTGAAATTAATTGACGCATCCGTCGCAGAAGCTCGCGCCATGACTAAGCACACGAGCGCCCGAGCCGAGGATATCATTACCAGTTTCGAGAGAACTCGGACATGGCTGACGTGGATCTTGTCGTTTGTCACTGGGATTATTACTCTTGGAGGGTTGGTCAGTGGAGGAATTGGGTACTGGTATGTTAAGGAGATCGATCGCTTATTTGATAAGGCAAAACAGTCGGTAACGCAGATAGAGGAATTTGATGGACAAATAAAAACGATACGAAATAATCTTGCTGCAAATTTGGTTATCCCTTTGTTCCGTGACGCCCTTAAGAAAAAAGACATGACGGATGCATTTGCGGCTTACGATCTCTTCCTAAATATTCAGCCTCAGCCGAAGTTGGCGGAGTTCTCTATACCTTTGTACGAGATTCAGCAATCAATTGTGAATGATAAACAGCCCAAAAACTATACTGAACTCCTTACGAAGATCTTGGCAGATGCAAAAACTGCCGACAAGGCCGACGACGTGACGCACGCCTATTATTTGCTCTTGACGAATGACATCTTAATTAAGAATGAGCCTTACCTCAAAGGTGAGACATTTAGGTCAACTTTTACTGCTCTTGATAAATATATAAAGGCCAACAAAGACCGAATAAAAATTAAGAACATACCCACGATAGCGACTCAATCCTTTTCAAGTTTAAGTGACGCCAGGCAGGAAAAATTGCGAGAATTGAGCAAATTATTTCCTAAGAACTGAAGTTAACCCTAACGGCATTGTACATCCCACCATACCAGTCCTCGACGATCCAACACATTGTCCCCATCTTTGCGATTCAAATTCTCACACTCACTGAAACTCAATCCGTTCTTACGCCAGTCGCTCGCTAAAGAATCGCGCTGCTTACAACACCCGTCCACAGCGAAGACTCGCTTGTGGCAGGGGAACGTCACGGAGATCGCAACTGCAACCAGCAAGAAGCCGATAATAAGAAGGATCTTTTTCATGTCGTCTCTTTTCCCTACAAAAGAACGTTCCTATCCCCCCACTTAGACTTTTTCAAAAACTTATAACTTGGAGTTCCGCTTGTCAAGAAAATGGAGTACTAACGGGTAATCGCCGGATCGGTTCAGTTTAGATTTTGAACGCCGTCTATTTGGACAGAAGCAAGCGCGCCGCGTCCTTGGCGAAATAGGTGAGGATCATGTCGGCGCCGGCGCGCCGGATCGCAAGCAGCACCTCGATCATGACTCTGGCCTCGTCCACCCATCCGTTCTGGCCGGCCGCTTTGATCATCGCTTACTCCCCGCTGACGTTGTAAGCCGCCACCGGATACCCGAATTTTTGTTTCACCCGGTAAATCACATCGAGATAGGCGAGCGCCGGCTTCACCATGACGATGTCCGCGCCCTCGCGGATATCCAATGCGACTTCGCGCAGCGCCTCGTCGGTATTGCCCGGGTCCATCTGGTAGGAGCGGCGGTCGCCGAACTGCGGCGTCGACTCCGCCGCCTCGCGGAACGGCCCGTAGAACCCAGAGGCGTATTTCGCGGCATAGGCCATGATCGCGACGTTTTCGAAGCCGTTTTGATCGAGCGCGTTTCGAATGGCGCCAACCCGACCGTCCATCATATCCGAAGGACCGACGATATCGGCCCCGGCGCGCGCGTGCGAGAGAGCTTCCTTGGCCAACAGTTCCAACGTGGCGTCGTTATCGACATCGCCGTTCTTGACCACGCCGCAGTGGCCGTGATCCGTGTACTCACACAAACAAACATCGGTAATCACCAGCAGCTCCGGCAGCTTTTCCTTGATCGCGCGAATCGCCTGCTGCACGACGCCGGCATCGGCATAGGCCTCGCTGCCGAGGGAATCCTTGCGCTCGGGGATGCCAAACAAGATGACGGCGGGAATTCCGAGAGCGCGGACTTCCTGACATTCGATGACCGCGCGGTCCACGGAAAGTTGCGCGACGCCGGGCATCGAAGAGACCGGTTGGGCCCGGTCTTTTCCGGGGCCGACGAATAACGGGTAAATCAGGTTTTT
>Ga0184639_10000770_pt1 | contig 13076 bp, 5 predicted proteins | sample PLM31_170_b2_FD_133155 | JGI IMG/M metagenome (GOLD analysis project Ga0184639, IMG submission 133155) | Groundwater sediment microbial communities from an aquifer in East River, Colorado, USA - PLM3-1_170_b2 | ecosystem: Environmental > Terrestrial > Soil > Riparian zone | place: USA: East... | reverse complement strand
GCCTTGCCGAAAAGGGCTATAGAATCCTTACAGGTGGGACTGACAATCATATAGTCCTAATCGATGTTCTGGCGAGTGGTGTCACGGGGGCGATCGCTGAGCGCGCGCTGGAAGAGTGCCATATCATTGTCAACAGGAATAGGATCCCGGCGGATAAGAAAAGTGTATGGGTAACTAGTGGCATGCGTTTGGGCACCAACAGCGTAGCGCTTCGGGGAATGGGCCCAAGCGAAATGCCGAAGTGTGCCGAACTGATACACTGGGTTCTTTCCTGCGTAAAGGTATTGGGAGATCGAGAATATGAACTGGGCAGAGGCTTGAAAGAATTCATTCAAGCCGATGTGGGAGAGCTCTGCAGCTCGTTCCCCATCCCTTGCTACCCAATGCAGGGAGTAAATGGAGATGGAGTCAAGGAAGGATATGATCGGGCCGAACCGGACAGGTTTATCGGACGCCGGCACGTTTAAACATCCGCCGGTGATTTTCATACTCTCTCCACCGCGTTCGGGTTCAACGCTTCTCAGAGTCATGCTGGCGGGGCATCCGCGTCTGTTCGCTCCACAGGAGCTGGAACTCCTGTCTTTTCATACGCTTCAGGATAGGAGGGCTACCTTTACCGGCAGGGACAGTTTCTGGTTGGAAGGAACAATCCGAGCTGTCATGGAGATCAAAGGCTGTGATGCGGAAGCGGCGAGAAGAATCATGGAGAGTTGCGAGAACGAGCAACTGACCACGGCGCAGTTCTACCGGCTGATGCAGGGATGGCTGGGCGAGAAAATACTTATCGATAAGACCCCCTCCTATGCCTTGGATCTAGAAATTCTAAAGCGAGCGGAAGTTAATTTTGCTGATCCTCTATATATCCATCTCCTTCGCCATCCGTATGGTGTGGTACGGTCATTTGAAGAGTCCAAATTAGAGCAGCTCTATCAGGTATTTTTCAGATCTGAGCACCACTTTACCGCGCGAGAGTTAGGCGAGCTCATCTGGCTCATCAGCCATCAGAATATCTTGGCATTTCTAAGCGATGTCCCAGCCCATCGGCAGCATTGTGTGAGATTTGAGGAGCTAGTGAATCAGCCGAAAATCACGATAGAGGGGATTTGCCAATTTCTCCGTCTGGACTTTCATCCCGAGATGCTCCGACCCTACAAAGATCAAAAAAGGCGGATGACCGATGGGATCTACACCGTGTCAAGAATGCTGGGGGACATCAAGTTTCGCGCGCATGCGGAGATTGATGCGAAGGTAGCCGACAGGTGGAAAGGGTATTATAAGAACGATTTTCTCGGCGACGTTACCTGGCAGGTTGCAGAGCGGCTGGGATACAAAAAAGAAAACCTTCAATCGAATAACCGTGGCAAGTTGATCCCTATTCAAGCTCTTCCACGGGACGGCAGCGTGGAACTGCCTCTCTCTTTTGCACAGCAGCGGTTATGGTTTCTTGATCAACTGGAGCCTGGACTGCTCGCGTACAATATCTTAAAGGCAATTCGCCTCACGGGCCCGCTCAATATCGCTGCACTGGAACAGGCCTTTGATGAGATCGTTAGGCGACATGAGATCTTGCGGAGCACCTTTCTCAGCAGGGAGGGTCGGCCGACTCTGATTCTCGCCCCGGCCTTCACCTCAGGTCTGCCCGTGGTCGACCTAGCACATCTCGATGAGGCCCAGTGGGAGGCCGAGATCCAGCGCCTGGCTACCGAGGAAGCCCAACGCCCCTTCGATTTGGCGCAAGGAGCGCTGCTGCGGCACACTCTGCTCAAGCTCAGCGAACAGGAGCACGTGCTCCTCCTGACCGTCCACCATATCGTCTTTGACGGTTGGTCCTTCGACATTTTCTTCCGTGAACTGACAGCTTTCTATGAGGCCTTCTCCACCGGTCGGCCCGCAGCACTGCCTGAACTGCGCATCCAATATGCCGACTTTTCCCGCTGGCAGGGAGAATGGCTTCGGGGTGATATTCTAGAGGCGCAGCTTTCTTACTGGAGGCACCAGCTTGAGGGCAGCCTGCCCGTGCTGGAACTTCCTGCCGACCGAGCCCGGCCGCCGGTCCAGACCTTCCGGGGTGCCAAACAATCGCTATTGCTCTCGAAGGCCTTGACCGAGGCTCTAAAGGCGCTGAGCCACCAGGAAGGCGTTACTCTTTTTATGACACTGTTAGCAGCGTACAAGACGTTGCTTTACCGCTACACGGGGCAGGACGATATCATTGTGGGCTCGCTCGCCGCCGGTCGCACTCGGGCCGAGATCGAGGGACTGATCGGCTTCTTTGCCAATACTCTTGTGTTGCGCACTCAACTCTCGGGCAACCCAACTTTTCGAGAGCTACTTATCCGGGTGCGAGAGGTTTGCCGCGGTGCTTACGCTCAGCAGGATCTTCCCTTCGAGAGGCTTGTAGAAATCTTGCAGCCTGTGCGGGACATGAGCCATCACCCAATTTTTCAGGTGATGTTCGCGCTTCAAAATATGCCACGGTCTTCTCTTGAATTAGCGGGCCTGACTATGACTCCAGTGGAGGTTCATAGCGGGACGGCGATGTTTGATTTAACTCTCTTTATGGTCGAAAGGGAGCAACGGTTGGTTGGAACGTTTGAGTACAACACTGATTTGTTCGATGCCGCTACCATCTCAAGAATGATGGCCCATTTTCAAAACCTGCTTGACTCGATCATCGCAGATCCCGAAAGGCGCATTTCAGACCTCTCCTTACTGACCGAACCAGAGCAGCGTCAGCTACTGGCGGATTGGAACGACACCAAGGCCGATTACCCCAGGGAAAAGTGCATCCATGAATGGTTTGAATCGCAGGTCCAAAGGACTCCAGAGCACATTGCGGTTGTTTTTGAAAACCGGCGAATGACTTACACGGAGCTTAGTCGGCGGTCTAATCAGCTCGCCCAACGCCTAAAATCGGTCGGCGTGGGACCAGAGGTGCTAGTCGGCATCCACATGGAGCCTTCTTTGGAGATGGTCGTGGGGCTTTTCGGAATTCTTAAGGCGGGTGGGGCTTACGTGCCCTTAGATCCTAGGTACCCTCGCGAGCGTTTGGCCTTCATGTTGGAAGACGCGAAAGTGTCGGTCCTTTTGACCCAAGAGCGGCTGGTGGAGGGCCTGCCCGAACACTGCGCCACTGTGGTTTGTCTGGATAGCGAATGGGAGTCCATTGCCCGGGAGAGTGAAGAGATCCCCCCAAGCGGAGCGTTAGCTGAGAACCTGGCCTATGTGATCTACACCTCCGGATCTACCGGACGGCCCAAGGGGGTACAGATTCCCCACCGCGCAGTGGTTAACTTATTGGAATCCATGCGCCGGATACCGGGGTTAACGGGAGATGACCGGCTGTTGTCAGTGACGAGTCTGTCATTTGATATTGCCGGCTTAGAACTCTATCTGCCGTTGATGGTCGGAGCAACGGTGATCCTGGCCGAGAGTGCTTTCTCTTCCGACGCTTCTCGGCTGCTAGAGCTCCTGGAGCAATCGGGTGCGACCGTGATGCAAGCGACGCCGGCCACATGGCGCCTGCTCTTGCAAGCCGGTTGGCAAGGGAGCGATCACTTAAAGATCCTCTGTGGCGGGGAAGCACTCTCCAGGGAGCTTGCCAATCAGTTGCTACAAAAAGGCGCCTCCCTTTGGAACATGTATGGGCCCACAGAGACGACCATCTGGTCTTCAGTCTTCCTGATAGCGTCGGAAAACGGTCCTGTATTTATTGGCGCGCCCATTGCCAATACTCAGTTCTACATTCTCGATTCCCATCTAAAGCCTCTTCTTGTCGGTGTGCCGGGAGAGTTACACATTGGCGGTAGCGGTCTGGCGCGAGGTTACCTAAACAGACCTGAACTGACGGCCGAGAAGTTTATTGCCCATCCATTCAGTCAAACACCAGGCGAACGGCTGTACAAAACGGGTGACCTCGCGCGCTATCTACCCGATGGGAACATCGAATATCTCGGCCGAATGGATTACCAGGTTAAGATAAGAGGCTTTCGGGTGGAGCTAGGAGAAATCGAGGCGGTGTTGAGGAGCCATCCTGCGGTTCGAGAGGCCGTCGCCTTAATGCGGGAAGAGTCATCTGGAGAAAAGCGACTAGTGGCTTATCTAGTCGCAGACGGGAAGACTGTCTCTTCCATCGGCGAGCTACGAACCTTTCTAAGGAAAATGCTACCTGATTATATGGTGCCATCGGCGTTCGTATTTTTAGATGCCCTTCCTTTGACTTCCAGTGGAAAAGTGGACCGTCGGGCCCTTCCTCCTCCAGATAGCAGTCGCCCAGATTTGGAAGCGACCTACGTAGCTCCCCGGACCGATGCCGAGCGAGTAATCGCTAACATCTGGCAGGAGGTGCTGCGTTTAAAGAAAGTGGGTATGCACGATAACTTCTTTGATCTGGGCGGTCATTCATTACTCATGGTCCAAGTCCATAGCAAATTGCGACAAGCTTTCGATAAAAAGATGTCGATGGTGGAAATGTTTCAATATCCAACTATTGCTTCTGTGGCTAAACACTTAAACGGGGAGCAGGACGGGCTGTCACCTTTTGCAAAAATTTACGGGCAGGCCAAAAAACAAAAACAGGCTATAAATCGACAAAGACAGCTTAGGAACCAGTAAACAAAAATCCCCATGAGCAAGTTAAAAACAGAACCTGCCATTGAAGGCATAGCCATCATCGGCATGGCCGGCCGTTTCCCGGGAGCGAAAAACCTCTCTGAGTTTTGGCAGAATCTCAGGGATGGCGTCGAGTCGGTCTCATTTTTCTCCGACGAGGAACTCGAGTCTTCGGGTATCGATCCCTTCCTGCTCCGTGATCCCAAGTACGTAAAAGCGAAAGCTGTGCTGCAAGACGTCGAGCTATTTGACGCCTCATTTTTTGGCGTCAATCCGAGAGAGGCTGAAATTATCGACCCGCAGCACCGTCTCTTTCTGGAGTGTGCCTCGGAGGCGCTTGAAAGTGCGGGCTACGACCCGGAGACATACGCAGGCTCGATCGGCGTCTACGCCGGCGTGAGTATGAACACCTATTTATTGAACAACCTCCTTTCGAACAGGGGACTCATCGAGGCAGTAGGCGGTTACCAAACCATGCTCGGAAACGACAAAGATTTCATGCCGACAAGGGTTTCTTACAAGCTAAACCTGAAGGGCCCAAGCCTCGTGGTCCAGACTGCCTGCTCCACCTCATTGGTTGCTGTCCAGCTCGCCTGCCAAAGTCTGCTGAACTACCAATGCGAGATCGCCCTGGCGGGTGGTGCTTCCATACGCAACCCGCGCAAGGCGGGCTACCTTTATCAAGAGGGGATGATCCTTTCCCCTGACGGGCATTGCCGGGCTTTTGATGCAAAAGCTCAGGGAACCATTGTCGGCGAGGGGGTTGGGATTGTTGTCGTAAAGAGGCTGGCGGATGCCTTGGCGGACCGAGACTGCATTCATGCGGTTATCAAAGGGGGATCGATCAATAACGACGGTTCGTTGAAAGTCGGTTATACGGCCCCGAGCGTGGATGGCCAAGCGGACGTTATCGCTATGGCTCAGGCCGTAGCCGGGGTTGATGCTGATACGATCAGCTATATCGAGGCCCATGGGACCGCCACACCTCTGGGCGACCCCATCGAAATAGCTGCTTTGACGAAGGCCTTCCGTGCCAATACAGAAAGGAAGCGGTTTTGTGCCATCGGTTCCGTCAAGACCAATATCGGACATTTAGATGCGGCGGCTGGCGTGGCGGGCTTAATCAAGACTGTGCTGGCACTCAAACACAGGATGCTACCACCCAGCTTGCACTTCGAAGCGCCCAATCCCAACATCGATTTTGAGAATAGCCCGTTCTATGTCAATGCGAGGCTCTCAGAGTGGAAGACGAAAGGGACTCCACTGCGGGCTGGCGTAAGTTCGTTCGGGATTGGGGGTACTAACGCGCATGTCATTATTGAAGAAACCCCCCCAATTGAAGCGTCTGGCCCTTCGAAACAATGGCAGTTACTAGTCCTCACTGCTAAGACGGGCGCCGCACTAGACACTATGACCGAGAACCTGGTCCAACACCTCAAAGAGCATCGGAATCTGAATCTAGCCGACATGGCCTACACCCTTCAGGTTGGCCGCAGGAGTTTCAGCCACCGTCGGATAGCGGTCTGTCAGGATCATGGCGACGCGGTAACCGCGCTGGCGACATTGGATCCGAAGCGAGTTTTTACAGCCGTCCAGAACTCTAATGATCCGCCTGTGGTGTTTATGTTTACGGGGCAGGGATCCCAGTATGTCAATATGGCATTAGAGCTTTACCGGATCGAATCGAAGTTTCGTGAACAGGTCGATCGCTGTTCGGAGATTTTAAGACCGCGGCTGGGGCTTGACCTCCGTGATGTGCTGTACCCAAGCGAAGAGCAGGCCGAATCGGCCACGCAGAAACTTAATCAAACTCTGGTTACGCAGCCGGCGCTCTTTGTAATTGAATACGCCCTCGCCAGGTTGTGGATCGAGTGGGGGATACGACCGCAGGCAATGATCGGTCACAGCATCGGGGAATATGTGGCTGCCTGTCTATCCGGGGTTTTCTCTCTGGACGATGCCTTAGCCTTGGTAGCAGCGCGCGGGCAACTGATGCAAAAGATGCCCGGTGGTGCCATGATAGCCGTCTCGCTTTCAGAGAATGAGGTGCGTCCTCTCCTGGACAGGAAACTCTCCCTCGCAGCGCTGAATAGCCCCTCGCTCTGCGTGGTCTCCGGGCCGAACAATGCTGTAGAGGCATTGCAAAACCGGCTAGTTCAACAAGACGTGAGCTGCAGCCGTCTTCATACCTCCCATGCCTTTCATTCGGAGATGATGTCACCCATTCTTGAACCATTCATCGAACAGGTAAAAAGAGTAGCCCTCAGGCCTCCCGCAATTCCCTTCGTGTCCAACGTCAGCGGTTCTTGGATAACCGCAGGAGAGGCGCAGGATCCGAGTTATTGGGCCAAACATCTGCGCCAACCAGTGCGTTTTGCCGAGGGGGTGCGCACTTTGTTACAAGAACCTGAGTCGATCCTTTTGGAGGTTGGCCCTGGACGAACACTGACTTCATTGGTAAACCAGCACCCCAATAAGACATCTCGGCATGTGGTGCTTTCTTCGTTGCGCCATCCTCAGGACCATTCCTCGGATAGCGCGTTCCTGCTAAACACGCTCGGCCGGCTCTGGCTTGCAGGCAAAAAGGTGGATTGGTCTGCGTTCTATGCCAAGGAGAGGCGTTATCGCATTCCGCTACCGACCTACCCCTTTGAGCGCCAGCGCTATTGGGTCGACCCACGAAGACAGACATACGGAAGCGAGGCTCGACCGCTAACATTGAATAAAAAGCCCGACATTGGCGACTGGTTCTATGTCCCTTCCTGGAAAAGATCGATACCTCCTCAAATCCTCACACGGATCGACTTCCAAGGTCAAAGGTTGTGCTGGTTGGTGTTTACCAACGGGTGCGAAATTGGTCATCAACTAATAGAACGACTGGAGGAACAGGGGCAGGATGTCGTTAGCGTGAGGGTCGGGAAGAAGTTTACCAGTGTCGGCGAAGCGCTCTACACGATAAATCCGAAATCACGAGATGACTATGACGGCTTGATCAAAGAGCTTTGTGCACAGGACAGGGCCCCAGACCGGATAGTCCACCTCTGGAATGTGACACCGAACGAACAGACCTCATCGCGGATCGAGTACTGTGAGAAGGCACAGGACCTGGGCTTTTACAGTCTGCTCTTTCTGGCCCAGGCGCTCGACCTACAGCATGTGACAAAGCCACTGCAGATCGAGGTCATCTCCAACCACATGCAAGAGGTGATCGGTGAAACGACCATGCATCCCGAGAAAGCCACCCTGTTAGGGCCTTGTAGAGTCATCGCACAGGAATACGCCAATATCACCTGCCGAAGCATCGATATAGATTCGAGAGCGGAACAGTTCGTAGACCAACTTGTAGCCGAACTCTTCTCCAAGCCTTCTGAGCTAGTCGTTGCCTACCGCCGCAGGCATCGGTGGGTGCAAACCTTTCAACCAATAAGACTAGAGGCTAAAGACGGGGACTCAGCACGGTTGAGGGAACAGGGCGTCTATCTGATCACAGGAGGATTGGGAGGCATCGGATTTGTGTTTGCCCAACACCTGGCAAAGACCGTAAAGGCCAAATTGATCCTTACAGGCCGTACCGCCTTGCCAGCGAGAGAAGAGTGGCCGCAATGGCTGGAAACCCACGATGATCAGGATGGCATAAGCCGCAAGCTACGGAAACTCCAGGAGCTCGAAGCATTAGGTGCTGAGGTCCTGACGGACAGCGCCGATGTTTCCAACTTAGAACAGATGCAACGTTTGATAAAGCTGTCAACCGAGCAATTTGGTGCAATCCATGGCGTCATCCACGCCGCGGGGATTGCCGTTTCAGGAGGCATTATTCCCCTAAAAACCATTCAGATGGCAGCGGACGTTCTTGCGCCCAAGGTAAATGGAACCGTAGTGCTTCATGATGTACTGAGAGACGTCAAACCGGATTTTTTACTGCTTTGTTCTTCAATTGCTTCAGTCCTCCCTCCCCCTGGACAGATAGACTATTGCGCGGCCAACGCTTTTCTCGATGCCTTCGCGCATTGTCATAATTCGAACAATGGGACCTATGTGGTCGCCATTAATTGGGATACCTGGCGGGAGGTAGGGATGGCGGTGGACACACCTGTGCCGCTTGGCCTTAGAAAAGCAAGGGAGGAAAACCTCCAGAAAGGAATATTGTCTAAAGAGGGCGTGGAGTTGTTTAGTCGCATTCTGTCTACTCCATTACCTCAGATTGTCGTGTCAACCAGAGATCTACGAGCAAGGTTTGCCCAGTCAGTCCAAGCCGAATCGCTACCGGATACGGAGCAATTAAGCAAAACGGTTTCAGAAGAACCAGCCTCACGCCATTCCAGACCGAATGTAGCGAGTACCTATGTTGCTCCTGAAACCGAGATGCAGCAGACCATCGCCAAGGTCTGGCAAGAGTTACTCGGTATTGACCAGGTTGGGATTTACGACAACTTTTTTGACCTGGGGGGTCATTCGCTTTTGGCAACTCAGGTCCTTGCCCGATTAGAAAAGAAATTGGCTCTACGCATCAATCGAACGGAACTCATGTTCCAAACCCTGGGACAGCTCGCCGCAGCTTGTGAAGAAAAGATGGATAAGACCCAAAGGTCGGCGCCTGAGGGCTTAATCCAAAAGTTATCCCATGCCATTAGGAAAGCCGTCTCCCCTAGAGCAGATGATCTCATGGGATAATTCTTGCCTGGAGAATGGAAACCACTTCCGAGCCGCTATTGACCATAGAGAGATTTGGGAGGCAATCCAGTTTGTCGATCGGTACGCCTGGGGCTGGGATAGAACCTTTCTACTTCGGCACAGACAAAAAACTCTTTGGTTGCTATCATGCAGCCCAATCGAGGGTTCCTCGCGACTCCAGTGTCATTCTCTGCTATCCCATGGCGCAGGAGTATATTCGTTCCCACCGTACCTATCGCCAACTCGCTTACCATCTTTCGAAGTTTGGGTTCCCGGTCTTGCGGTTCGATTTTTTCGGCTGCGGAGATTCTGAAGGCAACTGTGAAGAAGGCCGGATCCACCAGTGGCTTACTGACATCGGAAGTGCCATCTCCGAAATCAGAGAGAGGTGTGGTTCAGTCAAGATCTGTCTTGTTGGGCTTCGCCTCGGAGGAACTCTTTCGATGATGGCGGGGGCGGAGCGTGGCGACATCGAAGGCATGGTCCTCTGGGATCCAGTTCTCAACGGTAGGGCGTACATTCGGGAGCTGGCAATTCTGCATCGCGACAGAGCCCGACACTCCCTTGGGAAGGTGAACCAGGATACTGCAGATGAAAGGCCAACCGAGATACTGGGATTTCCCCTAACGGATTTGATGCTTGCGGATCTTCAGCAAATAAATCTTTTGTCCATACGCCAGAAGCCGGCGAACCGTATACTCGTCATCGCTAGCAGCGAAGAGGCCAGTCAAGGACGATTACGGGCGCATCTTAAAAGCCTTAACGCCAACGTGGATTATCAAAATGTCCCTAGCCCCGAGATCTGGATAGAGAAAAATAAAACAATCGTCCCTAACGAGATCCTGAAAGCTGTAGTCACCTGGATCTGTCCCGTGTACCCATGAGAGAAGAAGCCCTGCTTTTTGGAAAAACGAAATCTTTGGTCGGGATTATTACGGATCCTCTGGAAGCGAAAAGATCCAACCGGCTTCCCGGAATTATCCTCCTAAACGCCGGGATCATACACCGAGTGGGTCCTAATCGTATCCACGTCAAAATCGCAAGGACCTTGGCTCCGATGGGGTTTGCGGTTCTTAGATTTGATTTCTCCGGGATTGGGGACAGCAAAGTCCGCGGCGATAATCTTCCTTTCGAAGAGAGTGCCGTTAGGGAGACACAGGAAGCGATGGAGTATCTGAGTGCGACAAGGGGCATCAAGCGATTCCATCTTATTGGCATCTCCTCAGGAGCCATTGTCTCATACAAAACAGCCTGCCGTGACCCGCGAGTTATAGGAGCGACTCTGATCAATCCGGCAAGTTACGGGGATGAACTAAGATCCTATGCGAAAGCACGCCGTTATTGGAAGAACGTACTATCGGATCCTAAACGTTGGGCAAAGGCAATTACCGGCAAGGCCAACTACCGGACGATAAGCCCCCGGCTTAGAACTGTGTTTTCTAGCAGAAGGAACGCGCTCTCGGTAGCGAGCGATATTGCGGCAGATTTTCGCTCATTGATCGAGCGCCGCATTGACCTGCGCCTCGTTTATAGCAAAGGGGATCTGGGCCTGGACTGCCTCGATGTGATTCTCGGCAACGAGCTTCGTGAGCTCAGTACGCGTGGAACGCTGAAGCTAGAAATAATTCCGCAGGCTGACCACACCTGCACCCTGCTTGAGAGTCAGCAACGTCTCCTTAAAGTAGTTCAAAATTGTGCCTGGGCGATGGTTCAGGGTGATGGTATAGGCCCGGATTTTGGTGCATCTTCTGCTGCTTCATAGTGTTCCCACCCGAGTTCGCTAGCTTAGCTAACCTAGGACCACCGCCAGGACACGCCTGCGATGGGGTATGCTCCGCTTTAGCCTATGTCAGTAGACTGAGAACTCAGAGCTATTTGAAATGAAATCTTCCGGTCAGAAGATACTAAGATCAACTGCTCTCGTGATGGCTCTTACCCTCGCTGCTAAAGCGACGGGGCTTGTTCGCGAAATCATCGTGGCCGCGCAGTTTGGCACTTCCGAGCAGATGGACGCCTTTCTCGTAGCGGCAACAATTGCAAGCCTGATCTTCGTATGGCTGAGATCCCCTATCCGTGTTGCTCTCGTTCCGTTTCTCATGGAGGAGCGGGGCACTCGAGGAGAGCGCTCTGCATGGGAGAAGGGGAGCGTCATTATCAACACGATGACCGTCCTTCTAGTCATATTAGCAGCTATAGGATGGCTCCTTTCCCCTTACCTGGTCTGGCTTGTGGCGCCGGGCTTCACTGAAGAGACAAAAGTTCTCTCCGCAGATCTGACTGGGCTCATGATGTTGACCATTGTCTTTCTTGGCGTAGCCAAGCTTCTCTCGGCCGTCTTTCATTCGTACCAGCGCTTCGGATGGCCGGGGATGATGGGTGCCGTGGACAACCTTGTGATCATCCCATTCATCATAGTCCTTACCCCCATAGTGGGAATCTACGGTTTGGTAATCAGTATCGTTTTAGGAACTCTGGCTCAGGCGCTCATTCAAACCTCGATCCTATGGAAGAACCGATCTTATTATAAGCCGAAGGTTGATTTTAAAGATCCTACCCTTCACCGCATGGCCTGGATGGGATTTCCCCTGTTGATCGGGACCGGCAGTACCAAGCTGGCCAGTGTCATCGATCGCATCTTTGCCTCCATGCTCCGACCGGGAAGCCTTTCAGCTCTTTCTTACGGACATCGACTGACCTATGTCAGCCTGGAATTGTTCGTCGAGTCGTTCACCACGGTGCTGTTTCCGTTCTTTTCCAAGATGGCAGGGTCGGAAGATTACAAGGATTTCGGCAAGAAGCTTTTCAAGTCCCTAAGGACTTTGTTTTGGATTGGCTTCCCCGTCTCGATCGGAATCTTAGTGGTCCATGAGCCTCTGGTCCGCCTGGTCTTTCAGAGGGGCGCTTTTAGCGAGGAGTCCGTAACGTTAACCAGTCAAGCTGTCCTGTTTTATGCGATCGGCCTTTGGGCTTACAGCCTCTCACATGTGCTCAGTTTTGCCTTCTATAGCTTAAAGGACACGAAGACCCCTGTAGTGCTGGGCTTTGTGCGACTGGGTATAAAGATCCTTCTATCGTTCGCTTTGGTAGGACCCATGGCCCATGCAGGGCTGGCCCTGGCCGAGTCCCTCTCCTATATAGTGAAGGTTGCCTTGTTATTGCTTTTTCTCCCCGAAGAGCTCAGAGGACAGCTCGAATACCGTGAGGTCTTCCAATCCTTTGGCATGACCGCTGTTATCACCGCTGCGATGGGCGCTGTGGTTTTTTTCATTCTTCCGATTCTCGAAGGACTCTCCGGGGGCAGCTCGTTTATGGCGACCTCCATCGGCTTGGGGGGAACCGTTGCAGTCGGCGCGGGAGCCTATCTTAGCTTTTCGTTGCTGCTTCAGCCGGCAGAGGCGAGAGACCTCTGGAGAGTTGTGCGCAGCGGACTTGCCAAACATTAACATAGGCACTCGCCGTTTCGCGAAAAAGATGCCTGAGAAGAATGAGATAAAAGTTGCGATGGTAATCTCAAAGGCCGAAGCCTCCTTGGGCGGGACGCAGAAGCAGGCGCTTCGCCTTGCCGATGAGCTGCAATCTCAAGGCGTGTCCGTCTTTGTTTTGACGAAGCGCAAAAGCCGGGAGCATGCGCGGGGCCAAGGAAAGGAATTGAATGGCAGGGTTCAAATAGTTTACCTGCCTGTCACCGATTTACAGCCCGCCTGGTCTTTTCTCTTTTCTTTTCTTGTCTGGGCATGGATCAACCGAGGTTCCTTTCAAATCATACATGCCCACAACGCTGCGATGGGAGTGAT
>Ga0184639_10000769_pt1 | contig 13076 bp, 16 predicted proteins | sample PLM31_170_b2_FD_133155 | JGI IMG/M metagenome (GOLD analysis project Ga0184639, IMG submission 133155) | Groundwater sediment microbial communities from an aquifer in East River, Colorado, USA - PLM3-1_170_b2 | ecosystem: Environmental > Terrestrial > Soil > Riparian zone | place: USA: East... | reverse complement strand
CTGGCCGATCCGCTCGTCCTCGTCGCGGGTGGTGTTCCACACGTGGGCCTGCGAATGGAGCGTGCCCGACAGCACGCGCACGTAGGTCAATCGCCCGACGAACGGGTCCGCGGTCGTCTTGAAGACCTGGGCCACGAAGGGGCCCGATGGATCCGGCTCGATGCGCTTGCCGTCGGTCGTCGTTCGCCCACCCACCTCCGCCGCGGAAGGAACGTGCTTGGCGATCATGGCCGCCAGCTCGCGCACGCCGATGTTCTTGAGGGCGCTCCCGACGAAGACCGGCACCACGCTGCCCTCCCGGGTGCCCTTGTGAAGTGCCGCCTCGATCTCGGCGTCGCTGAACGGATCACCGTCGAGGTATTTCGTCATCAGCTCGTCGCTGGCCTCGGCAGCCGCTTCCACGAGCGCCTCTCGACGCGCCTCCTCGCCAGCGCGCATCTCGTCGGGGATCGGCACCTCCTGGGGCTTGCCGGCCTCATAGACGTTGGCGTGCTGCTCGATCACGTCGATGTAGCCGCGGAACGAGTCGGCGGCGCCGATCGGCAGGTAGACCGGCGCGATCTTCGGTCCGAACCTTGCCTTCAGCGCCTCGAGGGTTGCCTCGTAGTTGGCGTTTTCGCGGTCCATCTTGTTGATGAAGATGAAGCGCGGCAGCTTCCGCTCCTCGGCGAGCTTCCAGACCTCCTCGGTCCCGACCTCGACGCCGGCCGAGGCGTCGACCACCACGATCGCCGCGTCGACCGCCGCCAGCGCCTCGACCACCTCGGCCTGAAAATCGGCATACCCGGGCGTGTCGACGATGGTGATGCGGGCGCCCTCGACCTCGATCGTGCCGATCGCCAGGTTGATGCTCTGGCGCCGCTTCTGCTCATCGGGATCATGGTCGAGGGTGGCCGATCCAGAATCCACGCTGCCGAGCCGGGCGATGGCGCCGGCATCGAAGAGCATCGCCTCGGCGAGGCTGGTCTTGCCGGCGCCGCCGTGGGAGATGAGGGCCACGTTCCTGATGCGGTCGGGGCTGGTCGGCTTCATCGGGGCTCCTTGTGCGCGGGTCGCAGCAGCCGAGGCCGATACCGCCTCGGACAGAAGGTCAACCGGGAACGGGCGCCCAGTATAGGGAGCCGCCCGCGGCGTGCCGCGGCGTGGCGGCCGGTCAGCGGCGGCGCAGCTCGACCCCCAGCCAGATGTAGAAGGCCGGGCTCAGGACGAGGCCGGTGGCGGCAGCAGGAACGGCGACCAGCAGGTTGGTCGGGTCGAGCACGATCAGGCGACCGAGGTAGACGACGATCAGGAGCAGCCCGACCGCCATGCCCAGGGTCGCAAGGTTGGCCGGCAGCGTCGCGGAGCGGCGCGATTGCATCGACAGGACCAGGAGGCCGAGGCCGCTGATCCCGAAGGTGAGGAGGCCGCGTGGGTCAATCGGGTGTGGCAGCTCGGCCTGGGCGAGCACGTCGGTGACCGGAGGTTGCACGGTGTTTGCCAGGTCGTATCCGCCGTGCACCATCGCCCCGGTCGCACCAACGGCGACGAGCATCAATCCCAGCAGGCCGATCGCCGCCGCCGAATCGAGCAGGCGGCGATACAGGGCGACCAGGACCATGACCGAAAGGAAGCCACCAGCCATCAGGGCGATGGAGGCGACGGTGATGCCGAGCTCCGGAGCGTTGCCGGCAACCACGCCACCCAGAAAAGCGACCGAGTAGACGATCCCGCCGATGCCGGCGGCGATCGCGCCGAGCCCGGCCAGCCGCTCGTAGGCTTCAGCTGCGTTGCGGGCCGGATCCGATGACATCGTGGCGAGAGCATGCCACGCCGGCCCGAGGACAGACAATACCCACGGCCGGGCTACGGCATGGTTTCGAGGTAGCTCTCCAGCAGCCAGCCCGTCTCACGCGCATCGAAGTGGCCGAAGACCCAGCCGGGTCCAAAGGCCGCCGGCAGGTCGAGCGTGGTGCCGACTGTCTGGAACTCGTGCACCAGCTCCGCGCCCGCCGCGACCGCATCTGCCGCGTGCTCCGGCAGGAGACGCAGGGCGTACTGCGTCCCGATCCCGGCGGCGAGGATGACGCCGCTGCTCGGCTGCACCAGCGCCGGTCCGTCGAAGATGAGCCAGCGGCAGTCGGCTGGCAGGGCCGCGTTGAGCGTGTCCCATAGCAGGTCGACGATGTCGGGGTGCGTCCCAAGATGGAGGCGATCCACGTCCGGCGGCGGCGGCCCGAAGGTCGCGTCGGCGGAGGGGCGGCCGTGGGCAAGGTAGCGGAGCGGTCCCGCGTTCTCCGGCCGCCCGGCCACCAGGCTCATCGGTCCATGGTAGGGAGCGGCAAGGGGCATTGCTACAATCGGGCTCTACGAAAGATCCGGAGGGTCGATGTCCGGCCACAGCAAGTGGTCCCAGATCAAGCGACAGAAGGGCGCCAACGACGCCAAGCGCGGCGCGCTCTTCACCAAGCTGACCCGCGAGATCATCACCGCTGCCCGCCAGGGCGGGGGAGAGGTCGATGGAAACTACCGGCTGCGCATGGCGATCGACAAGGCCCGGGCCAACAGCATGCCGATGGAGAACATCAAGCGGGCCATCGAGCGTGCGACCGGGTCCGGAGCCGATGCCGAGCAGTACGAGGAGATCACTTACGAGGGGCTAGGACCGGCCAACGTGGCGGTGATCGTGGCCGCCATGACCGACAACCGGAACCGCACCGCGTCCGAGATCCGCAGCATCTTCAACAAGATCGGTGGGTCGCTGACTCCGGTCGCGTGGCAGTTCGAGCCGCGCGGGCTGATCAGCATTCCGCTCAAGGGGCGCGATCCGGACGAGGTGACGCTGGCCGCCATCGACGCAGGCGCTGCGGATGTAGGGTCGCCCGAGGGTGGCGCGGTCCTGGTCGTTACGGAGCCCGCCGACCTCGAACACGTGCGCGCCGCCCTGGCGGCCGCTGGGTACGCCGCGGAGTCGGCCGAGCTGTCGATGGAGCCCACCACCAAGGTGGAGATCACCGAGGAGAAGGCGGCGCGCCAGGTGCTGCAGTTCGTCGAGCGGCTCGAGGACCTCGAGGACGTCCAGAACGTGTATGCCAACTTCGACCTCCCTGACGCCCTGCTCGAGCACCTCGAAGCCTCGGTCGTCTGACGGCGACGTCATAGCGGCTGGCGTGCGAGGATCGCGGGAGTGGACAACGCGGAGGCCGCTGACATCGCCGAGAGCGTCATCGAACGACTGAGAGCGATGCCATACGAGACGCTCGTCGATCGCCTGCTCGACAAGGTTGAGACGGAGGAGATCGCGGCCCATTCTGGGGTGCACTACCAGGTCGAGATGCAGGCCATGTGGGACGCTGGGCGACCCGGCAATCTGCGCGTGCTCGTCGGTGTCGACGATGGAAGCTGGCGCGGCTCTTTCTCTCCTCTGGGCCGCGACTTCATCATCGCCAGCGACGGGGCGTTCGTCGGAGAGTAGTACCCCTGCCCACAGCCGCCCATTACGGCTCGAGCATCGGCCCAGAACATCCGGCGGCGGCTACCATGCGTGCGTGATCGCGATGGGTATCGATCCGGGCACGGCGGCATGCGGGTTCGGCGTGGTGGAGCTCGAGGCGGGCAGACTGCGGCTCGTCGACGCCGGCGTGATCCGTACCGGTGCGGGAGCGACGGACCCGGAGCGGCTTCGCCTGCTGCATGCCGCACTCAGCAAGCTGGTTGCGACGCATCGACCGGAGCGGGTCGGCATCGAACGGCTCTTCTTTCAGCGCAACGTGCAGACCGCCATGGCGGTCGGGCAGGCTCGTGGGGTCGCGCTGCTGGTCGCCGCACAGGCCGGCCTGCCGGTCGACGAGCCAACGCCCAACGAGGTGAAGCAGGCGGTGTGTGGCAATGGCGCTGCTGACAAGGGGCAGGTGGCGGCGATGGTGGCCCGCCTGCTCGACCTGCCGCTCGACGGAGTCTCGGACGATGCCACCGACGGCCTGGCGGTCGCGATCGGGTGCGCCTACGCAGGCGCGGCGGCGCGGCGTCTGACGGCCGTCCCGTGATCGGGTCGCTGCGCGGCCCCGTCACCCACGTCGGGCAGGAGTTCGTCCTGGTCGAGCTCGGAGGGGTCGGCTATCGGGTGGTGGCCGGCCCCGCGCTGCTGGCTCGGCTGCGGCTCGGCAGCGAGGCGCGCATCTTCGTCCATCACCTGGTGCGGGAGGACCAGCAGGCGCTCTTCGGCTTTGCCTCGTCGGAGGAGCTGGCCTTCTTCGAGCTGCTGATGACGGTGAGCGGCGTCGGCCCACGGCTGGCGCTTGCGATCACCAGTGCGTATCCGGTCACGAAGCTTCAGCTGGCGATCGTGACCGACGACCTGGACCTCCTCACCTCGGTAAGCGGCGTTGGGCGCAAGACCGCGCAGCGCATCGGCCTGGAGCTGAAGGAGAAGATCCACGCCGCCGGCATCGCCGGGGGCGGAGGTGCGAGCTCCGATTCAGACGTGGTGGCTGCGCTCGAATCGCTCGGCTACACCCCCTCAGAGGCACGACGGGCCGCAGGAGCGGTGGCGGGCAGCGAGGAGGGACTTGACGTGCGCATCAAGGCTGCCCTCCAGGAGCTGGCCCGATCGCGATGACGGTCGAGGCCCCCAGCTGGAGCGACCCCGCCGTCGCGCGCCGCATCCTGACCGAGTTCCACGTCTGGGCGGTGGTGGGCGCCTCGCCCGACCCGACCAGGGCGAGCCATGGCGTCATGCGGTCGCTCATGCGCTTCGGCTACGACGTAATCCCGATCTATCCGCGCCGGACGATCATCCACGGCCTGGCCACGCTGCCGGACCTCCCCATCGCCGCCGCGCAGCGGCCGGCCGACAGCCCAATCGAGGTGGTCGACATCTTCCGCGCCTCTCACCGAGCGGGCGCGCATGTCGACGAGGCGATCGAGATCGGCGCCCGGGCGGTCTGGCTGCAGCTTGGCGTCTGGGACGAGGCCGCCGCAGAGCGAGCGGCTGCCGCTGGCCTGCTGGTGGTGATGGACCGATGCCCGGCGATCGACTACCCGGCGCTGCTCCGAAGCTGATCCGGCGCGTCGACTGCTGGATCAGGCCCGCCTCAGGACGAGCCCGATTCGCCCGAAGGGCGGACGCGGATCAGCGTAGGTCTTCACGCGTGGATCGGTCTCGCTCGCGACCCCGACATCCCAGAGCCGGTTGGTCGACTCGAAGCTGACCTCTGCCAGCTGCGGCCAGCGCTCCAGCATGCGAGTTCCGATCTCGTTCACCAGGTGCTGGATCGAGAGGCTGACGAACTGGTGGAAGACCGAAGCAGCGAGGTCGGCGACCTGCTCCCCCGCGACGTAGCGCGCCGCGTCGGCGCCGAGCGCGTCGGCGGGGTCGTCATACCGCCAGCCGATGTCGCACCAGATGTAGAGCGGTCGATCCGGACGCTCGGGGAGCGTCGTGTGCTCGTCCCGCGCGAAATCGGCGAAGGCGCTGCCGGTGATCTTGATCAGCTGCAGGTCGGTACGTCCGCAGGTGTGGCCAGTGACCTTCACGCCCCCTGCGTTGGTCCGCTCGAGGTCGAGCGAGGCGGTGGATCTGTCGTTGCGATCGCGCGCGAAGAGGACGTCGGAGGTTGCCCAGCCCTCGCCGTCGTCCGTGGGGACCAGCGCCGCCGGGAACGGCAGCTCACGCCCGACCATGGTCAGGCGCTCCATGTGCGGGTAGGTGGCGAGGAATGCCGAGCCCACGTCATGGAGCCAGCCCTCCAGCGTCGACGCCGGTGACGCCAGCGTGGCGGCATGCATGAAGTTCTTCATCGTGTCGGTCGCCACCACCAGCCGGTTGTCGCCACGCGTGTAGGCGTCCAGGAAGTCGGTGCCGTGGACCACCACCTCCAGCTCGGCGGCCATGAGGGTGTTGTCGCGGCCGACGAACGGCGATTCGGCGATGGGGGTCACGCCGCGCAGTGGCGTGCCGTAGGTGCGGTAGACCTTGACGTCGGCCTTGCCATAGCGGATCTCGTACTTCACCGACCGATCTCCTCCGCCGGTCCGCCCTCGTCGCGTAGCCGGCGCAGCCGGTCACCGGCGATGTAGATCGCGTCATCGACCCCGCGTCGCAGCTCCGCCGAGCGCTCGTTTCGCAGGGCCACCTCGATGAGCGGCGCAATCGCGGCCAGCGGGCGGCCCGCCACGAAGACGACATAGCGGAAGCCGAAGCGCGCCTCATAGACGTCGTTGAGCAGGACCAGTTCGTCGGCGAGGCCGGCATCCGAGGTGGGTTCATCGTCTCCCGGTTCGTCCCCTTGCTCCTCGCGCGACAGCGCCGACATGGCCGCCGGCTCGGCCCCGATTCGAGGGTGGGCATCCAGCAGCTGCCGCAGCTCGGCCTCGGGCGCCACCGCTGCCACCTCGCGCGCGGCCGCCAGCAGCGCATCGTCGGAGTCGAACGGCCGTGCGCCGGCGAGGCGGCGCAGGTACTGCGGAGCGCCCTCGAAGAGGGGAGCGAGTGTCTCGGCGAACGCGTCGTCCGAGAGCGCGTTCAGGGCATCGGTTGTCGGCAGGTCCATCAGGTGCCGCGGTAGGTCGACAGCCCAAACGGCGAGAGGAGCAGTGGCACGTGGTAGCTGCGATGCGCATCGTCGATGCGGATGCCCACCGCCATGTTCTCGAAGAAGTCGGCGTCCCGATCCAACGTCGCGGCGTATGCCGCCAGGTCGAAGACCAGCTGGTAGTCGCCAACCAGCAGCTCCGTCGGCAGGAGGGAGCGGATCCGCCCGTCGGCATCGGTCACCAGCTCGTTGACCAGCTCGGGCCGGCCGTCTTCCTCCAGCCGAAAGAGAGCAACGGGCACGCCGGCCGCCGGGACCCCGAGTTCCAGGTCCAGGACGTGGGTCGAGATGGTGGGACGGGGATCGGCCACTGCTATCCTCCGCGCATGGCGGACCTGACGATCCGGGTTGGCGACCTCCACTTTACCGCCCGATGGGAGCCCGAGGCGCCTCGAACGGTCGGGGCCGTGGGGCGGCTGCTGCCGATTCACGCGAAGCTGATCCACTGCCGCTGGAGCGGTGAGGGGACCTGGATCCCCTTGGGCGACCTGCAGACAGGGGTCGGCTACGAGAACCACACCTCGCATCCCGCGCCCGGCGAGCTTCTGATGTACACCGGCGATCTCTCCGAATGCGAGATCCTCTTCCCGTACGGGGCGTGCATGTTCTCCTCGAAACTCGGCCAGCTCGCAGGCAATCATTTCGCCACGGTGATTGGCGGGGCGGAGCAGCTTGCTGAGCTCGGGCGACGAGCCCTGTGGGAGGGCGCGCAACCGATTGCGATCATGGAGGCTGGCTGACGATGGGTCCCTGGGTGGTCGCGCTCGCCCTCGTCATCATTCTGCTGCTCCTCATCGCGGCGGCCAGCAGACGATCCCCTCGCAACAGCGGATCGACGGTGGGCCGCTACGACCTGAGCGCGATAGGCCAGTACACGCTCGATCCGGCCACGATGACCTACCGCTTCGACCGGCCGACGCTGCCCCGATCACGCGCGCCGGCTGCGCCGGGCGCTGGCCCGCCTCACCGCCGCCGACGTTGCCGACGCCGCCATTCGGACGCGGAGGGTGGCTGACCTCGTCGTGATCGGCGGGACCGTGGTCACCGCCGAGCGCTCGTTCCGCGCCGACGTGGCCCTCTCGGATGCGCGCATCTCGGCGGTGGGGGAGGGACTCGCCGCGGCTCACCCCGCCGCCGCCATCATCGACGCGACCGGGTTGCTGGTCCTTCCGGGATGCGTCGACGTGCACACCCACACCCGACTGCCAAGCGAGAAAGAGCCGGACCGATTCTTCGCCGACTCAGTCGCGGCCGCCCACGGCGGGACCACCACCTTCCTGGCCTTCAACAACCCGGGCACCGGCATCTCCGACGAAGGCTCGCGCTCCCTGCTGGCCGGGATGCGAGAGTTCCGGGCCCGGACCGAGGGGGAATCTGCGATCGACTTCGGACTGTCGGCCGTGATCAGCGGTCAGCAGCCCGACCCGGTCGCTGAGCTGCCCGAGCTGATCGCCTCGGGCGTCCCGACCGCCAAGGCGTTCATGGTCTATGACTTCCGGCTAACCGATGAGCGCCTCTTCGCGGCGCTCCGCGTGATGGGCCGCCAGGGCGGCTTGCTGCAGGTTCACTGCGAGAACGCCACCGTCATCGACGCCCTGGTGGCCGATGCCGTCGCCCGCGGCAACGTCTCGTGCCGGCACCATGCGCTGACTCGTCCTACCTACGCCGAGGCGGAGGCGACCCACCGGGCCATTGCGCTGGCCAGGGCCGCGGAGGCTTCGGTCTATGTCGTTCACCTGTCCTGCGCGGATGCGCTGGCCGAGGTGGCCGCCGCCAAGGCGCGCGGATGGCCGGTCTACGCCGAGACCTGCCCGCATTACCTGAGCCTGACGGAGGAGCGCTACGAGGCGCCCGACGAACAAGACGTTATCCGCAGCGTCATATCGCCGCCACTCCGTTCCGAGGCGGACCGCCAATCGCTGTGGCTCGGCCTGAGGGCCGGCGGCCTCGATCTCGTGGCCACCGACCACGTCCCGGACCGGCTGGCGGTCGAGAAGCGCTGCCCGGCGCCGCCCTTCCCGCAGATCAGCAACGGGGCCCCCGGGATCGAGACGCTGCTCTCCGTTGTCTACGACGAAGGGGTCGCGGGAGGGAGGATCAGCGTGGAACGGATGGTCGACCTCCTCTCCACGACACCGGCGCGGCTGTTCGGCCTCGCCTCGAAGGGGGCTGTCGAGGTTGGGCGCGACGCGGACCTGGTCCTGTTCGATCCGGAGGCGACCCGCACCATCCGCCAGGCGGAGCTGCACCACACGGGCGACTTCACGCCGTACGAGGGGAGGAGCGTGCGCGGGGCGATCCGCACCGTCCTATCGCGCGGTCAACCGGTGATTCGCGACGGCACATTTGTGGGACGGCGCGGTGCTGGCACGTTCCAGGAGCGCTGGCTGACCGAGAGGACCTAGACCTCCAGCCTGGGATACGCGGCGAGGGTCAGGAACTCGGTGAATGCATCGGCCATGACCAGCTCGTCCAGCAGCACGGCGGCCTCGGTCCAGCGGAACGCGGGATCAGAAGCTTGGAGGCGTTCGAACTCGATATCGCGGATCGCGGCATAGAGCTCGGCCGTCATCGGTCGACCATCGTCGAGGCTCACTGCGTGGACCCGCCACTGCCAAAGCTGCGAGCGGCTGATCTCGGCGGTGGCCGCGTCCTCCATCAGGTTGTTGATCGCGGCGGCGCCGTTCCCGGCCAGCCATGATGCCAAGTACTGCAGCGCGACGCTGACGTTGGTCCGCACGCCGGCCTCGGTGACTTGGCCGCCATCGACCCGCACATCGAGCAGGTCGCTCGCGGCGGCAACCCCAGCCGGAGACTGATCCTTCTGGTTCGGCCGATCCCCGAGCACGGCGTCGAACACCTCCCGCGCGACTGGCACCAGGTCGGGATGGGCGACCCAGGTTCCGTCCGATCCGTCACCCGCCTCGCGCTGCTTGTCAATGCGCACCTGCTCCAGCGCATTGGCGGTCACCTCGGGCTCACGCCGGTTCGGTACGAAGGCGCTCATGCCACCGATGGCGTGCGCTCCGCGCGCATGGCACGTGCGCACGAGCAGCTGCTGGTAGGCGCGCATGAACGGCACCGCCATCGTCACCTGGGCGCGGTCGGGGAGCACCATCTCAGGCCGCGATCGGAACTTCTTGATCAGGCTGAAGATGTAGTCCCAGCGGCCGGCGTTCAGGCCCGATGCATGATCTCGCAGCTCCCACAGGATCTCCTCCATCTCGAAGGCGGCCAGGATCGTCTCGATCAGGACCGTGGCGCGGATACTGCCGAGCGGGATGTTCAGCTGCTCCTGCGCCGCGACGAAGACGTCGTTCCACAGCCGCGCCTCCAGGTGCGACTCGAGCTTTGGAAGGTAGAAATAGGGCCCTGAGCCCCGCTCGAGCTGCTCGTGGGCGTTGTGAAAGAGGACCAGTCCGAAATCGAACAGGCTCGCCGAGATCGGGGACCCATCCACGTGCACGTGCGCCTCGTCCAGCTGCCAGCCCCGCGGCCGGATCACGAGCGTGGCGACCTCAGGATTGAGGGCGTACGCCTTTTCATCGGTCTGGAAGGTCAGGCGCCGGCGCACGGCCTCGCACACCGCCCATTGGCCGGTCACCACGTTGGCCCAGGTGGGGGAGAGCGCATCCTCGAAATCGGCCATGAAGACGCTCGCCCCCGAATTGAGGGCGTTGATCATCATCTTGGGCTCGGCCGGGCCGGTGATCTCCACCCGGCGATCGTCGAGGTCCGCGGGGGCGGGAGCGATGCGCCAGCTCGGGTCGTCGCGGATGTCGGCTGTTTCCGGAAGGAATCCCGGCAGCACGCCGGCGTCGAACCGTCGTTGACGCTCCGCACGAGCGCTGAGCAGCTCCTGGCGGCGGGGGTTGAAGGACCGATGCAGCTGCGCGACGAAGGCGAGGGCCTCCGGTGTCAGGATCTCCTCGGCGTAGTCGATCGTCGGCCCGGCAACCTGCACCCCGGAATGAGCCACTCACCAGCCTCCCTGCTCGCGGATGAGCCGATGCAGGACGCGGGCCGCCACGGCGCGCCGGTAGTCGGCGCTGGAGCGCACGTCGTCGATCGGGTTTATCTCAGAGGCCAGGGTCGAGGCAGCCCTATCCGCGGTTGGCTCGTCGGGAGCCGAGCCCTCCAACACGGCCTCGGTGCGCGGGGCGCGAATCGGTGTGGCCGCCACCGAGCCGAGGGCCAGGTGCACGTCGCGCCATGGCGCATCCACGGCGTCATCGGCCTGCCAGGCGAGCGCCATGACCACCTTGCTGATCGCCTGGGCTCGCCGCCCGCCGACCTTGCGGTAGCGAACATGGCGCCCGGTCGCCAGCGGGATGCAGATCCGCAGCAGCAGCTCGGTCGGCGCTAGCGCCGTGCGGCGATAGGCCGGCCAGAAATCACGGGCGGCAACCCAGCGCTCGCCCTGCGCGCCTCCAACGACCAGCTGCGCATCGCAGGCGAGCAAAAGCGGCAGCATGTCGCCGGCCGGCGAGGCGTGGATCGCATTGCCGCCGATCGTTGCGCGGTTCTGGATCTGCGCCGCACCGATGGTCGCCGCCGCTTCGGCGAAGGCCGGCAGGAACTCCGCCACCAGCGGCGAGCGGCGCATCTCGGCATAGGTCGTCAGCGCGCCGAGCACCAGCGCGTTCGACTCCATGCGGATGCCGCGCAGCTCATCGAGATGCCAGATGTCGAGTACGCGCTCGGGTGGCTCGCCGAGCTCGCCGGTGATCTCTACCAGCAGGTCGGTGCCGCCCGCGACCGGTCGGTAGTCGTCGGCGGCCAGCAGGGAATAGGCCTCGACGAGGGTGCGCGGGGAGACGACCGGCGGCTCGACGGGCATCGGTCAGGCGGGAGGCTCGTCGCCGGCCGAAGCGCGACGACGCCCCGCGGCCAGCGCGATCGCCTCCACGATCTTGGTGTAGCCCGTGCAGCGGCACAGGTTGCCGGCGATTGCCTCGCGGATCGTCGCGTCGTTTGTCGCCGCGCCGGTCGCCAGGAGCGCCTCGCCGGCCATCAGCATGCCGGGCGTGCAGATCCCGCACTGGGCGCCGCCCGTCTCCAGGAAGGCGGCCTGCAGGTCGTTAAGGGCCCGTTCGCCACCGAGCCCCTCCACCGTGCGCACGATCGTCCCGTCGACCTGGCAGATCGGCACCAGGCAGGCATCGACCAGCGCGCCATCGAGCAGGACGCTGCAGGCGCCGCACTCGCCCTCGCCGCATCCCTCCTTGGTGCCGGTCAGCGCGAGGTCCTCGCGCAGCACGTCCAGCAGCCGGCGCATCCCGGGCACGTCGACCTCCACCGGATCGCCATTGACGACGAACCGATACGTCACGCCGCGCCTTTCTCTGGTGCAGGCGCGCTCACGCCCGGCGCTGGTGGTGTCGGGGCGCCGGTCATGGCAGCCAGAACGCGCTCCGGCGTGGCCGGCAGGTCGTGGATCCAGACCCCGGTCGCATCGTGGATGGCGGCCACCACAGCCGGCGCGCCGACGTCCATCGGCAGCTCGCCGATCCCCTTGGCGCCGTGCGGGGCGCCGGAGAAGGGCTTCTCAACCAGGATCGCGCGAATGCGCGGAGCGTCGAGTGCGGTCGGGATCAGGTAGGTCGCCAGCCGATCATTGAGGTAGCGGCCGTCGACCAGCTTGATCTCCTCGATGGTGGCGTATCCGATCGCCTGCAGGGTGCCGCCTTCGACCTGCCCCTCCGCCAGGATCGGGTGGATGATGCGCCCCGCGTCATCGGCCGAGACGACGTCGCGGACCGTGACCTCGCCGGTGTCGAGATCGACATCCACCTGTGCCACCGCGCAGGCCCAGCCGAAGGCCGGGTACGCGTCGCCGGTGTAGGTGGCATCGTCGAAGCTGACGTTGGGATACGGCTCGAAGCGCTGGTCGATCCGCAGCCCGCCATGCTCGACGGCGAACTCGTGGCGCGACTGGGCGAAGTCCCTGCCGGTCGCCTCCTCAACCTGGGCGCGCAGGCGTCGGGCCGCCTTGATGATCAGGCCACCAACCACCATCGCTGTGCGGGATGCGACTGTGGGACCCGAATCCGGGACGATGCTGGTGTCCTGCGGCGCCACCTCCACCTCGTCCGGATCGAGCCCCAGCTCGGCGGCGACCAACTGCGGGAAGATGGTCTTGGTCCCCTGGCCCATCTCCGTCTGGGCGGTCAGGATGCGGACCTCGCCGGCGTCGGTCAGCTCCACCGCGGCCACGCTGGCGATGTGCACCTCACCCGAACCGGTGAAGCCGGCACCGTGCCAGCCCAGCGCCAGGCCGATCCCCGATGCGACCCGCGCGCCGGACTGGCGCGCCTCACGCACGCGGCGCGTCTGCTCGCTGCGGCGGGCAAAATCGCTGGCCTCGGCGGCAGCCTCGAGCACCTCGACCGCCGCGACGCTCTCGCGCAGGACCTGGCCGGTGGGGGTGATGTCGCCTTCACGGAAGGCCCATCGACGCCGCAGCTCGAGCGGGCTGATGGCGAGCGCCTCCGCAATTCGATT
>Ga0184639_10000768_pt1 | contig 13076 bp, 10 predicted proteins | sample PLM31_170_b2_FD_133155 | JGI IMG/M metagenome (GOLD analysis project Ga0184639, IMG submission 133155) | Groundwater sediment microbial communities from an aquifer in East River, Colorado, USA - PLM3-1_170_b2 | ecosystem: Environmental > Terrestrial > Soil > Riparian zone | place: USA: East... | reverse complement strand
GCGGAACGTCTCTACAGTTTCACCCGTTCCTCAGTCAGTGAGCGGGCCTCGGCGAACGCGGAGGCGCGGATGTCAAAGGACAGAGGCGTGCGCCCTCCGGCCTGCGCGGTGAGGTGATAGATGAAGTAATTGAAGTACGCCCACTCCTGGAACTGAGGATTCGCATCGTCGAGGAAAGGCGTGAACACAAACGCCACAGCGCCTCGACTTCTGGGGCGGTCAGCGCCGGGCCGAGGATCAGCACCAGCCCGGCCCCCGCGCGAACGCGGGCGGCGACACGCTCCGGGTCTGGGATCACACCCTTGAGGAGCAAGACATCGGCCTGCGATGGATCGGCGACGATCTCAAAATTTTCGGCGAGGCTGAGCGCCGTGCGCGCGCCGCCTTCCGGCCCGGCGTAGTACACGGAGATCGTGTCGCGCGCCGAGATGGGGGGAACGCCAACGAAGAGGAGGGTGAATGCCAGGACGCGCGGGAAAAGTCGGCGCATGGATTCTCCGATCGTCACTCGCCACCCGTCACTCTCCGCTCTCCGCCCGTCTCACTCCATTCTCCCGGATCACTTGCGCGTACCAACGCCCGCTGTCTTTGATCGTCCGGGCGAGCGTCTTGAAGTCCACGTACGCCAGCCCGAAGCGCATGCCGTAGCCGTGCGCCCACTCAAAATTATCCATCAACGTCCAGACGAAGTAACCCTGCACCGGCACGCCGTCCGCGATCGCGCGGTGGACCTGCGCGATGTGATCGCGCAGGTAGCGGACCCTTCGGTCGTCGCGCACCCGCCCGTCGAAGTCCACTCCATCGGGCACACAAATGCCGTTCTCGGTCACCAGGATGTCCAGCGAGGGCTTGTACTCGTTCCAGATGCGGGTGAGGAGTTCGTACATCCCCGGCGGGTAAATCTCCCACATCCCCGAATACTCGTTTCCTTCCGGGTGAATCTGCGAGGCCTCGACGATGGGGAAGTTAGGGTCGTGCCGGACCACGGCGCGCGAATAATAGTTGACGCCCAGAAAGTCGAGCGGGGTGGCGATGCGTGTCAGATCGCCCGCCGTGATTTGGGGAAGGAGCGGCCCGAGCAGCGCCAGCATGTCGTCAGGATACCTGCCCCGCAGAATAGGGTCGAGGAACATACGGTTCAGATTCCCGTCGAAGCGGACGGCGGCCTGCCGGTCGGCCTCAGAGTCCGACGCCGGGTGAACCGGGTACAGGTTGAGGGTGATGCCGATTCTGAGCGGGCGGCGCGCGCTGGCGCGCAGGGCTTCGACGGCCAGGCCGTGCGAGAGCAGGAGATGATGTGCGGCCTTGAGCGCGGCAAAGGGGTCTTGCAGTCCGGGGGCATGCTCGCCCGTGAAGTGTCCGGCTACCGCGGCGACGGCCGGCTCGTTGTGCGTGATCCAGTGCGTCACGCGGTCGCCCAGCCGCTCGCAGACCACGCGGGCGTACTCGGCGAAGTGTTGGGCCGTGTCGCGATTGGCCCAGCCTCCGCGATCCTGCAACGTCTGCGGCAAGTCCCAGTGATACAGCGTGACGTACGGCGTGATCCCGTGGGTGAGCAGAGCATCCACCAGCCGGTCGTAGAAGTCGAGGCCCGCCGGGTTGACGGCGCCCGCGCCCTCAGGGAGGATGCGCGGCCACGCGGTCGAGAAGCGATACGCCTTCGGGCCGAGGTCGGCGATGAGGCGCACGTCCTCGGCCCAGCGGTGATAGTGGTCTACGGCCACGTCGCCGGTCTCGCCCGCGTGAATCTTACCCGGTGTGTGGCAGAAGGCGTCCCAGATGGAGAGGCCCCGGCCGTCCTCGTTCCACGCGCCTTCAATCTGATAGGCCGAGGTGGCTATCCCCCAGATGAAGTTATCGGGAAAGCGGAGGAAGGCGGGTTCAGGCATGAGGGGGACTCCTGTGGGCGCAGATTTTGCAGACACTTCGTGTCTGTGCTCAGGCAGAGTATACTCAGTTTACCACGCCAGCAAATCGTCACAAGACAGGGGGTCAGCATGAAATCCGTCATCGTCCTCGCCATGCACGGCATTCCCCCTAATGATTTCCCGCAACAGGAGGCTGCGGAGTTGTTCGGCCTTCACGCCCACCTCGAGCACGCGCGCGGACCGGAGCGCCCGACGCTGGAACGCCGCTACGCCGAGCTGGAGGCCAGGATGCGGGCGTGGCCGCGCACCGCGCAGAACGACCCGTTCCACGCCGGGTCGCACGAGCTGGCCGGGCATCTCGGCCAGGCACTGGGCTGTCCCGTGATTGTGGGCTTCAACGAGTTCTGCGGCCCCAGCCTGGACGAGGCGCTGGATCAGGCTGCCGCCCTCTCCCCGGAGAGGATGGTCGTGGTGACGCCGATGGTGACGCGCGGCGGCGAGCATTCCGAGGCGGATATCCCGTCCGCCATCCAACGCGCGCAGAACCGGCATCCGAGGGTTCCCATCCATTACGCCTGGCCGTTTGCGCCCGCCGAGGTGGCCGAGTTTCTGGCAACACAGATCCGCCGCTGGCTGGAGTGACCGGACAAACATGACAAGAATAATGAGGAAAAGGTGACTAATAGCTCTGCCCGATTCTGGAGGAATCCGGTTTCATATGCTGCATGACCGAGTCCCCTGAGTATCAGGCGATTAGCCCCCCACCCCCGGCGCTGGAACGACCCTCTTTGCCGCTCCCGGCGCTCCGGCGCAGGCTCGGCCTGCTTCAATGGCTGGTTCCGGCCAGCCTGCTGCTGCTGATGGTGGCGTATGAAGTCGGCCCGTCGCGCTGGATCCACGACCGCATGGGCGACACGTACCACTTTGTGGCCGAGATTCTGGTTTACGGCACGGTGGGGCCGGTGCTGGCTTTTATTCTTCTGGATTTTCTAGGCCGGTGGCTGGAGGAGCGGGAGACCAGCGACCTGCAGGCGCAGGTCCTGGCGCGGGCGCGGGAGCAGGCTCGCCTCCATCGTCAGCTCAGCGACGACACCCTGCAAGCCTTGTTCGCCGTGAGCCTGCGCCTGACCACCCTCGAGTCGAACTGGCCCGACCTGCCGCCGGAGGCTGCCGCGCAACTGCGGGAGACACAGGCGGCGCTGAATCAGGCGATCCAACGGCTTCACACTCGCCTGATGAACGAGCCGCACTGACGGCCATCAACGCCAGCGCGAGCCTACTTCCTCCCGACCAACTGATACGTCACCATCTCCCCTTTCCCCTTCACCTGCACCGTGCCGCGGCGCTCGAAGAGGTAGCGGTCGCGCAGGCGCTCGTAGGTCGCGGCGGTGACCTGGATGCCGGCCGGCGCGCCGAGCGACTCCATCCGGCTGGCGATGTTGACCGTGTCGCCCCACAGATCGTAGATGAACTTCTTCGTGCCGATCACCCCGGCGATCACCGGCCCGGTGTGGATGCCGATGCGGACGGTCAGGAGGCTGCCCGTCGCTCGAAGCCGGCCCGCGACCGCGCCGCGCATGTCCAGCGCCATGTCAGCCACCGCCTCAGCGTGGTCGGGGCGAGGCGTGGGCAGGCCGCCCACCACCATGTACGCGTCGCCAATCGTCTTGATCTTCTCCAGCCCGTGCTTCTCGGCCAGTTGGTCGAACTTTGAGAACACGTCGTTCAACATCGCCACCACGTCCGCCGGCGGGACGCGCGCCGACAGCTTCGTGAAATCCACGATGTCGGCGAACAGCACGGTCACGTCCGGGAAGTTGTCGGCGATCACGCCCTCCGATTGCTTCAACCGCTCGGCAATCGGCTGGGGCAGGATGTTGAGCAGCAAGCGTTCTGATTTCGCCTGCTCCTCCAGCAGTTGGCGGTGCTTCTCGTCCAGCGAGGCCAGCGCCTCCTCCAGCCGCAGGTTGGATTCTTGCAATTGCTGAGTCACTTCCTTGCGGCGATCCATCTCATGCTTGAGCTCCAGCGCCGAGCGCACGCGCGCCAGCAGTTCCACCTTGTTCGGCGGCTTGGTGATGTAGTCCATCGCCCCCGCCGTAAAGGCGAGTTGCAGGTCCTCCGTCTCGGTGCTGGCTGTGACCATGATAATGGGGATGTCCTGCAGGCGCGCGTCCGCTTTAATCCGGCAGCAGGCTTCAATGCCGTCCATGTCCGGCATGCTGATGTCCATCAAGATCAGGTTCACGTCCGATGGGCCGGTGGCTGGCCCGTTCAGGCCCAGGCGCTCAAACGCGCCCTGCGCCGACTCCGCCGTGACCAATTCCTTGTATCCGGCGGCTTTCAAGATGGACGACAACAGCAGCCGCGAACCGGCGGAGTCATCCACGATCAAAAGGCTCATGCCGGCCCCCGCGGCCCGGCGTCGAGCGCCTGGCACGCCCGCGCGTACTCGCGCTCCAGCTGGGCCAGCAGTGCGTCCGCGCCTTCGACCGTCCCGCTCCGGCCTTTCTGCTCCAGGTCCGCGCCCAGTGCGGACACAAGCCGCACCCCCAGATTCGCGCTCGAGCCTTTCAGGCTGTGCGCCGCCTTCCGCAGCCGCTCCGCATCCCCGGCTGTGATCGCCGCCCGGATCGCCTCGATCTGCGGCGGCGCCTCCCGCTTGAAGAGGCCGACCAATTCCTGCACCAGGTCTGGCTCGTCCTCGGCCTGAAACTCGCGCAGGCCATTCAGCACCGCCCAGTCAATCGCCTCGGGCAGCTCGTCGGGCTGGTTCTCGTTTTCCATCATGCCGTAGTTTTCCTCGCACTCTTCGCTTCTTTGCGGTTCAAGGTTTCTGCTGTCCCGCGTGCTCCAGCGCGGCTTGCAACTCCGTCACCTGAATGGGCTTGCTCACGTAATCGTCCATCCCGGCGGCCAGGCATATCTCGCGGTCGCCCTGCATCGCGTTCGCCGTCATCGCGATGATGCGCGGCCCGGCCGGGTTGGGCCAGCGCTGCCGGATCTGGCGCGTCGCTTCCAATCCGTCCATCTCCGGCATCTGCACGTCCATCAGCACCACATCATAAGTCTGGCGCTGCACGGCCTCCAGCACCTCCCGCCCCGTACCCGCCACGTCGGCCTTGTACCCCATGCGCTCCAGAATCTTCAGCGCGAGCTTTTGATTGAGCAAGTTGTCCTCGGCCAGCAGAATCCGCAGGGGCACGCGTTGGCCCAACTGCCGGTCGAAGATCGGCGCCGCCGCGCTCGGCGGCGGTGCGGGGGCCGGAGCGGGCGCGGGGGCCGCCGGTTCAGGTTCGCGGCGGCGCTCTTCGATGAAGACGCCCACCAGCACATTATAAAGTTGCGAAGCCTTGATCGGCTTGGTCAGATAGGCCGCGAACTCCTGCTCGTCCACGCCCTTCGACCGCCCGAGGGAGGTCAACATGACCAGCGGCAGTTTTCGCCGATGGGACGGCACACTTCGCGGAACTGCGGTCCCAACACCTTGAACCGTCGTCTCCACCCGGCGAATTTCCGTCGCCAACTGCACGCCGTCCATCTCCGGCATCTGCATGTCCAGCACCGCGATGTCAAAGGGATCACCCCGGCGAATGAGTTCCAGCGCCTCCGGGCCGGAGGCGGCCTCCTGCGGCAGCATCCCCCACGACTTCGCCTGCAAGTTCAGAATCTGCCGGTTCGTCGCATTGTCGTCCACGATCAGCATCCGCCGGCCGCTCAACTGCGGCTGCGCGCCGCTGAGGTAGATGGGCGTCGGCCCCGGCGCAGCCTCCGCCGTCATCGTGAAGTAAAACGCCGAGCCGCGCCCCGGCGCGCCTTCGCTCTCGACGCACATCGCCCCGCCCATCATCTCGCTCAGCCGTTTGCTGATCGCCAGCCCCAGCCCGGTGCCGCCGTAACGGCGCGTGGTCGAAGCGTCCAGTTGGCTGAACGATTGAAAGAGGCGGTCCAGGCGGTCGGGCGGGATGCCGATGCCGGTGTCCTTGACACAAAAAAGAAGGATGAAGGATGAAGGATGAAGGGGGTCAGCAGCATTTTCATCCTTCAGCCTTCCGCCTTCATCCTTTCGCACCGTGAGCGACACCACTACTTCCCCTTGCTCCGTGAACTTCACCGCGTTGCTGAGCAGGTTCACCAGAATCTGGCGCACGCGCATCGCGTCCCCCATCAACAGGCCCGGCGTCTCGGGATCAACGAGGCAGGCCAGGTCCAGCCTCTTCTCCGCCGCCTTCGCCGCAACCACGTCGAGCGCGATGTCGAGGCACTCGCGCGGGTCGAAGGGCTGATGCTCCAGCTCCAGCCGGTCGGCCTCGATCTTGGAAAAATCGAGGATGTCGTTGATGATGGTGAGCAATGCCTCGCCGCTGTGGCGGATGGTCTCGACGAAGTCACGCTGTTCGTGCGTCAGCGCGGTGTTGAGGAGCAAGCCGGTCATGCCGACGACGGCGTTCATGGGCGTGCGGATCTCGTGGCTCATGTTCGCCAGGAATTCCGACTTGGCGCGGTTGGCGGCCTCCGCGGCGGCCTTGGCCTTGCGGAGCTCGTCCTCCGCCTGTTTACGCCGGGTGATGTCGCGCACGTGGAGCAGGAGCGCGGGTATGCCGGAGTAGGTGATGCGGTTGACGCGAATCTCGACCGGGATCACGCGCCCGTCGGCGGTCTGGCTCAGGCCCTCGATGAGGTTGATCTCGCCGCGCGTCATGCGGGCGAAGTCGTGCTCGACGGCCTCGCGCTGATCGGGCGGGATCAGGTCGAATACGTTCTTGCCGACCAGCGCGTCGTGCTCCATCCCGTTCAACCGGCACGCCTCCGCGTTCACGTCCAGCACGTTCCCGTCGTAGTCTTCCACGAAGATGGCGTCCGGCGAGTGCTCGAACAGATCGCGGAGTTTCCCCTCGCTGTCGCGCAGCGCCCGCTCCGCGGCCTGCGTCTGCTCGAACAGCCGCGCGTTGTCGAGCGTGGCCGCCGCCTGCGCGCTGAGCGCCTCCACCAGCCGGATCTGCTGGTCGGTGAACGCGCGGCCCGCGCGCGTATCTTCGATCTCCAGCAGACCGATGACCTGCCCGCGCACGACGAGCGGGGCCATGAGCAGCGCCTGCGAGCCGATCTCATTCATCAATTTGACTTCGGCGGGGTCGGCCTGCGGATCGTCCACGCGGAGGGTGGTGAGGGTGCGCTCTCGCAGCGTCCGCGCGGTCAGGGGGTAGTCGTCCAGAGGGTAGCGCGCGCCGATGGGGTAGAGCTGCACACGCTCGCCCGAGGCCGACATCGCAAATTCCGTGACCACTTCGCTGCGCGCCGCGTCCCACGACGAGATCACGCACAGGTCGGCGTCGGTCACGCGCGTGAGACGCACGGCGATGGTTTCCATCACGCGGCGCACGTCGAGCGTGGCGGCGAGCGCCTGGCTGGCGGCGTAGAGCGTCGCCAGTTCGTTGACCTGCTGTTCGGTCTGCGCGAACAGCCGGGCGTTGTCCAGCGCAATCGAGGCCAGCTGGGCGAAGCGGCTCAACAACGCGACGTCGTCGTCGCTGAAAGTCCGGTTCGCCGACGCTTCGAAGGCGAGGGCCAGCACCCCCGCCACCTGCTCGCCGGAGCGCAGCGGGACGCCGGCCAGCGCCTTGACCAGATTGGTGCCGATGACGGGTGGACGACCTGACCAGGTGTCGTAGTCGTTCACCACCAGCGTTTGGCCCGTCTGCCACACTCTCCCCGACAGGCCTTGCCCGGGTTTCAGGCGCGGCACCCGATCCACGTTGAACACCCCCAGCCCCACCTTGCGCTCGAGTTCGGTTCCATCCGGCGTGACGAGGTAAATGAAGCCGTTCGGCGTGCCTAACAACTGCCCCGCGCGCCGAACGAGCGTTTCAAGCAGGTCGGTCAAATCCAACCGGTTCATCAACGCCAGCGTGGTGTCGTGCAGCGCAGTGAGATATTCGTTCTGCTGGCGGAGTTTCTCTTCGGCCCGCTTGCGGTCGGCGATCTCGGCCTGCAAGACCTCGTTGGCGATGGCAAGCTCGGCCGTGCGCTCCTGCACGCGCGCTTCCAATTCGGTGACGATGCGATCCACGCCCAATAGCTGATAGCGCACCATGGCATAGGCGATGGACAGTGGGAACAGGACAAGCGGCGGCAGGTACAGCACCGTCTCGAAGGTGGTGGCCGGGTTGAAGAGCGATTGAACCACCCACACGACGAACGGCAGAAACGCCAGCCCCGCGCCCAGCAGGACGATCTGGCTCCGGTGTTTGACCACCGGGGAGTCCGCCCGCACCCGGCGATAGACCATTATTCCGATGAAAACGGCGATGCCCAACCCGACGACGGCGAACAACGCCTGCTCGAAGCCCGTGTAGTCCCACGGCGCGCCAAGGTACAGCGTGCCCACCGCGGTGAAGCCTGCGAGCAGACCGGGGAGGTAGGCCAGCCGGCGCGCACGCGGATGCCGGACGACGAAGCCGAGCGGGACGGGAAAGACCAGCCCGAGCGCGGTGATCGCGCCGCTCGTCACGCCCAGCGCCAGGTAAAACGCGAAGGGCAGGAGGTGCGTCGTGTTCCAATCAAAAAATGTCGCCAGCGCCACCGCCACCGCGCAGCAGAAGATCGCCAGGCTCAACCCGGCGCGCTGGTGGCCGCGCAGGCGGAAGATTACCAACCCCACGCTGAAATACGCCAGCCCGATGAGGTACGGCAGGCCAAAGTATCCCCAGAAGCCGCCGACCGGCAACCGGCGGACGGATTGCGCCACCTCGCAGCGGCGCATGCCCTCGCGCACAATCTCCCCGCACGGGCGCGGGTTGAGGGCGATGGAGCGCTCAAGGGTTATGTGGGCCATGCGATCGGGGCGCGCCATCGCGGCGATCAATACCTGATCGTAAACGGCCTGATCCGCCACGGGCTGGCCGTCCATCGCGACGATCCGGTCGTAAAAGTTCAACCCGTCCGGGGCCGGCCCCCAGCCGCGCCCGCTGGGGTCGTTGACGAGGAAGTTGCGCGTGACGAGCGCGCCGGGGAACGGCACGCGCCGCATCCACGACAGCGCGAGCACTGGCGCGACGACGAAGATGATGCCGGTCAGGATCAAGAATGCAACCACCAGCCAGCGGTTCGCGCGGGTGGCCGAGTCATCCGGAGGGAACGGTGGTGAGGAGGCCATTGGCTTCGTCACAGGGATTCTGGGAACCACGGATTACACTGAATACGCGGATATTGGGTGTGGCACCGCATTGTCCCATAACTATAGGCCGCTCACGCTCGCAAAGCAATAAAGCTGAGCGGCTAATTTACCGAACCGTCCGCAAAACCCTCCAGCGTCTCCGTCACGACGCCCTCCCGTGCGGCGGTCACGGTCGTGCCGATGGGCATCAGGAAATCATAGCTGTTGTCGTTTGTTCATGGGGTGCAAACTTACGCGGTGAGGCTGGCCGGCGACCGGCAGGAGGGTGAGCAGTGGAAAGGCAAGCAGTCGGCGAGGCAGGCCGGAGTCAATGCGCACGGTCAAGCATCGGGCTGAAACTCCGCCCCGACCCGAATGCCGAGCGCGCCGCGGTGAGGCAGCAGGGGCAGACGGAAGGCGCACAACGCGCCCGCCGCATCCGAGATGTACCGCAGTTGCTCAAAAGGCTCGAGCAGAGAAGCCTCTCCCCACGCGGCCTGCTCCAGCAAAACCAGATTGGCGAGCGCAACCGGCAACTCTTCCAGGGAGGGCTGGACGATCTCGGCGAGGCCAAATGCTTCCGTTGCCCCGCGCGGCCACCCCGGCCCGCTCAACGCCGCGAGCACAGCCTGGCCCAGCGCCGCCGGGCCGACGACGACGACCCGTTGCGCGAAAAGGCTGCGCCCGAAGCGCAACACATCTTGAAAGCAGCGCGCGGCTTCGGCGGCGCGCGTGGAGAGCGGCGGTTGAGATTCGGCGGCGACGGCGTTCAGCGCATACGCCATCCGCGCCACAGCAATCTCGTCGGCGGGGGGCAATGTGATGGGGCGCAGGCTCACCGCAATCAGGGACGGCGCCTCGAGGCGGGCCTGCGCCGCCCACACCGCTTCCCAGCCCGAGGGCTGCCACCCGAACGGATACACGACCGGCAGATGGCGCACCGGGAGTTTTTCTTCCGTCCACAGCAGAATCTCGGCGGGGCGGCGGATCTCAATTAGATTGGCCTTATCGCCCGCGATGACATCCTCTCCCGCCCGGGCTTTGAATTCATCCGGGGTGCGGGCCAGCGTCACGCCATAGCTCACAGGCATCACGCCGGAGATGCGCTCCCACAGAGCTTGCGCCGCCTCTTTTGCTTTTTCGGGATCAGGGTCAAAGGCTTTGCCGAGCAAAACGCACTCGATCTCGGCCGCGCCAGGACGGCGGACGTAGCGTAGCTCCACTGTCAGGCGTTGGTCCGGCGGGAGCCGGTCACGGCCCGGATGGAGCGCGCTGATGAAGCGCAACTGGCGCTCCAGCAACTGAACTTGGGCGGGATGCTCGATATCTTCCCACGTCGACTCGGCCAGCGCCGCAAAGGGCCAATGCTGCGCGCGGGCTGCGAAGAGCGCATGCTGTTCTCGGACGACCCACGGCCCGGACGACGCGCGGGCTCCCGGCGAAGTCGGCGGCGGGGGAGAGGAGTTCAATTGGCCTTCGTACCCGGCAGCTTGTCGTCACGCCTGACCGGCATCGCCACCGGAGGCGGCGGGACCGCCAACGCGGGCTTGTCGGGCGGGGGCGGCGCATCCACGTCAATGGCCAGGTAACTACGCACCTGCTGCGGGATGGGCGGCGCGGTCGGCGGCTGGGAAAGCTTCTCCAGCAATTTCAGCGCCTCTTGCACGGCCGTAACCACTTGACCGGCGTGCATCTGCCCGGGATGCCGTTGAAGCTCCTCGATCAGAGTCCGCGCCATCTCAACGACGGCCTCAATGGCCTTCATGCGCGCTTCCTGGTTGAAGTTGCGCAGCTGCATGTTGATGTCCCCCACAATCTTGCGCCGGAAGCCGGGCTGCTTCATAGCGAACACATCCTCTTCGGCTTGCGCCTCGCGGATGCCAATCGCCCGCTCACGATCCACGGTCTGCTCGCGCATCTCGATCTCTTTCAATTTCACTTTGTGCTCCAGTTCGGCCTGTTCTTCCCGGAGCTTGATGCGCTGCATCTCGGCGTACTGCTGGTCCGGCCTCAGGCTGGTCACGACCAGCTCCTCGACCCGCAACCCGCGCGCAACGCAGCTCTGCTCCACGTCGCGCCGGACTTCCGTGTCCAGCAGGTCGGGGAATAGGGTGAGGGTGTCTGCGTGGCTCCGGTTGGCCCCCAGCTTGATCACTGCCTCGATGAAGGTGCTCTTTACGTCCCCCAGCGGGTCGCTCCACTCCGTCACTTTTTGAGCATCGGCCACGCTCACCGTCAATCGCAAATCCAGGTCCAGCTCCATCTGCGCCGCGCTCCGCACCTTGACGCCGCTGAAGGCGAACGACCGGCGCTTCATGTTGACAAACTACACGCTGACCGGGATCGCGTCCAGTCTCTGCGCCAGCCGGTGACGACCGGCCTCCAGCCATACGCGCCGGCCGCTGCCGGTCGTCACCACCGCCGCCACGTTCGGCGGCACGTACAGAAATCGGCTGATGGGGACAGTAATGTAACCCGTCGCCGTCAACGCGCTGCCAGCATACAGGCCGGTAAGCTACAAGACGAACGGATGCCACAGCGAGCGCAGATCGTACGGCTCGGTGTACAAACCGGAGTTTTCAAAGCGCAGAACCGACTCGGGGTTGGTTTCTTCGGCGGTTTCGGTGTAATCGGCCATGGTGACTTCTCCGCGAAATTGACTGGCTTGACTATCGGAAATTGTAGCCTCAAGCGACGGAAAATCAAAACGACCTCACCCCCAGCCCCTCTCCCCAAGTGGAAAAGCTTGCTTCGGGAGAGGGGGCTACGGGATGAGGCAACACTTACCGCCGGGCCGCTCCCAGCTCCTCGCTCCGCTCCGGGATAGTGAACCGGCGCTCGATCAACCAGTCCGACAGGCGCGGGAAAGACTGGTTCAGCCACACCGTCAGCCGGAACGGCCACGGGAGGACGAGGATGCCCGGCGGCCGCGGGCTGCGCGCCAGCCGCACCACTGCGCGCGCCACCGTCTCCGGGGTCAGCACCAGCGGCTTCGGCGTGGCCGCGCGCGTCTTTCGCTGGACGCGGGCCACGGAGGCGAACTCCGTCGCCACGCCGCCGGGGCAGATCAACGACACCCGGATGCCCCACGGCTCCACCTCCCGCCGCAGCGCCTCCGAGAACCCGCGCACCGCGAACTTACTCGCGGCATAAATCGAATACGTCGGCGTGCCAATCAGCGCGGCGACCGAGGCCATGTTGAGGATGTGCCCGCTTCTTTGCTCCATCATCACCGGCAGCACCTGCCGCGTGGTCTGCACGACCCCGAGCACGTTGACGACCACCAGCGCCTCGATGTCCGCCACCGGGTCGAGCTTCTCCAGCCAGTCCAGCCGCCCGAACCCGGCGTTGTTGAACAGCACGTCAATGCGTCCGAAGCGCGCCAGCGTTTGCCGGACGAGATTCTGGATACCGGCGAGCTGGCCGAGGTCGGCGGGGACGACGAGCGCCTCCGCACCCCCGGCGCGCAGCGCCTGCGCCACGGCCTCGAGGCGCTCCACGCGCCGCGCTGCGAGCACCACGTTCGCGCCCGCCCGCGCGAACGCGCGCGCCGACGCCTCCCCAATGCCCGACGAGGCCCCGGTGACGACGACGATTTTGCCGTTGAGGTTAGAGTGGTTTTTCATCATACAACGCCGCGCCGTCTGCCCAGTTCGTGATAGGCAGCGTGAAGTAAAAGCTCGATCCCTCATCGAGCTGGCTCTCGGCACCGATGCGGCCCCCGTGCGCCTCCACAATCAACCGGCAGATGCTCAGCCCGAGGCCTATGCCGCCCCGTTTGCGTGTGCGCGACCCGTCCACCTGATAAAACCGGTCGAAGACGTGCTCCAGATTATCGGGCGCGATGCCGATGCCGGTGTCCCGCACCTCCACACGCGCTTCGCGCTCGCCCGGCTTGACCGACACGTGAATCTCGCCTCCGCGATGCGTGAATTTCACGGCATTGCCGAGCAGGTTGTCAAACACCTGCGTCAGGCGCAGGGGATCACCCTCCATGGGGACGGGCCTGGGGGGCAGCGCGACGACCAGCTTCAGCCCGGCTTCCTCCGCCG
>Ga0184639_10000766_pt1 | contig 13086 bp, 14 predicted proteins | sample PLM31_170_b2_FD_133155 | JGI IMG/M metagenome (GOLD analysis project Ga0184639, IMG submission 133155) | Groundwater sediment microbial communities from an aquifer in East River, Colorado, USA - PLM3-1_170_b2 | ecosystem: Environmental > Terrestrial > Soil > Riparian zone | place: USA: East... | reverse complement strand
GTGATCTATGATTTCGTCAACAAGTTGCTAAAGGATCCCACAAGGCTGGAGGTGCTCGGTGATGGGAGCCAGAACAAATCCTACCTGTACATTCCCGACTGCATATCTGCCATGTTAGTTGGATCCTCTGCGAAGGATTTGGTGAACGTTCTAAACGTCGGCTCTCAGGATCAGATCCCCGTAGCCGATATTGCAGCTGCCGTTATTGATGCGATGGGACTTTCTAATGTGCGGTTGGTTTACACAGGTGGAGTTGACAACGGCAGAGGATGGAAAGGAGATGTCAAGAACATGCTGCTGGATGTCAGCAGGATGCTTTCAATGGGCTGGAAGCCGCGCTACGGCAGCTCGGAAGCGGTCCGTCTTACCGCAAAAAAAATGGTCGAAGGACTGGTCTACCCTAAATGAACTTGTCAGACATACTGGGTATCTTTGCTGTACACCTGCCTCTGGTAATTTACTGCATAGGCTACCTGACGATAGGCGCGATTTCGATTCACTATGGCAGAAAATGTGTTTCACACAACCCCATCGAGAAGCAGCCTACTTTTCCATTCATCTCTGTTGTCATCCCTACATATAACGAAGAAAGCATAATCGCAAGCAGACTGGACAGCCTGATGAGCGTAACCTATCCAAAGGAAAGGATGGAGGTCTTGGTCGTTGATTCGTCGAGCGACACTACGCCCAGAATCATCGATGCTTATTCCAGAAAATATCCCATGATTCGTCTGATACATGACACGGAAAGAAGGGGCCTTGCTACAGCTTTGAACCAAGCTTACAGGGCGTGCAAGGGAGAAATTGTGGTAAAGGTGGATTCCGATCTTACTCTGGCTGATAACACTCTTGTCGAGATCGTTTCTCGCTTTAGAGATCCTCACATTGGAGCAGTGACTGGCAAGGTAAACGTCGCCAATCAAATAGGATCGAACGAAGTACGATACAGGGGCCTTCAAGAGACAATACAGAGGGCAGAAACATGTATCGATTCGATGTTCATGGCACATCCCTTCGCAGCGTACAGAAGGCATCTTATGAAGCAATACGAGCCGGAAGAATATGGAGACGAAACAATTCAGACGATCCACATAAGAAGACAGGGATACAAGGTCATCTACGATCCAAATGCAAACTTTTACGAGGACTTCCCGGATGATGGTAAGGAAAGGCTAAGGCAGAAGATCAGAAGGTCGGAGGGCCTTATTCGAATTCTCTTCAAGAATGCAAGTCTCCTATTCAATCCTGCGTATGGCAAATTCGGCATGTACGTCTTCCCGTCGAACTTTTTCATGTTCATCATTGCGCCCGTCTTGCTTTGGATAACACCAATAATTGCCGCGATTGATCTTGCTTTCTTCTCGATAGCCACGTACCTTGATATTCTGATTCTCGCGGTATTTGGACTTGCGTTTGCAGGACGCAAAAGGCGCGTGCTATCCAGCATCTGGACGCTCATCGAGCTCCAGTACGCGCAGCTAAGAGCGCTGCTGAACGTCACACTTGTACGAAAGCGGGATTACAAGTGGAAGAAGATAGAACGTATCGCTGCGCAACAAGGATGAAAAGACTATTTGCAGACTTGACGCGCTGGCATACGTTTTTTTCGTTTGCGATGAAATGCTAGATACTGGCACTGCCTGATCGAAGCCTGCCGTACCGCAGCACGGATATTGCCAGTGCGAATGCGAAGGCCGCTACTAGGAAAAGCAACGGGAACTCTGGCACAATGTTTACACTGAACCGGACGCTGCTCTCGCTGTTGTTGATTTCATTTACCGCGATCTCTGCGGGGCCGAGTTCCTCGAAGATGTGTTCATGAAGAGGCACTGTTTTGCCGCTCACTGCACGCTGTGAGAAGAGGATCGTATTCTCTCTAGTTATTTCTACTAGATATGGAATGTTATCGAGCTCTACTTCCGTTCGCGGGTCTACAAATTTTACTGAGAACCTAATCGAGGAATTATCATTCTGTTCCCCGGTTGGAATCACTATGACCCTGACAAGTAGATTATTTTGCGCCATGGCTTCCATAATCTGAGGAGGGTGAACGGATGATCCTTCGACGACAAGGGCGACGCCCTCGCTAGCACTGGCTCTATGCTGCTGATTTCCGTCGAATTTGGCCGTTATTGAATATTCGCCTCCAGAAAGCGGCGTATAGACCAGACGCGCAATTCCTTCCTGATTAGTAGACGCGGCTCCGATGGCTGTGCCGGAGGCGAAGAAACTCACGGGAACGTTTACTACAGGGTTATCAAAGCCGTCCAAGAGTTTCGCCGTGATGGTCGTAGCAGTCCCGGGCGAAGTAGACGGGAGCTGGTCGATTTCGATGTTCGTTGCGACGTTCGAGTAGTCGAACATCACCCTCGAGATGGATTTGAAATCAGAGACATAGAAATATCCATCGGGCCCTAACTCAATATCGGTATATGACCCCTGTCCTGTGGGGGGCAGTTCGTATGAATGGTGCGCTGCCACCTTGTCGTATCCCGGTTCTTCCAGCTCGATTCTTTCAAGCGAACGGGTGTTGTAGGCGAGGAAGAACAAGTCATTGACCAATTCTTTTGGGTACTTGTCACCGGTGTAGAACTCTAGCTCTGTGGGTGCAATCGTACCCGTACCGGTATCGTATAATGGAGAAATGAACCTAGGGTCATCTGAACTCCCAAGAGCCGTTGGCCAGCCATAATTCTTTCCAGCATAAAGTATGTTTACCTCATCGTTTGTCGCCGGTCCGTTTTCTGTGATGTATGGCACACCCGTAACTGGGTGAAATCCTATACCAAAAGAGTTGCGATGCCCGATCGTATAATAAGGCTGATTGGGGAAGGGGTTGTCGTCTGGGATCGTTCCGTCCGGGTTAATCCTAAGTATCTTGCCCAGTGGCGAACCCATTTCCTGAGCTAGTTTCTGCATACCAGCCTCTCCCCCGGTTATGTACAGCTTGCCATCGGGCCCGAACTCGAGTGGTCCTCCGACGTGTTGTTTAGCTGCAGGGATGCCATCGATCAGCACCAATTCGTCCGTTAATCGGTCGCCGTCAAGGGTGAATCTCGCAACCTGCCTCGCGGTCTGATTCGTTGCACTATCAACAACATATGTCCAGTGCAGGTACACGTATTGGTTCTCGTCAAAATTCGGGTCAAGAGCCAAACCTACAAGCCCCTGTTCGTCAAAAACGCCAGGGGATTTATAACCAGCAAAGATGTCCAGCTCCAATAGCGGCGGATCCGGCTGCAGCGTATTATTTACTATCATCCTCACTGCGCCTCCTCTCAACTCCCCACACATGATCCGACCATCGGGAAGGAACTCAAAAGTGACGCCGCACCAATTATCCAAGCTAGTCCCCAAGGTCGCAACTTTTTGAGTCGTGATTGTTACGGAATATGATTCGTCGGACTCTTCCTGCTGTCCTGCCGCAATCCCAAATGTACTAACAAAGGCGAATATCATCAATGACAACAGTACAGACCTTTGAGGTTTCACGATTTTAGCTGTTGACGACCCCATATTAGAAAATTCTGGTATATGGACTACATAACAGGTTTGCGGCCATGCACAAAAATACCTGCGGTCAGTTTCAGGAAATGGATCTAGCTGGACTGTTTCTTATTTCAATGGTTTAGACGTTATATAATAGGGATGACGTATAGATTAAATAAATCAGTGAGAGTGTTCCAGCCATGGTTCAGAATACTCCCAAGGTACTGGTTATAGGCTTGGATTCAATGCCCTCAAGCCTTTTCACCGACGAGATAAAGAGGGATCTTCCGAATATTAGCATGATGATAGAAAACGGGCTCTCTTGTGTTCTTCAGAGCTGCCATCCACCCATTACGATCCCGGCCTGGATGGTCATGATGACAAGCAAAAGCCCTGGCTCTCTCGGGATTTATGGCTTCAGGCACAGGAGGGGAAGTTCGTACACAGATGGATGGATCGCAAACTCTACCTCCGTGAAGGAGAAGAGGGTTTGGGATTATCTAGCGGCGCATAACAAGAAGGTTTGCCTTATCGGCGTGCCTCCCAGCTATCCGCCATACCCGGTGAATGGCAAGATGATATCATGTTTCGTTACACCTTCTGACAAGAATGAGTACACTTATCCGAAGGAATTAAAGGCAGAGGTTGAATCCCTTGTTGGAAAATATCTCTTTGACGTCGTATTCAGGACCGAAGACCGCGATGCGATATTGAAGCAACTCTACGAGATGACTGAGAAAAGGTTCACTGTAATAAAGCACCTGATGAAGAAAGACCCCTGGGATTTTTTGATGTTTGTGGAAATTGGCGTTGACAGGCTTCATCACGCTTTCTGGAAATTCTACGATAAGACCCATCCAAAGTTCGTCGCAGGAAACAAGTACGAGTCTGTCGTCAGCGATTATTACAAATACATCGACAAGAAAATCGGAGAACTCTTGGAGATAATTGATGATGACACATTCGTGTTTGTGGTCTCTGATCATGGAACGGCGGGAATGAAGGGATGTCTCTGCATCAACGAATGGCTCATCCAACAGGGCCTCCTTGCAGTAAAAAAGTATCCGGATAAGCAATCTGACCTGGATGATTGCGAGATCGACTGGTCAAAGACGAAGGCTTGGGGATGGGGCGGATATTATGCGAGGATCTTCATGAATGTGCAGGGGAGAGAACCTAATGGAACGATTCCCAAAGAAGACTATGAAATGGCCAGGGAGGAATTGAGAAACAAGTTGCTAAACATACGGGGCCCATCTGGAGAGACCTTCGCAAATAAGGTCTTCACACCCGAGGAGCTTTATGGGAGTCCGAAAGGAGACATGCCCGACCTAATGGTATACTTCGACGACCTGTACTGGAGGTCAGCCGGCACAGTAGGGCATAATTCGCTGTATCTCGATGAAAATGACACAGGGCCCGATGACTCCGTGCATTGGCACGACGGCATTTTCATTCTTTATAACAAGAGGAAAAGCAATCATCGCGCACAACCGAGCAGGCATACAATTTACGATGTTGCGCCGACAATTCTTGACATGATGCAGATACCCGTGCCGCCAGATATGCAGGGGAAAGTTATCCCAGAAGTCAGAGGGTGGGTCGCGGGAAGCTAAAAACTTTGCACGAAAGCCGAAATTAGTGCACTTTATCGTCCAAAGCGGAACGTCAATCCTGTTGGCTCGCGTTCATGTCGTTTAGTCCAGATTAGCTAAAACACATTCGTCTGATTTCTTGGCTTATGATAGCTTTGCGCCGATCAACTTACCGAGCGTACCGTCGACTATAATTCTATGGCCTCGGCTGCATTTATTGCAGAGGAGGGTCTGATAAGCTGGAAAAGCGCAATTCAGCTCAATATCGTCGTACTCTATAAGATTCCCACAGTCACAATGAAGCTCCTTATTAGAGCTCTCAGGATACGATACCATTTCCCTTGAGGACATTAGGCACTCATAATAACTCGCACTATATAATGGCGTAAGGAATTGGGGATGCAAATGGTCTGGAGTAGTACCTACATACGCCGTATTATGGATCCTTGTTCTTTTCATCTCGGCCTCATTGGATGGCAAGAGAAATTTGCGATTATGCTCATTGTTCAAAGGCACTGCCTCGACGATCGAGGCTACACCCCTTACGTCTTAAACTGCTTCAATTTCAGCTGTACTAAACAACCTTAGACAGGATCTTCCTTTTTCGGTTGTCCTGTATCCTGTGAAGGGCTCTGTAAGTTCTTCGATCAGGCCGAGCTTTAGCAAGAAATTGAGATACCTGGAAAGCTGATAGAAGTTTATTCCGGCGCTGTAGAGTATATGCGTCTTCTTTACCGGTTCATTCGCTATATCCAGAATCTTGAGCATAATCGCGAGCATGTCCCTTTTAGGATGCTGTTGAGCCTGTTCCATGGGTCACTTTGTTACTTCGTCGAAGATATATACCAGTACGGAGCTACGGCATGTAACTAATAGTACTTAACTTTCTACGAGTTGTTCCATGGCTGGGAAGGCCTCACGGCTTGAAACGAGTTTATCAGGATTCTTGAGAAGCGACGAGGGGTTGGGCTTCCCCAAATAAGCCTTTTAGATATTCAAATTCATTTGCGGGATGTATCCCAGCTCTTTTAGTTTGGAAAGTATCTGCCTGGCGCTCTCGTCCACCGTCAGTCGATCAGTTTCGATGACCACCTCTGCATTTATCGGTTCTTCGTAAGGATCCTGCACTCCGGTCATGTCGGTGATCTCTCCGTTGAGAGCCTTCTTGTACAGTCCCTTGGGATCTCTCTTGATGCATGTCTCCAGCGGAGTTTTTACGTAGACCTCGACATAATCGACGATTTCCTTTCTCGCATTTTCTCTGAACGATCTGTAAGGTGCGATCAGCGAGACCAGCGAAACTATGCCATTTTTCGCGAGCAATTTGCTCAGATACACTACCCTTCTTGCGTGCATTTCCCTGTCGTTTTTGGTGAATCCCAGATCCGGACTCAGCTGCCTCCTCACTTCGTCACCATCAAGCAATTCGATTGGCAAGCCAAGCTGCTGCAGCTGCAACTGAAGCGACCTAGCGATCGTTGTCTTGCCCGAGCCTGACAAGCCTGTCAGCCACACGACGAATCCTCTGCGATTCAATTGACGTTCTCCTTAATCATAGAGTCAGCGCTATCTAAATTTGTCTGAGTAAATCTAGCTGGTGAAATTGGCATGCAATCCATGGCATGATGTTTACGAGATGGTTTTTAACTTATGTGGAATGATGATTCTAGAGTCCACATTATGTAATTCGTGGTCCGAAAAAGTCCAGCATTCGTCTTGGTTACGAGAACGTCCATCCCCCAGTAGAATGATCCTGAAACGAGACAAAGTCAGATGTACTTCGAAATATGGAGTAAGGCTTACATATTGCTTAAGTATTCGCAAAGGTGCTGTCCAGGTATGGATTCAGATAATGCTGTGTCTATCAAAATCTCAAAAGAACTCTACGACAAAGTGCAGACTAGAGTAAACCTGTCCAAAGATGAATTCAAGAGCGTAGAGGATTACATTGCCTTTCTGCTCGACGAGGTCGTTAAGGATGTTGAGCCTCAAACTTCCGACGCTAATGCCTATACAAAGGAAGAAGAAGAGGAAATCAAGGGACGACTGAAAAATCTCGGCTATATCTAGTCGCTGCTAGACTCCCTTTTCATGACGCATACTATTCTTGCGGAGCATCAGCAGAGAGCTGAATCACAGAGACGCTGCTTTGTATAGCGGTTCGCTGCTTGTCAATGTTTCTACTGATTCCCTAAAAAACCTCTGGGACACCCCGCTGCTCACATCCTTCTCAGAAAGATACGTCGTTCTTATTATCGCCGGAGACCTACCGGTCACAATTTTGTAAGGGTTGGCCCGCAGTCTAAGGTTAAGCCTAATAAGTAACCTATGGAACAAGCGTCTCATGTCTTGTGCTTGTTCTGCCGCCGAGGTAGGGTGAGCAAAGAAGAAGGTAATTCCTCCCTTCACCGAACCTGACTGACCGATTTGGTATCCCATAAAAATTCCCACTTCTCTCCCGTAATATTTTATGTACACATATTTGCCGAGAAGATCGGCGTCCCTCTGCTCCCATACAATGGCGTCTTTGAATGAATTAGAGAGCAATGATTCAAGGTCCCTCAGCAAAAGTTCGGGCGCGAGCATTGCTAGAGTCATCGCGAGCTACGCATTTAATAGCTGTGTAACCCCCGGTACATACGATCTGCTAGCGTGTCAGAAAAGGCTAGGTAGGCTGGGGTCAAGAATTTTTCTTGAAGTATCCCGGTTTAGTACCAAGATCCATGATTTACCATAGTACTATTTATACAACAAATCATTATGCGTCCATTAATGCGTATTGCTTTAGTTGAGACTAGAGGCGACAGGGTCGCCGTTAACAAGGATCAAGCTGGTAGCTTTGGAACTGCTACCGATGTCGGTAATGGATTATTTGGCATGGTACTTAACAGGATTAAAAGACGCGGGATTAGAACGCCAGCTATTTTCATGGCATACATGTCAGCTATTCTGGCCAAAGACGGTCATGATGTAACATTCTACGACCGATTCCCAGATGACAGCAATGATCTCGTAATTATCATGTCTTCCATAGTTGATTACAAGAATGAGATCGAACTTGCAAAGCAAATCAAAAGATCATCAAAAGCCAAAGTGGGATTCATTGGCGCTTTCGCTACAGTAAGGCCCGACATCTTTCTTGAGGCTGGAGATTTTATCATTGCCGGCGAGCCCGAAGAGGCAACCATAAGATTATCTCAGGGGCAGGTGGAGCCAAAGGGCGTTATTACCAGTACTCTTATAAAAGATCTTGACACCCTACCCTTCCCGCGATGGGATGATCATCCTATCGAGGAATACTCTTACTTTCCTATATTAAAGAAAAGACCTTTCCTCACCGTTTTGTCAAGCAGGGGCTGCCCATACGATTGTCATTACTGCCCCTACATGGTTGTTGAAACTCCTCTGTGGCGCAAAAGATCACCGGATAACGTTGTTGACGAAATAGAACACATCGTGAATAACTTTGGGATAAAGAGTTTCTTATTCAGAGACCCAATGTTTACATTGGATATGGATAGGACCAAGAAAATTTGCGAAGGTATGATCAGAAGGAACCTCGATGTGGAGTGGGTATGTGAAACTCGGACCGATAGACTCGATGAACCTTTGATAGACGTAATGCACGAAGCCGGTCTAAGAGGAATCAACATTGGTGTAGAAGCATTCGACCTCTCTCTGCTTAAAAAGATGAATCGCAAACCGCCTACACATGAACTGCAAGAAAGGATAATCAACTACTGCGAAGAGCATGGCGTAAGGATAGCGGCATTTCACGTTCTTGGTATACCAGGTCAGAATAAGGAATCAATCCAGCAGACAATAGAATATGCCAAGCACCTTAATACGAGCTTTGCACAGTTCACTATCGCGACTCCGTACCCGGGGACAAAGTTCTATGATCAAGTAAAGAACGACATAATGATGAATGAGGATTGGGAGAAGTATACCGCTTACACTTCGTTGATAAAATCCGACCAATATACGTCAGAAGAATTGCTACATTTCAAGGAATCAGCGTTTAGGGAATATTACTTGCGCTGGCGTTGGATAGCAAAGCATGCGATGAGCGTAATCGCTAATTGAAGATTCTGGTAACAGGGGCTTCGGGCTTCATTGGTTCCAATCTTGTCAAGAAGTTAGCAGATAATGATGATTCCCAAATATCTGCGCTGGTTAGAAAACGAAGTGCTTTCCCGAATGCAGGGAAAGAAAATGTGAGCATAATCGAGTGTGATATACTCGATAGGGAGCGCCTAGAAGAAGCGACGCGTAATGTCGATATTGTAATCCATTTGGCTGCAGTCAAGGAGCACTATAAGAACAAGGATATCACATTTTCTACGAATGTCCAAGGAACAAAGAACTTACTGGACTTTTCCAGACACATAAAGCAGTTCATATTTGCTAGCTCTACTCTTGTTTCCAATCCATTGGATGCATATTCTGAAAGCAAGAAACAATGCGAGAAATTAATAGTGGAAAGCGGAATTAACTTCACTATTCTTAGGTTCGCTCCAGTGTTTGGTTCAGGTGATACGACCAATCTTACCATGATTATAGAGTCGATTCAGAATGGCAAGACTATACCCATTCCTGGGGACGGCAAGCAGCTGATCCAGCCTACCCATGTTGATGATGTTGTTGAAGCTATAGAAAGTACCATAATGAATTCCCAATTGTTCAAGAGAATTTGTGTCGTAGCGGGCGAACCAATCACGCTTAAAGAGTTCATAGAATCGGTAAGCAAGATCCTTAAGAAGAATGCAAGGGGCATTCATATTCCAGTTGGAATTCTAAAACCTATTGTTAAAGTGTATCAAAAGATGAGTGATACTCCAAAAATAACAACGGAACAACTTGACAATTTAGGCAAGACATCAGCCTATCCCGTGGATTCAGATTTTCCGACTTCTCATTTGAAAATCTCCATCGAAAAGACTGTAAGATGAAGTTTCAATGTCTGTTCCGAGCTCGTATCCACCGCTATCTTCCAGAATCCAATTTGACCGGTCAATTTATGGATCCTATACTCTGATGGTCGCTCAGTAGAGTACCTGATGGACTCTGAAAAAGTTCTGGCCGCCTAGTAGATTCGTTCGGGTCCCAAACTTTGGCGGGCATTCGTGATCGACCGCTGGGTCGAGACGCCGCCAGAATTCGTTACAGACGCCTGAAGGTCTGAGGAATTAAAGAGATTCATCAGTACGCGCCCTTTCTCGGTGGTCCTGTACCCGACGAATGGAGTGTCAACTTCCTCCATCATTCCTGTCTTGAGAAGGAGGTCAAGATACCTTGAGAGTTGATAGAAATTAATGCCCGCCTTGTACAGTATGTGAGTCTTCTTCACTGGAGTATTCCCTACTTCCAGGATACGAAGTATAATGTCCAATTTGTCCCGTCTTATATCGGTGCGTATGTCTTGGGTCAATACATCATCAGCTTTCCACTGGAAGTAATATAGTTTACGTGGTTTAAGCATGTAATTTGTACGAGGAGATTTGTAATTTTTCTCACCTATGTTGAGAACTATGACAAGAACTCAGCGCTATGTATTATCTCGCTCATTGGTAGATGTCCAGACCTACACAACGGATAATTACTATGATCATTCAGTCGGCTGCAATACCGCGATGCCACAGCCAATAGAAGAGATCCTAACACTTATTGCGATACGCGGAAAAGTATTGGTTGAGGATATCGAACAGATTTTCGATCTTCCAAATAAGACGACACGCAGTATTTTGGATTTTCTTATCAAGTTTGAATTCGTACGGGTTAATGGTAAGTACCTGGTCCTCAGCGAAACATGCTCTCCATTTTTCGAAGAAATCATCTCATGAAGAGGATGCTGCAATCACAAGGATGTGAGAAAATCTCCATACTACCCGTGACATAACAAGAGCAAAGATTGTCCATGGCTCCTTATATAACGCAATTTGCATCCGAATGTACGAACTAGCAAATGCTACGGTCGCGAAAGGACAACAAAGGTGGACTTGCTCCGTCGAGCAGGAAGCAGATCTTTGTCGGACTGGGAATCCTTGCCGTCCTTACTGTTGTGATCCTGACTAGCTATGGTGGCCTGATGGGCTTTTTCAAGGCAGTCAGTGAGGAAAGGAATCTGAGTTCAATTGCCCTTCTCATGTCCTTCATAGCGGTTCTGTTTGTATTGTTACACAGGCTTGGAATTGGCATTGACCAAGAAGAGGAAATTGAGACGGTCCTCGGTAAATAATCTCGTTGTCCCGTAAATTTGACATGGCTTACGTCAATTGCCATATTTAACAAAAATGGGAAAATATGAACAAATACCGACAAGCATAAATTAATTAGGTAATATCTTTACTTGAAGTTTACTATAAAGGGAAACTACAGCTTGGCACAAATTAGGAGAGCATATTTTGACATAGTCGCGAATCTACTTGAGGTTTTGTCCCAGGAACCCTGTGCAAAGACGAAGCTAGCAAGCAAAGCAAATCTTGATACGCGCGCCACGCACAGGTATCTCAGTCTCATACAAAAATCCAAGCTCGTCTCGATTGACGATAACAGCAATACTCTCAGGATTACGCCGAAGGGAAAAGACTTCCTAGACGAGTACAAGAGGCTTTTGTTCTTTCTTGAGGCATGACAGCGATTTCCGAACTCGAATGCTCCCCTTCTCTATCACCGATGAAGTCACACCTGAAAATTCGAATTCTCAATCAAATGGCGTGAAGCATTGTTGAAAGTTGGTTGCTGCTCTTAAGGTGCAGCTGTAGTTACTACTTAACAGTCAATCCGAAAATACTGTCATTGTTATTCCAGTCAGATATTGCGCTTGTTCCTCTCGTACTTATATAATACATTTCTGAAGCTGAAATCAAATGTCCCTCTCTTCAACCACAAAGAAACGCTACTTACCAATATTCTTAGTAACGATACTCGGGTCAACCATTCTCTTGGGAATCCAAACACAAGTTGCTCAGGCTGCCGTAAATAGCCTGCCGACAATAGATCCAATCGCGGATCAGACCGTGAATGAGTTAACAACGCTTTCTTTTAGCGCGACGGGGTCTGACCCTGACGGACAGACTCTCACATTCAGCATGCAAAATGCTCCATATGGGGCTGTGATTAACCCGGCTACAGGGGCGTTTAGCTGGACTCCTTCAGAGGAGCAGGGGCCTGGAGTATACTCCATCAATGTTGTGGTTTCTGACGGGATGCTGATAAGCAGCGAGTCCGTCTTGATAATTGTAAACGATGTCGGTGGCGGAGGCTCCGGCGGAGGGAAGCTGAGGACATCAACCTCTTCCGCGGAGTTAGGGTCAACTGGTCAAGGATCCACGGGCCTCTATGCCGATCCAAGCAATATTCCACTGGACGCGACAGCGAATCTTACGCAGCTTTCAGACCCGGCAAACAATGGCGAATTGAATTCTCTAACTGTATTTGAGCCAGACGGCGACACTTGCGCTGCAACGGGGCTTGGTTTAAGCATACCAACAGGAGGCATTAGCAAGGAGTATCCATCAGACTTTGCCTTGATGTCAAATGGAGGCGACGGGATCTGCGACACAGGGGATGTCGGAGTGTATCATGCCCAATCAGAAATGAATACTACATCTGGAACGCTAATCAATACAGCAGAGTTTGAAACGGATAGCCCGTTCGTTCTGCCTGAATCACCCATTGGAATAATCGCGCTGATGGCATCGTCGCTAGCTGTTTTGGGTGCATTTACAATCCTCAAGAATAGAAGTGCGGACAAGACGCGAACTGGAATGTAATTTACCCCTTCTTTATCATTTGATCCCGGCGGGTATGTATGCCGGAAACCTCAATAATAGGACAGAACTTGACAAGTAAAGATATCTCAGGTAAATCGTGCATTAATATTCTGTAGTAGCAATGTCAAAAGGGCTAAATGCTCTCCAGAGAATCGAAAACACAGGAAGGCGAAATGGGTCATTGGAATCAGTTTATGGCAGACTTGACGTCCTCAAAAGGATTCTAG
>Ga0184639_10000765_pt1 | contig 13087 bp, 12 predicted proteins | sample PLM31_170_b2_FD_133155 | JGI IMG/M metagenome (GOLD analysis project Ga0184639, IMG submission 133155) | Groundwater sediment microbial communities from an aquifer in East River, Colorado, USA - PLM3-1_170_b2 | ecosystem: Environmental > Terrestrial > Soil > Riparian zone | place: USA: East... | reverse complement strand
TCCACGTGCGTTGAAAGAGTTGATTCCGGATTTCGTCGAACAGGGTGCGCCGCTTGAGTCCCCCGTCAATGAAGACTATTTCCTCTACCTCACAAAGAATCGGGCTATTCGTTCGCCGGTGACGCCTCCACCACTGAAAAACCATGGGTACTACATTGTGTCGCTCAACCGGCTCACGGCGTGGCTGGGTGAAAAATGCGAAGAGGCGGGAGTCAACATCTTTCCGGAGTTTCCGGGAGCTGAGGTGCTTTACGACGAAAACGATCAGGTCGTCGGCGTGCGCACCGGCGACAAAGGTATCGACAAGGAAGGGAAGCCCAAACCTAATTTCGAGCCCGGCGTTGATCTTCTTGCGAAGATAACTGTACTGGGCGAAGGACCGCGCGGTTCGCTGACTAAACAATTAGTTCAACGTCTAGGCCTGGATGAAGGTCGCGAGCCGCAGGTTTATAGCATCGGCGTGAAGGAGCTCTGGGAGTTGCCTGACGATCGCTATCCCACCGGACGCGTAACACACACACTCGGGTTTCCGTCTGACTCGCAAACTTACGGGGGCGGTTGGATCTATGGAATGCAGAATCGCATTCTGAATCTTGGCTACGTTACTGGCCTTGACTACAAGGATCCTCTGCTTGACCCACATGCGGAGTTTCAGCGTTTCAAGCAGCATCCGTTTCTGCAACGGCTGCTCGAAGGTGGAAAGATGATCCGCTATGGAGCGAAGACGATTGCGGCCGGCGGCTATTTCGCTATGCCGCAAGTCTACGCGGACGGAGTTTTGCTGGTGGGTGACTGCGCGGGATTTCTCAACTCGCAGCGGTTGAAGGGAATCCACTCTGCGATCAAGAGCGGGATGCTGGCCGCCGAGACAATTTTCGAGGCGCTAATAGCAAAGGACTACTCGGCGAAGCAATTGCAGCGCTATGAACAACTCGTCAACGAGAGCTGGATCATTCCTGAGCTGCGTAAGGTCAGAAACTTTCATGCAGGTTTCAAACATGGCCGCTGGTTAGGACTGGTGAATACCGGGTTTCAGTTCATAACCGGCGGCAGATCCTGGGGACTCTTCGACCGCGCCAAGGCAAAAGCAGGGCATGAGGAAATGAAGAAGCTCTCAGCCTATGGCTACCGCGGAGACAATGTCGAGCAGCGTTACGACGGGCTCAAGTTTGACGGCAAGATAGCATTTAATAAGTTGACTGACGTTTACCATGCGGCGGTCGGTCACAGCGAGGACCAGCCCAGCCATCTTCACGTTCTCGATACGAACATCTGCTCGACCCGGTGCGCGGAGGAATACGGAAATCCTTGTCAGCGATTCTGTCCGGCGGCTGTTTATGAAATGGTGGACGATGGCCGGAACGGCAGGCGTAAGTTGCAGATCAACTTTTCAAACTGCGTTCACTGCAAAACCTGCGACATCATGGATCCTTACCAGATCATTAACTGGGTAACTCCGGAGGGTGGCGGCGGGCCCGACTACAAGGGAATGTGATGGAGTGTCCCTATTTTTCCTGCGGAACCGTCGAGCGCGCTTTATTCTTCCCCATCACTGTTGACTGTGAAGTTGACGCGGCCGCGCATCACTTCTTCAAGAGCGATGCGTGTGTTTTTGTGCTTCGGCGCATCAATGTCGATGCGCGGGCGGGCGCCTCGTTGTAATTGTTTACTTCTTTTTGCGGCAAGAATAATCAGACGATATTTCGAGTCGATCTCCGGCGCCTCGGTCTCTTCTGCTATCTCTTCAGTCTCTTCTATTAATGACATTTGGCGGTTGCTCCTCCCACTTCACCTATAAGATTCAATTAGAATTGCCACTTCCATCCTCCACGGTTTGGTCCGCTGAGGGCTGCGGTGTTTCGCTTGCAGTAAAAGCTTCAACGACGCGTTTCACCCGGGAACCCTGACGACTAAGCCGGGCTCGTTCGGCGTGCACTATTGCTGTCATCTGACCCGCGGCACAGTCCGCATCGTCGTTGATGATCACGTATTGAAAGGCCGAATAGTCCTTCAGTTCGGTCGGAGCATTGCGCAAGCGCAAATCGAGCTCCTCGGGGGAATCCGTGCCGCGCGCCTCCAGCCGTTGCCTGAGAACTTCAAAGGACGGCGGCAGAATGAATATGCTGACCGAATCCGCCATCAACGCCCGAACGCTCGCCGCTCCCTGAACGTCCACTTCGAGAATGATGTCCCGGCCTTCTGATATCTCGCGCACAACCTGCCGGCGGGCTGTGCCATAGAGTTTGCCGTGGACGTGCGCCCATTCAAGAAACTCACCAGCGGCCACCATTTTCTGAAATTGTTCAGGTGTGACGAAGAAATATTCCCGCCCATCCACCTCGCCGTTTCTGGGCGCCCGCGTGGTGAAGGAAACAGAATAGCTAAGATTCGACACCTTATTCAACACGCGCTGAATCAGCGTGCCCTTGCCGCCGCCTGAAGGAGAGCTGACAACAAAGAGAATGCCGCGCCCTTCCGTTGTTTCTGTGGCGGGTTTGGTCTGAAGCTGCTCGTCTATTTCACTCAACATTCTGGACCTGTTCGCGAAGTTTCTCTACTTCCGCCTTAATCGCCAGTGCGGCTTCTTTGATAACTAGATCGGTCGATTTTGACAAGGTCGTATTCGCTTCGCGGTTTAATTCCTGCAACAGGAAATCCAGCATTTTACCGGTCTCGCCGGTTGCATTCAACGCTTCGCGAAACTGCGCCAGGTGACTCCGCAGCCGGACCATTTCCTCGCTCACGTCGCTGCGGTCGGAAAGATAAGCAACCTCCTGCGCCAGCCTTGCCGGGTCGATCTCCACGAGTTGTCCGTCGCGGCTTAATAACTCGCCGATGCGCTTTTGCAGTCGCGCACGGTAAGCATCAACCAATCCCGCGGCCGCGTTTTCAATCGTAGGAACAAGTGCATCGATCTTGTCGATCCGCTCCGCCATTTCCCGCCGCAGCGACTCGCCTTCCTGCGCGCGCATGCGTTCGAGCTCATCAAGTCCCTCGGCGAGCGCTTTCTCGATGCCGACGACCACATCATCGCTAAGTCCATCGCGCGCTGGCTGCAGAGCGCCGGGGAGACGCGCCAGCACGTTGATATCCAGTTCACCGCCAATGCTGAATTCTTTTTGCATTTCGCGCAGGGCGGTGACATAGCCGGCAATCAACGGCCGGTTCAACTCGTAGGCTGTTTGCGACGTCTTTTCGAAGTTGACAGTCACGTCGACGCGACCGCGCGAAAGTTTTGAACTGATCTGGCGCTTGATGACGGGCTCGAGCGACGACAGCTCGCTGCTGAGACGCAGGTGGACGTCGAGAAAGCGATTGTTTACAGTCTTCAAATCAACAGACACTACGAAGTGCTCGCCATCCGCTGATCCGCGTCCATATCCGGTCATCGATTTCATATTACTTACTCTTTAATCGTGGTCCGTAGTTCCTTGTACCGTGTGATTTCACAGAGTCGTTACGATTTTCCATTTCTCATTTCTGATTTTTCATTTCTCATTTATTACACAATTGCGGCGGGGCAATGACAAATGAAAAATGTTAAATGATAAATGGAAAATCCTTTCCCCTGCCGGCAGATTTTCCAGATTGCGAATTACTACTAATCACGGACTGCTAACCGACAGTTAGCGATTCTTCTTCATCCGCAAACTGAAGTTCATACAACCGCCGGTACTGTCCGCCCTTTTCCAACAATTCCGCGTGGCTTCCGATCTCAGTTATTCTGCCGCCTTCCATCACCACAATGGTGTTTGCGCGGCGAATGGTTGATAGACGATGGGCAATAACGATCGTCGTCCGGTTTCGCACCAAATTCGCAATCGCTTGTTGCACGAACCGTTCTGATTCCGCGTCGAGCGCCGACGTCGCCTCATCCAGAATCAACACCGGGGCGTCAACCAACAGCGAACGTGCAATTGCCAGTCGCTGCCGCTGGCCTCCTGAGAGAAAGATGCCGCGCTCGCCGACGATAGTTTCATACTTCTGCGGCAGCTCCATAATGAAATCGTGCGCGAAGGCTATGCGCGCCGCCTCTTCGATTTCCGCTTCGGTAGCGTTCGGCTTTCCGTAGGCAATGTTGTGGCGCACCGTGTCGTTAAAGAGAACTGTCTCCTGCGTAACCAGCGCTATTTGCCCTCGCAGGCTGGAGATCTTAGCGTCGCGAAGATCGATGCCATCCCAGAAGACGCCGCCGGAAACGGGATCATGAAAGCGCGGCAAAAGCTTCGTGAGCGTAGATTTCCCGCCGCCCGATTCACCGACGAGCGCGACCATCGAGCCAGCCGGAATTTCCAAACTTACCTCGCGCAGGACCGACCGTTCCTCATTCGGATAGCCAAAGGAAACGTTTTTTAACTCAATCGCGCGCACCAGCGGCGGCAGTTCGCGCGCGTCTTTCTTGTCTACCAGTTCGGCATGCTCGTCCATAATTTCCCAAACGTGATGAGCTGCTGCCAGCGCCTGCTCCATGCTGTTCTGCAGTCGCGATAGCTTGCGCATTGGGTCGTAACTGCGAAAGAGAAAAAACAGGAAGGTCACGAACTGGGCTGCGTTCATGCGCCCGGAAACAATTTCACGCTGCCCAAAGAAGAGCAGGAAGACTATGAAGACGACGCCAATCATTTCTATCGTCGGCGGCGCAAAGCCCGAGATTCTGGCGGTGCGCAGGTTAGCGCCAACTATGCGCTGGGCCACGGTAGTGAAGCGACCCGACTCCCGCGCCTCTGCGCGATAGGCCTTGACGATCGTTTGGTTTGACAGGGCCTCTTGCGCAGTATCCGTGAGTTCCTTGTTACCCTCAAAACTCTCGCGAGAAAGGTTGCGCAATGCGGTGCCAAAGCGAGCGGTGAGCACGGCAACAATCGGCGCAATTGCCAGCGAGCCCAGAGTTAGTCGCCAACTGTAGTAAAAGGAAGCCGCGAGAAACGCAATCAAAGTGAAACTCTCGCGCAGCATGTCTCGCAGCGTACTCGTTACCGATACCTCGATCGCGGCTGCACTCGTGACTAGACGCGACACCAGATAATTGGTACGGTGCCGTTCAAAAAAACTCGCCGACTGATTGAGCAAATGACTGTAGAGATCCTGACGCAGTTTTAGAACGGCGGATTGACCGATCCGCGCCATCAGGAAAGTCGAAAAATATTCGGCGACCCCTTTCGCCAGCGTGAAAGCGAGCAAGAGAAGCGAGATAGTTTTCCAGGCGGCCAAACCGGAGTCAGGAATAATTCGTTGTAGGCCAAAAAGAGTTTGAGTGCGTTGGCCCGCTCCCTGGGTAAGGGCCTGATCGAAAATGGGAACTATGAGGGAGCCGATGGCGATTTCCAGCAGGCCCACCAGAAGCATCGCAAAGGTTGCCAGTGCGAACGTTTCCCAGTGAGGCTTGATGTATCTGAGCAGTCTCTTAAGATCGCGCATCGGCAGTAGCAAATCAATCTTGCGAATTAATAGCCGCGAAAGTCCTGATCAGTCGCTCGAGGAAGGTTTAAAAGACGGCTGTTAAACTAAAGGCAACTATACTTACCCCGACTCAATGGCGTCAATCTGCGCGCGACTGCGTCAAGGCTGAGCAATTTGCAGTAGCGCTACCCAATTTGCCCGATTGCTCGCAATTATCCAAGCCCGGGTCGTAGGGCGCGATTTTGTTTCGGCTGAGTTACCGGCGATGGTAAACTTTACTGCCAGCAACTAGAGAAAGGTTCAGAAGATGAGTACAGAGACCCGCGAAATTCTTGATCGAGCAATGGAGCTTCCCGCCTTGGAAAAGGCTCGCCTCGTCGACCAACTCCTTTCCAGTCTCGATGAACCGGACGAAGCGATCGATGCGCTTTGGCGGAAAGAAGTCGAAGACCGCATCCAGGCGTATCAAGCCGGAAAGCTAAAGTCAGTTTCACTGTCGGATGTCCTCGCAAAATATCGCAAGTAAATGGAAGTCCGATTTCTCGACGTCGCGCAGCAAGAGCTTGACGAGACGGTCGAGTATTACAACACGGAGTTGCAGGGTCTTGGCGATCAGTTCCTACTTGAAGTGCTGAGTTCCCTGGAACGTATTAAGCAGTTTCCCGAAGCGTGGCATCCGTTCACCCAAAACAGCCGCAGATGTCAAACTCGCCGCTTTCCTTATGGCATCGCCTACCAAATCCTGGAATCCGAAATACTGATTGTCGCTCTCGCGCACCTGCACAGGAGACCTGATTATTGGCTGGATAGGATCAGCAAGCGCGCCAAGTAAGGGCGTCGCAACGCTACGGTGCCCAGCCGCATCACCGTTGTCCTTGAAGCTTTTCTTGGACAACAACTCTCGAAACTAACTATAATTCGTCCGATCTTTTGCAAAACCCCGATAAGGATCGAACAAACTTGGGACAGCCACCACAAGTAGCCAGCAACAACGCTGGAAAACGACTCCTGATCGTCGATGACGATGCCGACATGCGTCTGCTGCTGGCTGAATATTTTCGCCGGCTGGAATTTCAGGTGGAGGAACGCGAAAGCGGCGCGGAAGCACTCGAACCCGCGACCACTGGCCGGTTTGATTGTTTTATTCTGGATGTTTCGATGCCCGGTATGACTGGCTTTGAACTGCTAAAGCGTGTGCGGGATCGAGGCGTGCAGACTCCGGCGCTTTTTTTGACCGCGCACGATGCGCTCGACTACAAGGTGGCCGGCTACGAAGCCGGCGCTGACGACTATCTGGCGAAGCCGTTTAGTCCACGCGAGCTGGAATTTCGCGTCGAAGCTCTCTTGAGACGCACGGGCAGTATCCAGCCGGAGACTAACAACGAGCGCGTTCAGGTTGGCGATCTGGTGATCGACAAGCGGCGCCACGAAGTAATCAGGCAAGGCGCTCGGGTCGATCTTACGCCGCTTGAATTTCAAATCCTGGAGTTGCTTGCTTCTGAGCCGGGACGCGCCTGGTCGCGCAATGCGTTGCTCGATAGAGTTTGGAGCACAGAGTATGAGGGCTACCAACGTAACATTGATCCACACATCAATCGATTGCGGAAAAAACTGGAAACTGATCCTAAGAACCCACGCTATGTGCTTACCGTCCGCGGCGTCGGATATAAACTAAACGAAGCTCCCTAGCGCGACTGGCATTAGCCAACCAGCGGGGGCAAGCCCACCTTCCCCACCGCGAGCTTATTGAAGTTGAGTTTTGATTTTGATCGAAAGGCTTTCGAGGTTAGATTGACCGAGCGAATCAAAGTGACTCTCAGGTTGGGAAGGTGGGCTCGCCCCCGCGGCCTGGCTAACATTCCTCATCAGCGTATCCTTCAAGCAGTATCATCATTCCCATTAAGAACTAATCCCGCTCAACTAAGAAATCTGCGATTCCTTTTTGCTTTAGCCGCGATGCTTGTACCAACGGCTCTTTCCTTCAATGTCTCTACTGCAAGGAGACAGCAAACGCCCGGACGTGAAATTGCTTTTCCGAAGACGATCCAGTGGAACAAACAAAGAGGCGTAACCAGGTACCGGCTTCAGATTGCGGGCGATGAACAATTTCAGAACGTGTTTTTTGACGGACCTGTCACCGGCGAGCAATACGTAGTGAGCGGTCTTTCGGCGGGCTATTACTATTGGAGAGTAGCACCTGTCGATTCACGTTCCCGGTTTTCGCAGCCAGTGCGGCTTTTCATTTCCGGCGGAGTCGTCACCACGGTGAGGCTTCCTAGTCGTGCGACCAGCGCGCGGTCATCCGCTATCGTGAGTTCGAAAGTTCGTTAGAAAGGCTTCGCGCAGATGTGGGTTATCAGTTCGCTAATTCTGCTGGTTTGGTTCATTCTAAAGTTTCTCCTGCATAAAGGTGGTTACGTTCATATGCTCCTGCTGTTCTCGCTCTCTATGTTTGGTGTTCAGGTTCTGGCCTACCGCAAAACGCGATATCACAAAAACTCCGCCCGACGCTAGCTTGACCCTTTTCCTACCCGTCGGCAACAATGAACGCTGACGTTGCATCAACTACAACGAGGTCCTTTCGGCGAGGACCAAGGTGTTAGCTTTTACTACTTATAAGGAGTTGCTTGTTATGCATTCTCGTCCCGTTTTAGCGCGATTCGCGGTTTTATTGCTAGTGGTGGGTACGGCGGTCTCCGACGCGACGATCGCAACGATCTTTGGGCAGAGCGATGTGCCGAGGCGTACGATCGCCATTACTTATCCGCTTGAGGAGACGGTTGTGGTTAAGTTTCGTGGCACGACGTTGCTGCCGCGCTTGAAGGGCGAAGCGAAAGTCAAACGTGCCGGTCGCCGAGGAACGCGCGTCGAGCTTGCCATAGATAACTTGCCGCGCGCGAACGAACTCGGCGGAATCTATACAACCTTCATCCTCTGGGCTATTTCGCCGAGTGGAAGCGTTGACAATCTGGGAGAAATAAAAAGAGGTGGCAGTGCGTTCATCGCTTCCAAGCTTGACGTTACGACTCCGCTTCAGACTTTTGCTTTGATTTTGACCGCCGAGCCCCACTTCCTCATGAAAGTCCCCAGCCGCATGGTGGTGCTTGAAAACATCGCTCCGCAACGGCCCGGAAAGAGCCAGATGGAAACGGTCAACGTACAGTACATCGGAAACTCAAGCGACTATTTTAGAGATCCACGCGTGCCTGAGATTGCTTCGACTGATTACAAGGAAATTCCTGTCTCTTTGCTTGGCGCGCGCCAGGCAGTAAACCTCGCCCGTTTCGCCGGCGCTCAGCAGGATGCTCCCCAGGAACTTCAGGAGGCCGAGGACCTTTTGCTACTCGCCGAGAAAGCCTTGAGATTCAATGAGCCAACGGCTGACGTAGATGTGAAGGCACGCAAGGCCACATCCTTCGGCGTGAAAGCCGAGGAAATGGCAGTGTCGCGGCGGTCAGCGCGTTTGCGTCGCGAGGATATTCAACGCCGGGACGAAGCGCTGCGTTCGGCGGAGAAGACAGCCGAATCCTTTCAGCGGGAGATTGAACAACTTCGCGCTGACCTTGACCGCGAACAACGCGCCCGCGAATTGGCGGAAAGAGATTCGGCAACCGCAAACGAGCAATTGCGCGAGCAGCGCAGCGAAGTCGCGCGTCTGCGCGACGAACTGCAGACGGTGCGGGCGGAGGGCGAAACCGCGAAAATTAGTCTCGCCCGGATCGAGGGGGCGAAACGCGCGGAAGATGAACGCACAGAAGCCGAAGCGCGGGAACAACAGCGACGCGCTGCGGAGGCGACGTTGAAGCAGACGCTGGCGAAGTATGGGACAGTTAAGGAGACAGCCAGAGGCTTTCAGCTCTTGTTGCCGGAATCGATCTGGACTGCTCCTCGGGCCGCAACTTTAGTTTCCGCCGCGGCCGCGAAACTCGAACCACTGGCCGCGCTAATCGCGAGTAATCCTGATTACCAGATCGTCATCGAGACCTACACAGACAGCAAAGGCGACGAAGTGTCATTGCAACAACTGACACAGGAGCGTGCGCGGCAGTTATCGGATCGTTTTCAGGCTGCGGGCGTTGACGCTTCGCGCCTTCAGGCCAACGGCATGGGCGCCGCCAATCCACTAGCTACTAATGCCACGCTGAGCGGAAGAGCGCGCAACCGGCGCACTGAAATTACGTTTACAGTAGTTCCAGTGCGGAGCACGGCCGCAAACGAGTAGGCAGACGGCAGGAGCAGGAAGCAGGGGCAGACGGCGGCAGGACATTTTCCATTTCTCATTTCTCATTTGTCATTTGGCATTTCGGACAGAGGAGGATCACCAATGGAAAATGACAGATGATAAATGAGAAATGGAAAATACTGCCTTCTGCGCCTGCTTCCTGTTCCTGCCGTCTGCTCCTGCCGTCTGCCTCCTTCTTAATTCATGTCCCCACTCGAAGTCCTACAACTCGTCGGTTACTCGATTGGCGCAGTTTTGCCGTTGTGGATGGGAATTCAACTCATCTCCCGGCGGCGCAGGCTAAGCCCAATTGAGCGTGTGCTGGTTGCGCTCGCGCTGAGCATGTGCGGTTGGCACAGCAGCAATCTGATCATTACGCTGCATGGGCTCTTTGGACTGAGTGTCAACAACTGGGTCACTGTCCTGCGTGTTGCAGACACAGTTGCCGTCATCTGCATCACCTTCTGCTATTCGTTCCTGCTTCACGTCCACGTTTATCTTTGGGCTAACGCCGCGAATCGCCCGCTGAAACTAAGCGAGAAGTTCCGGATCTACCTCTCATACACGCCCACAATTTTCCTGACCGTGGCCATCTACAAGATATGGACCGGCCATTACGCGCCCATGCTCTCGCGAGTCCACCTCCTGGTGATACCGATGGCGGTTTGGATCACTTATGTGCTGGGCCTGATCGCCATCACCGAATTGCTGATAGCGAGAAAGAGCGTGAATCGGAGCGAACAACGAATCATGCGAACGCTTGCTGCTTCGTTTGTAGTTATTGGAATTGTGATTCTCGCGGCGCTGGCGCTGGGGCTTGGGGAAGGCACTCAACTCGGTTTGTACCTGAAAACGATTGCGAATTTAGGATCTCTGCTGCCTTCAGCGCTGCTCGCTTACTATATCTATCGTTATCGTTACCTCGAGTTGATCATCGAAGAGAGTTTAATTGTGGCGTCGTTTGCCGCCGCCGTCCTCACGATCTACATCTACGGGATAAGAACGATTGGTGACTGGATGACATCGCGCTACGGCATTCGTGCCGGCGTCGTGGAAGCGCTGCTGATACTCTGCTTGGCGCTGGCCGCCGCGCCGCTGCGAGGCTGGCTGGAAAAGCGGTTTCATAAGTTGTTTGAACGCGAGGCCGCGCTCTATCGCCAGATTGTTTCGCGTATTAGTTCCCACGCCGGCCAGTATCAACAGTTGCCGGACCTGCTCGATTTCGTTGAACGACAAACAACGACCGCGCTGGGTCTCCGCCGAGTACGTATCGTGATCAATGATCGCGAAGAGCCGGAAGACGAGGAACAAAACGGTGCGGGAAGCAATAACAACGTGGACGGGGTAGTAGCCGGACCCCGGGGTCCCCGGCCGGGCAGCCCGGCAGGGGTGGAAGTGTCAGGGAGGGCTCAGATTTCAACCGAAGCCTGGGTTGAGCAGATACTACAATTGTCGAGTCGAAATGGTTGGTCTCCAGTTGAAGACAATCCGTTGTTGGAGAAGAACGGGTTCACGATTGCCCATCCACTCAGGCGCGACGAAAAAGTTTCCGGCGTTCTACTCGTCGATGCGGCTGCGCGAACTCTGACCGAAGACACCCGCTCGGTCCTTGAGATACTCGCCGGCCAGGTTGCCATTGCGATTGAAGACTGCCGTCTCGTGGAAGAGAATGTCCGCCTCGAAAGAAGACTAGCCGAGCGCGAGCGGCTCGCAACTTTGGGACAGATGGCGGCTACCGTTGCTCACGAGATAAAGAATCCGCTCTCGGCAATCAAGTCGATCGCGCAGGTGATGGGCGAAGACGAAAGCCTGAGCCATGAGTACGCACGCGATTTGAGTCTTATTGTCGGCGAGACGGACAGACTGGGCCAGAGCATCACCCAGCTTTTAAGTTTTGCGCGTAAGGAAACTCCGTCTGAGTTGCCCTCGAGAGCCGAGCAACTCATCAGCTCGGTTGTGCGTTTGTTTCAGGTGAGTGCGGAAAAACAAGGCGTCACACTGAGCGCGAAAATAGAAAAAGATGAAGAGCTCGACGGCGCGGCTGTCTCCGCCGTGAGGGTCGCGCTTTCCAATCTGCTCCTCAACGCGTTGCAAGCCACGCCTGCGGGCGGGAAAGTTGCCGTCACGCAAAAGATTGAAAACGGGGTTCTTGTAATCCTGGTTGAAGACAGTGGCCCGGGCGTGTCCGACGACTTGCGCAAACGTATTTGGGAACCCTTCTTTACTACCAAGCAAAGAGGCACCGGTCTGGGATTGGCGATCGTCCGCAAACGCATGCAAGAGGCCGGCGGAACTGCCAGGCTGGTGCCACGTGTTAACGGCGCGGGCGCAAGGTTTGAATTGCGCGTGCCTTTAAGCCCTGAACAGAAACGGTGATCTCGCCACAGAGACACAGAGACGCAGAGAACGATTACAACATGAGCGGTGTGTTTATCCCGTTTCTGATTTTCCTTGTTCGGTCTTCTCCGTGACTCTGTGTCTCTGTGGCGTAACTTGCTTTTCCTGGCGTTCTGCTAAGTTGGAACTTTCCTTAATCGCGTGCGTGTTAGCTAGCGATTGCTGGCCCATTGCAATTAGTGCCTGAATTAAATAGAGTCCATCAGCAGCGCGCGGGGCTAAATTAAAGTAGTCGAACAAGTCACGCGCCCGCTCTCCTCGTTTCCGGAAAGCCAACACTTCTTGAAGGAGATACGTCTATGAGTCTGCGTAAGAGTCTGGCAACACTACTGCTTTCAATCTTCATGATTGGTGCCGCTGTCAGCAGTCAACAAGTCTTTGCCCAATCTGCGTCGGCTGATTCCCAGGCTGCCGCTCAAACCCAGAAGGAAGATGAAACCAATCTCGATACTCAACTCTATTTGCTCGTCGCGACCAACCAGGATGTCGACGACGCCAAGCTGCCCGCCGCTCTTGAGCCCTTGATAAAGCAGTTGCGGCCGTCGCTTCCGTTTAAGAACTATCGGCTTGCGGCTACGTTGATCAATCGAGTTAAGAATAATGGACGCCTCAACCTGAAATGGATTGGCGGCCCTTTAGGTGTTTCCCCCGCGGCTTCAATCAACCCCAGCTTCAATGAGTTCAAAGTCGTCGGCGTCAAGCTGGTCAAAGATGCAGCGGGGCAGTCGGTGGTGCGAATGGAAGGCTTCAGCTTCGGCGCGAGAATTCCGATTCAGACGGGCAGCACAGTGCTCGCTTCAAACGCACCCTCGACGGCGCCGATCATCAACTACGAATCAACGGGACTAAGCACCGACATCAGCATGCGTGAGGGCGAGCCGGTGGTGGTGGGCACACTGCATGTCGGCCCCTCGGGCGACGCGATAATTCTGGTGATGTCCGCGAAACGCACCCAGAAATAACTTTTCCGAAAGCAACCTTCGAAGCCCACCCAATTGCTGATGCACGTTACCGCCCGGGGTCTGGATCGGTTTTTTTGCCTTTCCAGGGAGGTCTTTTGAAGCTGCT
>Ga0184639_10000763_pt1 | contig 13108 bp, 11 predicted proteins | sample PLM31_170_b2_FD_133155 | JGI IMG/M metagenome (GOLD analysis project Ga0184639, IMG submission 133155) | Groundwater sediment microbial communities from an aquifer in East River, Colorado, USA - PLM3-1_170_b2 | ecosystem: Environmental > Terrestrial > Soil > Riparian zone | place: USA: East... | reverse complement strand
CATCGTCGTGTCAGATGGCTCTCGCGATCGAACCGGCGCCGTCGCGCGGCAGGCGGGCGCCGACGTCATCGAACTGCCTCGGAACGTGGGCAAGGCCGGCGCAGTGATGGTGGGTGTGGAACGGGCAGCCGGCGACATCGTTGTGCTCCTGGATGCGGATCTCATCGGGCTGCGGCCTGAGCATGTCGATGAATTGCTTCGACCGGTGCTCGACGACGGCGTCGACATGGCGATCGGAGTCATGAAGCGCGACCTCGTCCAGAATGTGCTGCCGTCTTTTTCAGGTCAGCGCGCGATCCCTCGTTTCCACCTGCTCCGGCATCCAGAGCTGCGCGACAAGGGCTTCGGTCTCGAGCGCGCACTGGCGTCAATCGCCAGGCGGGAACGATGGCGGGTCCGCAGGATTGAGCTGCGAGAGCTTTCTCACCGGCTGAAGGAAGAGAAGTATGGACTGGTGCGCGGGTACCGGGCGAAGCTCAAAGCCGCCGAAGACCTTGTCCGACACACTCGCCTTCGCCGGGCAGGCCGGATAAGGACGTGATGTCCGCACCAGCACCGACGGCTTCAGATCGCATTCTGCTGGTAGTCGCCCACACCGATGACGAGGTGATTGCGGCCGGTGGTTATCTCGCCGCCGCCCGCGGGGCCGGAAGCGTGATTACCGTCGTCATCCTCACCAATGGCGACGCCAATCGTCTCTCAGCAGCGGTGCTTGGACGCAGTCTCCGCCCAACGCACGACGCCTTCGTCCGCGAGGGAGAGATTCGCCAGCAGGAATCGATCGATGCCCTGGCAAGACTCGGACTCGGCCGCACGCAGATTGTCTTCTTCGGTTTCCCGGACCGAGGGCTCGCCGCTCTCGTGGCTGCACACTGGGCTAAGTCATCGCCATTTACGTCGCCGTTCACCGGCACCTCGGCGCCTCCGTATGCCGGCGTCTTCCGACCAAGCGCGCGTTATACCGGCGAAGATCTGGTAGAAAGCTTGACCGGCATCATCGACGAATTCCGGCCGACGGTACTGCTGACACACTCGACGCTCGATCACCATCCCGATCATCGGGCCACCGCTGAGTTCATCTCCATCGCGCTGAATCGAGCCGGTTTATCCGTAAAGCGCTTCGGTTTTCTCATCCACGCAGACGACTTCCCGCGTCCGCTGCGCTACGATCCGCAGGCTGCCCTCGCCCCTCCGCCGGGCCTCCGCGGCCATGCCACGTGGATATCGTTCCCGCTGCCGCCGTCTGTTGTATCCCTGAAGGGTGAGGCGATACGACTCTACCGGACGCAGTATCAGAGTCCCTATCTGCGCTTGCTCTTGAATGGATTCATCCGGAGCAATGAGCTCTTTATCTCGGAGCCGGTAGCGGGTGTCGCCAGAGGCTGATCAGCAGGACCATCGTACCGATGGTGAGTAAAACGGCCGCCGCGACGAACGGCACGCGATGGCCGAAGGTATCCCAGAGGACACCCCCGAGCAGCGGCCCGAGTACGAGCCCGATTCCTTCGGCTGTCTGCGACGCGCCCATCGCGAGACCAACACGACCCGGCGGCGCGAGTTCACTCACAAGCGCGTGCCACGCCGGGGACGACAACGCGTAGCCGGCCCCCAGCATAATGGAGGCCACCCCCAGCACCACAAGCGAGGGCGCCGTCTGCAGCACCCACATGCCTGCTGCGCCAAGCGCCAACCCCCACGCGGCCGTGCGACCTTTCCCCCATGAATCCGCCAGACGTCCGGCCGGAACAGACGCGACGGCAACCGAGAGCACCAGCACGAGAAACACCGTGCCGATGAGGTGCTCCGGCAGGCCGACGACACGCTTGGCATAGATCACCGAGATGGGTGCGAGCAGACCCACCGCAAACATCTGCACAAACGCCACCATGAACATCACCAGCAGGAGCGGTGACAGGCGGGCGCTTTCCATCACATCGGACAGATGCGGTTGTGGTGCCAGGCCGTGATACCCTACCATCGTCCCGCTTGGCGCGGCGTCGCCATGTTCGGGCACCCCGCGCAGCACCGCGATGGCCAGAAGCGCCGCCAATGCCAGCAAGAAACTGGAAAGGTAGAACCCTGACGCGTAGTTGCCGGTGAATCCCACGACAAAGAGCCCGAGCGCCGGGCCGAACGCGAGCCCGGCGAGAAAGAACAAGTTCAGTGTGCCCATAGCTGTCGCGCGCCTTGAGGGCAGACTTGTATCGGCAACGATCGCAGAGGCCCCGGGCCATAATGCCGAGGACCCGATTCCGTCAATCAGGCGGAGCGGGATGAACAGGACCGGTATTCGCAGGACGGACATCATCACAGGCGCCAGGCTGCTCAATAAGAGTCCGGCCACAATTGTCGGCCGTCGCCCGATGCGATCCGCCAGCGAGCCCCAGGCTGTTTTGAAGATCGCTTCCACCAGCGCAAATGCCGCAACCACGGCGCCCACGAGCTTGACGCTCGCGCCCAATCGCTCCGTGAGATACAACGGCAAGAGCGGGATGACCGTGGCGAACCCAAGCTCGGCAAGACCGATGATCATGGCAGCGCGCAGGAGAATCCCACCGGAAGTCGGCCGGGTTTCTACTGAACGCAACAAGCAAGATACCCCCGGCCTCGCTGCAGCTCGGCTCCAAACTTAATCAACGTGCAAAATCCACCGGCCTCGCCACTGGCTCGGCCTCCTCGACAGCGCCGCCGGCCCGCTACGCGGGCGACTCTCGTCATCGCTACCTACTTATGGCCCGCGGCGCGCAACACAGCGCTCGCGTGCGCTTCGGCTTCGATACGGTCGTCGAGGGGTTGCAGCGTCACCTGGCCGTGGCGCCGGCCAAGCGCGGTCGTAATCAGGTGATCGGTAAAGAGCGGATTCTTTGGCAGCAGAGGTCCATGCAGATATGTACCGTAGACGTTGCGGGATACTCCGCCCTCCGTGTGATCTTCACCGTTATTTCCAAATCCGCGTATGACGTTCCCGAGCGGCGCGGCTCCTGGGCCAAGACGCGTGCGGCCGCCATGGTTCTCAAACCCGACTACTGTGGCGCCGCCGAGCAGCGTGCTGCTGATTACGATATTGCCGATCAAGCGCCGCACGGATGGCCCAGGATGGGCCGTCGTCAGGTCGAGTAACCCCAGCCCGACAAGATCATCGCCCTCGGCAGGCCGGTAGTAATGGCCGAGCAGTTGATACCCACCGCAGACCGCGAGCACCACGGCGCCGGCCTGTGCCGCTTGCGTAAGGATTCCACCCTTGCGTGCGCGGAGATCATTGGAGGCCAGGCGTTGCTGCCGGTCCTCGCCGCCACCGATAAAGTATAGATCGTACGCGTCGCCGTCGAGCGGATCGCCCAGACGGCATTCGGTCACCGAGGCGGCGATCCCCCGCCACCTCGCACGGTTCGTCAGCGCGATCAGGTTGCCGCGATCACCGTAGAGATTCAACAAATCAGGGTACAGGTGGCAGATCCGCAGTTCCATCGTATTCAATCTTCCCAGAATCCGGTGACCAGACCTCGCCGCTGCAAGATCTTGCGGAGCTGGAGCATCGCCGTGTACGTCGGCAGGACGTACAGACGCCGGCCATTGGTCGACTCGATGGCCAGATCGAATGCTTGTGCCAAGTCAGTCGTGACCGCACGGGTCTCATCCGGAACTCCGGCATGCTTGAGCCGCAGGTCCATGTCGTGCGCGCGGATACCGGTGATAATGGCCCGGCGGATCCGCCCAGCCAGCATCTCAAAGTCCACATCCCACAGCCACGAGATGTCACGGCCGTCCGCCGTAAGATCGTTGATCGCGATGAGCACAGTGGGCTGGTCACTGTCCCGAAGCACGGTGCGGAGCACCTCGTTGAACCCCGCGGGGTTTTTGGCGAGCAGAAGCACCGCCTCGTGCCCATTCACCTGCACACGCTCCGCACGGCCAAAGGCGGGCGCGAAGGTCTCGATGCCCTGGACGATCGCGGGCAGCGCCACTCCCATCTCAAGACTGCATGTCGCGGCGGCAAGGACATTGTGGAGATTGTATGCACCGGGCAACCGCGTCTTGACTCTGGCGGATCCGTGCGGTGTCCTCAGAGTAAACGCGCTTCCCTCGAGCCCACGGGCCTCGACCTCATGAGCGGAAACATCGGGCGACGGTCGCGCGGTCCCGCACTGAGGACAGCGGTATACACCCATGTGGCCAAAGTACACGGCGCGATACTCATAGAGGACGCCGCATCGATAGCAGTGCCTGGCGTCCGCAGCATGCTCGAGCGTGCCGATGCTGCACGAGCTGTCCTCGATCCCAAACGCCACGCGCCGGGTCATCGTACGTGTGGCGACCGATGCGACCAGCGGATCATCCGCGTTAAAGATGATGGCAACATCAGCGGCGTTCGACAGGGCGGTTTCCCAGCGACCCGCGACAATGTCGATTTCTCCGTAGCGGTCAAGTTGATCGCGAAAGAGATTGGTCAAAACGATGGCACGGGGCTGCAGCGCAGGCTGCACGATCGGGAGTGTAGCCTCATCCACCTCGAAGATCCCTACATCGCCGCGGATCTTCCCTCCGAGAGTCGCGCGCTGCAACAGCGCGGCCGTGATGCCGGCGGCGAGGTTCGCACCGGCGCGATTGTGCACCGATGAGAACCCTGCAACGCTGAGAATGTGTGCGATCAGACGCGTCGTCGTCGTCTTGCCGTTGGTTCCCGTGACGACGATCGTGCCGGACGGCAGGCGAGCCGCCAGGGTTCGCATGACGTCTGGCGCAAGACCGCGCGCCACGCGCCCGGGCATCGTGGTCCCACCCCCCATGCCGAGCAGACGGCTCAACACGGCTGTGGCTTTTCCAAGCGTGATGGCGGCGGACAGTCGTAGAGAACCCACGACTGAAGATTACTCTACCTGCGGGAACCAGGGAACTGGGGTTAGAAGCGACGCGCTCCCAGGTACCGGGGCTTGTAATACGGATAGTCCATTGAGGTCACCGTCACAAGGCCAAATCCGGATGACGCATGTATAAACTGATCGGTCCCGATGAAGATACCCGCATGGCTCGGGCCCGGGCGCGTTGTTTGAAAGAACACGATGTCGCCGACCCGCAGTTCGTCTTTAGGCACGGGCCGGCCTGCGATATAAAGCTCAGCGGCGGTTCGGGGGAGCAAGACGCCGACCGAGCGCATGACATAGCCGATAAGGCCCGAGCAGTCGAAGCCGCGCGGGCTCATGCCACCCCACACGTAGCGCACCCCCATGTACCTCATGGCTGAGGCAACAACGGCGGATGCCCACTTTTCGCCTCTTGATGGGATGGCAGACGCTGCGATCCGGCGGAGCGGAGGAAGGGCGGTCCGGCTCTGTGGTCCAGGAATCACCAGGCGCTGACCACGCTGCAGGGCATCAGGATTGCTGATCCCGTTGGCGGCCGCGAGCTCGCGCAGAGAGACGCCATAGCGGGACGCGATCTTCGACAGTGTTTCCCGAGGTTTCACGACGTGCGACTTCGGTTGAGAAGATGCCGTGCGGAACTCTGCGGCTTGCCGAGGTGCTTGCGAACCTGGAATAACCAGCCGCTGCCCCGGCCGCAGCGCGTGCGGGTTTCGCAGACTATTGGCGGCGGTAAGCGACACTACCGATACGCGGTGCCGGTTGGCAATTGACGACAGCGTCTCGCCCCGCTTCACGACGTGCGGCTGCGCGGCGGCCTGGGCCAATGGCGCCAGTACCAGCGCAGTGGTGATCACGATGCCAGCTGTAATCGCGACTCGCCTCACGTTGTCCTCCGTGGTGTCCGGCTTCCTCGCCGAAGAATTGAAGATGCCGTTGGAGCTTGCCGGATCCACGAAACGTGAGGGTGACAGCCATGCCGCCCCTTACACGCATGCCCCGAGCCGTTACAAACATAGACGCGGCTCGCGCGCCCACCGCTTATTCGCCCAGGCCGCTGATTCCCCTTCCCGTCACCTGATTGATGTGGGAAGAAATAATTATGGACTGGACTAAGCGCTCTGGAATCGGGTACGCAGCAGATACCTTTCTTGACCGCAAAACTGTTCTGCTATAATAGGGCGCGACGAAGGAGGGGGCATCTCGTGGTTCACATGAAAGTCCGCGGCGTGGCGCTGGACCAGCAGATGAACCCCGTCGTCTTGTTAGTGGATCAAACCGAGACCCTGGCGCTCCCCATCTGGATCGGCCAGGCTGAAGCGACCGCGATTGCGATGGAGTTGCAGGGTGTGAAGGCGCCGAGACCCATGACCCACGATCTCCTGCGCTCCGTTCTCCAGACTCTCGCAATCAACGTGACCCGGATCGTCGTTACCGAAGTCAAAGAAAGCACGTACTTCGCAGAAATTCACCTCGCGAGAAACGGCACGCCCCTCATCATCGACTCCCGGCCGAGCGATGCCATCGCGCTGGCCCTTCGCGCGGAGGCGCCGATCTTTGTGGCGGACAACGTCGCGGAGCAGGCGATCGCGCTGAAGAAACCGCTCGACGAAGAGATGGAGGAATTCCGGAAGTTCCTTGAGTCGGTAAAGCCCTCAGACTTCAAAGGCACAGTCCACTAACTAACAACGGTCGTAGGTCATTGGTCGTCGGTCATAGGAAGGCAGTTGCGACGACCTACGACCCACGACCGACGACCGCAGTCAGCTTGTAGAGAGCCCTCTTCTATCGTACGAGTACGTTTTGCCGTTCGCGCGTAACCGCACAGGATTCCGCCACAGCGAGTGCACGGCCTTGAGAAAGAGGCCGACGCGCTTCGCATCCAGTTTGCGCTCTTCATCGCGGTGGATCAGGATCAGGTCGCGGTGGTGGGCGCCTGGCTCGACTTCGATGTGCGGCTCGCCCTTATGCAGTTTCTGGCTGATGAGCATTTCTTTCACCTGCTGCAGGTCGTAGCTCTTCTTCTTCTCTTTCGGGTCGTAGACAAAAATGTCAAGGCGCCGCACCATCTCGTCCGTGAGGGTCTCATCGATGAGACGGATATCTTCGTAATAGGTGCGGACGCCGAGCGCCGCGTCGAACCCGCGTTCGCCCTTGATCCGCTTGAACAGCGTGTAGCCGATCGTGTATGGTGCCGGGCGGTTGCTCAGCTGCACCGACAGGCTCGCCCATGACTTGGTATCCAGGATGTCACGCAGCAACTCCGCCTCGACGAAGGTGGCCCATCCTTCGTTGATGACGTGCGTGCGTTGGATCAGGTCGAAGTACTCGGCTTCTTCACGGACGATCTGCAGCAGATGCCGCTCCCACTCCTCCAGCGGCGCCTTCTCTTCCAGATGGTAGATCAGGCGCTTGCGCCGCTCACCCGAGCTGCGCTCGAATGCGTTGACTGTCCCGGCGACCGTCAGCAGCGCGTCGAGGAGCGCCTCGATCTTCTCGAGCCCATACTGGTCCTGATATTTGCGGATCGTCCGCGCGTGCAGTTCCGCGTTATTGAGCATGTTCTTGTCCGACTTCCGATACCAGTGGTTGTTTTTGAAGAAATCCACATGCCCGAACACGTGAGCGATCACGAGCACGTTCTGGAGATACGTGTTGGTGGAGCGCAGGAAGGCATGGGACGGAGACGTATTGAGCACGAGCTCGAGGATGCTGAAGACTTCCTTGGCCTGTTGGGTCACCAGCTCTTTGTATGCGCCGCCCCAGTACCAGTGGACAAAGCGATTGGGCAGACCCATGCTGGCCACTTCCGCGATCTGGTCACTGTCGGTGACGCGGAAGTAGACCGGGTCAAATGACAACCCCCGGTCGTGGGCTAGCGCCTCGATGCGCTCGATGACCTCGCGGTACGCTTCCATCCCTTGCCTCCTACTCGCTCACTCCGGAAGAACGCCAGGAAGTCGGCGACGGCCTGCCGGATCGACTCAACGTCGACGAGGTTGGCAAACGTCGCGTTCGTGTGACGGCGCGAGGTTTCTTGCACGTGCTCAGAGAACCCGCCCACTCCCCGGCCGCCGGGGTTCACGTGCCCGTAACACACCAGGTCAAATTTCCCAAGCGCCTCCTCATAGCGCTTCTTGGCCAGGTCGAAGTCTCCCGAACTCGTCTCGCCGTCGGTAAACATGAACAGGAACTTGTCGTACTCGGTGACCCCATGCAGGAGCTCCATCGATTTTTCGAACCCCGCGGAAATGTGCGTCCCTCCGGATGATTCTACGCAGAAGAACTCGTCACGCGCCTTTTCTTCCGCCACGTCCTGGAACACGACGTACCGCCGGAGGTTGGTCGGATAGCGGCGCTCCAGGTAGTACCAGAGAACGAAAATCGTCTTGCGGACGAGCGAGAGGTATTCGCCGCGCATGGAACCGGAGATGTCGAGCACATAAATCTCGACAGACCGGTGGTTCTGGTGGTCGGTAGGATCCTCGATGAAGTACCAGGCGTCGTGGGCCATCTCGACATCATAATCGGCCACGCCACGCTCGCGGACGCTGCGCAGCAGGGACTGTACCATCGTTTCCTCGAGGTTGAGATCCGGCCGCAGGCCGATCCGATCCAGATCATCGAGCTCCGGCATCTCGTCGGTTTCGATCTCCCCGCTCCTCGAAGGCTCGTTGAGCACCGGAAGCTTGATCTCATCAAGCAACACTTCCTGTGCGAGTCGTACGAACTCGTCGAAGTCGAGCTCGACCCGCAGCTCTTTGCCGTGGTGGTCGCCGCCTAACAATCCTCCCAGAACCTGAATCTCGTCGTCGGCACCCTGGCCGCCTCCGCTGCCCTGCCCCTGGCCGCCGCCCCGGGCCAGCACGGGCGAGTCCTCGCCGTATTTCAGCGTCGGGAGGTCCAGGGTGGCAATCTGTGTCTTCACCTTCCCGTCGATGATGAGCTCCTTTTGCTGGATGAGCTCATTGAGGTGTTGCTTGAGGTACTCGCGCAGCAGCTGGTCATGCTTCTGCTGCGCGATCCGTCCGCGATGGACCCTCCATTGTCCGGACTTATCAATGCTCATTCGGCCGTTCCCGGTTCCCCGTTCCCGTCATGTCAGAAGCTTCGCCCAATAATCTTGAAGAGGGACCTCGCGCAAACGTCGCAGTATCCGTACTCATCTTTCGCGCTGCGGTAGAGTACGTCGAGCAATTCCTGGCTCTTCGTGTCGAGCTCCTCGCTCTTCTCATAGAGCCGCAGAAGGTTCTTGATCTTGTTGAAGACGATTTCGTTGATGACCGGCCTGAGGTGCTCGTTCTCCTGGTAACCCATGCGCCTGAGCTCGTCCTTCCGCTCGAGCAGGACGTTTTCGAAGGCCACGCGCCCCTGCCGGCTGATCTGACGCTTGCTCACCATGATGCCCTCGACTTCATCCACGAGCTCCTTCTCACTGCCGGAGAGCTGCTCGCCGGTGACGTTGCGTGAGGCGGCCTCGAGGTAATTGAGGTAGAGATTCTGCCCGTAATCGTAGAAGTGCGTCGGGACGATCTCTTCCACGATGAGGTCGATCTTCTTGTTGATGAACTCCATTTTCGTCTCTTCGAACTGCTTGAGCAGGTCCTTGAGGTTGAGATCTTTGATCGACTGGTGCTCAAACGTGCGCTCGACGGCCGACGAGATAGTCTCCAGGTCCAAGCACGCATCGGCCAGCGTGTAGCCATAGGAGAACGCATCCTCGAAGAACCGGGGGGAGAGACCGCGCAGACCCTGCGACTCCTCTCGGGACTTCAGCGCATACCGCGCGGCCAGGTCGTAGACGTCCTCGGGAACATGCCTGTCCTCGTTGCGCACGCGGTTGGCGCGTTCCAGGAGCGTTTTGTAGATCTTCTTTTCGCCCTCTTGATCGACGTTATAGGGGAAGTCGACTTTGTGGATACGACCGCGCAGGGGCTCCATGATGTCTTCGGAGACGAAGACGTTGTACTCCGGGTAGTTGCTGTGCCCGATGACGACCTCATCGACATGCACGGTCGGGAAGTTGGCGAGGTCGATGCGCTTGGACTGGATGAGCTCAAGGAGGAGCGAGAGCAGCTGCCTCCGGCTCTTGAACACCTCGGTCCAGTCGAGAATGCCGCGATTGCCCCAGATGATCTTGCCTTCGAAGTCGTAGGCATCCGGGTCATAGGTCGACCCCCGTTCTTTCAGCATAGCGAAGTTGATGTTGCCGACGAAGTTCGTAATGTCCTCGCGGCGCAGATCGGTCGGGGTGTGCTTCGCGATGCCGATTTTGTCACGCGCGGAGATGTAGATGCGGGCCACCGGCACCTGCCGCCACCCGTTATGCTTGTCAACCAACCGGTCGCAGATCGGGCACGGCACAGCTTCTTCATGCCAGTAGATACGCTGCTCTTCACGCGCTTCTATCGGGACAAGATCGAACGGGTGCTGGTGGAAGGGGCAGCCTTCGACGGCGTACAGCGGGCCATCGGAGGTATGTGAGTACTGCTCGAGCTTGCGCTTGAGGCGGTCGACCGTCATCGACTTCCCGGATCCTTGCGGGCCGACCAGCAAGAGCAGGCGGCGCTCCATCGACAACGAGTGCGCGCGGAAATACGCGACGATCGCATCGAGCTGCTTTTCCATCCCGAAGACACCTTCGAAGACGCGATCGCGGCCGTAATGCTCGATCATGTCCGAGATGTAGTGGTGTGTGGTCCGCCGGAGGCGCGGGTCGTGGTGCGCTTCCTGCAGGTAGTCCAGAACGGTCTGCATTACTGCGCTTCCTTCTGAGGGCCGGCTCCTCTGTTGTTTAGGGGTTCTGCCCCTCCTTACGTAGGAACTACAGCAACGGTTCAGAGCGTTGCGCCCCTCAGCCGTGCTGGTCCTCTGCACTTGCCCGAAACGCTACGTCGACAGGCCAGAAAACACAAAAATCCAGCCGGGGCGCTTGCCTCTGCTGGATTCTGTTACACCGTGACGAAAACGTGACCGATCAGGTCAGGTGTCATAGTCGCTGCGATGACGCTCCGTTGTAAGGTCCGTATGATCGACGACGGCGACCGTCGTTAGAAAACCGTGTGCCGAGTATACGGCTGGCTTATGTGGGTGTCAAACGGACGAAAGGACTAGAGTTCGATGAACACGGCCCTCGCGAGGTCGGAGCGCACGCGGCGCGTTCCTTTCTTCGTTTTCACCGACAGCGCGTCGTCGTCGTGCACCGCTACTACACGCACCGACTCGCCGGGCAGCAGGCCTTCACTCGCCAGGTCGCGCAGCACGGCCGGATCGCGATCGCTGACCCGCGCCACGACCCCAGTCTGCCCCGGGCCGAGGTCTGCCAGCACCCGATGGTGGAGATCCTCGACGTCGCCTTCCCGCGTGGGAATCGGATCACCGTGTGGATCGCGGGTCGGCTCTCCGAGTGACTGTGCGATGCGCTCTTCGAGTTCCTCGGAGATCACGTGCTCGAGCCGCTCTGCCTCTTCGTCCACCTTGTCCAGACTGATCCCGAGGTTCCGCGCCAGGTAGAGCTCAATCAAGCGGTGATGGCGAATAACTTCGAGCGCGACTTTCTGTCCACCATCGGTCAACTGCACCCCATGATAGGGCGTGTGCTCGACCAGTCTCAGGCGCGCGAGTTTCTTGAGCATGTTGGACACAGAGGCCGGCGCGACGTCGAGACGCTCGGCGATGGCGTTGGTCGTCGCGGCCGCGCCCTGTTGCTGCAGCTTGTAGATGGCCTTCATATAGTCTTCAATCGCCTGCGTCAGCATCCGCGCCCCGCGATCGGCGACCCGTGATCCGTGTTCAGGCATCGCCGTCACGCAGCCACAAACAGACCGGTCAGATACATGATGAGCATCCCCGCCGCAAATCCGGCCACCTGATAGACGACGGCGGGGGCTCTCTCATCGCGGATCATCAACTTCAGGAGCTCATACACGACCTGGAAGATGGCCCCGGCGCCGATCGCGAGGAACAAGGTCGCGAGCACCGGCGAATAGTTCAGGCCGCCGATCCATGCGCCGGCGATCGTCGGGGCCCCGGCCAGCAGTCCAAGGAGGACAAGGGTAGACAGCCGCGGTCGCTCCTTCGCGATCGGCGCGACGATCCCCAGCCCTTCGGTGGTGTTGTGAATTGTGAATCCAATGACGAGAAACGTGCCCAGCGCCAGCTCGCCCAGGCTGTACGCGGCTCCGATCGCCAGCCCCTCGCCGAGATTGTGCAGTCCGATACCCAAGGCGATGAGCGTCGCCAGCGCGAAGCGGCGCCGCACCGGATCTCCGCCGGCGACGAAGAGCCGGCTCACCGCGACCAGCAGCAGAATCGTGATGACGGTCCCGAGGAGCACGAGCGATGTCCCTTGATACGCGGCCGGCAACGTCTGTGCAGTATCGAGCGCCTCATTCAGCGCGTCGACCCCGAGGAACAGCAGCAGTCCGGCGGTGAGGCTGAGAAAGAACGCGAGCCAGCGGTCAGGGAGTTTTCGCAGGAACGGTAACCACAGCAGTCCGATAAACACTGGAATCACGCCGACGTAAATCCCGAGCAACGTAAACGTCATCAGGTAGCGGCCGTCGACCCGCGGGCTCGCCGTGGCCACGTTGATGGTGTGATCGAATGTAAGACCGGTTGACGTGACCAGCCGGACCTCATGTGTTTCGCCTTCCACCCAGGGGTACGGCACGGTGATCGTCGCTTTCCCGAGCCGCGGAATCGTACGGTCGCGATCGACCTCGAACTGCCAGTACGCCTCATCGATCAGTACCTGCGCAATCGTGACCGGTTCCGGTCCTCCATTCGTGATGTGAATGAACATGTGTCCCGTTTCCAGTGTGACCCGGCTAATCGTGAGCTCTTCAACGGGCGGGAAGGCCGCTCTGAACACACCGAGCGGGCCGAACCGGAACAGCAGGACGACGAGCACGATCAGTAAGACGAGCGGCAGGAGGCCGAAGAGCCAGCGCTTAGACGCCATCGTCGCTCACCTCGAAGATCCCCATCCACCCGAGCTCCGTGAATTCGCTCTGGTGCGCATGGAACATAAACCGACCGGCAAACGGAAACCGCAGTTCGAGGATCGCGCGTTCGGCCTGGCAGAGCATGATCGTGTCGGTGAATTCCGATGGTTTCAACGACGTCCCGGTGCGGTAGACATTGAAGAAGTTCCCGTGAATGTGGACCGAGTTGATGGGATCGAACTCCGTGATGTTCACAAGGTAGATGCGCACCAGTTCCTTCCGGCGGACCTTGATCGGATGCTT
>Ga0184639_10000762_pt1 | contig 13117 bp, 17 predicted proteins | sample PLM31_170_b2_FD_133155 | JGI IMG/M metagenome (GOLD analysis project Ga0184639, IMG submission 133155) | Groundwater sediment microbial communities from an aquifer in East River, Colorado, USA - PLM3-1_170_b2 | ecosystem: Environmental > Terrestrial > Soil > Riparian zone | place: USA: East... | reverse complement strand
CGATGCCGAATAGATCCCTGCCAATGAGTGGCACCACGGATTGCTCAAGACCGATCATTGCGTCTACAAAAGCGTTCACTATAATCAGAATTACAAATTGACGGAGATTCTGACTCAACCCTTGCTCTAAATCATCTTTTGCGTTCTGAGCCGTCAGCTGTCAATGATGGAGTTATCAGTAAGTTAGAGTTGTATTATTTGTTGTTCTTGTTTCCGTTTCCAGCACCTTTTGGGCATTGGATCCGGATTCGAAACAGGCATGCATGATGTAGGCTAACGATTATTAGCAGCGTTCACAAATCGCCTCCATGCTCAAGGTAGCCGTCATCGGAGCCACGGGTGCAGTGGGCCAAGAATTCGTTGTGGCTCTAAATAGGCATAAATGGTTTGAACTAACACAAGTGGCAGCCTCCGAGAGGTCGGCAGGCAAGAAATATGTCGACGCGATTCGGGATCCAAACTCCGGCATCCTGAAGTGGCATAACAGAGAAGAGGTGCCAGAATATGTCAGGGACATGGTCGTCAGCAAGGTGGACGAAATCCGGCCGGACAAATTCGATCTTATCTTTACCGCTTTAGAATCTGACGATGCCAAGGTAGTCGAACCCAAGTTCGCAAAATCTACACCGGTTATCAGCACTGCTGCGGCATTTCGATATGAAATTGACGTGCCGATACTTATACCCGGCATAAACGACGGTCACATGGAACTGCTGAATGTGCAGAGAAAGAACAGAGGATGGAAAGGATTTATCGCGCCGCTTCCAAACTGCACTACCACGGGAATGGCGATTACGCTCAAGCCTATCCTGGACAATTTCGGCATTAGTAAGGTGTTCATGACCTCAATGCAGGCTCTGTCCGGTGCAGGAAGGTCCCCCGGTGTCATTGCGCTTGACATCATGGACAATGTCATTCCGTACATCCCAAAAGAGGAGGAAAAGGTACAAGTCGAAACAGGAAAGATTCTTGGCGGCTTGAATAATGGCTCAATCGCTCCTTCGCCATTTAAGGTAAGTTGCACCTGCACAAGGGTACCGGTGCTCGATGGGCACACCGAGTCGGTGTTTGTTGAAACCAAAAGTGTAGCTGAAGCAGATCAGGTAAAGAAGGAGATGCTCAAATTTTCAAATAACGTGTCAATCAAGAACCTGCCCAGTGCCCCAAAGGACTACATCATAGTTCATGACGATCCTACGCGACCGCAGCCCAGGCTTGACAGAGAAATCAACGATGGCATGACTACGGTGGTCGGGAGGCTGCGCAAGGACACGGCCTTTGACAACGGGATAAAATATGTCCTGTTGTCGCATAACGAAAAAATGGGATCAGCCAAGGGCGCGGTGCTTTTGGCTGAATTGCTAAAAGATCGCAACGTTCTCTAATTAGTGCAGCTTTGCATCAATCTTCGAAATGCATGAGCGAACCGCACATGTGACAGTAGAAGTCATGTCTAAAGTCGCTGTCTACCGAAACAGTATTGCTGCACTTGAAGCATACGAGCTTTTTTGATCTTCCGCGCGAGTCAATCATGATCTACATGTGACAAGAGAATACGGATATAGACCACTTTACTGATCGATGTGGATATTATCGCCCGGTAGTTAAGAGTAAGTAACAAAATTGCGTCATTCGCTCGCTGATACGGGTTTTTCAGGAAGCCTAGAGATCCGCATGCGATCTGCCTGTGCTTCATGTTTTATCGATTGCTGAACTTTATAGAGTTATTTTTAAAAAATTCGCTAATTAACGCCTAGTTTAGCGATACTTCATACGTTTATTAATCCCCAAAATGATGATCTAATTCGATCTCTTACATGGGAAGAATTGACGATCTTGACGTCAAAATCTTGGCCGAACTTGCCAGGGATGCAAGCATTTCTGTCCCGCGACTTTCCAAGAAGATCAATGTAAATTCTTCAGTCGTCTATAGCAGGATAAAACGTCTTGTCAAGCGCGGGCTCATCAAGAAATTCACGATCATCATCAATGACGAAGCGCTAGGCTTTAACGTCAAGGCCCTCACCGGAATTAACATGGACTCCAAGCTGAGGGACAATGTTCTAAACGAGCTTTTCAAAATCCCTGAGGTCAGGGAAGTCGCAGAAGTTACGGGAAGATTCGATGTCCTGGTGACCATGACATCCCGATCCCTTGACGAAATGCACCAGCTCATATCTGAAAAGATAGGACGAATTGAAGGGGTACAAAAGACAGAGACATTTATCGAAATGCGCAAGACTACACGCGAGATGGCTTACCCCGCGTCAATCGCCAAGTAATGATATAAATAGCAATCAGTTTCATTTTACCTTCGACCGCTAAAACTTGACGATACCCCACCAGATAACCGTTGGCAACAAGGTCAAGGATTATTACGAGCTTACAAAACCCAAGATCTGGTATCTCCTCGTCTTCACCTCCTTTGGCGCTGCCCTCACAGCATCATTTCTCTTTGATATTCCAATCCACCCTCTTACATGGGCGCTCTTGATAGGCGGAGTGGCCGCCGGCTCTGCAGCGGCGGACACGATCACTGGCTATAACGACCGGGACATCGACGCCATAATGGATCGTACGAAAGGAAGACCCATTCCGTCGGGCAGAATATCCCCGCGCAACGCCCTTGGATTCGGATTGGTACTTGCCGCAATTTCGCTGGCATGTGCGTGGTTCATCAATGTGTGGGCATTCGGCCTCATGGCTTTTGGTCTTTTTGACAACATTATTGTTTACAGCAAGTGGCTCAAAAGGCGAAGCCAGTCAAACATCATACTCGGGGGATTTTCCGGGGGTGCTCCCGCGCTCATCGGCTATGTAGCTGTGACGACGCAGAATATCGAGATCGGGCTTGTCATGGCCGGCCTCGTATTCTTGTGGATCCCCACCCACATCTGGAGCCTCGCGCTGCATGTGAAAAACGACTACACCAAAGCCGGTGTACCCATGTTGCCTGTAGTATCCGGCGAAAAATTTTCAGTGCGGGTAATCGCGGGGACTACGTTGTTGATGGTGGTATTCAGCGTTCTTCCATTTTTCTTCAACCAATTCGGCGTGATCTATCTTGTCACTGCGAGCGTATTTGGAGCCGTCATGATCGCGCTGTCAGCTTGGCTACTGATCCGCCCGAGCGAAAAGGCCTCCTGGACGGTTTTCAAGTTCTCAAGCCCCTACCTTGCGGCGCTATTCATCGCTTTCATGGTAGACGCTTTTTTCAAGTAGAATCTTTTCACACTCGTAGACCAACCTTGCAATCACGACATGGCTTTCAAGTCCAAAATTGCTGATGGAATATACCTCCCCCAGTCGCCTTGTTGTCTTTTCGGTGAAGTGGCCCCTTGGGAATCCTCCTACCACAAAAGTGCAGTTTTCTAGCTTTCCTGCGATGCCAGCCACTTTTTCAGCAGTCTTACTGACGCCGGTTGTTGAAAGGCCAATTATCTTCGCGGGCTGGATACTTTCCAGCAGCTCCGCAATCGTGCCATCGGCGAGCTCCATCAGGACCGTGCCCTCCTCGCTTTTGATCGTCTTATCTTTGAAGAGATTCAACATCAGCCCTTCAAACCGAAAATATGACTTTGGTATTCTCAGGTTATCTGCAACCGCGATTATCTTGTCGTTTATGGTGTGGACGTAAACCCTGAGCATGTTATTCAAAAAGAGAGGCGTTGACAGCGCTTCCATCAGCGCAAAGTGCACAATGTCCGGCCTTCCGCGCCTGTGGTCGTCATGCAGCTTTTTCATTGCGGCGTAATGATAACTTTTATCAAGCAGGATTTCTGACGATTTTAATCCAAGTCGTTCAGCGTGGTTCCTGACGGCAGGATGCCCGGCGATCTGGTTCGGGACAGGTTCAATGGCAGCCTCGGCGATAATGAGCGTTATCGTAGAACGTTTTTCGTCTGGTCCTAATATTAAGGAGGAGCAGCCGCTCGGCTGTACCTTGTGGAGAGCTCCGAGCGCCGGGCGTGGACAAGTTTTTGCAATTCCTTTGTAGACCGGACTAGCTCTGCGTCGGCCTCGAGCTTGTGTGGCTTGCTGATGAGAATTTCACCAGGCCCGAACTTTGTAGCCTCTATCTCGATTGGCACCTTTGTATGTAGCAGCGCTGCGAGAAAGTCGAAAAGGGTGGCGTACGTCGTACCATTTTCGTAGGTATAGGTGGTAGTCCCGCTACTTTCCAACGCGTCCTTCTTGACAGGAAAGGCAAATGAAGGTGAAGAAAAAGAGTCGACTATCTTTATCGCGATTTGGGCAAGCTCTTCTCCGGCTTTGCAATCGTCCTCCTTGTCCGCTTTGATCTTGGCGTTTTGTTCCGGCAGTCGTTCCAGCTTGTCCAACACAAATCATCCCTTTACCATGCAATTAACTGTTATCAAAACTTAAGAGAGGGAACCATCTCCGGGCCATTATTGAAGAAGCAGAATCTGAGGGCATTGGCTCGAGAGCGCATAGACATTCTAATTTCCAGCGCCTTAAAAGAGCAGGACGAGAATTTTGCGAGCAGGCACGCCCGTCTAGCAAAAAAAATTGCCATGCGCTTCCGCCTTCGGCTTCCCTATGACATAAGGCAGCTTTATTGCAAAAATTGCAAGCGATTCATAATTCCGGGAAGAGATGCTCGTGTCAGGCTGGGCAGGTCGAATACAAAGGCCGCAAGGATAACCTGCCTCAGGTGTGGACACGTTTATCGCAAGGTACTGGCTCCGGAATAAGGATTTATAAGGGATCTGGCGAAATTTCCAAATACATGGCAAAGGTTTACGACGTTCCGGCTGACGAGTTGATCTCCAAGCTAGCCGAGCAGCTGATGAAAGACAAAAAGATAGAGCCGCCGGCTTGGTCCGCATTTGTCAAAACAGGCTCGCATGCCGAGAGAATGCCCCAGAATAAGGACTGGTGGTACATGAGATGCGCTTCACTCCTAAGAAAGATTTATCTTCACGGTCCTTTAGGTGTGGCGGACTTGAAAGTTGCATATGGTGGTAGAAAGCAGGTTGGATACAACCTGTCGCACCACAAGGATGCAGGCGGCGCGATAATCCGCAAGGCACTCCACCAGCTTGAAGCATCAGGCTACATCGTAAAGATTCAGGGAAAAGGCAGGATCATATCAAGCGAAGGCATGAAGAAAATGGACAGACTTGCTACGGAAATCCACAAAGAGCTCGTGAAAACCGTTCCTCAGCTCCAGCGCTACGCGTAACATTATGTCATTTCCGCAACCCCAACAACCAAATGACGAGGATGCAAGGAGGCGAGAAGCCGAGGCTGCAATGCGCCAGCGTGTTTTGCAGGTGTTGCTGGAACCGGATGCCCGCCAGCGGCTCATGAACATCAGACTAGTCAAGCCCGAGCTTGCGTCCGCAGTTGAAAATTATCTTATCAATGCGGCATCTTCCGGCAAGCTTAACAAAATGCTGACAGACGAAGAGCTAAAGCAGCTCCTGATACGGATTCAGCAGCCAAAGAAAGAATTCAAGATTGACAGGCGTTGACCCTCGTCATTAATTTGTTACCTTGGCCAGATAGTTAACTATTTAAGGTCAGCAACGTGTTTCTGATTTCATGAAGGCAGCAGTATTTCGAGAGTATGATAAGGACCCGACCAAAGTTGTCAAGATTGAAGATATTGATGTTCCAAAGATAAAGCCAAACGAGGTCATGATAAAGGTTGAAGCAGCTGCGTACAACTATAACGACCTGTGGGCGATCTGGGGAGACCCGATCAAGACCCCTCTTCCTCATGTATCCGGAAGTGATGCTGCCGGAACAGTTGTGGAGGTAGGGTCGGACATAACGAAGCTAAAGCCGGGCGATAGGGTTGTTTCTCACTCTAACATGAGTTGCAGGGTCTGTGACATGTGCACATCAGGCAGAGAATATGATTGCAACGAAAGGACGATCTGGGGTTTCCAGACAGGTCCTCTCTGGGGAGGCTTCGCACAATATACACACCTCCCGGAAGTGAACGTGGTCAAAATTCCAGACAACGTGTCATTCAATGACGCATCGGCCGTTTCTATGGTCGGAATGACCTCTTGGCACATGCTCGTGGGCAGGGCGAAGATCAAGCCCGGCCAAACGGTCCTCATTATGGGCGGAGGCAGTGGCGTTGGCATGGTGGGCATCCAGATCGCAAAGCTCTACAATTGCACGGTCATCGCGACCGCGGGCAACAAGGACAAGATGGACAAGTGCATCGAGCTCGGAGCTGATCATGCCGTGAACCACAGGGAGGCTGATTGGTACAAAAAAGTAAGAGAAATCACGAAGAAGCAGGGCGTTGACGTCGTCTTTGAGCACATCGGCAAGGCGACATTTCCGCAGGAAGTCGGTCTGCTCAAGATGGGCGGAACCCTCGTCGCCACCGGCGCAACCACAGGCTATGATTCAACGATTGACCTGAGGTTTCTGTTCTTTAAAGGCACCAACCTTCTCGGGTCTACTCAGGGAACCAAGGCCGAGCTTGAACAGGTGATGTACTGGATGGGCAGGGGGAAAATAAAGGCCGTGATCGACACTGTCTTGCCGTTCAGCAACATGGTAGAAGGTCACGTCATGATGGCAAATGCCCAGAAGTTTGGCAAAATAGTGACGACGCCACACGGAATGTAGAAGCGACAAGCTTTTACACTTTCTCTCTGTTCTCTGGGATATGTTCCGAAGCCTCATTTTTGTGCCAGGCAACAGCGCGCGTTTTGTTGAAAAGGCAAAGACTCTTCATGCTGACATCGTCTGCTTCGATCTTGAAGATTCTGTACCGGCAACCGAAAAACTTTCCGCAAGGAAGATAATAGCGGAAACTCTCTCGCGCCGCCAAGAATACTCTGCCCAAGTCTATGTCAGGACAAATTCGCTGGAGTCGGGACTCTTGTTAGAAGATCTCAGAGCTGCGGCACGCAAAGGGATCGATGGCATAGTCGTACCGAAAGTAAGTGATGCCAATGAAACATTGGAAATAATAAAACAAGTGGCCATGGTCGAGGCTGAGAAACGAATTGAGATGACAGTCATGCCCTCCATCGAGACTGCAAAAGGTGTGATAAACGCCTACAATATAGCAAATACAGATGACAGGATAAACGCCCTGATCTTTGGTGTCTTTGATTTTTTGTACGACATGAGGCTTGACTATGACGAGCGCGATGCGAGCGGCTACTCCTACGCTAGGGCAAAAATCCCGGTAGATGCGAGGGCTGCAGGCGTGGACGCAATAGATGCAATATGGCAAAAAATAGATGATGTCAAAGGGCTTGTCAATGACGCGACAATCGCGAAACGGCTTGGCTACTCGGGCAAGTGCATAATTCACCCCGGCCAGATAGCTCCCGTCCATAAGGTATTTCATCCCACCAAGAGTGAGATTGAATGGGCAAGAAAGGTCGTGGTTGCGCTGGGCGAAGCCATGGAAAAGGGAAGTGGCAAAGGAGCGGTGAGGCTCGATGGGAGAATGGTTGATGCCGTCCATTACAAGCAAGCAAAGGCAATCTTGGAAGCAGCCAAAGAGGATTAGACTAGAGGCGTTATTATGCCGACATTGTCATTTCATATCCAGTCCCAAGACGCCAGCGTTTGCCCAGTTCTCTCTGGGGACTTCGTAAATAAGTATGCGGATGCTTTCTTCTTTAGTGCCCAGAATTCTAGCCGCTTCGCTGGTCAATACCTTCACAAGCTCGCGCTTTTGCTCAACAGACCTTCCTTGGCTCATCGTTATTTGAATAACTGGCATGCCCTGAGATAAACTTGCAATTCATATCAACATTTTGGCATAAGATTCTTGATAGCTAGGATTCCGGCATAGTATGGTATGTTGTACAAGGCGGCCAGGGCGGCGACAGGCGAGCCGAAGAACTGGAATGCGAATACAGCCACGAGAACGTTGTTTATGTACGTCATGGATATCAGACCCGCGGTCCGATCTTGCCGGCTTCCCGTCGCGGTGACATATCCCGCTAGGGAGTAGGCTGCAAAGCACAGAAATGAAGCCAAAACCGTCTGAAGCAGAAAAAGCTGCTCGCTGTAAAAATATTCAGAAAACTTGGCGAACATGCCAAAGTTTATCAGAACTATGAATATCAGCGACAGCGGAAATGAATTCCTGTCTGCAAAGTTAGATGCTGCAGGCCAATATTTCTTTGTCATCCACCCTGCCGCAAGCGGAGAGAAAAGGGCAGCCGAGAGCAAAAATATCATATGCAGTATTGGTATGTCAAACTGGGAACCGACAAGCGCGTACACCACTGTCGGCAACACAAAGGGAACAGCCAGCGACGTTGCAATTATCATTCCGACGACTAGCGGCAGCCTGCCGCCGACGAGATTGACTACAAACGGCGCGCCAAGACCTGTCGAAATTCCTGAAAGCAGCAGGACTGGCAAGGCGAAAGGCTCATAGATCAGCAACGCAAGGCCGTACATGGCAATCGGGAGGATCAAGAGCTTGACGGCCGACAGGACCGCGAGTTGCCTTGGCTTCGTAAAAGTGGAGACAAGATCAGAAGTGTTGAGTCGGATAAGGTTAAGAAACAACAACATGCCGAGCCATACCAGAATGTATGGCTCGACATAAAGGCCGGCGACGGGAACGACGACACCCGCGGTCATGGAGCCGGCTATAGCAATGACAAGAAATGCATCCTGATTATTCTGGCGCAAGCGTTTTCAGCTGCTGTATCGTTTCGCTGACATAGTCAAAACCTGGCTGCCAAAAGTCCTGGTTTGAAATGTCAATGCCAGCTTCCATTAATAGCTCTTCGGGCTTTCTCGAGCCACCTGCTGATAGTATCCTGATGTACGTTGGTACGAAGGTTCTGCCCTGTAACTTGTACTGGCGGTAGAGTGAAAGCACGAGCAGGTTACCAAAAGAGTATGCGTACGTGTAGAACGGAGTTTGGTAAAAATGCGGTATGTATGTCCATTCCCACTGAAAGTCCGGAGTAATTACTATGGAACTGCCAAATTGCTCTTTTATGTTCTCCATGTACAACTTGGCAACAGCATCAATTGTTGCGTTGTGCTCGGCTATTGCCTTATGAGCGTCAATTTCAAATATTGTAAAGTACGCCTGCCGCATTATCGTCGCATACAGGTCATCTATATGCTCGGCCAGTAGGAGCCGGCGTTCCTTCCTTGACATTTTTTCTGCAAGCTTTTCATTCAACAACATCTCTGCAAATACCGAGGCTGTCTCTGCGAGAGGAAGTGGAGCGTGTGAGATCATTATGGGAATATCGGATGCGAGCATGCTATGTATTGCATGACCAAACTCATGAGCAAGTGTAGACACATTACGCGCTCGGCCGTCAAAATTCAACAGGACGTACGGCGTCCTTTTCGGAGACACTGTAAAGCAGAATGCGCCTCCGCGCTTTGCCTTTCTGATCTCCGAATCTACATGTTGCTCGTCAAAGACTCGCTCCGCCATGTTGCGAAACCGCCGGTCAAAATCACCAAAAGTGTCAAGGACGTTCGATATTGCCTTCCCGTATGAAAACCGTTTGTCCTCAGAGCCCTGACTGGTGAGAGGTGCATAGAGATCGTATCGCCGCAGCCTTTTCAACCCGATCATCTTTGCCTTTTCCCTGAAATAGTCCTGGAACACTGCAGAATTCTTTCTGCAGGCGGCAAGCAGAGCTTCGACAGTAGGGTCTTGCAGGTTGTTTGCAATATTTCGCACGGAAATCGGTGAGCTGTATCCGCGCATCGACACCGCCTCGTCGCGCCATTGCATCACCACATTCTGGTATATCTCGCCGAGCAACCCGCTGCTCTTCCTGTAGACACCAAGGAGCGACTTGTAAGCAGCCTCCCTAGTGTCGTACTGGGGGCTTCTAACAAGCGACACAAGCTTTTCCCTGTTGTTAAATTTTCTGATAACAATTTTTCTGCCTCTCCTGAGAGCCACAGAGAATTCAAATGCGCTGGTCATCTTGTCGTAGATCTTTACCAGCGCGCGGGTTCCGGTTACTTCCAAAGTATTGATGATTTTTTCTTCCGGCTCGCTCAAGGCGTACCTTGCTACGAGACGCTTGTGCCTAAGGTATTCGCGATAGACTTCTGGGACAGCTTCTATCAGCCTGGCCGCGTTCTTGTCGTCAATGCCCTTCTTGAACCAGAGGTCAAAAAACAGAGTCCTGTTGCCCACTTCAGACGCCATCTTTTCCATTTTTGTTACAAGCGCTGACGATTCGTTTGAGGACGTGTCCTCGTAGTACCAGAGATGGGCATATCCGCTTGCGATGCTGACCTTCTCTGAGAGGCTCTCGAGTGCGTGAATAAGCTCTTCAAAATCGGCTCCCGAGATGTCGGGACGCAGGCTCTGACGCCTTGATTCGAACAGCCGGAGTTCGTTTTCGATTGATTTCAGAAATTGGGCGAATTCATCCCCTGAGTGATCTCTTACAAGATCTGACAGGTTCCAGCGGCCAACCTTGTGAGTAACATACAATGGATGAGGCATCCGCGTGACAGGCATATCGCTTTTCAGGTCAGATATGTACCTATGTATATCTAACTGGTGCTTAGCCAGCAAGCGCACATTCCCTCATCAAGGTATTTGACAAGCGGGTGAACAAGCGCGGCGGAGAAAAGCTATATGGCATCGCTGCGATGCTCGCCTGCTTGAGTTATTCCTGGAGCAAATTCGGGAGGGAGGCTGAATACATCGTGGCACTCTACTTGAAGTCTATCGGATGGAACGACGTAAGGCTATCTCCCGGGAGCAGAGGTCCTGCGGACATTACAGCTAGTTGTCCTGGCACCAGGTGGTTCATCCAGCTAAAGGCAAGCAGCGGCGTCCCGAGGCTTAGGGGGCACGAGGTCAAGGCGCTGAAGGAATTTGCAGAAAACAATAATGGTCTGGCGGTGGTCTCGACACTACAGCCATTTGGTACCGGATCCTTCCGGATAGGCAACTATGCGGTAACGTTCTATGAACTTGACAACTGGAAGATTCTGGATCCTATCGAATCTCTGGGCAGCAAAGCTGTTGCCTCTTTGAGATCCAAAGCTCACTTCCGTTGATGAGGTACTTGAATTCCTCATCATGTCTGGCGCACAAATACAGGATAATCTTGAACCCATCAAAAGCAAAGCTCGAGGGTGTTTCAGCTTTCGTGTAGCCGTTTAGCTGTGAGATTTCATAGTAATTGGGCTCCTCGGTTTCTTTTAGGACAACATACACGTCAGCATGGTGAAAACATCCGGTCGCCTGACAGAAAGGTCCTGTCCTTTTTTCTCTCTGATTTTCAGCCGACCTTATCATATGAGAATATTCTACCTATGCAAACATAGTATAAATAAGTAAACGGTTGCCATAGAAAATATTATCAGCTGCCTTAAATAGTGCATTCTACCTTTGTATTCTTACTCGCGAATATGCGAGTTTCAGCATGGACGCAAGGTGTAGGCGAGCAAGATGCGTGTGCATTGCGGCATAAATTGGCATGCAATGCCGGGCATGATAATGCCTACCTTTCCGTGCTGTCCCTAACCATTTCGAAATTTTTATTCTTACTAAAAGCTTCAGACACTTTCAGGTGGATATGGACTTTATGAAAACGGAATGCGAAGTCACCTGTACAGTGTCCTCTCTTACTCCATCATTGACCACCGCGGTAATCGTGTAGACCCCATCTGCAGACACGGCTCTAGCCAGATCGAAGGTGATATCAACATGATTGTTATCAGACGTCTCCCATTCATCGGCTACTATCAGCCTGTATCCTTCCGGCTCTTGATACGAGTAGCCTAGAGGCAGGGGCTTAACTACGGTTGCTACAAGCTCGCCGGCGGAATAGGATAGCAGATGCTTGTTCTGCTCGTAAATTGCCGGGTCGGGTATAGTGTCGTATTGAATAGCAACGTAGTCGATACTTCCTTTCAAAAGCTGACCTGTAATGTGGGCCTGCCCGCCGCTCGCCGATACCTCCACGCCATAATTGTTTTCAAAATTCTGAACTACTGCAAGATAATACTCATCGTATACGATCCCGATGCTTACATGTGTGTGGTACTCGTTTAGAATGTTTAACCTGTGGCCATCATCGCAGCACTCTTTGTCTTCATACATCATCTCATATTGAAGTTCATCCAGCGTTGTAATGGGTTCGATCCTTTCGCAGTCATAAATAACGTTGACGCATTCTTCGTATTGAGCTTTGGTAAATCCTGCTATGGCAACATTCTGGCTAACGCCGCCAACCCCACCGTACCTTGTATAGGTCATGTAGGGCTTTTCACCATTTGACATCCAGTGGGAAATCTGCTTGTTCCTGAATACATCCTCGGCATGAACCTGAGCCGCCTGGTTGTCGCTGAGCATTACAGGAGGCATACCAAACTTTTCCCTATCGCTGTTGATTATTTCAAGCGCGTGCTGAACGAGCTCTTCCTTAGGCACGACCTTGGGCTCCTGGCGTAGAGGTGGAAGAATGGTAATCGCCGGACGGTCGCCTTCGTTTGACAGCGGAAACAACATTGCCAGACCGGGGATCAAAAGCACAATCGCGACGATCGCCATGGCAATTCCCGCACCAAGTGCTATTTTTCTGCCGGAGGTCCTACTGGTTGCGGTTGGGCTGAAGTTGTTGATCGCGCCGCATCTGCTGCACGAGGAAAAATAGGCGTTGTACCTGTTGCCGCATGCCGGGCAATCTACCCACGAATCAGTCGTATGAGAGCAACCTCCGGAACAGCATCAAGCGCTCCATAGAATACCTTTTGCAATTTATCCCGGAATACATACAGTCGTTCAAATAGGTTCTGGGCAGGACCTCTAGAGCGAGTACGTTTTGCTTTCTTCGATGACAACCATCTTTCTAGTAGCCTTGACGTACATTTCTGGATGCTGGGTATGGACGGGGAAGAGCATCCCCGCGTCCATCTCTTTGACCACATGAAACAGGTCGGGACTCTTGGCGTGACCCGAGCAGTGTATCTGGTGACGTTCCATGCTAAACTTGTCCAGCCAGTTATTTACTCTGTCCTGGCTCAGCGTCATCTCCTCGTTGTAGGGTTCGCTTGCAGAATGAATGTAGAGGGATCCTGGCGGGGGCTTCATATCGATGAGCGCGGCAAAGCCAAAGTAACCAAACGCGCGTAGAAACCTGCTCGG
>Ga0184639_10000760_pt1 | contig 13120 bp, 7 predicted proteins | sample PLM31_170_b2_FD_133155 | JGI IMG/M metagenome (GOLD analysis project Ga0184639, IMG submission 133155) | Groundwater sediment microbial communities from an aquifer in East River, Colorado, USA - PLM3-1_170_b2 | ecosystem: Environmental > Terrestrial > Soil > Riparian zone | place: USA: East... | reverse complement strand
TTATCGTCGTTGGCGAACTGATTGCCGCCGCGCGCTTCGAGCACGCCGATCACGCGGAACGGCACCTCGTTGATGCGAATAGTTTTGTGCAGCGGATCCACGTCGCCGGGGAAAATCTCTTCGAGCACAGTCTGTCCGACAACCACCACCCGCGCGCGGGTCAGCACATCTCCCTCGTCGATGAGCCGACCGGCAATCACGCGGAAATCGCGCGCGGCGGCGTAGTCGGCGCCGACGCCGCGCACCGTCGTGATGATGTCTTTGCGGCCATAGCGCGCCAGCGCGTCGATCCGCAGCAGCGGCGCCACGCTCGAGGCATCCGGCACGCGCAGCGGATTGTCCAGCACGTCGGCGTCGCGTTCGGTCAGTGTCGTCTGGTTGAACCCGGCCGGGGTGAACTGCGTCCGCTGCGATCCGCCCAGGCGCGGCCACACGAACAGCAAGTTAGTCCCCAACGAATTGAACTGGTCGTTAATGAACTGCTCGACACCCTGCCCCACCGACAGCAGCGTGATCACCGCCGCAGTGCCGATCACGATGCCGAGCATCGTCAGCGCCGAGCGCAGCTTGTTGGTTGCCAGCGCGGATAGAGCGTTGCGGATGTTTTCGTAAACAATCATTTCTCAATTCAACCCTTGTTGTTGTCTTCTCTGTAATGTTACTGTTGGACGGGCAACATGTCAAAGCGACCGGATAAGCCGGCGCACTATTCTCCCGCGTTGCGGCGCGGAGTTGGTCGTACCGTTATAAGCACAGCCCGACCGCGATGACGAAAGCCGGGCGTTTTGCATTTGGGATGCACGGGTGTAGACTTGTTGGCAGTAGCACAAAAGGCCAATGCTCGCAAAAGACAGATGGAGATCTAACCATATAAATTTTTGGGTTCAGTGCAGCCTCAAGTGGGGGAATACTCGATGCCGCTTTCCGATGCCTTCAATCCCATTAGCCTGGCTGGCAGTGTCTTTGCTAACATTGCCACTGATATCCTTAAACACCATGCCCAAGCCCTCGAGGGTACCCTGGTTGGCAAGATATTGAAGCAGGCAGGACTTATAAAACCTAATTTCAACGAGCGGTTGCAAGCCACGCTCATCAATGCACTCGATCTTTACTTCAAAACCTATCCTAACTATGCACTAACTGGAATCGAGGCGGTTTTTCGTGATCCAGTCGTCGCTCAGCAAATCGGAAACAATATTCTGGATCGCAGGTCTATCGATCTAGACCAGATTCAACACTCCATCGACCAGCATTTCGGTAAAGATGCAGTCACTAAAATTCTGCTCGAACAGCGGGGATTAGAGCCAAATAGCATCGTCAACGATTTTTTGAAGTGCTACCGCCGGGTGTTAGGAGAGCAACTCGACGTTCCGCAGATGGCTATCATGCTCGCAATGACAGAGCAGATCGATACTGTAATTGAGGAAATTCGCGCCAGCGAGAATAGACAACAAGCTTTTGTTCAAGAGCAAATAATCAAACACATCAACGCCCAAACTGGATTGCTGGAGCGTCTTGTTGCCGATCAACAAGCGATTAAACAATCTCTCGGCCTGGATCGTCCACAAGCTGCTATTGTTGAGGAGATCGAAGCCACGCTTAACGCCGCGCCTCGGGCAGGGATGTTTGAGCCAGGTGGGGTATGCGGTGGTTATCCCTTGCGCCCTATGCCTGATCGGTACTTTGTAGCCCAGGAATTCAGCCCCGATCGCGGTGACTTGCGCGACGCTCTGGCAAAAGCCTTAGAAGCGTCTAACGTTCACCCAGTTGTTGCTGATGATTTCCTCTGGTCAGGCGCTATTCTGTGCAAGATCAGCTCACTGATCCAGAGCACGCCATTTGGGGTTTATGAGTTGACGGCCGGCCAGAACCGAAACGTGTATCTAGAACTCGGTATCGCTATCGGTCTCGGTAGAGCCTTCGTTCTGATAAAAGAGGTTGAGGCAGAGGCATCTTCACTGGTCGAGGGAATGGAATACTATAACCTCCGCAGTTACGCTAGTCTGCGAAGGGAACTAGGCAGCAGCCTGCAACAATACTTTCTAGACATCGCCCGCTACCAGGCCCCAAATCTGTCAGCAGCAGGTTCTGAGGCGACTTACATTATCGCGCACGGTGACCACAACATGCCTCCCGATTTCTGCCTGGCTCTGGCCGAAGCCTTGGCCGAGCGTGGGTTAACACCCATCTTGATTGGTGGCGATAACAGTGAGGCAGCTCAAGCGCTGCAAACAGCAGACATCCCTTTCAAGGTGTTCGATAAAGCTGGCAAGACCCATCTTGACGCTGCTACACAAGCGATCCAGGCCTCCCATTTTGGTATTTACCGTGTCGATGAAGACTGCTCACCTGATACTTTCCTCGCTCTCGGTATTGCCATGGGTTTGAACCGTCCCTGGGGACTGGTTAGCCGAAAAGGAGTACAATTACCAGTAGATGTGAGGGGGCTAAGTAGATTGGAGTTTCGCTCATTTCACGAACTCGGCGAACAATTCCTGAAGCAATACAGAGATTTTCTGGAGCGGTATAGCTAGGTTGTTAAGTATGTCGAAGTAAGCCACAGCCCTGAACTCTACAGCTTTGGTATTTTAGCGTGAACGTTTTCCGTGACCATCTCAAACCGTATTGAGCCTTAACTGACCTTACACAACATTCTACCTTGACAATGTCACATTAGACAGGTGTTCTATGCGGCTGCTATGCCCTGTTTACCATATCTTGACCAATTCGCTCGAAACTCGCCTGACGACCAAGATATGGTCATCCAGGCTAATCGCCATATTTGGCGAATGGAACTGAAGGTTGGGCCAGATATAGTGAATCTGACATTGTCAAGCTACCCAGTCGGGGGTATTTCGTATGGTTTTTGATAGTGAGAGAAACTGGGATCGGTTCTTCGTTGGGTGTGCGTCACGGGATAAAGAAGAGATGGCTGACTTGCGCACACGTTTGCCTAAAGCATTTGCCAATCTGAAGCCACCTCTGGAGCCAATCTGGTCTGAAGACGTGGTAGGCGAAAGCCTGTTGGACAACGTTAGGCAGATGATCGAGGGGACGCGCTTTGGCATTTACGATTTAACCTATGACGATCCAAGTGTATACATTCAATTAGGGATGTCCCGTGCACTTAACAAGCCTTCTCTCATAACTGTTCAGAAGGACGCTACTATTCCCAATTTTATAGAATCCCCTGAAGTCATACGCTATTCGAACTTTATCAACTTGGAGGAGCGCCTTGGACAGCTCGCAGAAAGGGACAACGGTTGGTGGGGTATCTGGCGAGATCGAGACTCGCATGGCGAGCGTTGTCCTCTGAAAAATGCAATATGTCCCTACCACAACACAAAACCTGCGTCTCGGACATGCCTTGTAGTGCTCAGCGATTCCGAACAAGAGGGAGATCAGATAATTGGTATTCGAGAATCTCTAGGAGGTGAGCTTTCAAACCTGGGTATCTCATTAACTAAACTGGCTGAAAATGGGAATTGTGAATTCAGCCTCTGCACCTACTATCAGCAGGTTCGTAAGGCAAGTTTTGTAATTTATAATCTCGACCGTCGGGGACAGAAGGATACAACACACAAGAAGGTATACTTTCTGTTAGGCGTGTCCCTGGGTCATCACTGGCAGCCTTGTTGGGCAGTCATCCACGAACGAGGCTTTGATAGACCCCCCTTGTTGCAGGGCATTATTCCTTTTGAATATCCCGAACGACAAGCTATTAGTACTATGAGGAGTTATCTATGGAAACGGATAAAGGACCTTTTTGAGGAGTGCATTAAACCGCCCAACCCATTCCGCGGACTTCGGGCGTTCAAGGGGGAAGACGCAAGCGTGTTCAGTTCGCTGGGACGCAACAAAGAAGTAAACACCGTCGTAGATATGCTGAACGACCCCAGTATCCAAACTGTTATTGTGCACGGTGAACCCGGCGTCGGCAAGACCTCACTTATCCTGGCTGGCGTTCTGCCTTCTCTGGAAGAGAGACAATCCGAACTGGTTCCTGTGACTTTTCGCGTGAATGAACTTGACCCGAAGTTCCTCGATAGGCAGATAAGGAAACAGATTAGAGACAAGTTGGTCGAAGTTTTGCCAGGGGCGAAAGGCGATTTCCTCAGATTAGTTCAGTCGCTTCAGAACACAGGCAAAAATCTCCTCATAGTATTTGATCAGTTTGAGCAGCTGTACCAGCAAGAGGAGAAAATATGGCGCAAAGTTCTGGGCGAGCTTGCTTCTGTGATGAGCACAACCAGGCTTAAGTTCTTGATCGGGATGCGCGAGGAGTACTCGTATCGCTTTGATGAGGATGTTGACGTCAACGGCCGAAAGTATTTTCCAAACCGAAATGCCCGCGACACACTAAAGATACACAGACTTGGAATAGCAGAAGCCGAGAAAGTTATTACCGAGTTGGCGAAAGGTTATTTCTCAAAAGAGGCGGCTAAGAGGTTGGTCGAAATCTTCTGCGGAGAGGACGAGCGGCCCTACACACCTTACATTCAAATTGTCTGCCATGAACTTTGGCAAGACCTTATTGCCGGTCAAACGAGGGGTCAGGTCACAGAGCATGATTGTGACGAGGAGCATGTCCGAATCATCATAAACAAGTTCCTGGATAACAAAATTGGGATGCTCGCGCCCGAGTTGCAGGGCCTCGCTCGTAGAATTCTGCGCAATATTGTGAGACGCGACGGCGGCAAGATCGTACAAAATCCTGCCGACGTGCCAACCATTGCTCAGAACATCGGCGCGGAGACGGAGAATGTTAGGCACATCGTTCAGGAACTCCGCGATCTTGGTCTGGTCGAGTTCAAACGTAGCAGCAATCCAAACTGGCCGGTACAGGTTGTTCACGACTTTTTGGCAAAGGTAATCGTCGAGAAATACAGTGAACAACTCGATGATGCCCGCGAAGCCGCCGACAATCTCATTCAGTCTCTTGCCATCAGTGTAATGACTGCTGCTAACGAGGGTGGAGATCAGGAGGCTCTTGTCCTCAATCTGGTCAGGCGCTTTCTTGAGCAACAATACCCGATCTACTTTGACAAACTGGAAGTTGCCGATCGACTACGTTTTCTTGATGTCCTGGCATTACCGATATGGCGTCTGGAGGGCCTGTTAAGGGGTGCACGGGTTGAGTCGCAGCAAGTCCAACAAGTCAGCTCACAACTAGACGGACAAGGAGATGTTCAGTACAACGCACAGGTCACTTCAGAAAAGGCTAATTTGAGTGGCGCGTGCCTGATCGTTGACTGTCTATATCAACTCCTTTTGATCTTCGAGGCTTACGATAGAGCAGAAAAACTTGGTCAAGAATTCGCAAACCTGATTCAGCGCAAACTTCCAGAACAGAAAAAACTGTACGATGCGTATCTTGCGAATCATGCGCAGTTGTGGCAATCCGTATTCCAGGGCGATGAGCTTAGTAAAGAAACCAGCGATTTTCGGACGATGCAGATTCTACTGAGGTTGGCACAGCAGAAGCGAGAATACACCATTACAGACCTCAAACCTGACCTGAAATTGGACACTCGTCTCTCCCTCTGGAGGGTGCTCTACAAGCTGTGGCAAGATCGCGGAACGCTCAAACCGCGATTGACGGAAGTTGAGATGCCCTCGACTGAACATCGCCCTCCTCTCGACTTGTTCTCGTATCGGTGGATCCTGGCTCCCAGCCGTCCGTATCTGAAAAAATACAATGCATTGGAAGACCATCGCGCTTACTACGGTGTAATGATTCACATCCCGGCGGGCGAACACGCCATGCGTAATCAGCGAGCTGCGCGAAAGTTGTTGATTCGCACAGTGGCAGTCGAACGTGGCTCACGTTCAACTGCACCCGGCTGGCACGAGGCTGATGACAAAGAACTGATCACGGAATACTCCGACGAGGAGTTTTCAAAACTCTTAAATAATCTGGCTGATAACTACGCTGTCATGTTGAACACTTCGGATAGAAAGCTGTGGGTTGTTCTGGAAGCGCAAGAGTATCCTATCAAGAAAATGGTAGACATCTGTCGACAGGTCGATGCAGCCTTAAAAACTAGGGATAGAAGTGTTGTGGGGTCTATTATTGCCGACATCGGCGCCTCGATCGCCAATCGAAAGGATTTGACCCGGGGACTGGCGACTTTGGCCGGTGTGCCCCAGCCACCTTACCGGGTGATTGCGCTGAAGCCGGAGGAAGAATGGCAGCACATATGGCAGGTTGGCATGGAACGCGAGGACGTCATACATTGGCTGCCGCAAGACTGGGAAGCAAAATCATCCGAAGAAAAAAAGAAAATCTGGCAGGATACCCTGGCGAAAGCAGTGGAAGCCGTAGGTAGCCGTGCAATGGTCAAGCCGGTTACAACCGAATTCCTGAAAGGTGCCACCCCTGTCGAAGCATCCACCGATCTTGTGCTTGCCTGGGAACGGGCACAGAAGCAGGTCGGGTTTCCGAACATGCTGGTCGAAAAACTTATCTCAAACGTTCGCAAAGAGCTACTAGTCATTGTGGTGCGCCGTCCTGGTACCAATGGGGATTATGTACGCGTTCCACCCATTTGGTACCAGTGTGTCCGTGATCTAGAATGGCGCCGGGACGCGAAACACCAGAGCGTGCCGATTGCTATGGATTATGCCTGGGTCGATCCGAACCCCGATGCAGCAGATCAGGGGATCTTTGAGAGCGCGCAAGAGCACTCCCGGCGGATGGCCGAGCAGTTATGGGGCGAGGTCGAAAGCAAGATGGCGAAGCCGTCCCAGAATGAGGATGAGCTTTCCCGTTACCTGGTGAACAACCATTTTCTTGAGTTTGAGTGGCTTGTCCTGGATGATGGGGAACTCATGCTGAACGAGATTAAACCGACTCAACTCGATAAGGGGATTATCTCCAATACTGCTTTCACGCATTCTGATAGCGAACTCCTGGTGCGGAATTTGTTCGGATTGTCGCTACCAGACAAGGTGCAGCTGATACGACCGCAGGAGATCGTTATCTGCGGCGCAGTGTTGACTCAGAGTGAGTTCGATACTGATATGATCGTCCAGGGCCGGCAGCTTATCAGCTACGATGGTATCGACGGTGCACTGAAGCAAGGTGCTGACGTGTTCCTGTACTCAGACAAAATGCGATCAAGGCCCTATATCGGTCGCCGAATGGGCATTTTGACTCTCAGTGCAGATAGCCTGGAACGAGCCGTAGAGCTTCTTCAGGCCGCTCGCGCCGAACTGAAACCACAGTACGAGACGCCAGAATAGCAAGAATTAACATTCAGCATCAAGCTGAACATTGCTGGGGACTAATAATGAACCTGCTTGGTAACCTCTACAATGAAGTCCCGATGATCCAGGAGGCACTTTACTCATCGAAATGGGTCAAGGAACCTGATCAGACGTGGGCATTAGTCAGGGATTTTATGGACGCTCATTCTCCGACGGCAAGTATTGCTCTGCCGGGGACAATCATTGACACGCTGACTGCTAACGTTGAGAAGATGGGCCTGACCGATCATTACGCCTCAAATTTCAACGGCACTGGCAATGCCGCGATCCTGCTCGGTGAGAAAAAAGACCATATCGATGTACTGATAGACGCTCACCTGGATAAGCCTACCTTCGGTGTGGCAGAGATCGAAGAGACAAGACACACAAGGCGCGCTACGCTCTTCGCTTGCTGCGCCAACCGATTTCCGACAGGCATTTACCGAGTGTCTGCAAAAGTGCTGCGGTATGACGAGACCAGGCAGGCTGTTACAGTCTGCGGCAGGGGAGAAATCGTCAGTCACCGTGAGAAAAACACCGGGGATAGGCTGTTCTTTGAGCCTAACGAAGGCGAAATCGACTACACCGATATGGTGGCTCTTGACGTACCGCCGCGATTGGAAAACATGACCATTACTGGGTCTGGCGTTGATGACGCTAGCGGTGTAACCGTCGTTTTGGTCACGGCCAGTATCATAAAGGCTATCGAACCTCTGCTCAAATCAAAGTCTCTTAATTGCCTGTTCACTTTCTCAGATAACGAGGAGTGGCCTCCGGAAAGTTTCTTTAGCCTGGGCGCTTCCAAGACAACGTTCTCGCTGGAGCCGCCGACTTTCGGATCGATCGTAGTGGATGTCCACCAAGCCGACGAAGGGTACCATATCAAACTCGGTCGAGGACTCAGTTGTGGGTTCATATCAGCGCAAGGAAAAGGCGCAGCTGTGCCCCTTAATTATCAGCGACTAACAACTGCACTGATCGCCGACCTCGCTATGCAAGAGCCTGGCATTGCTCAGCACAATACCAGCTATTTCTCTAGGAGCGATGACTATGCGCTTATACGATGGAGTAGGATTCTTGGTCTGTTCGGGATACCGGCGCTCAATATACACCGGGGAAATGAAGAGGGTCACCTAGGCGATGTTCGCGGCGGGATCATCTTGCTGAGTCACTACATCCCGTTCGTACTGTGCCTTTCCCAGGCAGTGGCGGCAAAATATCACTTGAACGAAGAGGCCCAATACCCCCTGCACGAACGGCAAAAACTGTAATCCGTTTCATACACAACTCAAACCTGAAAGGAGACTCTAAAGTGAAGGATCTAATCAATCTTCTACGGGAACTGACTGCAATTCACGCGGTATCTGGTTACGAAGACGATATGATTCGATTCATGTACGAACAGATGGCGAGGCTGGCCTATGAACCCCGCATTGACAAAATGGGAAGCGTTATTGCCGTTAAACGCGGTCGTAGCGATAATGGTCGAAAGGTAATGTTCTTTGCTCACATGGACGAAGTCGGCTTTATGGTCAGGAAACGCGAACCGGAAGGCTACTTGCGACTCATCAGTGTGGCTGGTAATCACAAGGCATTGCCAGGACAGGAAGTACAGATACGTACCTTCAATGGGCAGATTGTCCGGGGAGTCGTGGGCATCAAGACTGCTCATCTCACAACTTCTATCGAGTGGGAAAATGCGGTGAGTCTTGAGAGTCTTTATGTGTATCCTGTCGACGATGGACAGGAGTATGTACAAGTTGAAGTGGGGAATACTGTGAGTTTCCGCCCTGCCTTCCACAATCTGGCTGGTAACTTGGTGTCCTCGAAGGCCCTGGATAACCGTGTTGGCTGCTGCGTGCTTTTAGAAGCCATGCGCGAACTAAGGGACAGGGAACTGGAAGCAACAATTGCATTTGTTGGCACAGTTCAGGAAGAGATCAGTTGTGATGGTAGCCTTGCACCAGCGCGAGACTTTGGCGCAGACCTGGCTATTACAGTGGACGGTACGGTGAGCTACGACACCCCGGATATGCCGCCCGAAGGTGAGGTAAAGTGTGGCGATGGGCCTGTCATCGCTAGGCTGCTGCGCACATCGGGTTTGAACGGTTGGGTACCGAACCCTAGGTTGGCCCTGTTCATAGAGCAGGTTGCTAAAGAGAAAGGGATACCCTTTCAACGCGATGCCGTTTTCGGCTTGATGTCTGATGCAAAGCCTCTACGCTTGGGAGATATTCCAAGCGCAGTTATCGGGATCCCAATGCGCAGCAAGCATTCTCCAGCGGAGGTTGTTTCGCTCATCGACGTAAAGAACGCGGTTGATCTGGTAGTCGAAGTAGCTGGTCACATCAACAGTGATGTAAACCTGGATAGGGGCTAGACAAAGTCGCTTGGTTGTAAACGATTATTCGTACCTCAGCGCCTCAATCGGATTCAGGCGCGACGCTCGCAGCGCCGGATACAGCCTGAAGAACAACCCAGGTGGCTTGCTGTTGAAGCAGAAGGATATTTCTAAGCAAGTGCACGTAGCGCGTGACGACATGCGTCCCGAATATGATTTCTCAAGTATGGCTGGCGGCGTCCGAGGCAAGTATTACAAAGCCTATCGCGCCGGGCATACCGTCAAGATTCATAGGGCGGACGGAACGATCAGCGTACACTATTTCAAACCTGAAGACGGCGCGGTTATGCTCGAGCCGGACGTGCGCGAGTATTTTCCGGATTCCGAAGCCGTGAACAATGCGCTCCGCTCTTTGATTACCCTAATACCCAACAAGCGCAAAACCGTTACCAAGACCCGGCGGGGTGCAAACAATCGGCGACGACGCGCCGGTCGCCGTCGCTCAAAGCCAGCGGGCTGAACGACCCAATGGGAGGTTCTCATATGACCACGAAAACCCGAACAACCATTGAAGACCTCTACCACGTTCCTGAGAACGCCAAGGCTGAAATCGTTAATGGAGAACTGGTGCCGATGTCACCCACTGGAGATATGCCCAGCCGCGCAGGTTTTAACATTGCTGTGAGCCTGCGCGAACATGCACGGCGAATAAATAAAGGGCGAGCATATCCCGACAACACGGGCTTTAAAGTCAACTTGCCAAACCGCGACTCGTTTAGTCCCGACGCGTCGTATTACACGGGTCAGCCTTCAGGTATGAAGTTCCTTGAAGGCGTGCCCGCTTTCGCGGCCGAAGTCAGAAGCGAATACGACTATGGGCCAGAAGCAGAACGGGCGATAGTTGCCAAGCGCACTGACTACTTCGCCGCAGGTACGCTTGTCGTGTGGGATGTGGACCTACTCGGCGAAGATGTGGTCAGGGTTTACCGCGCGAGTGACCCAGACAAGCCGACAGTCTATCATCGTGGTGAAGTTGCCGAAGCTGAACCAGCCGTGCCTGGCTGGACAATGCCTGTCGATGATTTGTTCGCATAACCTCAAAATGAGCGGCCAGCTCTACCTTCATTCGTACCTCAACGCATCGATTGGATTCAGGCGCGATGCGCGCAGCGCGGGATACAACCCGAAGAACAGTCCCACCGCGACTGAGAACCCAACCGCCAGCCCGATCGCGCCGAGCGACACACTGGCGGTGAATCCCTCCAGCAGCCGACTGATCACTAGCGCGCCCGACACTCCCAATCCAATCCCCACCAGCCCACCGGACAGCGACAGTGTCGTCGCTTCCACCAAGAACTGCGCCAGAATATCACGCCGCTTCGCACCGACGGCTTTACGCAGTCCGATCTCGCGCGTGCGTTCGGTCACCGTCACGAGCATGATGTTCATGATGCCGATCCCACCGACCAGCAGCGAGATGCTGGCAATCGCCGACAGGAACAACGTGACCACGCCGGTGATCGCACCGAACGCCGCCAGGAAATCGGCCTGGCTGTACACCGAGAAATCGTCTTCGTCACGATAGTCAATGTTGTGTTGGTCGCGGATAATTTCGACGATCTGCCGCGTGGCGGCCGCGCGCTGCGAGTCGTCCTCGATCTGCACGTAGATGAAACTCACCACCGGCAGCCCCGCGCGTGTGCGAAAGGCCGGCAGGTCGGTTTGTGAGGTCGATAGCGGGATCACCACCTGATCGTCCACGTCGCCGAACAACGAACCGCCCTTCTTCTCCAGAATCCCGATCACGCGGTAGGGCATCTGGTTGACCCTGACGATCTGATCGATCGGATCGCGCCCATCGGGAAACAACTCGCGCGCCACGCTTTGGCCCAGCACGACCACGCGGGCGTTTGCAGCGAGATCGCCCTCGCTCAAGAAGCGGCCGGCGACCACCGGCCACGATCGGGCAAGGCTATACTCCGGCGTGGCGCCGCTGACGACCGTCCGCCGCGAATTGCCCCGGGCGGACACGAAGGCGACCGACTGCTTTTCGGGCGCAACCCGCTTCACTTCGGGGGCGCGCAGCGGATCGCGCAGCGCGTCCGCATCGCGTTCGGTCAGCGCCGGGCCCAGCACCGTGCTGCCTTGCACGATCTGCTTCGGCCCGCTGCCGGCCGTCTCTTCAGGCGATCCGGGCAGCACGAATAGCAAGTTCGTGCCGATGCTGCTGAACGCATCCGCAATGTAATCTTCCACGCCGCGCCCGACCGACAGCAGTGTGATCACCGCCGATACGCCAATGATGATGCCCAGCATCGTCAGCGCCGAGCGCAGCTTGTTCGTGCGCAGCGCGCGGAACGCCATCTTCAGATTCTCAAGCAGTGAGGCGGTGCGCAATCGAATCGGCCCTCCGAGTTCCTTAAGTCCCGTCGCGAGGAACTGAGGGAACTGAAGGAAATTCCTGGCGGATCCAGTTATCCGTTTATCCGTTCCCCATCCGTTGCCTCATCGCCGACGACCTGCCCATCGTGAAGGCGAATGACCCCCCGCCCCTACCCCTCCCCCCTCTCCTGTCGGCCCTTCGACTCCACTGCGTTCCGCTCAGGGTGCTCGACAGGAGAGGGGGAGGGGCTGAGGTTGTCACCCGCCGAGCGGGAGGAGCGGGTTGCTCGGCATAATGATCAGCACGTCGCCTTCGCTCAGACCCTGCAGCACCTCACTCTCGGCGTCGTTGCGCAGGCCGGTGATAATCTCGACTTCCTCAATTTGGTCGCCGCGTTTCACGTTCACGTAGGCCCGGCCGGTTGTGCGCTCGATGCGGATGAATCGGTTGGGAACCACCAGAACATTGTCTCGCACGTCCGTGATGATCTCGACGATGGCGCTCATACCCGCGCGGATCGGCGCGTCAGTCGGCTCGATCCCGATGGTGACGGCGTAAGACACGACGCCGGCGCTCTCGCGCGCCGTCGGCGCGATGCGATCGACCACACCGCTGACCGGCACGCCCGGCAGCGCATCGACGTCCAGCGTAACCGTCAGCCCTTCAGACAACTTGCCCACGTCGATTTCGTCCACGCCGACATCAATGTGAAACGCGGTCAGATCGGCCATCACGATCGCCGGCTGCGGGCTTGCCCCGACGGCCTGTCCGGGGACGATGGTCACTACGGCGACCGTCCCATCGAAAGGCGCCACCAGGGTCGCGTGTTCCAGTCGGGTTCTGGCCAGGGCGAGAGTCAGTTCAGCCTGGCGCAGCTGCGCGACCGCCAGCTGCAGCGCGCGATCGTCGCTGAGCAATCGATCGAGTGCGGCTTGAGCTTGAGCCACCTGCGCACGGGCTGCGGCAACCTGCGCATCCGTCCCGCTGTTGGCGACGATCTGATATTGCAGCTCGGCGATCTGAGCCTGCAGAACGGCCTGCGCGTACTGTGACTGGAGCAAGTCGCGCCCCAATCCGCCGATGGGCGCGTCTTTGACCTGGTTCCACTGCAGCTCGACCTGATAGCGCGTCTCATTCGCGACGTCGGC
>Ga0184639_10000759_pt1 | contig 13126 bp, 13 predicted proteins | sample PLM31_170_b2_FD_133155 | JGI IMG/M metagenome (GOLD analysis project Ga0184639, IMG submission 133155) | Groundwater sediment microbial communities from an aquifer in East River, Colorado, USA - PLM3-1_170_b2 | ecosystem: Environmental > Terrestrial > Soil > Riparian zone | place: USA: East... | reverse complement strand
TTTCTTGTGGTATGTGAGGAAGCCGCAATGACAAACGCATCGGACAATCCAGTTGATATTTTGAGGGATTATTTGACTCGGTGGCTTAATTACATTAAGCAGGAGTGGCCGTCACACCCATTAGCAAAATATGAGGTGGATGTGCAATCGTTCGAGAAAACAAAGAAGTGTTTGGATGAAGAAGTGCCTGATGGCCCTGGCGCCGTGACTTGAGGATTCTAATCACAGGGGGAGCGGGCTTCATTGGATTCAACTACGCTGTGCATCGAGCCCAGCGGGGCGACGATGTATGGGTGTTGGACGATTTATCCCGCAGGGGTTCTCATGAACGCATGCAGGAGTTGGAACGTCTGGATAATGTCAGTCGTTTTCCTTATCCGATTGCGGGGTATCCTCTCCATGAGTTCGCCACGTTCGATGCTATTGTTCATCTTGCCGCTCAGGTGGCCGTCACGCGTTCCTTTGTAAATCCCATCAAAGATGCTGAACGTAATATCCTGGCAACCCTCCAGTTGTTAGAACATGTTAGACAAGCAGGGTCTAAGCCTAGGATTATCTTTACGTCCACGAATAAGGTGTATGGGAACATTTTGGATAGAGCTTGCATCCCGTTTCCAATCCTACCTGTGAATCCCGTCACCCCATACGGGGTGAGCAAGGCAGCAGCAGATTGGTATATGCAAGATTACGCTCGGCAGTTCAAGATTCCTACAGTGGTGCTCCGAATGTCGTGTGTCTACGGTCCGCACCAAACGGCGGAGAGTGATCAGGGGTGGATAGCGCATTTTGCGGATTGTGCGTTGAAGAAGAAGCGTATTACCATTTATGGGACTGGGGCACAGGTAAGAGACGTGCTCCATATCTCGGATCTGGTGGGGTTGTTTGATAGTCTGTTGGAGCGGGATACTGAACCGGGTACGGTGTACAACGTAGGAGGGGGACCCGATTTTGCTGTAAGTGTTCTTGAGGCAATCAAGTTGTTGGAGGAAGTTACGGGAGAAAGCATCACATTCGGTTTTGAGGACTGGCGTTCCGGTGATCAAATGTATTATGTGTCAGATTTGACAAAGGTGCGAGAGGAAACGGGTTGGGCTCCAAAGGTTCCGCCTAGAGAGGGGTTTGAGGATTTGATACGATGGATGCGGAAACAATGAAAGAAAAAATCCAACAGCTCTTGTGGGGTGACCGGGGCTTGGAGGCCGAGCAGTTGGCACGGGAGAGTGGCGATTCGTCTTTGGTGGAGATGTGTGAGTCATGGCTTGGGCATACCAAGTCCAAGGAAGCATATGCAGCTTTTTATGCGGAACATCGGGGGTTGTATATTTTGCCAGAAGCGATTCCTGGTCGGCATGAATCTATTCCTAGGCTCGGTCAGATCCGACGGTGGATGCTTGAACGTCGTCCTAGTACGATTTTGGATTTAGGGTGCTTTGATGGTTTTGCCTTGCTCAACTTGTGTCATGGTCTGGGGGCGCATGGGGTAGGGGTAGACTTGGACCGGAGAGCTTTGGCTTACGCGGCGGATTGCGCAACCAAGTTGGGATTATCTTGCGCCTTTGCAGAGGGGTTCGCCGAGTCTGTTGAGCTGCCCAATAAGTATGACGCTATCTTGGTGATGGAGTTGCTGGAGCACGTTATTGATCCCAAAGCGGTGTTGCAGAATGCGGAGCGCCATTTGGCTCCGGGTGGGCGTATCTATATCACGACACCAGCGACGCCTGTCCCTCATAATGGAAATGAGAAGGAAGCGCGAGAGCACCTGCGGTGCTTAAGCGAAGAGGAATTGTATTTATTGATCGGGGATAGAGTCATCGAACAAGCCATTGCTATTGAAGTACCGGGCCATGTTGACCGAGCGTTGTATTACCGAAAGCCGAAAACCGTCTTTGTCGTCAATCCGGTGGCGGGAGGGTGGGACGCTCGAAACAGCCGGAGCTATGGAGGCAGTGAAGAGGCAGCTGTCGGGTTGGCGGAAGAGCTCGCTCAGCAAGGGCATGAAGTGGAAGTCTATCACAACAGGGTGGGTACTTCGGCGGATTATGAGTTGAATGGTGTTCGGTATCCGGGTCGCTTGAGTGAGGTTGAAGCCGATATTTGTGTAGTGATCAAGTGGCCGGAGTTTCTAGATTCAGATATCAAAGCCAAGAAGATTTTCTTTTGGACGACTGACCCTAATACTCCTGATCATTTCAAGCCATCGCGGATGCGTAAGGTGGATAAAGTCGTTCCGTTGACACCGTGGCATTACGAAGAGTTGATGAGATTGAATCCTGATCTTGAACCGGCAAAGGTTCAGGCGATTCCGTATGGAATACAAGATGATCTATTGCATTGTAAGCCCCCATTGGAACGTAATCCGCATACGATGGTGTATGCGTCGAGCTATGATCGGGGTTTGGAAATCTTGTTGGATAATTGGTTCACGATTAAAGATCGGGTGCCGGATGCTGAGCTGCATGTCTGGTATGGATGGGACTTGTTCGATCGGGTGACCGGGGCAGCCGCAGGGTTCGGCGCTGCCCGACAGTGGAAAGATCAGATGATCCAGAAGCTGAAACAGCCTGGAATAATCGAGCACCCCCGTACGACGCCGGATGATCCTGCCCCGTTCATGAACGTTGCCATTTGGGCCTATCCGTGTATCGGGGGAGAGCGATTTTGTCTGGTAGCATCCAAGGCTCAGAAGTTGGGGGCGGTGCCTGTCTATTTTCCGACCATGGCTTTGCGGGATACGGTGAGGTATGGATTTAAGCCTGTGCTTCACATTCCGGAGCACCCACAGCAATCTGCTCAGCAATTTCCTGTTAACGAATATATCAAGTGTCTGGTCGAAACGCTTCAATCCGAGGAGTGGCAGATAGCAGAAAGACAAAAAATGATCGCCGATCCGGACGTGGCGCTTTCTTGGGAACGAGTGTACAGGGAACATTGGTATCCTTTGTGGGCGGAATCTTTCCGGCCTGGAAAGAATGGTAAGGCACCAGCGCAGATCGTTGGTCGTCAGTCTTTGTCTGTGTGCATGATCACGCGTAATGCGGAAGAGTTAATTCTGCGGACTCTCAAGAGCGTAAAAGGATTGGCTCAAGAGATCATTGTAGCCGATCAGAGTTCAACTGATCGGACTGTGGAGTTCGTACGTGAGTTTGGGGCAAGGGTGATCGAGCATACTCATAATCCTTTCTATTGCCTGACATGCAATTCTCAGGAGGAGGGCCAACATTTTCTGGACTACGATCATGAGCCCTATGGCTTTGAGGGACCACGCAATGATAGCATCCGAGAGGCTGAGGGGGATTTCATTCTTTGGATAGACTCGGACGAAGAGTTGTTACGCCCGCACAATTTGGAGAAGTATTTGCGTCGCAATTGTTTTAAGGGGTATGCTATTCGTCAGCATCACTTTTCTGCCGTGCCTCCGAATGCCTTCAAAGTGGATTTGCCGGTTCGAGTGTTCCGCAATCGTATCGGAGCGACGTTTGTGGGCAAGGTACATGAGCATCCCGAAACTAAAATGAACGAGAGTATCATGCCCTGTATTGTGTTGTCGGATGTGGATATCGCCCATGATGGGTATTTTGTGGAGGAAGGGAGAAGGAAGAAATTCCAGCGCAACATCGGATTGATGAAGGCCGACCGTCGTTGTTATCCTGAACGTCTCTTGGGCAAGTTTTTGTGGTTGCGAGATCTGATCCATCTGACTCGCTATGAGTTGGAGAGTACAGGAGGACGGTTGACGCCCAATAGTGTGTCGTGGCTAGAAGAGGCTGTCGTGTTGTACGAGAAGGAATTCTTAGGGGGAGAAGGTTTGTACGCTCAGGATGGAATGGATTATTATTCGGAAGCACTCCGGATCCTCAATAGGGGGTTTGAAGCGGTGTGGGCAATGGGCGCTTCGCCTCAAGGAGCCAATCCGCCGGAACCGAGTCGTTGCCGGTTTTCTTCGGTGGAGGCATGGTTGAAAGCGTTAGAGGGCCATGCTCGGGCGAGGGTGGCTCCGTTTACTGGAAAGTACGTATAGCATGACTACGGTGTTTGAGACCTATGTATCCGAAGCGTTGAAGTTGCGGGGACCGGATGAAGCTTATCGGATTCGCTGTCCCTTCTGCGAGACTTTGTTGGGAGAATATATCTTTGGAGTGTTCAAGGCCAAGTGCCGGAGGTGTAGTGGTATCTATGTCATAGTTCGGGCCAGCGCGTCGTTGGTGAGTAGTGTGTTTACCGTGAAGCAAGGGGAGGAGCGTCGACTACCACAGCAAGAATATGGCAACCGTCCTTAGTCCGTGCCCTAAAGTGGCTTAGGACTCGTTCAATGGGGAAGCAGGAATGGGGAGAAACACTAGTCGCAATCAAAGGCAGATGGACCAAGGAAGTTTACCGCGCCCGCCCCGGAGGGGGCTGGTACCCGCCTGAAGTCGAGTATCTCGTCCCCAACTTGGTTGTTAACAATGGCATGGACTACCTTGCGGACCGGATCGGGTCGCGCACCACCGGTACCAATTCGACCATGTCTGTCGTCTGCGTCGGGACGGTTTCGACCGCGGCAACCTTGACCAATGCCACGATCACCGGCGAGGTCAAGCGGAAGCTATTCGATTCGACATCCCGGAACGCGAACATCTGGATCTACGTCAACACCTTTGGGGGGTCGGCGGATACCGTTACCAGCGTGCAGATCGTCGAAGCTGGGACATTGAACAGTGCGGTCTCTGGGGGAGGGGTCCTGTTCCAGCGCGTCGTGTTTGCGAGTGTTGTGCTGGCGGATTCGGATTTCCTAAAGTTGCAGGTGGAAACGACGGTCGGATCCAGATAACCCTGTAGTTGAATAGGGGGGCCGCGCATCCCAACCACGCGGGAGTTCCTATGGGCAGAATCTCTCATGTAACATTTAAGAGTCCAATCATTCCTAGCTTTGTTGACGGAGTTGCAACTCGGCTATTGCAGGATGGGGTATTGCTGCGCGATTCCCATTCCCGCGAGATTCCGTTTTTTTCAGATGGATACGAATCTGGTGCAGCCCCATGGGATTTTATAGGAGATAACAGTGGATTTAACACAGCGGTTGCGTTTGCCGGTACAAAGTCTTTACGAACGCCGAAACAGGCTGGTGATGTTGCTGGAACTGGCGGCTCGGGATCATTCTCATTAACATCCTTTCCAGAAAAGGAGGAATTGTACGTCAGATGTCGGGCGTACTTCGACCCTGCCTGGTCAACGCCCAACGTGGAGGGGATTCACCTTTTTCGTATCAGCCGCATCAATGCGGGGCTACACCGAGAGATCGATTTTGTCATACCAACAGAGGGGACTCAGGTCCAATTCAATCACTATGCTCTTGGGGGTTTTGAGGGGGGAACTTTCAACGAGCTTATTGGATGGGATCCAGCCAATTTTACGGGCGCTTGGTTGTGTATGGAGCTGTACTCAAAACTCAACACCCCAGGGCAATCTAACGGTGTGTTCCGGTTTTGGCAGAATGGAACGCTGAGGTATGAAAAGACGAACCTCGATTATAGGGGATCGTCCACCGAGGGCTGGAACCAATATAATGCCCAAAGCAATCCTGGTACTTCTGTCGGGCAATGGCCTACGGCGGAATGGTGGGCTGTGGATAGCGTGGAACTCTATGGCTTTCTCCCGTCCTTTGCCGGGAATGGATGCGCCTGATGCCGATTGCATGGTTCCTATGCCCCTATAAAATAGACCCAGGCCCCCGGCGCGACAGCCGTTTTTGCGCGATGGACGATTTCACCTCAGTCGTACGCGCCGGTGGGGGCGATTGGTCCGAGGTCGAAATCGACGGTAATCAGGCCGTTGCTAGGGTGAGGGCGTCCGCACAAACCCTTGCAGACCTCAGACTACAATTCCGACAGCTCAGTGAAACGGAAGCAAGGACCGCGGCGGAGGACTTGCCCAGGAAGCTCCGCTACGACGCCGTAAACGACATGATCCTCTTTGACGGCCCAAGGCGAAGGACGAAGCCCATAGAGGACGTCGTGCGCCAGGTTCCTGATACTCAAGGATCTCAAGAATTGCATGGGCTCATCTCGCTCTGGGTGGCAATCGGATTTGGCTTGGGCTGGAGGCTGCCGTGGTGGCTCGTTCATCACATGGCGTCTGCGGGGATTGCGCCACCTACTGGTGGCCTCATAGGGTTGTTTTCTCTTTTTAACAACCTAGGAGCATTCCCGACTACTGGCACCGTCGACACTTTCATTCGCGCAAATGAAGACCCCCTGTCCGATGCGGGCAAGTGGTCTTCGCCTGTCTTTGTTGGGCTTGACTCTCGCAGAATCGTCTCAAACGAGTGCGTAAGTGACGCCGTGAATCAGGGGAGCAACTACCGCAATACTCAAGATTATGGACCGGACACCGAGGCATTCAACACGATCTCTACTAAGGGCACGGGTGATTTGGAAGAAACAGGACTATTGGCGAGATTGGTTGATGTAGGTCTCTCTACCGTTGATGGCTATTTTTGGGGAACTTCTGTGCGGACTGCCGCGACAGATGTGTGGCGCATGCGTCGTGTGGACAACGGCGCGAGCACCACCTTGGGGGCCACCATTGCGCAGGAGTACGCCAGCGGGGACGGAGCGGGAGGGGACATCATCGGAATCACGCTTCAAATCTACCAGCGCGTCTCGGGAGTGTGGAGCAGTCTTGGAACACGCACCGATGCTACTTATTCTGCGGCAGGCAAGATAGGCATAGGAGATAACGGTGGAGCGGTCGTACAAGCCCTGACCAATTTCGGCGGGGGCACGATACCGCCACCGGAAGTGAAGATCGTGCACGAGCTGACGTTCAGGAGATAGAGTTACCATGATCCACGACACTTTCACAGTATTGTCTTTCGCGGCTAGCCCCAATCCGGTGGGATTTGCCCATACGCCCGTAGCTAACCCCCGTGGGGTTGGAGCGATCATCTTTCATGGGACTGATGTGACGGACGCGATCACGTCGGTGGGCTACGGTGGGGTAACCATTAATAGGGTGGTGACGGCAACCGACTCCGCGACGGAGCCCGGAAAGGTTTACGCCTACTTCCTGGGAAAGGGCGTACCGACGGGTACACAGACGCTGCTCGTGGCGCATAACGGGGCAGCGGTGTCCAGGATGGCGGTGTGTTTTACTGTCGTGGCATCATCTGACATTAGAGTGTTTAGCTCTGGGATTGCGGAAGCAAATCAGGCGAATCCATCTGTGACGATTACAGCACCTCGAGAAGTCCTCGGATACTGCGGCTTTTATTCTGGCCTTGCGGACCCCGCTACTCCAGGTCTAAGGTCGAATATGAGTTCGATGGGTTTTATAGACTTTGGAGCCTTCGTAGCCCGAGCAGATCGGCATACGAATCCGATCAGTGGGACCTTTACGATGGGGTATAGTTCCGCAACGGACGATGTGGCTTTCGCGACCATTGCTATTATGGAGGTGGAAATCCCGGTAAAAGTGTCGGACGCTTTGTTTCTGCCCCCAATATTTGCGACAGCAACCATTGAGCGAATTAGGCAGGAGGTCGGCGTTCTCCTTTCAGATACCTTCGCTGCGACAACGGTAACAGGCATAACTGTGATAACGCGACTTATTCAGGATAACCTTGCGGTGGCTGATCCGACGATGCCGAGGACAGATCAGTCGCACCGTCTCACAGATGCCTCGGCGCTCTCGGATGCTCTGGTTCGTATAGTGGACCGTATTCTATTCGCCCAGGACGCAACTCTGCTGACCGATAAGGCTCTGAAGGAGATAGGGTTACTGGAGGCTGATAGGGTGATCTTATCCGACGCTCACACGGCGGCTAAGGTTGGAATTATTGAAATCCTTCGGCTCCTTCAGGACTCTATGCTCATGGCCGATCTCAGACTTTCTGGAATGGAGTCGACAGTCCGGGACAGAGCCCTCGCGTCCGACAAAGACTTTCGGGAAATTCTCAAATCTATTTCCGAGAGAATCTCTCCGCTTTCGGACCAGGCCTTGGCAGAGTTTGTCAAGGGGGAGCTATTGCGTCTCGTGCTTGAGGTCGTGGGGATGTCTGACAAGTCCATCAGGGAGAGGTCCAGCATCATCTCCGACGTCATCAAGGACATCGACGAGGGCTCCTTGATGAGGGTGAGAAGCCTTCTGGCCTTGCAGAACATGAGGACGGAGGACAGAAGAGTATCCGCTTTGGATAAGACAGTGTTCGAGAGGGCCCTCATTCCGCTTGAGTTACAGTTGGCCTCATTCGATCATGTCCAGACTGACAATGTGATCTTGTCAGATTCGGCCACAGCTGAGAAGGTTGTGGCTGCGATTATACTTCGGCTGGTTCAGGACAGCGTCCTTTTATCAGACAGGTTCTACCTAGATACAGCCAAGACGTTGGTAGATCGACTCGTGGTCTCCGATGCATTGTCCACCGAGCGTATTGTAACGAGGCTCGCTCAGGAAGCATTGAGACTGGAAGATGTCAGGTTGTCTCTTCTTAGTAAGGAAGTTAGAGAATCGTTGGGCCTTAGTGATTCGGCGACAGCTCAGCTTATCCAGGCCACCATCGTTCGTCTGGTACAGGATGCGTTGGCCGTAGAGGACCGAAGGCAGTCGACCATTGAAAAGACGGTAAAAGATTTTCTTGTAGGATCGGATTTTGCCTTGGCTCAGATCCTCATTATGCGACTTGTCCAGGAGGTGCTGAGTCTGAGGGACGTGAGGTTATCGGAGCTAGATAAAAGGCTTCTCGAATCTCTTGGACTCACAGATACAGCGGTCGCGTCAACGGCGCAAGTGATTGCTAGGCTTGTCCAGGAAGCCTTGGTTCTGACGGATAGGCGGTCCTCACTCTTGGAGAAGTCATTCTTGGATTTCCTGGTCGTATCGGACTTCGCCTCTGCGCTCAAGGTGGTGTTCACCACGACCACAGAGCGGTTGGCCCAAGACAGTTTACTCCTTACAGATAGGTACTTTAGAACACGTGAGATGACTCAGAGAGAAGCAGCCTCTATCACGGACCAGATGCTCAGGGAGGCGTCGTACTTGAAACTTGTCGTGGAGTCGGTTCCGCTGACCGATGCGACCTTGCGATCTGCTCTTAGGCAGCTTACGAGTAGAGACTTTATTTTGTTGGAGGACACGGTTCAACGATTGAGGGAGATGACCTTCAGGGAAGCTGTAGGAGTGCAGGATGCAATCATACGTTTGGTCATATTGTTTATCGTACAGACCTTGACCGGTATTCAGCTTGCCATCAAGCACTATCTTGGTACGGAAACTGGTCACTCTCGGTTCTTCTTGAGGGAGGAGCAGGCAGAGGCGTTCATAGACAGGCTCGTGGGGGTAGCTCCTAAATGAGCATACCGCAATTCGAGAGGGGGGATACAAGACAGTTCACGTGGCAGAGCTGCGTCGTGCCAGATGCTGCTCCCCTTTTCAGTATTGCGAACGATCAAGGGACGGGTATCTTTTCGGCAACGGCGGGACAGAGTTCGACCTTAACTTTCTATACGTTCTTTACAATGCCGTTGTCGGTGGGCCTCTATCGTTACCAATGGCGAGCAGAGAAGACGATCGGGAGCAGCGTCTATCCGTTCATCGATCGAGGATTGTTCAAAGTGGAGGAAACCAAAGTTGGGTGATTACGGTAATCCAGATGGAGTCTTCGACCTGTATCCGAAGATCCAGTCTCTCACGACGATTACGTCGACCATAGTGGAGACGTTTATTACCAGAACAGAAGCAAATATCAATGCGAGGATTGCCCATTTGTACACCGTTCCTGTGGGGGGATCTCCGCCAGCGTTGAAGGATATTGCCGAAACCGCAGTGGTGGGACGGTTGATGAGACGCTTCTTGGCAGCAGGGGATCAGGAGTTAGCCGACAAATGGTTGGAAGATGCTGATAAGTTTCTCGAGCTGATTGCTACAGGTTCGGCTACTCTAGTGTCATCAGCAGGGGTGGTTGTCGATCGGAGTCAGATAGCAGATGAACCGTTTTCGTCAACGAAGGACTACGTGCCGACATTTTCGGTGTTGGATACGCGGGATGCTTGGTTAGATCCTGATCGTCGGGATGATGAGCAAAGGAAGAGAGATATACTTTAATGGCGGGTGTTGGGATTCAAGTAAAAGGGGTTCCTGTTCGGCGGTTGATAAATGCCCAATCCGCTTTGCGGAATAAGTTGGAGATCCACCGTCGGATTGGAATAGAGTTGGTGAAGTGGGGCCAGAACAATTTCAAGGCCGGAGGGCTAGAGGAGCCGTGGGCATCATTAAAGAGTTCTACATTATATGGGAGGCGCAAGGGAGGGGGCCTACCTTTGCAGGATACGGGTAAGTTGCGTCGGTCCTTTCTCACTTTTCGGGCAACTGATCAGGAAGTTGTGTGGGGAAGCTCCGATCCGAGAGCTTTGTGGCATCATGAGGGAACAGACCCGTATACGATCAGACCCAAAGGGAAAAAGGCGTTAGCATTTCCCTCTCCGGAGGGTACGAAGCTAAGCTCGAAAACGCGCGGACGGATGGGTCGATCAAAGCGGAGACTCGCGAATCTAAATTATATTGTGGTGAAGGAAGTGCATCATCCTGGGTTACCATCTAGACGGTTGTTGCCTTCGGAAGCGGTGGCCCGCGATCTTACGCGGCAAGTAGTTGAGGCCTATATCAAGGAGAATACTCGGTAATGGGTCGGATTCAGTACTTTGCGATACAGCAGGCAATTCAGGATATCTTGAAAGCAGATGACAATCTGAAGGATGATATGATCGTGGTGGAAGAAGAGCCACCAACGAATACCGATTACGGTCGGTACATCGGTATTTATTTGGAACGCAGAGATGCGGTGCCTGGTTCGATCGCCGCAGGAACTCGTCAGCGGTTTAGCATTCAATTTGTCATTTGGTGTTTCGGGGTCCACATGGAGTCGGTAGCCCAGGCTGCGGAGATACGAGATATCTTGATGAGTCAAGTAGAGGTGGCGTTGCTGAGAGGGAGTAAGAGTTTGAATAATACGGTGCAACGCTTTGTTCTAGCTGGGGGAGAGTTTGACTCCGCTAGGATTGAAGGGGGTTTGATGATGGGGGGCAGTATTTTGTTGAACGCAGAGGCGGAAGCGACTATTTGATGCCGTATGGCTAGCAGGATAGATCGATGGCAACGGGACAGTTATCGTTTTTAGGGATCAATCGACAGAACAGCTTTGGTACCGCTCTGGGTAGTTACCATTGGACGCCTTTTGTCTCCGAGAGCCTGGTCCATAACATCGAGACCTTGGTCTCTCAAGGCATCCGGGCGACGTTGGTGGAAGGAGTCCACATGCAGGGCTTAGAGAGTGCCGCTGGGGCGGTAGTGGTAGAGCCACATCCGATTCAATTTGGGCACTTTCTTCGGGCAGTGTTCGGCCAGGCAAGCTCGACTAACTTGACCTCGGTGGCGGGTTTTCAGGATTACAGGCACACGTTCAATCCGCGGAATGCGGACTTCAGCGACAAGACGCCGCTTCCCGTGTACACCTTGACGGTGCATCGGAACGTGGGCACTACTCAATGGCAGTTCACCGATTCGGTACTGAGCCGGTTAGAGTTTTCGATTGAGGCGGGAGCCTTCGTCCGTTCCACGGCGAATTGGCTCTGTCGGACCACGTCGTTGCAGGTCAAAGATACGCCCACGTTCATTGACGACTTCCCCTGGACATTTGCGGTGGCCAGCGCAAGCATTGGTGGGGTCGCCGTGGATTTCTTGGAGACGCTCACCATTGCTTTTGAAAATGCAGTAGAAGGGGTGGGTATTATGTCCAGCCGTCGGTGGGGGAAGTTCGGCCGGACGGCGTTCGCCCAGGTGCTTATCAGTGGGCGAATGGACTTGGGGACCTTGGATCAGTACAACGAATACGTGGCTGCGTCCGAGACCAATATGTCAATCTTTCTGGCGTCCACGATTACTTCCGGAGCCTACATGAATATTGTGGTGCCCCGGCTCCGCTGGACAGGGATTCCGGTACAGGTGGGTGGGCCTGGGCGGTTGACTTTCGATTTCAATGCGAAAGGGATTTTCCACACGAACAGCGCGACTGCCTTGACGTTCATTCTGACGAACACGGTGGCTGCATATCAGTAACATGTAGGAGGATTAAAAACCAATGGAGCATGTGGACAAAGTTCCCGCGGAGTTCAAGCTCAAAGGTACAGAGTTTGTATCCTTGAAGCGATTGTCTGGGGGAGAACAGAAGCCGTGGATTGCGCAGATTCGAGGATTGACCGGCAAGCATGTCCATCTGTTTCTCAAGTCCACGGCGGATGGAGTGTGGGGTAAGCTGGCGGCTGGGAGTACTCTGACTGAGAGTGAGATGGAGGAGGCACGAGACAGGGCAATCCAAAAGAGTCGGGAGATTGTTGCTAGTGGGGTCATTCGGCTTTTCGAAGTGGATGGAGATTCAGTTCAGTTGTATCGTATCTCTGAAAAGCCAGTCGGAGAGCATGGAGTAGAAGAGGTGTCGTTAGATCTGTTGCTCGGGGACTACGCACCTTTGGTCGTGGAGATTATGCGTATGTCGGCGCTCTACATAGGAGGGGTGGCGGATAACGCCAGTACCTTTCGAACAGAGGACGAAACTGGAGCTGGACGCCCTGGCGAAGCGATACGGGGGGAAGCCTCACGAGTGGGCTGAGTTGCCGCTTGGCAAGGTGTTGTTGGATCTTGATTGTGCGGAACTAGGCCAACAAGCCGAGTTAGAAGTCTTGAGGCGTATAGAAGATGCCAAACGGCACTAACGTCATTGAAATCATTGTCCAAGCCCGGGACCAAGCAACAGAAGCATTAGAACGTATCAATGTTGCCCTGAAACAGATCCAACCCGCCGCCGAAAACGGATCGAATTCATTAAACCAGTTTGACAAATCTAATCAATCAGCACGTACCAGTTTGACGCAGTTTGCGACTGTTACACGTCTGGCTGGCGCTACCATTGTCAGCGAGCTGGATCCTCAGTTGGGTTCGATCGTTATTCGGATGACAACGCTCAGTAGATTGATGAGAAGCACAACGAATGTGATAACGGGAATATTTGTAGGGGTAGGTATTGCTGCTGCGGTAACTGCGATTACCCTCTGGATTCAGAACACGAACGATGCGATCGAAGCGCAGGCGAAGTTAG
>Ga0184639_10000758_pt1 | contig 13127 bp, 19 predicted proteins | sample PLM31_170_b2_FD_133155 | JGI IMG/M metagenome (GOLD analysis project Ga0184639, IMG submission 133155) | Groundwater sediment microbial communities from an aquifer in East River, Colorado, USA - PLM3-1_170_b2 | ecosystem: Environmental > Terrestrial > Soil > Riparian zone | place: USA: East... | reverse complement strand
GTTGCCGATCAGCCTGGCCCAAGTCTCCGGCGTGTAGCTGAACCTCGATAGATAGAGCGGCATCGTCCCTCCCTCTCGTTCGCCGACCCGCGCGAGTCGCCGTAGTATGACCCGCCCGGGAAGCACACGACCACGGGTTCACGATGGAGAAGCACCTCGCGCGGGGTCATGAGGCTCTTGGCGGACGAGAGTACGTCCACTCTGCCACTGCTCACAGTAGGGATCCAGCACCGAGACGCAGGCGTCGAGCGAGGCGTCGGCGAAGGGGAGCGCGTGGGCATCTGCGACCGCAAAGCGTGCCCTTCCCGGTTCCGTGTGGGCCCTTGCATGAGGCTCCGAGCGCTCCCTGTTCCTGGCGCGTTCGCGAACGGGTCGGTATCGGAAGCCCGGCCGATCACGCTGCCTCCTTCGTCTTGAGCCAGCCCTCGTAGGCCTCGCGAGGGGTCCGGTGGCCGTGGCGCTCGATCAGCCAGCAGGTGTTGTAGAGCTCGACGAAGGCAGCCACGGCCTCGGCGAGCTCCCGGGCGTCGCGCCAGGCCCGCGACCAGATGCACTGTTCCTTCAGCGTGCGGATGAACCGCTCGGCGCAGCCGTTGCACGGCGGCTCGCCGACGTAGGCCGGCGAGTCCTCGATCCCGAGCCACCGGAGTCTTCCGTGCTGCGGGTGCTGCGGGAGGCGGGGAAGGTTCCCCGCTACCGCGCTCGCCACCGCCCCGAGCGTCCGCGGCCCTAGGCAGGGGCCTCCCGCCCGAACGCCCTCTGGGACTACGACCTCACGACCTTCCCGACACTCGCCGGGGACTACCACCTGGTGCCTGTCCTCGACCGGTGCTCCCGCAAGATCACCGGACGACACTTCTCCATCATGGCGCGGATCCGCGAGAACTGCACATGCCGAGCAAGCCCCCCAGAGCGAGGGTCCATACTCGCCGGAGCCGCCTCCTCGGGAAGGTAAGGAGCGTCACGAGGGTGCTCAGCCTTCGCGGGGCCCCGTAGGGGGCGTGTCGTGGGGGAGGTGCTACCGTCCGGCGCGCCATGGATGACGGGCTCGGCTCCTTGGAGGTGGGGCAGGACCGCTGCCCCCCGCTGCGATTGAGAACCGGGGCCGAGATAGCGGACCCGCTCGCGTTAGCTCGGCTGTTCATCGCGGAGGATGGGAGCTATCAGAACTACGATCTCGTCGAGGTTTCGAAGGACAACTCGCTTTCGGAGCGTGACGTCCGCGTGGCCAATCGCATCATCGCTCGGATGGGGGCAGAAACCGTCGCGGCGATCTTGTCCCGCTCGGCACCTGCCGCCGCAGCTCTTGCCAGGATTCCTCCTGACGCCTCGCTCGTCGATCAGGAGTCGGAGGTGCCTTGGAAGGCCCTCGACGACCTCTACCGCGTTTTCGAAGGGCTTCCGGGGGTCGGTCTGCCCCGGATCACGAAGGTCCTCCACAAGAAGCGACCCGGCCTGATCCCCATCCTTGATTCGGTCGTGGATCGATATCTCGTCTCCGTCGACGGTCCCGTCACGGGCGGTCTCGCACCGCGGGACCGCATTGACCCGCGCCTACAAGGCGGAAATCGATCCCTCCCTCCCGGTGCTGAGGTGCGTCCGGGACGAGCTCCTGGCGGAGAGCATCGATCTGACGGAATGTCGGCTTCTCGACATCTACCTGTGGGCGTACTCGGGGCAGTACGATCCACTTTGGCGTCGGCCCGCGGCAGCTGCAGCGAGAGTCCCGACAGCTCCGGCGCCGACTGCACCAACCGCCGACCGCCTGACAGGGACCGCGGACGCGGAGATCTTCCGCGATGCGGAGGCCGATTATCTGGCTTGGATCACCCGCCATCCCGAGGGATGGGTGGTGAACTGCACGCGGTCGCCGAATCCTGGCTACCTGGTATTGCACCGAGCCGACTGCTGGACGATCGGGGCGAGGGGAGCCGGCAACTACACGACACGGGAGTACATCAAGGTCTGCTCGGTGCACCGCTCGACGCTCGACTCCTGGGCGGTGGACTCGGTTGGCGGCGAACTCACCTTGTGTGGGTTCTGCGAGGGCCGGCTCGCCCGCGAGGCTCGGTAGACGGGGGCTCCTCACTCGCTGGGCTCCGATGAACTTGTATGCGATGCTGAGGCTCTGTGCAGTCAGAGCGTGAGGAGGCACGAGATGACCGAGGACGTCAATGCGTTCCCGCCCGGTGTCGTAGAGAAACTCAAGACGTACGTCTATCGGCTCATTGACCCTCGTAACGGCGAAACCTTCTACGTCGGTAAGGGGCAGGACAATCGCGTCTTCGCGCATATCCGCGAGCAAGTAGAAGAAGACGATCCCAACAACAAGCTAAAGCGGATCCGCGACATACATCTTGCCGGTTTCGACGTTGCTCATGTCATTCACCGCCATGGGATGGACGAGAAGACGGCCCTTGAAGTCGAGGCGGCTCTGATCGACGCATACCCGGGCCTTACAAACATCGCCGGTGGCTTCGGGTCCGACTACGGGGCTATGCATGCCAAGGAGATCATCCAGCGCTACGCGGCTGAGCCAGCGGTGTTTCAACACAAGGCGATGCTGATCAGCGTGAACAGATCCGCGGCGGGGACCTCCCTCTACGAAGCAACGCGGTACGCCTGGAAAGTAAGTCCCTTGAAGGCCCAGCAGGCAGAAGTGATTCTTTCGACACTGCAGGGTCTGATCGTCGGGGCGTTCATCGCCCGGGCGTGGTTGCCGGCGACAAGCGAGAACTTCCCCGGCCGTGAGGATGTACCCGGCCGGGTCGGCTTTGTCGGAGAAGAAGCACCGTCAGAGATACGGAACCTGTACATCGGAAAGCGAGTCCCCGACGAGTACCGGAAGCGTGGCTCTGCGAATCCGATCAAGTACAGCTGGCGCTGACCTGCTTGGTCGGGGCATCTGCCTCCCCTCCTCGAACGGTACTCGGGAGAACCGCACTGCGCTGCAGCTTCCGGGAGGCGCGCCATGCGAGTATGCCTCCATGGAAGCCGTCGTCTGGAACATGAACCACGGCACCGAGGGTTGGCATGGGTTGACGAGGCTGGATGTGGACGTGGCGCTCCTCAGCGAGGCGCGTGTGCCGAAAGACCTCGGCATGTCGGCCCAGGGCGGTCAGCGCACCGAGGGGCGCGACGGGTATCCGCGATCGTGGGCGGCAGCCATTGTGTCCAAGCACGAGCTCCGTCCGATCGAGGACGCGCGGGCGTCGCGTTACGGCAAGCCGCTGGATCTCCCGTTCGAGACCTCGCGTCCCGGCACGTGGGAGGCAGCCCTCATTGTCCGCGAGGGGAACGAGGCCATCACGGCAGTCTCCCTCTACGGGCTCTTGGACGAGAAGTCCGACGCCTCCGTGCACCGATCGCTCTCAGAGCTCGCTCCCATCTTCGAGGACCCGCGCTACAACAAACTCCTGCTCCTCGGCGGGGACCTCAACATCTGGACCGGCAGGAGCGTTCCGGGTGCTTCGCACCTCGACCGGCATCAGGTGGTCCTGGAACGGATCGGAGCCTATGGCCTCATCGACTGTCTCTTGGCGATGCGCCCTCGCGGGCCCCTTGAAGGATGCCCGTGTCAGCTGGGCGAGGACTGCCCACACACCTGGACAAAGGTGGATCCCCGCTGCCCCAGCGTGCCCTACCAGGACGACTACCTGTTCGCTTCGCCCGCGCTGGCGGAGAGGCTGCTGCGGTGCGTGGCGCTCAATCCGACCGAGTGGAGCGCGTACAGCGACCACAGCCCAGTCGTCGCCACCTTCGAGGACTGAGAGGCCGCGCATGAGCTACAAGGGACCTGGGCATAACGGCCGAGCCCCAGCGGAGCAAGCTGGCATTGGCGCAACAGCCGTCGAGAAGCTTGAGGCTCTCCGAGTTCGCGGAATCCTCCTCCAGATGGCCAGAGATGGACAGATCATCGACGTGCGCTGCGAGATGCCACAGTGCTATTACTACCGGGGACGGAGGGATTTCGATCCGAGATCGCCCCGCTCCGATTGGTCGCCGACGCCCGACCACTACCCGAGGCTCAAGGCGCACGGAGGGCATCTAACCCCCGACAACGTCCGGCTCGCGCATTTGCTCTGCAACCGACGTGACTACGGATGGCGCATGAAGATCAACGCAATGCTCGGGAAGCGGATGTCGCTGGAGGGGATCGCCACGAGGCTGAACGCCAAGAAGGTCCCGACGATCCACGGCACGAACCGGTGGACGGCTGCCTCTGTTCGGAAGGCATTCGTTTCTTAGAGGCGGGTCCCGGGAAGCCAGCGGCAACCTCCCACGCGTACTCCATCGATCCTGTAGGGGTCGGAAACTGCGATTACGTGTCTCTCGGACCAGGACATACCTGCTCAGACGGTGCCTTCGCGGCAGACGCGGAACGGCGTATCGTCCACAATGAGGGTTCAGCGTCACGGGCTTCGATCGTGCATGCGTGGGCGACCGAGGAGCTCCGCTCGGGGCGCGTGGGAGGCGACCTTTCGGATCGGAGGCGACGAGCGAAACTTCGGGAAGCTTCATCACCTCCTTTGTATGGTTCAGGGGTGGAGGACCACCCGGGTGGAGGTAAACGGATCGGCAGAGCCCCGCCAGACGGTGATCTCCATGCTTCACTGTGCCAGGGAGTGGCTCCGCTCGAAAGGGAGGTGTGGGGCCCGGTTCCCGTCGGCTCGGGGCGCCCCACGTTGTCGCGTGTGTCCCCTATATGACGCGGGGTACGCGGGGGAGGCGCGTGCACGTCACGGTCTCAACGACCAACCCGGACTCTTCCTTCGTCACCCAGCAGGCGAGGAACCTTGCGATGAGCCTCGCCGAGGAGGGCACGCAGATCGGCTTTCTCATCCGCGACCGAGACGCCAAGTTCTCCCGCTCCTTCGATGATGTCTTCGTATCAGAAGGGATCCGGGTGACCCGCACGCCAATCAGGGCGCCGAACGCGAACGCCTTCGCCGAGCGCTGGATAGAGACGCTTCGCGCAGAGTGCCTGGACTGGCTGCTGATCCTCGGCCCCCGGCATCTCGATCGCATCCTTCGGATCTATGTGCAGCACTACAACCGGCGACGCCCGCATCGAGGACTGGAGCTGCAGGTACCCGAGAGTCTCGCTCCCGTCGAAGAGGCCGACGGCGTGCCCGACATCGAACGGCGAGATCTCCTCGGTGGGCTCGTCCACGAGTACATGAGGGCGGCATGATCGAGTTTTCGTACCCGACGGGTTCCAGAGAACTTCGTCTCGGATCGGATGAGAGTTGCACACGGCGCCGTCCGGTTGAAGGAGCTGCTCGAAACCCCCTGGCGCCAGCCCGTCTTGCTGCGTTCCGTCTATCGTGAGGCCGTTCACACCGTCGGAGTGATGTTCGCGTTGAGGCGGAAGAAGTTGGTGGGATCGTACTTGTTCTTGAGGGCGACCAGCCGCTCGTAGTTGACGCCGTAGGCGGCCCGGACCCGGTCCTCGCCTTCCTCCCCCAGGTTGTTGACGTACTCCCCGCCCATCGAGAACGGCTTCATCAGGTCCCACCACTCGCGGACCCACTGCACCTGTGTCTCGGATTCGGCGGGGTCTGCCCACACGGATGTGAGGAAGTTGTCCCACTGGACGTCGCGGTGCCAGAAGGCCGTCTCCGAGCTCCCCACCCGGCCGACCGCACCGCCGAACTGCTGGAAGACGAGCAACGACCGCGGGGACGGAACCCTGGCGAAATGGCTCACGGTAGCCTCGACCGCGTCGGCGCTGATCTCCTTCAGGAAGTGCGATTTCCAGTAGAAGCGGAGGCCGATCGGAAAGAACGCATCGGCCGCAGCCTGGACCTCGGTGTAGGCGACCGGTCCGATCTCGTCGGACAGTGGTGGTCCGAACCGCCTGAGCGGCTGCAGGACGCGCTCTCCTCGCTCGATCGGCCCGATGTAACAGACCGAAATGGCGAAGAGCGGCTCACCGTCGGGCGAGGTCAGGAATACTGCATCGGCGGAGAGTTCGTCGGGGGCCGTTCGGGAGTATTCGTGATAGAAGTCGAGGGCTACTCTGGCCTCCGCGAGGCGATGCACCACGATACCTCCCAGCACCCCGGGGCCCACCGGATGAAGCTGGAACTCGAAGGCGGTGACGACCCCGAAGTTCCCCCCGCCGCCCCGCACGCCCCAGAACAGGTCGCCGTTCTCGGTGGCACTGGCTCTCAGGACATCGCCGGCTGCGGTGACCACTTCGACGGCGAGTAGGTTGTCGCAGGCGAGGCCGTGCTTGCGAGCGAGGCGGCCCACCCCGCCGCCGAGCGTAAGTCCCCCCACGCCGGTATGGGTGACAACGCCCGCCGTGGTGGCGAGGCCGAAGGCCTGCGCCTCACGGTCGAGGTCGCCGAGGAGCGCCCCGCCTTCGACACGGGCCGTTCGCTTGGCAGGATCGACCTGGACACTCCTCATCCCGGACAGGTCGATCATGAGTCCGCCGTCGCATAGGGCCTTGCCCGCGATGTTGTGGCCACCACCGCGCACGGACGCCAAGAGATCATGCTCGCGCGCGAACCTGACCGCCTCGACAACGTCACCGGCGCCGGCACTGCGGACGATCAGCGCGGGTCGCTTGTCGATCATGCCGTTCCAGACCTTGCGGGCGCCCTCGTAGCCGTCGTGACCGGGTCGGAGGACTTCTCCACGCAGGCGAGAACTGAACGCGGCGACCGTCGCTTCCTCGACGACTATCTCTCCACCCGCTGTCGTGGTCATCGTTACGTCTGCCATAGTCCTGCCTTCCCCGGATTCTGGATCGCAGGCTACATGATGTGGCGCTCCTGATCGGTTCCCGCCTCGTCGGCTGCCACGAACGGGTCTACCTGCCGGACAGCAGCGATCGGCTTCGATCGGCTCGTGGAGGTAGACGTGTTCGAGCGCTTCATGGCGGTCATGGAACCGCTGCGCCGCCGGGCCATCGCCTTCCTCGAGGCCGGGATGCGGCAGGGCCTGATCCGCCGCCAGGATCCCGCGCTGCTGCTGTTCACGCTGTACACAGCCGTGATCGGCTCCCTTACCGAGGCTAGCGTGCTCGCTGCGGTGGTCGGTCCGCGGAAAGGGCGAGCGTCGCTACATCTCCGCGAGGAGGTCGTCGCCTTCGTAAGGAGCGCGCTCCAGCCCCGCGAGGAGGGATCCGGGGCCGAGGTTCGCTATTAGCTCAGCGAGCCGGTGCCGGCGTCGGTCATCCTTCGGACCACTCGAACCTTGCGAACACAGCGTGCCGGCCGGAGACGTCAAAGGACATCTCGGGAAGATCGACACGGAGGCTGGACGACTGGGCGATCTCGCCGTCCTTCCAGATGAACCCGCCGGGCTTGACGATGCGAACGTCGTTCTCCTCGCGGGTGACGGGGTTGCGGAGGGGTTCCATAAGGGCTTGCCCGACGCCCCCGACGGCGAAGTTCGAGCGCTTGCCGTCGAGCACGACGTCGACCGTCGTCCGCTCCACAGCCGTCGGTTCGACGAGTGTGGAGTTGAAGATCTCGAAGTACTCGTAGCCGGCCTCGCCACGGACGATCCTCGAGAGCGCGTCGAACTGCGCGTCGGTCGCGCAGTCGATGTAAGAGTGCCCACGCCCTCCCTTGTCGTGGATCGCGCCGGGCCACCACAGCGCCCATGCGATCGTCGTCCCGGAGAGGTCAACGTCGCCGTCGTGCCCCTCCTCGACGACGTGGCACAGGAACGCCTCGCAGTTCCCCTCCGGCGAGCTCGGGAACCCCCGGAAGTTACACCCGCACCCGGGGTCGCAGTTGCAGAACTCCAGGTCGATCCCCCGAAGCTGCCAGCTCATGTGCCCGTCTCCTTCTCGTTCGGCCGCGCCCGCGTGGCGGACAGGAACCCTATGCTCGAAACGCAGAACGGGACCGCGTAGTTCATCGCGATGCGTACCCAGGTCGCGATCGTGGCGTCGCCCGCGAACAATACCGACCCCTGGTTGATCAACGACAGCAGCGTGCCCACGATCGCGGCGATCTTGAGCGTGCGGCGGAGCGTGCTCCGGGCGAACCAGACTCGAAGCGCCTCGCCTGCGCTGGTCCACTGCGGCGGCGCCCGGCGCGCGGCGTCACCGCTCGTGCTCACGGCCCCGCGTACTCGATCTTGGCGTATTCGGCGTACTTCCCGCTGTGCTCGTAGCTCGCCACGTCCGTCCGGAATTGCGCAACCATCGACATCCTGAGCTCGGTCTGCTTCGAGGTGAAGCCCGTCGGGTGATCCAAGTGCACGATCTCCTCCTCGCCGGTAACGGGATTTCGCACGCGTGTGAGGGCGAGATCGTAGATATCGCCCCCGCCAACCTGGACCGTGGAGCGGATGCCGTCCAGGTGCACGTCGATCGGCGCGGTCATCGGCTCGTACCAGACCGTGGTGACCGAGGCGAACTCGTCGAACGGCGAGCCGACGCCGCCGCCTCGCCAGAGGCGCTCCACCGCCGACCGCTGCTCGGTCGTCATCGCCTCGTCGAGGATCAGGATCGCGGTCCCCTCGCCCTCGTGGATCGGCCCCGGCGCGTGGCCGCCCATCACGAACCGGATGCCGTCGAGCGTCGTGCCTCCGAAGTCGCCCTCGCGCACGACGATCGTGTAGAAGCCGTCGCAGAAGCCCTGGGTGGGCGGGGCCTCGAAGTTGCAGGGGCAGCCCCAGTCGCAGTTGCAGGCCCCGACGAGTTCGCCTCGCATGTGCCAGGGCGGCACCGCGGCGCTCACATCGTCCCCATCCCCATGTCGGCTGCGCGGAGCCCCGGCAGGAGCCAGGGGTAGAACGGGACCACCGCTGCCAGAACCAGGAAGGCCACTCCCACCAACCGAGAGAGGAGGGGTCCGCGGCTCCAGAGCTTCTCGAGGAAGATGACCGCGGCGAGCGCAGCCATCGCGGCCACGTTCATGACCCCCACCGCCACGAGCACGACCATGAGCCCCCAGCAGCACCCCACACAGTAGAGGCCGTGATGCAGGCCGACGCGCAGGTCCCTGGCCGGTCGATGGAAGCTCGCGTAGCGCAGGATCGCCGTCATCGGCGAACGGCAGTGACGCAGGCAGGCATCCTTCAGCGGCGTCAGCTGGTAAACGCCGGCCACGGTGAAGATCCCGACCCCGAGCCACTTGGCTCCCTGGGGGGCGGCCTCGACGAAGCGCTCAGTCGCCAAGAGCGCGAGGAACGCGAGCACGCCGTAGCCGGTCCAGGCGAGCAGGTAGCCGGCGACGAACTCGGCGATGCGCCCAGCTCGCTCCGCCCCGTGGGTGCGACCGCGGATCGACCGGGTCCACAGGATCGCGACGGGAGCCACCGAGGGGAACATCATCGCCGCCATCATCGCGACCCACATCGCGAGGAAGAGGGGCAGGGAGAGACCCATCGTGCCGGGGCCGACTCCCATTCCCCTCGCCTGCGCGATGGTGACGGCCCAGGCGAGGCCGGCGAGTAGTGCGAGCGCGACCCATGCGGGCGCGAGCTGCCGCGCCGGCAGGGCGATGGTCGGACGTGCCTGCTCAGAGCGGGCTGCGGTCACGAGGCTCCGTTCGCGCTAGGCGCGGATCTGCTCGTGCGACTCGCTCGTGTACTCGAAGTCGGCGGCCTCCCCGTACGACGCATCGAACGAGTGGCCGAACACCTCCAGCCGTCCCGTCGTGCTGCCGATCTCGAACTCCGGGGCGAACCCGAACGCCGTGTTCTTCATGGTCGTTGGGTTCCCGTCGATGCCCCGGAGCGGCTCGTAGGTGAACGACTGCCCGCCGATTCCTCCTCCCATGTCCGAGAACGTGACCGCGGCCCGCTCCACGCCGGTGAACTCCGCGATCAGCGGGGCCATGTCGGCCCACGGCCCCCCCTGCTGCCCGGAAAGGATCTCCTCGAGCGCCTTGGCCTGCTCCTCGGACGCGCTCGGGCCGACCGCCAGGCCGACCTTCCAGTTCCCGTTCGACACGACGTCGGGGGCCGAGAAGAACATCCCAAACGGGACGCCGGACAGGTTCACCCCGTCCAGGTTCCCCTCGCGGACGTCCCACACCCCGATGGCCCAGCAGATCGTCGTCCCGTCCGGGTTATCCGGCGGGGCGCTCGCCGTCGCGCACGGACAGACGTTCGTGCACGAACAGCTCACGAGGTAACGGCCCTTCAGCTTCCAGGCCATGCCACACTCCTCCCTGCGGGCACAGTGATGTGGACGCCAATATGCTGCTAGAGCGGCCGGTCGGTCAAGCTGGCATGGGGCCGCCGGCTCGACGCACTACGTGGGCGGCCGAGCACGAGGCTGAGGTCCGTCCGGAGGACCGTCTCGCCTGGGTGGAGCCGGGCGTGCTCAACTTGGACCTCACGAACGCGCTGGCGCCGAGGGAATCCCTGCAGGATCGCCGTCCGTAGTACCGAGGACACGAGCCTCGACAGGACGGGAGGAACGCCATGAGGCCTCTCGCACGACGGGTCTTCTTGGGCGCGCTGCTCGCTGGACCCATCATCCTCGTCCCGGGGGCGGCCGCATCCGCCCATGTTCACGGGATCACGCCCCTGCTTCAGTGCAGCGTGGTCCCGTCGAATGCCGGTGCCAACCAGACCGACTCCACCCCGGCGGCCGCCGCCAATGGGGGACCGATCACCGGCCTGATCCCTCGCGATGTGGGGAACTCGCCCCTGGACGTCGGCGACGGAGGGTTCGACGCTCCTGCTCAGTGCCCGTAGCGCCCCGAGGCGTTACGGGTCCTTCCGGGCATGTGAGCCGGCTCGACGAGACGTGCAAGCGGTTTTGCGTGAGGCGTTTCCGGGCCCCCTAGGAGGATCTGCCGGCGGACCCGGTGGAGTCTCGTCGCCGCAGGTCATGAGGATGTTTCCTGGTGCCCCCGGCAGTGTCTGGTTTCTTGACCAGCAGTGACGCCCGGTCGCCTGTCCTTACGCTCCCCGACGAGGAGCCGCTGTAGGGTCGACATCGCACCAGCACCCCACTTGCAGGACTCTCCGACAAGGCATTGACTGGTCTCGGAGATGAGCCGGAAACGACTGGCCACCCTTGCCGGCGCCATCGCGCTTCTCGGATTCGGGGCCGTGACAGCAGCGCCGGCCCACGCCACGTTCCCCGGGGCGAACGGGAAGATCGCCTTCAGCCGCAACGGGGAGATCTTCGTGATGAATCCCGACGGAACCGAGGTGACCCGGCTGACGAGCTTCGGTGACCTGTCGTGTCCAAACGCCTTCTCTCCAGCGTGGTCGCCGAACGGCGAGAAGATCGCTTATGTTCACTTCGGTTGTTCCGGGTTCTCGCTTCACGTCATGAACGCGGACGGATCCCGAGACAGGCGGGTTACCGAGTACGGACGCGGAATCGTCCAACCGGCGGTCTGGTCACCAAACGGAAGGAAAGATCGCATTCGCAGATGACCTCGTCGACGTCGCCGATCCGCGCGTTGGCGCCATCATCGTGGTGAGAGCAGATGGGACCCGCGGGCGAAGACTCGCCGGCTACCGCTCGCTCAACACGCATCCCTCCTGGTCCCCGGACGGGAAGAAGATCGCCTTCACGAGCGACCGCGACGGAGATGGCGATATCTTCGTCATGAACGCCGACGGAACCGGGAAGACGAAGCTCACCGACAACACGGTGCTCGATGAGACACCAGCCTGGTCGCCGGACGGCTCCAGGATCGTCTTCGATAGCACAGTTCCCGGTCCGCCGGGGCAGGGAGACGCGGGCAGCGCCCTCCACAGCATGAACCCGGACGGGACCGACCTGACCGCCCTAACCGACGGGACGAGGTTCGACCTGATGCCCGCCTGGTCTCCCGATAGCACCAGGATCCTGTTCCGGGGCGACTCCTCCGCGGGTCAGACGACAAGCGTCGATATCTACGTCATCAACCCCGACGGGACCGGGGAAACGAACGTCACCGGCGATCAGACCGTGGACGTCGTCGCCCGACGGCACGATGATCGCGTTCATCGATGACTACACGGCCATCTACGTGATTAACGCCGACGGCACGGAGCAGACCAGGATCACGAACGAGCGAGGTTCCCGGGGCGGGGTGGACTGGCAGGCGCTGCCGACGTAGCAGAGCCTGAGACGTCTTTCCGATAGCCCTCACGGCGGAGCTTGGCGTGCCGGCGACTGAGACGGAGGACGTGCCCTTCTACCTGCGGACATTTTTTCGAGTACTGTCCAGTTGGGTGCACCAAAGGTGTCTTACTAAAACCGTCGGTCAGGAGTGATGGCTCCCGCCGGTGGACGCGTCGCGGCGGTCGCGGTCGAGATCTCCCCGGGACAGTCTCCAGCCGAAGGCCCCGAGCTGGAGCCGATCAGGAAGCCGGCGGCCGACCAGAATCTCCGAGAGCTTTACGCGCTTGCCCCTACAACAGACCCAAACAAACATAGTGCATCTGCTCGGTCGCGGACCACTCACCGTCCACCAGCAACCGAGCCTGTAGGTCGATCGCAGGGCCCTCGTAGAACATCCCGTGGGTGTCTTCGACGTTGGGATCGTTCTGGACGTCTATCCGACGCAGCAGGGGGATGAAGTCCAAGCTGCCGGAGGCAAAGCCGAATGACTCGCCTTCCTTCTCCACCGTCGCACGAGCCGCAAGTTCTTTCTTGGCCAAGAGTCGGTATCCGAAGTCATCATGGGCCTCGGAGGGGCGGTACACTTGATTAGAGGGATGTTTACGCTCTATTCGGATCTCGACCTCAAACGAACTATCGGATAACTCGTTCCTGAAGGCGCAACCCATATCGACTACCTCCGGGATGCCAAGATCCGTGCCTTCCCAGAGCCGACCTTCGAAACCGCTTGGGACAATCGCGTACTCGTCGATTGCGGCAACGATGCGAAGTGTGTTGGGAGGTAGTGGGCCGGGTTGTGGCGCAAAGAACCCGAACCACTCTACGCCACACTGTTTGCCTTTGCCGTAGGCATCCAACTCAAGCTGATCGAAATCGACCCAGCGTGTGTCCTTCTTTGAGGCCCATACACCAGCCTGAACCGCCCCGGGAATCTTGGAGGCTCCGACCCGTGAGAGGTGAGCCATGACGCCGACCTGCCCGGTCGACGTTTCCGAAGCGGTCCGGTACCCTCGCCGTTCCTACGGCCCGAGGCGGTGACGAACACGGCCACATCCATCCGGCGCGCGACGACGGCCGTGGT
>Ga0184639_10000757_pt1 | contig 13129 bp, 16 predicted proteins | sample PLM31_170_b2_FD_133155 | JGI IMG/M metagenome (GOLD analysis project Ga0184639, IMG submission 133155) | Groundwater sediment microbial communities from an aquifer in East River, Colorado, USA - PLM3-1_170_b2 | ecosystem: Environmental > Terrestrial > Soil > Riparian zone | place: USA: East... | reverse complement strand
CGAGGCCGCCCTCGCCGCCCGCACGGTGGATGTCGAAAAGCGGGCGGAAGCCGTCGAGGCCGGGGACGAAGGCCTTGAGGACCGCCGGGACGAGCTCGCGCGGGCGACGAAGCGGATGCAAAAGCTCGCGAAGGACCTCGCGGACAAGGACAAGAAGCTCGCCGCGGAGGAGCGCGGCGTAGGCGCACACCACGTCGACCTGCGGAAGGCGCAGCGGGAGGTCGTGGCTCACGCGAAGGACCTCGATCGGCGGACGCGGCAGGCCGGGCAGCTCGAGGAGGAGCTCAAGGGCATGCGGTCCCGGCTCAAGACTCACGCAATCCGCCTGCTTCGGCAGGAGCGGGTGTCTCAGGAACGGCTTCGGGACATCGAGGCGCTCGACGGGGACGTCAAGAAACGCGCGGGCGCGGTGAGTCGGCGAGAGGCCGCCCTCGAGAAGCGCGAGAAGGCCGCGGAGGCGATCGCGACGAAGCTCGCCGCACGGTCCGAGGATCTTGACGTGACCCAGGAGGACCTGCGCGCCGCGCGCGCGGCGGCAGAGGAGACCCTTGCCAGGGCGCGCGGAGACCTCGAGAAGCGTGAGCGGAATCTGCGCGTCATGGAGCGCGCCCTCGCGGAGGAGTCCGAATCCCTCGAATCGCTGAAGGCCACGGTCGACGAACAGGAGTCCTCGTTCCTGGAGGAGCTCCGGGAGATCGAGGCTCGCAAAGCCGCCCTCGAGGAGGGTGAGTCGGACGTCGCGAGGGCGAAGCAGAAGCTCGAGCGGGCCCAGGCCGGGGCCGCGGACACGGGCGCTCGTCACAAGGCGGATCTCGACCGCCGCGCGGAGGCCGTCGACGCCCGGGAAGGCGACCTCGAGGAGCGCGAGGCCTCGCTCGACGTCCGGATGAAGTCCCTCGCGGATCGCGCCGAGGGTCTCGAGGCCAAGGAGGCGGATGTCGAAACGCGGAACGCCCGCCTCTCGGACGACGCGAAGCGGGGCGACGAGGCCCTCGAGACGAAGCGCCGTGCGCTCGACGCGCGCGCGGACAAGGTCGCGCGGACGGAGCAGCGGTTCAAGGCGGAGCGCGACTCCCTCACGAGCCTACGCGAGGAACTGCGGGGGCGCGAGGCGAAGGTCAAGGAGCGCGAGGCGAAGGCGGACAAGGCGGAGGCCGACGTCGTGCGGAAGCGGAAGGATCTCGCGCGGATCCGCGAAGGCCTCCGGCGCCTGCGATAAATGCCGCGACACGTTGGTTCTGTCACAATTCGGGTGATGAGCCCGTCTGCGACTCCACTCCGTTCGGCTCGGCCCGCGCGCCCTTCCCCGCAGGGTCGGGTCGCGGAGGGGCCTCACGGCGTCATACCGGAGGGCACCGGGGTGGAACCGTACACCCCTTGCCTCCTCGCGGAGGCGGGTTCTCACGAAACGCGAGCACCTCGCGTTCCGGCCCGTGTTCTCGTCGCTTGCTCCCGTGGGCGCGACACACGCATGGCGCGGGCCTCTCCCGCGGTTAGAGCGGGAGGGACGGGATGTTCTCCCTGTCAGCCGACTGGGTACTTGTGTCTTCCGGAGGGGTCAGCGAAAGTGGACACGCGCATCACCCGCAAATGGGACAGAGCCCGACACGTTTAAGCCGCCCCGGACCTACGCGCGACGACCCATGGCGGACATCGTCACCCTCACGACGGACTTCGGGCCCGGGGAGTACGTCGGCGCGATGAAGGGCGTCATCCTGTCCGTCGCACCGGACGCGACGGTCGTCGACATCGACCACTACATCCGCCCGCACGACGTCCGCCACGGCGCGTACATCCTGTACGGCGCGGTGCCGCACTTCCCCTTCGCGGCCCACATCGGGGTCGTCGACCCGGGCGTCGGCACGTCGCGCCGCGGGATCGTCGCCGTGTGCGAGGGCGCGTTCCTCGTCGGCCCGGACAACGGCCTCCTCATCCCCGCCGCACGCCACCTCGGCCTCAAGGAGGTCCGTCACATCACGAACCGGGACCTCGGGATGAAGAACCTCCACGACACGTTCCACGGGCGGGACCTGTTCGCGCCCGTCGCCGCACGCCTCCTCACGGGCACGAAGGTCAAGGACGTCGGGCCGGCGATCAAGGACTTCACGGACCTCGACTTCGGGACGCCGAAGAAATCTGACAGGGGCTTCGAAGGCACCGTGATTACGCACGACCGTTTCGGGAACCTCGTCACGAACATCCCGCGGGCGACGGCGGAGAAGGCGTGGAAGTTCGGTGCGCGGCTCAGCGTGACGGTCCACGGCTACGACGTCACGGTCAAGCTGCTCCGCACGTACGGCGAAGCGGACCCGGGTGAGTACCTCGCGACGTTCTCCTCGAGCGGGTTCCTCGAGATCGCGCGTCGGGAGGGGAACGCTGCCCAATCCCTCGGTGTCGAACCCGGCGCGACGGTCGTCGCGTCCCGCGCCTGAGAAACCCTCATCTAGGGACGACCCGTTCGAGCGGAGTCATGGAGCGCCGGAGGATCCTCCTCATCGTCCTCGACGGCCTCGGCGATCGTCCGGTCAAGGAGCTCGGGCACAAGACGCCCCTCGAGGCCGCGAACAAGCCCACCCTCGACTGGTTCGCGCAGAACGGGATCAACGGGCTCCTCGATCCGATCGCGCCCGGCGTGCGTCCGGGAAGCGACACGAGCCACCTCGCCCTCCTCGGCTACGACCCGTTCGAAGTGTACACAGGCCGAGGGCCGTTCGAGGCCGCCGGCGTGGGGATCGACGTGAGGAAGGGCGACATCGCGTTCCGCGGGAACTTCGTCACGGTCGACGAGGACCGGAACGTCGTTGACCGCCGCGCAGGACGGATCCGCGAGGGGACGGACGAACTCGCGAAGGCCCTCGACGGGATGAAGCTCGGGCGCGTGAAGGTCCTGTTCCGCGCAGGGACGGACCATCGCGCCGCGCTCGTCCTCAGGGGCAAGGGTCTCTCGCCGAAAGTCACGGACACGGACCCGCACGAGGAAGGAGTGCCGGTCATCGAGGCAAAGCCCCTCGAGTCGAAGGCAAAAGCGACCGCGAAGGCCGTCAACGCGTTCACGGACAAGGCGTACGGCCTCCTGAAGGACCACGCCGTCAACAAGGCGCGGGCCGCGAAGGGCGAGGCCCTTGCGAACCTCGTCGTCCTCCGAGGGGCCGGTGTCGTGCCGCATCTCGAGCCCTTCCCCGAGCGGTACAATGTCAAGGCGGCCGGCATCGCGGGCGTCGCCCTGATCCGCGGGATCTGCCGCGCGGTCGGGATCGACGTGCTCGACGTCCCCGGCGCGACGGGCGGCCTCGACACGGACATGGTCGCGAAGGCGGACGCGGCCCTCGCGGCGCTCGAGACCGCCGAGTTCGTCCTCGTGAACGTGAAGGCGCCGGATCTGTGCGGGCATGACGGGCAGGCGTCCGAGAAGATTCGCGTGATCGAGCGAATCGACCAGATGATGGCCCACCTGAAGTCGCGCCTCCCTGCCGACGTGGTGCTCGCCCTCACGGCGGACCACTCGACCCCCGTCTCCGTGAAGGATCATTCCGGCGACCCTGTACCCGTGACGATCTTCGCGGAGGGCGTCCACGTCGACGACGTCGCGCGCTTCGACGAACGCGCGGTCGCACGGGGCGGTCTCGGCCGGATCCGCGGGCTCGATCTCATGCCGATCCTCCTGAGCCTCGCGAACCGCGCAGAGAAGTTCGGGTCCTGACGTCGCCTAAAGCCTATATAGGCGCGGACTCCTGCCGCGCGCGTCGGTTCGAGGTGGGGCTTTTCGTCGACTTGACCCTCGTGATCCCCGTCGGCATCGCGGCCGGCCTGGGCGCGGCCGTCTTCCTGGCGCGTGACGTCCTGCGGCGGGACACGGGGACGGACCGGATGCGCGAGATCGCGGGTGCGATCCAGGAAGGTGCGCGGGCGTTCCTGCGACGGCAGTATCGAACGATCGCGATCATCGCGGTCGTCCTCGCGATCCTCCTCGCGGTCTCGATTGGCGCGACGGGGGGCCTCGACCTCGGCCTTCGCACCGGTGGGGCGTTCGGCCTCGGAGCGTTCCTCTCCGCCCTGTCCGGATACATCGGGATGCAGATCTCGATCCGGTCGAACAGCCGATCCGCCGCGGGCTCGCTCCGGTCGGTCAACGACGCCCTCGTGATCGCGCTCCGCGGCGGGGCCGTCTCGGGCCTCGCGATCGTCGCCCTGTCTCTCGCGGGTGTCTCCATACTCTACTTCGGCTACGGGGTTGGCTTCGGGACGACCGAGGCGGACCAGTTCAAGCTCATCGTGTCGATCGTTGGCTTTGGTTTCGGCGCGAGCCTCGTGGCCCTGTTCGCGCAGCTCGGCGGCGGGATCTACACGAAGGCGGCAGACGTCGGCGCAGACCTCGTCGGGAAGATCGAAGCGGGAATCCCGGAGGACGACCCGAGGAACCCGGCCGTCATCGCGGACCTCGTCGGGGACAACGTCGGCGACTGCGCAGGCCGTGGTGCCGATCTCTTCGAGTCGACCGCCGCAGAGAATATTGGCGCGATGGTCATCGGCGTCGCGCTGTTCCCGGCGTTCGGGCTCGCGGGCATCCTGTTCCCGCTCGTCGCGCGTTCCTTCGGCGTGATCGCATCGATCGTCGGCGTGTTCATCGTCCGGGCGCGGGAGGACGAGGCGCCCATGTCCGCCCTGAACCGAGGCTACTTCGTGACGACGGTCTTCGCGGCGGCGCTTTTCGGCTTCGCCGCCTGGGCGATGCTCCAGCCCGCGTCAGGCGACATCGACCCTGATACGTTGGGCACGCAGCTCGCGGATCCCTCCACGTGGGCCTTCTACTGGATCTGCGGGATCGTCGGCATGATCACCGCCTTCGCGTACGTCTGGATCACGCAGTACTACACGGAGGCGCGCTACCGCCCCGTGCAGGAGATCGCGAAGGCCTCGGAGACGGGACCTGCCACGAACATCATCTCCGGGATGAGCGTCGGGCTCGAGGCCACCTGGCTTCCGGTCCTCGTCGTGTGCACGGCCCTCCTCGTGTCCTTCTGGCTCGGGACGATCACCGCGATCCCGCACGGCGGGCTCTACGGCACGGCGATCGCCACGATGGGGATGCTCGCGACGGCCGCGTACATTCTCGCGATGGACACGTTCGGGCCGATCGTCGACAATGGCGCGGGGATCATCCAGATGTCCGGGATGTCGGACGAGGCGCGTCGGAACATGGACAAGCTCGATGCGGCGGGGAACACGACGAAGGCCCTCACGAAGGGCTACGCGGTCGGCAGCGCCGCGCTGGCGGCGTTCCTCCTCTTCAGCGCGTTCCTCCAGGAGGCGCAGATCGACTCCGTCGACATGGCGAAGCCCGAGGTCTTCGTCGGCGGTTTCATCGGCGCCGCGCTCGTCTTCCTCTTCAGCGCGTTCGCGATCCGGGCGGTCGGCCGCGCGGCGTGGGCGATCATCAAGGACGTGCGGGACCAGTTCCGCGAGAAGCCCGGCATCATGGCGGGCACGGAGAAGCCGGACTACGCGCGATCCGTCGACATCTGCACGAAGAGCGCGCTGAGGGAGATGGTCGTGCCCGGCCTCCTCGCCATCGCAACTCCGGTGGCCGTCGGCCTCATCTTCCGTGTGGCGGTCGTGACACCGGGCCTGCGCGCGGCCGAGCCGCTCGGCGGCACGCTCATGGTCGGCACAATCGCGGGCGTGATCATGGCCCTCGTCATGAACACGGGCGGCGGCGCGTGGGACAACGCGAAGAAGTTCATCGAGGCGGGGAACCTCGGGGGCAAGGGGAGCGCGACGCACAAGGCCGCCGTCGTGGGGGACACGGTCGGAGACCCGTTCAAGGACACTGCCGGCCCTTCGTTGCACATCCTCGTGAAGCTACTGTCGACGATCACCCTCGTCCTCGTCCCCCTTCTCGTGTAGTCCGCCCCGCTCGACATCGCGGTGTCGAGACGTCTCGCGGAGACCGTAATGCGTTCCCGCAAAGGCCTAAATAGGAGGACCCAAATCGACCGGGAGCCGATTTTCATGTACATGCGTGTCCAACGGGAGGATGTCGTCCGCATCCCCCCGAACCGGCTCGGCGAGGACATCGACTCGGTCGCGCGCGAGCTCACGAGGACGACCCTCGAAGGCCGTATCGGTGCGGACAAGAACCTCACCCTGATCGCCAGCAACATCGAGCGCCTCGGCGAAGGCCGTATCGTCCACGGGGATGGTGCGGTGTACCAGCGCGTCCGATACGACGCCGTCGTGTTCACGCCCCAGCTCCAAGAGGTCATCGAGGGCTCCGTCGTCGAGATCCTGAAGTTCGGCGCGTTCATCCGCTTCGGCCCGCTCGACGGGCTGTTGCACATCAGCCAGGTCATGGACGACCGCGTGGACGTCGACGAGGAGGGGCAGCGGCTCATCGGCAAGGACACGAAGCGCGACCTCCGGATCGGGGACAAGGTCCGGACGCGCATCGTCGCCGTGTCGCTCAACGAGCGCGCGCCACGCGAGTCGAAGATCGGCCTCACGATGCGGCAGCCGGCCCTCGGAAAGCTCGACTGGATCGAGGAGGATCGCGCGAGGGCCGAAGGGCGTGCGCGCAAGCGGAAAGGGTGAGCCCATGGCGGTGAAGATCCCGAAGGCGTGCAAGAACTGCGGATACATCTCGGACGAGGACAAGTGCCCCCTGTGCGGGAACGAAACGTCAAAGGACTGGCAGGGGTACGTGATCATCGTCGACCACCCGCGCTCCGAGATCGCGAAGAAAATGGGGCTCCATGCCAACGGACGGTTCGCCATCCGCGTCCGATGAGTTCTCCGGCGTCTCGCTGAAACTCCCGATCGCGATGCGCGAGCTCCTCCGGTGGCCCCTCGGCTCCCTTGTGCACGGACCCGACATCCTACCTGCGATTGGGCGCGCATCGCCCGTCGTCACGGTGGGAGACTTCTGCACGCTCGACCTCGCGGCGCGCGGCCGCACGCCCGACGTCGCCGTCGTCGACTTCAAGACGAAGAGGCAGGAGGACCCGGAGCTGCGCGAGGCGCTCCAGCGGATCGGGGACGTCGTCGTTCGCGTGACGAACCCTGAGGGCACGATCGCCTCGGATGCGTGGCCCGCGTTGTCCGAAGCCTTTAAATCGAAGCAGCGGGTACGCGTCGAAGTTCGGGGTGAAGAGGACCTCCTCGCCCTGGTCTGCATCGCCCTCGCACCCGAGTCGGCCGCGGTCCTGTACGGCCTCCCGGGACAGGGCGTCGTCGTCGTGAAGGCGGACCGGGCCGCGAAGGCGCGCGTCCTCGACCTGCTCCGGCGCATGGAACGGTAACCCATGGAGATCCAGGTCCTCGACCGGCGCGAGAACGCGCTCCTCAAGCGCGTCGAGGTCACGTTCAAGGTCGTCCACAAGGCAGAGCCGACGCCGACCCGCGACGCGCTCCGCGCCGAGCTCGCGAAGGCCCTGAATGCGACGAAGGACATCGTGATCGTCGACGGCGCCGCGTCGACGTTCGGGCGGTACGAGACGCGTGGCTACGCGAAAGTCTACAAGACGATGGAGCAGGCGCTGTCCGTCGAGCGAAAGCACATTCTGATCCGGAACAAGCTCGTCGAGGCGGAGGCGAAGCCGGCGGAGGGCGCTCCGAAGCCGCAGAAGCCCGCAGCGCCGGTCAAGAAGGAGCAGCCGAAGGTCGAGGCGAAACCCGTCGCGAAGCCGGAGGCGAAGGCCGAGAAGGCGCCACCGAAGGAGAAGTTACCCGCCAAGGAAGAGAAGAAGGAAGCGCCGAAGGCCGAGAAGAAAGCCGAGAAGACTGAGGCGAAGAAGGCCGAACCGAAGAAGGCGGAGCCGAAGAAGAAAGAGGGCAAGTGATGGCGGAGCCGAAGGCGCCGAAGGGGAGCGTCGGGATCAAGCGGACCCTCTTCAAGGTCGAGGGCGACCGGATCGTCCGGACGAGGCAGAGCTGCCCGAAGTGCGGCGCCGGTGTGTACCTCGCGGTGCACCAGAACCGCGTGTCGTGCGGGCGGTGCGGGTACACGGAATTCGCGAAGAAGTGACACTCACCGCGCGGCGTTCGCGGCGGCATTCTCGGCGCCGGGTGTCCGCTACCTACTAACAACCCGAACGGCGCTCCCGACACGGGGAGGATCGCGTTGCACTCCAAGGCGCTCGCGCTCGGATTTTCGCTCCTCCTTGGAATCGCGTGGATGTTGAGCGGACCCATGACTGGTGTTGCGGCCTCGAAGGGCCCGTCGGATGGCCTGCTCCCGGACCTCAGGACCGTGATTCCGAAACACCTGAGCATCGTCAACGAACACCAGCGGGAGATCCTTCGCTTCACGAACGGGATTGCGAACACGGGCGACGGACCCCTTCGGCTGAGGCCCGAGTTACCGGAGCCGGGGACCGGCGGGACGCAGGACGCCGTCCAAGAGATTCTCGATGCGGATGGTCACATCGTGTCGGAATCCGTGGTGAGCCAGTTCGAGTTCCACGAGGATCACCATCATTGGCACATGGCGAATTTCGCGCGGTTCGAAGCGCGGATTGGCAGCCCGACGGGCCCCGTCCTGACGGCGGCACCGAAGGTTGGCTTCTGCGTGATCGATTGGTACAAGCTCGAAGACAACGCGAAGACGCCCGAGCGGGCGTACTGGGACTGCGAGTTCTCGTACCAGGGGATCAGCGTGGGCTGGGTGGACCAGTACAACCAAGCCATCCCGGGGTAGGAGCTCGACCTCACGGGCGCCCCGGCGGGGCGGTACTACCTCGTGAGCGTCGCGAACCCGCTGGGAGCGTTCATGGAGAAGGAGACGTCGAACAACCTCGCCTGGATAGGCTTCGACCTCGTCCGGGACAGCAAGGGGAATCCAAAGATCGTACTCACGGGAGAGCACTCGGCCTGTGACAGCCCGGGGCTCTGCGGGGCGCAGAGGGTGAATCGATAGACACCCCGGCGGAGCGGCCTCAGGGAAATCCTTATTCCGACGAGCCGTTTGGGCCCGCGAGGGCCTGTAGTCTAGCTTGGATAGGACAGAGGCCTCCGGAGCCTCTGACCTGGGTTCGAATCCCAGCAGGCCCGTCTCACTCCTTATGCTTCGCCGAAATTGACTTGAACTTTTCGGAACTTCTCGGTCCCTATCACGCCCGTCCGCCGGGGCGGGCACTCTCCCCACTCATGGCCTGGCTCACCACACACACCCCGCCGATAGAGGTAAGCCGACCTAGTGCGATTTGTGGCGATAAGGAGGTCCCTTTATGCCTGAAAAGGCGCTTAGCGCACTGCTCGCCGACTCAAGGGGAGAGCCAATCGAACACGAAAGGCGCATGGTACACGAGATCTATCGGTGTGACGCCCATCCCGGTGACGTTCTGCGAGTCCGCTTTGTACGGTCCACCTCTGCGGTTCGTCAAGGGCTGAGCCTGTCGATTAAGAAGGGGCAACTTTCCGTGGAAGGGCAGAGCATGAAGCATCTCGTCCTTTGGACGGACACCGCACCTGAGATGGTGGAAGTCGTCTGTGAGCGAGCGAAGGCCGGCGCTGTCCTTCAAGCGTGGACAACAGGGACCAGGATGGGATGATGATGGCCTGGTTAGGCAATGCAGGTATGTTGGTTGAAACCCAAGACGACGCGGTTATTCTGAAGTGCAGCGACGGAGTTGGTTCACCTGATTTTGAGGACCTCGTCGTCGAATTGAGCTTGAAGCACGGACACACGAAACTCTCGCCTCCCAAGGCGAGGTGATGGCCTTCCCCTTACACTCACACGCGACGGCGAGCACCTTTCCCTCTCAAGCAATGATCGAGATGCCACCGATCCCCGCGACCTCTCCCCCGTCCGGTCGAATCAAGCTGATGTTCACGATCACTTACTCAATCAATGGCCCTAATGGCTTCAGGTCGTCTCCCAGCCTGCCCAATCCGTGAGGAGCCTCAAGTCCTTCCCTTGCCTTTCTCCCGAGGTACCGTTCAGGGATGTTCATCCGCTCTCGCACCCGATGCCTATCGTTGTCGCCATCAGAGCGATAAGGGTCGGGAGGGAGAACTCGAAAATTCCGGTAGGGAATGTCCGCACAATCTAGGTCCGGTGGCGGAGGAGGTACGCAAACATCGGGATAGGCTGGGTCGAGTTCTCGGGAGGCGAGGGCGAGGGAGCTCAGCATCCGGTCCATGCCTCACTCCCGAACTCACTCTCTGTGCAAAAGGAGTGATACGTATCCGCGTGGCCGGAGGAAATCATGGCCGCATTTGCGTTCGCGCCGCCGCAATAGACTACCGCGAGAATCCGGCCATAGGGATCAGCGCCAATCTGCCAATCGTCTTCGTCAATCAAGGCCGGGGAGCCGAGGCAGAGAGTTTCCAGATAGCCTCGGACTTCAGCTCCGCCTGACTCGGATAGTTCGGGTGCATCGACGAGCACGAGCCGGATTCGAAGATAACCGCCCTCGACATCAACGGTGTCTCCGTCAACTACTCCGGACACGGTGGTTGAGAAGCATAGGCCGACCGAGTTGGGACAGGCTGAGGGCTCCTGCGGCGGCACGGTCACATTTTTCGCAACTGTCGCATACCGGGGTAGGTCGCCGACCGTTAACACAACTTTGTAGCTGCCGGGCCTGTCGTATGTATGCACTGTGGTTAAGGTCCTGTTGATGTGGTCTACTTCAGTCCAGCTTGTCCCGTTACCGGAGTCACCGAAGTCCCAGTTATATGAGTACCTAAGAGGAGGGTCCGGGTCTTGTGGGGTTGGAACAAAGCGGACCGTGAGAAAATTGGCTTCCCATGTGAAATCTGCTACAAACTCCTGCGGTTGCGTTGGCCGATAGCCATCGTACCAGTACCACGCCATGCTAACCGCGACAATCACAGCGACGATCACGACGACTAGGACGATGACTACTCGCATCGGAGTCTTCACGGTCATAGCCGTCCGCTTCTCCACCTTCGTTTGATGCTTCAGTGGAATAGCTTCGTGTGCCTGATAATAAAGATTTCCATCACCGACGGCTCAGGATCGCGTGGAAGACCCACAGCGGTCAGCCTCCTCGATTATCTCGTCGTCGCTTTCCTGAGCGCTATCGCCCATGTCGGACTTGTCGCCTTTGGTTTTGTTTGTTTGGAGCATCCTCGTCATACCCGCGCACCTCCTCCCCTTTGTCATCGCGGACCAACACGGGAATCGGTTTGCACGCACCACTGATGCGCGAGGGGCAAAGCATGCACGGAGCGGCCCCGGCGGTTCCGAAGGTACGTCGTCCGGAAGCCCGTTACGAGGGACGCCTGTTTCGGCCCCCGGAGCTTGTCGAGCTTTTGCGGGGGGCGGGGTTTCGGGATGTGCGGGAAGTGCGCGCCCTTGCTGCCAGATCGTCTTCACCGTAAGTTCGCAAGTTCATTGCGAGGTGCTCGCATGTCAGACTGATCATACTCGGCATGGCCATTCCTAGGTGCACTCCAACAAAGCTCATTCCCGCACATTCTTTCTGATCAGGAATCGCAAGAACTTAGCGCCTCTGTCCAGCTTCGGAGAAAAGCCCGGACCGTCAGACCTAGTTTCGAGTCCCAGCAGGCCCGTTGTCCACGAGGGGAATTGGGGTCGGTCATTCTGGATCGACCCAAGAGTCCTGGACGGCCAGAGCCTGCCCATTATGATTGACAGCAGCTACATGCGACACGAGTTCCATGGGGTGCGAGGATGGTCACCGACGAGCGCTGTCGAATTTCGAATGGAATCCTGAAAGGCATCGGACTGCTGATCATGGTGGTCAATGTCCCCTTTCTCGTCGGAGGTATCGTTGGCGTGCTGCGTCCCGATCTGCCTTGGGGGCTTGGTCTTCTGATCGCCTCCCCCGCACTGATTGTCGGAGTGCCGTTTGCCGTGTGGGTCCGTTGGGGTCGCGCAAAAATCATCCTCGGTCGAAAGATTGAGTGATCCCGACTCTTTTGCACACGGCGCGCATGCTCTCCCGGCTGAACACGAATGACTCTACGTCGAGGCTTCGAATCCCAGCAGGCCCGTACCCCGCTTCGTCCTGAATCGAGTGACCACGTCCGAGGCAGCTGTTCCAGGTGGTGGTCCGCGCTGTCCATGCCGTGCGCCATGTCTATGAGACCGTCAGCCTATTCCAGGCACACGGGAGAGTGGCCGAGCCTTGCTGACCACGCGGTTCACGGAGTTGGTCGGGTGTACGGCTCCGATCCAACAGGCGGGGATGGGGGAGTTCGGCACACCGCGTCTCGCAGCGGCCGTGTCGGAAGCTGGAGGCTTGGGGATGATCGGCCTATCGGGGTGGCCAACGCAGGCTGCCATCAGGAGGTTGGACGAGACCCAGCATCTCACGTCGCGCCCGTTCGGAGCGAATTTCATTGTGCCATCTCTCGTCGACGAGGTCACGAAGAAGCCGGACCCCGAACTCGCGGGGTCCCTCGAGGCGGCAGCTTCTCGGGCCCGCGTCGTCGAGTTCTTCTACGATGACCCGGACCCGTCCCTCGTCGAGACGGCCCATGCCGGCGGCGCCCTCGTGTTCTGGCAGGTCGGATCCCTCGAGGAGGCCGTCGCAGCCGAGCGCGTCGGGTGCGACATCGTTGTCGCGCAGGGAGTCGAGGCGGGCGGGCATGTCCGCGGGAAGATTGGCCTCCTCGCCTTGCTCGACCAGGTGCTCCCTGCCGTCCGGGTCCCCGTGATCGCCGCCGGCGGCATCGGCACGGGGCGGGCCATGGCTGCGGCCCTGGCGGCAGGGGCCTCCGCCGTGCGGGTGGGCACCCGATTCGTCGCCGCGACGGAGGGCGACGCCCACCCGTCCTACGTGAAAAAGCTCATCGCGGCGGAGGCGAAGGACACGATCCTGACGGAGGCCTTCTCCGCGAACTGGCCGAACGCGCCCCACCGAGTCCTCCGATCCTCCGTCGAAGCGGCCCAGCGATTCCAGGGAGACGTCGTGGGCGAGAGGGCGTACCCATGGGAACCGGACGTGCGCGTACCCGTGCCCCGCTTCACGTCCCTCGTCCCGATGAAGACGCACACGGGCGAGATTGACGCGATGCCGCACTGGGCCGGCGAATCCGTGGGGGGCGTCACGAAGACCCAGCCCGCGGGAGACATCGTTCGAGAGCTCGCCGACGAGGCAGAAAGGCTCCTTCGCCGTTCGTATTCCCCGAGCGAAAACGG
>Ga0184639_10000756_pt1 | contig 13130 bp, 15 predicted proteins | sample PLM31_170_b2_FD_133155 | JGI IMG/M metagenome (GOLD analysis project Ga0184639, IMG submission 133155) | Groundwater sediment microbial communities from an aquifer in East River, Colorado, USA - PLM3-1_170_b2 | ecosystem: Environmental > Terrestrial > Soil > Riparian zone | place: USA: East... | reverse complement strand
CCCTGCCGCTCGACGAGCCGATGCAGATGGACGTCAAGGGCCGCGACATGATCGCCGGCCTGCCGCGGACGATCCCGATCACGTCGGGCGAAGTGACCGAGGCGATCGAGGCGCCACTGGCCCAGATCATCACCGCGGTTCGTAATGTGCTCGAGCAGACGCCGCCAGAGCTGTCGAGCGACATCATCGACAAGGGGATGGTGATGACCGGCGGTGGGTCGCTGCTGCGCAACCTCGATGCCCTGCTGACCCAGGTGACCGGCATCCCATGCCACGTCGCGGAGAACGCGCTCAACTCGGTGGCGGTCGGCACCGGCCTCGCCCTCGAGCACTTCGACACCTTCCGCAAGAGCCTGGTGCGGGGCTCGTGACCAGCGGAGCAGCGGTCGCCGGCGCGGCCGCGGCTGACGCCCACGCGGAGCTGCGTGAGGAGGGTGCCGCCGAGGGGGTCGGGCGACGGACGCTCGCCTTCGCCGATTTCCACGTGCACACCCGCGCCAGCCGGGACTCCCTCATGACGGAGGACCGCTTTATCCGCCTCGCGCTGGAGCGGGGCCTGACGCACGTCGCGATCACGAACCACGACAACGTGGAGGGGGCGATTGCGGTGCGCGATCGTGTCGCGGCACTCGGAGCCGAGGAGCGGCTCCACGTGATCCTTGGCGAGGAGGTGTCGAGTGCCGAGGGCGAGGTGATCGGCCTCTTCCTGTCGCGCACCATTGCGCCGGGCCTCTCCGCGGACGAGACGGCAGACCAGATCCACGCGCAGGGCGGCCTCGTCTCGATCCCGCATCCGTACGATCCGTTCCGCCGTTCGCACATCACCGAGCCCGCGCTGCTCCGGCTGGCCGAGGCGGGGAAGATCGATGCGATCGAGGTCTTCAACAGCCGCGTCACGCTCACGCGCCACAACCAGCAGGCCGCGGACCTGGCGGCCCGCTACGCCATCCCCGGAATCGCCTGCTCCGACGCGCATTCCGGCATCGAGGTGGCGATGAGCTTCAACGCGCTACCCACCTTCTCGACCGCCGATCAGCTCCGCGTCGCCCTGCGTGAGAACGAGTGGCATGGCAGCCGTTCCACCAAGCTGATCCATCTCACCACCCGATGGGCGATCTGGTCGAAGGCGGCTCGCCGCCGCATCGGCCGCATCGGCAGGTCGCAGACCGATCCCGGCTCCGGCTCGTGACGGACCCACCCGCGCCGCACGCTCCCCATCCGACCGGTCCCCACGAGCACGGCCACTCGGTCTATGAGCCGGGTGAATTCCTCGACGCCCCGCCCGACGAAGCCATCCCGGAGCGCGAGGTCAGCCTCGCTCGGCGGCTTCTCAACGCGCGGACGATCGGCTCCATCGCCTTCGGCCTGATCCTCGTCTTCCTCCTCTTCCGGGTCATCCTCAACGTCGACTTCGAGCACACCTTCGACCTGATGACCCGCGCCAACGTGTGGCTCCTACTCGCCGGGCTGGTGGCGTACTACCTGACCTTCCCACTGCGAAGCCTGCGCTGGACGCTGATCCTGCGGCGGGTCGGGACGACCATCCGCTACCGGGCGGCCATGGAGATCCTGTTCCTGTCGTGGTTCGTGAACTGCATCGTGCCGGCCAAGCTGGGCGACCTGTATCGCGCCTACCTGCTACGCGGCAACTTTGGGGCTTCGATCTCGCGGACAGTCGGGACGATCTTCATCGAGCGCGTGACCGACATCGTGGTCATCTTCGGTCTGGCGCTGGCGGCCGGCTACTGGAGCTTCCGGGGCCGCAACCGGCCCGAGGTGGACACGCTCTTCCTGGCAGGCTTCCTGGTCGCGCTCATCCTGGTGCTGCTCGTGGTCGCCCTGCGCTACCAGGGGCGGCGCCTGACACGACTCCTTCCCGAGCGGGTCCGGGAGTTGTACGAGCGATTCCACGAGGGGAGCACCGGCGCATTGACGCCGAGCGTCCTGCTGCCGGTCGGGGCCATCACGGCTGCGGTCTGGCTGCTCGAGGGCGCGCGTGTCTACTTCGTGATCCAGGCTCTGAATCTGACCGATATGCAGCTCGGCATCAGCTCATCGGTCTTCGTGGCCCTGGCGGCGTCGCTCCTGACCGCGATTCCGCTGACCCCCGCGGGGATCGGCTTCGTGCAGGGCGGCATCGTTCTCGCCCTGGGGCTGTATGGCGTGTCGCCCGAAGCCGGAACGGCCGTGGCGCTCACCGATTTCGTGCTTAGCACTCTGAGCGTGATCGTCATCGGCGGCGTGCTGTACGCGGTCTCCCCGATGATCCGACGGGCACACCGCGCAGGGGCGGGAGGCGGGGACGCCGGCCCACGTATCACCGAGCCTGGCGGCGCCGCCTGAGGTGCCCGCTGAGCGTGACGCGATCGGTACCTTTCTCCCATTGAGGACTATGCCTGGCGCTGCGATCCTGCGGTTGCTCGCACGCACCACCGGCCGACGCATCTGATCGGTGGGAAGCAGCGCACGGACGAGGGCGCATGACGCTCCAGACGCCGCAGTCCTTCAACAACTGGCTTCGCGGCCAGTTGAAGGAAAAGAAGATGAGCCAGCGTCAGCTGGCCCTCCAGTCGGGGGTCGATCACTCGACCATCTCCCGGCTGATCAAGGGTGACCGGATGCCGTCGCTCGGCACCGCCACCAAGCTGGCGCGTGGCCTGCGCGAGATCCGCGACGAGGCGGATGGGCAGGCGTACTTCGCGAGCCTGGCGGCTCGGCAGCTGCTCCCCACCGCCCGCGTCGAATACGCGCTGCGCGGCGACGACCTCCTCAACGAGACCGATGTCCGCGAGCTGATGCAGGTCTACATCGCCCACCGCAGCCAACGAATGCGCGAGAACGGCAATGGTGGCAATGGCGATGGCCTGAGCCGGCACGAGGTCCCGCCCGCGAGATTCAGCCGGGGCGCTTGACCCGGGCCGCCGTCCGCCTGACCGTCAGGGCACGGGCGGAGAGGGTGGGGAGTGTCAGCACCCCATCCAGCAGCAGCCGAGCCCGACGCATGTTGACCGCGTCATAGCCCTGCTCGGTCCCAGGCGTCTCCATCACGAACGTCGTTGTATTGGGCAACCGCGGGTCACGCAGAAGGGCTGACAGGCCCGCCGCACCGATATTCCCCGCCCCGAGGTGCTGGTGACGGTCGCCGCGCGAACCAAGGGCCGACTTCGAGTCGTTGAGGTGCACCAGCGCGAGCCGATCCAGCCCGATCAGCATCTCGAACCGATCGACCACCACCGCGACTCCCTCGGGCGTCGAGATGTCGTAGCCGGCGCCCCACAGGTGGGCCGTGTCGAGGCAGAAGGCGAGAGCATCCGTGCGACCCGGTACCACTTCGAGGATACGTGCCAGCTCCTCGATGGTGGAGCCGACCATACCGCCGCCGCCGGATGCGTTCTCGAGCACCAGCCGCACGCCGTGTGGCGCCTCGGCGAGCACGGACGCGAGGCGTGCCGCGAGCCGCTGCAGCCCGGCCTCCGCGCCCTCGCCGCGGTGCGAGCCGATGTGCGTGTTCACCAGCGAGGCCCCGAAGGCTGGCGCCCGCTGCACTTCGTGGATCAGGCCCGCCAGCGATTGGGTGGCGAACGGCTCGGCGGCGCCGGCCAGGTTGATCAGGTAGCTGGCGTGAACCGCCACAGGGCGGATCCCTTCCGTCGCACAGTACTCGATGAACCGGGCCGCGTCCGCGGGTGGCTCCGGGCGCCGCCGCCACGCGGTCGGGTTGTCACTGAAGATCTGGAGCGCGCCCGCGCCGATCTGCCGGGCGCGGCGCGCCGCCTTCATGAGGCCGCCGGCGACCGCCAGGTGGATCCCCACACGCGGGGATCCGGGCGGCCAGGTGAGCCGGCGGCGCGGCTCGGGTCGTGCTACGGTGCGGGGCATGGATGAGGATCGGGAGCCGGTCGCCGAGCCGCGTCAGCCGAGGGCGGCCGACCTGCTGACGATCGCGCTACTCGTCTTCTTCGTCTCCCTGATCGGGATCGTGGCGGCGCTCCTCGTCCTGCCGACCCTGGGCCCGTAGCCGCAGCCGCGGCCGAGCCGCGCGTCAGCCGCCCCTCCCGTCGGGAGCGAGGACCGGCTCGATCAGCCCGTAGGCGCCATCACTGCGGCGATAGAGGACGCAGATCCCATCCGACTCGGCATTGAGGAAGACGAAGAAGGCGTGCCCCAGCTCCTCCATCCGGGCGACCGCATCCTCCTCGAACATGGGGACCATGTCGAAGCGCTTGACCTTCACCACCGATGATCCTGCCGCTCGGCGCTCGAGCGCCGTCTCCTCGGCGGCGAGGGTTCCGACCGCAGCGCGGGCGAGGACCTCGCGGCCCTCGTCGGAGTGACGTTCGCGGACGCTCCGGGGCCGCTGGCGGGCACGCACCACCTGCCGCTCGAGCTTGTCGATGAGGCCATTCATGGCGGCCAGCAGCGTCGGCCCGGCGGCGACCGAGCGCATCACGCTGCCGTTGCTGACGAGCGTCACCTCGGCGGTGTTGGCGGACTCGGCTGCACGAGACGAGTGCGCGATCAGCTCCACGCTTGCGTGCGCGTCGGGGTGGGCGATCCGTTCCAGCCGCTGGAGCTTTCGCTCGACCTGACCGCGCAGGCGATCCGTCATCTCGAAGTTTCGGGCCTTGACGGTGGTCCTCATCCCCGGCTCCTCCGCTGCGGTGAGTGCTACGGTAGCACCAGCCCGCGGGGCGCTCCTGCCTAGACCTCCCGGGCCACCGCGAAGCCCAGGACCCGTGCCGCGCCACGGCCACGAAGCACCTCCGCGCAGGCCTCCAGCGTCGCCGCGGTGGTCAGGATGTCGTCCACCAGCACCGCGGTGACGCGCGGTGGCGTGGCGCGCTGCGCGTCGAATGCGCCCCGCAGGTTGTGGAGGCGAGCCGCCCTGCTCAGCCCGTGCTGCCGCGCGGTCTCGCGCGTCCGGCGGAGAAGGTCCGCGACCGGGACGCCGGCCCGGGCGCCCAGCGCACCGGCCAGGAGCGCCGCCTGGTTGTAGCCACGCTGCCGGCACCGGACCGGATGCAACGGGACGGGAACAAGGACGGCAGCGCCGGGCACCAGGGCGAGCAGGTCCACCAGGGCGGGCAGCGCCTCTTGCGCCAAGGGGGCCGCCAGGCGCGACGCCCCGCCGTACTTCAGCCGTTGCAGCGCTCGGCGCAGGGCGCCCTCGTGGACAAAGGCGGCGATCGCAAGCTCGAGGGCCTCGCCCGTCACGATCCCCGGGTCAGCCGCAGCAAAGTGGTCAGCCGGCGAACGTGCTGGGCGCAGCCCGGCAAGGCAATCGCGGCACAGGACCGCACCGTACCGGGCACAGCCCGCACACGCGGCCGGCAGCAGGAGCTCCAGGAGGCCCATCGTGGGGAGATGATGCGTGCGAGGCGGTTATCGCCCCCGTACGGCCCGCTTATCGCCGCTCAGGCGGCCTCATGGGTATCGGCGTATCAGTCGGCGTCTTCGAAGGCCAGCTGATCCCCGGCTGCCGTGCCGGTTCCCTCCAGCGCCCCGGCCCGCAGCTCGATGCAGTCGCGCGCGCCGCGCGCCCACCAGACGACCCGCCACGGGCGCAGCCGGCTGACGGTGCGGGTCACGAGCCCGGCGCGGTCGACGAATACCACGTCAATCGGGTAGCGCATGAAGAACATATGGATCGACGGAGACCGCTCGATCAGCAGCCCCTCGCCCGCCACGACCTCGGGCGTGCCAAGCAGGCCAACGGCCCGGTCGCGCAGCGAGCTGGCGACTCGGCAACGGGTGGCCAGGATTGTGTTCCTGGTCGCATTCGTGACGCGCACGTATCGGTTCATCTGCTGGCTTGATGCTAGCGGCAAGCTGGACAGCGGAAACGCCCCGGCCCGGGGAAGGGGACCGGGGCGCTCCTGCCAATGGTGGGAGAAGGCTGACGAGCGCCGCCTACCGAAGCAGCTGCACCCCGACCACGTTGGTCCCCGCGGAGACGCCGCTTCCAGGCCCGACCGTGTACGGGCCACCGAGGAACCGCACGAAGCGCCCGGCCAGGCACGAGGTGGCGCCGTTGCCGGTGTCGCAGGTCGCTGCGTCGCTACCGCTGAGGTAGGCGCCCTTGGCGTACGGCAGCCCACCGCCGCTGCCGTCGCACCAGTTCGGCGTGCCGCCGCAGAACTGGAAGGCGGCGAACTGCGGCAGGTGATACCACTGGTTCTGTCCGGTCCCGCCGACATGTCCGACCGGGCAGTCGTTGGTGCCCGGGCCGGTCGGCTGCGCGTCGCAAGTCACGTCGAACTGCGGGAAGAGGACGACCTTGCCACCCCACTCGTTGTTGAGGACATCCTCGATCGAGGACGAGTTGAGGTTTCCGGTTGCGGTGATGTAGAACCAGTTGGGGATCGTCATCGCATCGTTGTCCGGGTCTCCGATCGAATCCTCGAGCTCGCTGACACCGCCCTCCGTCGGCGTCCAGTCGAGCCAGCCGACGTTGCCCGGTCCGACCTTGCACAGCGGCACCGTGATCGGCGTGGTGGTCGGCACCCAGTAGGTCGCCGGGATCACCGGCGCGGGATCGTTCTGGCCGTCGCATCCAAGCACGGTGACCGGGACGGTGACGGGGATGACATCGCAGCCAACCTCGGCCGAGCAGACACCGGTGATATACCCCGCCACCGCGGTCGCGGGCGCGGTCACCGTCAGCTGCTCGAAGCCGATCACCCGCACCAGGAAGGTCGGGAACGACTGCGAGCCGATGGCGTACACGCCGGAGGTGTTCACCGGGATGGTTCCATCGCCGACCTTGGCGGCGTCGGCCGTCGAGGTGACCACTGTGCCGGTGCCATCGAGCAGGTTGCCGGAGATGTCGGTGTACCAGGCGTCAGGCGGATCGACGGCGTTCTCGGAGCCGGCGAGCAGCACCGCCGCCTCGACATCGGCGTCGGTGCGGGTGGGGAGGACGCCGGCGAGGCGCTGGGCAAGGACGACGGCGCCTGCCTCGGAGGCGGCGTCCGCCGCGTTCTGCGTGTCGCGCTGCTTGCCCCATGCGAAGCCGCCGTCGACGACCACGCCAACCATCGCCACGATGACGACCATCGAGATGGCCACGATGACGAGGACCTGGCCGCGATGATCGCGATGCCGGCCGGCTGTCACCGTTTTCGTCTGCTGCTGGGCTGCCGGGTCTGACTGGGAAGTCTGGATGGCGTTCATGGGGATACATAGCTCCGTTCGATCGGCTCGCGAGTCGTGGCCGTCATGTCGATGGTGCCGACCAGGTTGCCGACGATCGGCGTGGCGGCGTTGTACTGGTAGTGAACGGTGATCTCGACGACGCATCCGAGGCCGTACGGGCTGGTGCAGGTCCCGAGCAGATCCGGCGTGAGGAAGGCAACGTCAACGTCGCTGGGCGAGGCACCCAGCGAGACCGCGGCCTTGACCGCCTCGGCCTGGAGCGCGGCGACGTTCTGGTCGACGATTCCCAGCCGGACCGCCTCACGCGACGCGTTCGAGATGGTGTTGTAGGCGTATACGGCACGCCCAAAGTCGAAGATGCCGACCAGGAGGAGGATGAAGATCGGCAGGATCAGCGCGAACTCGACCAGCGTCTGGCCGCGTCGGCTACGCCGCCGATCCCGGTTGGACGAAGCGATCCGACTCATCAGTTGTGCTGCACCGTGATGTTGGTGTCGCAGGGGTACTGCTGTCCGCCGACCAACGATTGAAGGCCGATGACGTAGTTGTTGTTCGGCGGCCGGTTGGCCGTATACGTGCCGGTGAAGCCGTTGAGGGTCCAGAAGACCTCCCCGCCCACGACGGTCTGCCCGACCATCTGCGGAACGATGCACAGGGCGCCGCTCGGCAGCGGGGTTGGCGTCGGGGTCGGATCCGGGGTCGGCGTCGGCGATGGGGTCGGCATCGGCAGGTCAGCCAGGAATCCGCCGCGGACGGCGAACTGCGACCGCGCACTGATGCTCATCGGGTTACCGATGATCGTGCCGAGGACCGGCGTGAGGAAGGTGAAATCGCACTCGATGGCGACGGCCGCGTGGTCGCCGACCTCGTGCGGGTCGCTGGTGCCGCCCATATTCTCGAAAGCCGGGTCCGGGATATCGACGAGGTCCCAGGTTCCCCCGCCGACCGGGGCGCAGTTGATCGCCCGCAGGTCGTTGAGGACCTGCTGGCGATATCGATCCTGGTCGGCGACGTCGCCCGGGGCGACCCAGGCGGTGGGATTGAGGGCCGCCTCATTGGCCGCGATGCGCGTTGCGTTGTTCAGGGCGACCCAGCCGAAGAAGACCCGCCCGAAGTCGATGGCGAGCAGCATGAGCAGCGCCAGGATCGGCAGGATGAACGCGAATTCGACGAGTGCCTGGCCGCGCGAGATCTTGCGGTGACGCCGGAAGGGCAGCTGCATGGTGGTCGCTCAGCGGGTTTTGAATCTGCCTGCGACGATAGGTCGAGCGACCTTGCGAGACACCTTGCACGCCGGCCCCGATGGGGCCACCTGACCCCCGTACCTTTGTCAGGCCGCCGACTCGTCCTCGGGGAACGACTCGTCGGCCGGCTCGGCCGGAAGCGTGATCGTGACGGTCGTGCCGGCGCCCGGCTCGCTCTCGATGCGCAGCGACCCAGCCATCGCCTCGACCAGGCCCCGGGCGGCGTAGAGGCCGATCCCGCTCCCATCCGGAGCGAGCCGGCGGGCGTCGTCGGCGCGGAAGAACTGCTCGGCGGCGCGCTCGCGGGTGGCCGGCGACATGCCAATCCCGGCGTCGCGGATCGAGACCTCCGACTGCAGGCCCACCCCGGAGGCGGCCGCCCGCGCCACCACGACCACGCGCACCCCGGCGCCCGGTGAGCTGTACTTGACGGCGTTGTCGAGCAGCGCCCACAGGACCTGCTCGAGGCGGTCGGGATCGGCTACGACAAGGTGCGGTGGTCCCTCGCTCTCCAGGCTGAAGGGGTGGTTGGTGGCCCGCAGCGCGTCCCACGTGCGCTGGACCAGCGCCTCGACCCTGAAGACCTCCTGGCGCGGCCGGAGGGCGCCAACCTCCAGGCGCGAGACGGCCAGCAGCTGGCCGACCATGCGTCGCAGCCGATCAGCCTGCTGCGCGATCGTCTCAAGGTCGATGCGCGCCGCGACATCGATCCCCTCGCTCTGATGGAGCTCCGAGGCGAGCGCGCGGATGCTGGTGAGCGGCGTCTGCAGGTCGTGGGTGATGCCCCGCAGGAAGTCGGTCTGGACGACGGCCATCCGGTTCAGCTCGTCGGTCTGGGCCCGCAGTCGGCGGTAGAGGAGCGCGTGCTCGATGGCGGTTGCCGCGTGCTGGCCGAGCAGGCTGTAGAGACCGATCTCTGCGGGCGTTGGAGCGGGGCGTCCCTCCCACGGCGCCAGCAGGATGGCGCGCAGCTCGTCGCCCGCCGCGACATCGGCGGTCACGAACGCTCCCCACGGTCCAAGCTCATGGCGCGCCCCGGGGTCGCGCCCGTCGGTGTGCTCGACGGTCGACGCCCAGCGATGGACCTCACCGATCTCCCCCACGCCATCGGCCCCGTTCGGGCCGTAGGTTCCCGCCGCCAGGGCCTCGGGGTCATGCGACCGCAGCACGGCGAGCAGCCAGGTCGGGTCGCGGGTCACCGACCGGGTGGCCCCGACCATCGCGTGCGCCGCCGAGGCGGGATCGTCGGCGATCGGGACGCCCCGCACCTGGTCGGCCAGGTCCGCGATCTGTCGGTTTCGCTCGTCCAGCGCCGCGGCGAGGCGGCGCTGCGCGCTGGTCAGCGCGTCATCGGGGCTCGTCGAGCCGGCCGCGCGATCGGCGCTGACGCCGTGCTCTGCAAGCTGCACCATCGAGCGGGCCTCCCCGCTGAATCCGCGCCAGGCCACGATCGCCACCACGACCACCCAGCCGATGGTGATCGAGACGGCCAACGTGATGGCGGTGCCGGCACCCATGCGAACCATCCACGCGGGCTCGACGCGGTCGAGCACCGCGTACGCCAGCACCGGCGGCAGCGCGGCTGCCAGCAGGGCGGCGAGCAGGCGCAGCGACGGGCGGCCGAACTCCACGGCGCGAGGCTTAGCCGGCCGCGGCCGGCGCATTCACCGGCGTGGTCACTAGGCGGTAGCCCACACCGCGATCGGTGACGAGGTAGCGCGGCCGGTCAGGGTCGACCTCGAGCTTGCGTCGCAGCCGACGCACGGTGACCCAGACGTACGACGGATCGGCGCCATCGGACTCTGACCAGACCCGATCGAGGATCGTCTCGGTCGGCACGGTGCGGTCGACCGACCCGATCAGCACCTGCAGGAGCCGGACCTCGATGGGGGTGAGGGGCGACTGTCCGGCTGCGGTGGTCACCCGCCGCGCCGCCAGGTCGATCTCCAGCTCACCGCCGTCCAGGACCAGCTGCGGCCGCCCCGCGGCCGCCCGTCGCAGGACGCGCTGCACGCGCGCGACCAGCTCATCAGGGTTGAACGGCTTGGTGATGTAGTCCTCGGCGTAGCTCTCGAGGGCCCGAACCTTCGCCTCCGATGCATCGACGGCTGAGAGCACGATGATCGGGAGGTCCGCGATGCGCTTCACCCGGTCGCACAGCTCAAACCCGTCCATCCCCGGCATCATCAGGTCGACGATCAGCAGCTGTGGCCAGGCGCGCTCGAGCAGCTTGAGGGCCGCCTCGCCGGAGGCGGCCGTCTGGACCTCGTATCCCTCGCGCGCCATGCGCCGCTCGAGGACGGAGAGGAGGGTCGGGTCGTCGTCGACCAGCAGGAGGGCCGGCCGCAGCGCCGGCACCATCTCAGAGCCCAGGGCCGCCCATGACAGTCACGACGGCCGGGCCCAGGATCACGATGAAGATCGTCGGGAAGATGCACCCGACCATCGGGAAGAGCATCTTCACCGGCGCCTTGGCGGCCATCTCCTCGGCGCGCTGGCGCCGCTCGATCCGAAGCTGCTGCGACTGGATCTGGAGCACCTTGGCGATCGGCACGCCGAGCTGCTCGGCCTGGACGATGGCCCCGATGAAGTTGCTGATCGGCTGCGCATCGGCGCGCGCGACCACGTCTCGCAGCGCGTCACGTCGCGTGCGACCCATGCGAATCTCGGCGAGCGCCTGGCGGAACTCGAGGATGAGCGGTCCCTCCATCTTCTCGACCACCTTGGCCAGCGCCGCGTCGAAGCCGAGGCCGGCCTCGACGGAGATGGTGAGCAGGTCGAGAGCGTCGGGCAGCTGGAGGACCATCTCCATGGAGCGCTTTCGAGCGCGTCCACCGAGCCAGAACTCGGGCGCCATGAAGCCGATGGCCGCGCCCGCCAGCCCGAAGACGATCGCCAGCTGGACGCGTCCGGTCGCGAACATGAGGAGCGCGACGGCGACGCCGATGACGACCGTGGAGAGGATCTTGACACCCATCCAGTCGGCCCCGCGCAGGCCACCCGGGTAGCCCGCCTTTTCCAGCTTGAGATCGGTGCGGGCGATCAGGCCGCCCTGGTCGCCGCGGCTCACGATGCGTGACAGGCGCTGCACCAGCGGGCGCAGGACTCGCTCGGCGAGGGGCTGCCCCAGCTCGAGCTCCTCGAGGCTCTTGGGCTGGACGACGAGCTGCTCGAGCCGTTGCTGAACGGCATCCTGCCCGGGGCGGGCGGCCATGCCGTAGGTGATCAGCAGCACGGCGAGCGCCGCGAGGACGCCGATGACGATTTCTGTTGGCATCGCGTTACACCTTGATATCGACGATGCGGCGGATGAACACGTAGCCGATGCCCATGCTGATCGCGCCGACGATGAAGAAGATGATGCCGGTCGGCAGCCCGAAGGTCTCTGGCGGCTTGTTGACCATGGCGGTGATGTAGGACGGGCTGATCACGAACAGGAGCCCGGCCAGCCCCACCGGCAGCAGGGTGATCACGTAGCCGCTGTAGCGCTGCATCGCCGTCAGCGTCTTGATCTCGCCCACGATCCGGACGCGCTCGCGGATGGTGTAGGCGATCGAGTCGAGGACCGTGGCGAGGTTGCCACCCACCTGGCTCTGGATGTTGATGGCGGTCACCATCAGCTCCAGGTCCTCTGACGCGACGCGGCGCACTAGGTTGTTCAGCGCTGGCTGGAGGGCCACGCCGAGGCTCATCTCGCGCACCACGCGCTCGAACTCCTCGGAGATCGGGGGGCGCGCCTCGCGCGTCACCAGCTCGATCCCCTGCAGGAACGACGATCCTGCGCGCAGGGAGTTGGCGAGCAGGGTGATCGTGTCGGGGAGCTGACGACTGAAGGCGGTGAGCCGCTTCCGCTGCCGGTAGCCGATGTACCAGCGCGGGAAGTACGCGCCGATCGCAAAGACCACCGCCAGCGCGATCACGTTGTGGAATCCGGGGAGGACGTAGCCCACCGCGTACGCGCCGAAGGCGAAGGCGAAGGGCGATGCGATCCAGGCGAAGAGGAACTCTGCCGGACGTAGCTTCAGATCCGCCCGCGCGATCTCCACCGCGAGGCGAGCGGTCAGGTCCCGCTGCGCGATCACGCGGGTGAGGCCGGCGATCACCGCCGAATCGCGGTCCGCGCCCGTCGACGGGGTGGTATCGATGCCCTGCGAGCGGGCATACCGCTCCAGGCGCGAGGCAACGCCACCACCGCCACTGCTCATGGCGATGCCGACGGCGATGAGCAGCACGGCGCCGCCGGCCAGGCCGGCGATCAGAAACGGCAGCATGCCCATGCGGCTGACTCCTCTAGAAGACCGAGCCGAAGACGTTCGGCGGAAGGTGGATACCCGCGGACTCGAACTTCTCGACGAACTTGGGGCGGATCCCGGTCGGGCGCAGCTTGCCCTCGATCTTGCCCTCGACGACCGCGGTCTGCTCGAACACGAAGATGTCCTGCATGACGACGACGTCGCCCTCCATCCCCTGCACCTCGGTGATGTTCACGATCTTGCGCGTCCCATCCTTGAGGCGGTTCTGGTGGACGATCAGGTCGACGGCCGATGCGATCTGCTCGCGGATGGCCTTCAGCGGCAGGTCCATGCCGGCCATCAGCACCATCGTCTCGAGTCCGGCCAGCATGTCGCGCGGCGAGTTGGCGTGGCCGGTCGACATCGACCCGTCGTGGCCGGTGTTCATCGCCTGCAGCATGTCGAGCGCCTCGGCGCTGCGGCACTCCCCGACCACGAT
>Ga0184639_10000755_pt1 | contig 13135 bp, 10 predicted proteins | sample PLM31_170_b2_FD_133155 | JGI IMG/M metagenome (GOLD analysis project Ga0184639, IMG submission 133155) | Groundwater sediment microbial communities from an aquifer in East River, Colorado, USA - PLM3-1_170_b2 | ecosystem: Environmental > Terrestrial > Soil > Riparian zone | place: USA: East... | reverse complement strand
TCGCGCTACCTGTCGACATTGTTCCCTAAAATCGATGTGGCCGCCGCGTATCAACGGGCACTGGAAATCGTGGCCACGAATTACATCCGACATTACGTTCACCAGACGGGGATCGATACGGTAGTGCTGGCCGGCGGCGTGGTGGCCAACGTGAAAATGAATCAACGGATCTTCGAGATTCCTGAAGTGAAGCGCATCTTCATCTATCCCAACATGGGCGACGGAGGGTGTGGCACCGGGGCCGCCTTCTTGGCGAGCGGAACTTATTTAACCGAGCGAAAACCTTATGACACGATCTTTTTCGGGCCTGACTACACCGACGAGGCCGTCGTCGTGGAGCTTAGGGCGGCGGGTCTTCCCTTCGAACACATCGTCCCTATCGAGCCCGTCATTGCCAGGCTCATCCATGAGGGCAACGTGGTCGCGCGCTTTCATGGGCGCATGGAATACGGCCCGCGCGCGCTCGGCAATCGTTCTATCCTGTACCGGGCTACCGAGCCGGAGGTGAACCAGTGGCTCAATCAGCGCCTGGGCCGCACCGAATTTATGCCCTTTGCTCCGGTCACGCTTTTCGAGGAGCGCCATCGCTGCTATAAGCACGTCGATGGGGCCGAGTTTGCTGCGCAGTTTATGACGATCACGCTTGACTGCACGGATGATATGCGGCGCAACTGCCCTGCGGCGGTCCATGTCGATGGGACCGCGCGCCCGCAATTGATCCGGGCGGAAGTCAATCCCAGCTACCATCGTATAGTGAGCGAGTATCATCGGCTGAGTGGAATCCCGTCGCTGATCAACACCAGCTTCAACATGCACGAGGAGCCCATTGTGAATTCGCCTGCCGACGCCGTGCGGGCATTTCTCCAGGGGAACCTCGACTACTTGGCCATAGACGACTTTTTGGTAAGCCACCCATCGCGCCAGAGCGCGCAAAAAAGAGGATAGGGTATTCTCGGTCACCCGCTGGAGTGCGGTTCTGGGATGGCCAACGAACTGTCGAAGAACGGTCAAGTGACCGTCGGACACGCCATCTATGCCTTTCACGACGGAGGCATGGAGCGCGGGCTGCTCAATCTTATAAACTACGGTGATCGACTTTGTTTCCGACATGTGATCCTTTGTCTCACCGATGCCGGCGCCTTTGCGAATCTGCTGGCCTCGCCGAACTGCGAAGTCGTGGAGCTGCACAAAAAGGAAGGAAACGATTGGCGTCTGCCCTGGCGCATCGCTCAAGCGGCGCGTCGGCATCGACTTAACATCCTGCATGCCCGTGGATGGCCGGCGCTGGTCGAAACCGCCCTGGGGGCGCGATTAGCTCGAGTGCCGCAGACTATCTATACCTTTCACGGGAAAACTTTCGAGGATTTAAAGGGCATCAGCCTCAAGCGGCGTTGGACTCAAAAAGCGATGATTCGGTCTTACCGGCGGGTGATTACTTTGAACCGCCAGATGCGGTCGGACCTTGCGGCCGAATGCTCCATATCGGAGGAGCGAATCCAAATTATCGCAAACGGCGTGGACGTAGAGGTTTTTCGCCCCCGCGAAGAGCGGCAAAAACTGCGTGCTGCGTTCGGTCTTCCCGCCGATCGTCTAATTCTTGGAAACGTGGCGCGGTTGGATCCCGTAAAAAACCACGGGGTCATTTTACGGGCTTTGCGACGCCTGGCAGATCAGCGTCTCAAGGTTTACTTTCTGCTCGTCGGAGACGGCCCGCATCGGACCGTTTTGGAACAGGAGATCCAGCGATTGGGACTAGCTTCGGAGGTCCGCTTGTTCGGCTATAGCAACCGCGTCCCGGAGCTTCTGAACTGCATGGACCTCTACGTCCAATCTTCGCTTTACGAGGGATTCAGTAATACGGTGCTGGAGGCGATGGCTTGTGGAGTGCCGATTCTGGCTACGGATGTGGGCGGAACGGGGGATATATTGAACGAGGGTCGTGAAGGGTTTTTTTTCCAGCCCGACGACGACGAGAAGTTGGCGTCACTCATTGTTCGTTTAACTCAAGATACGGAGCGAAGGCGCCTTTTAGGAGAGCGCGCGCGACATCGTGCCGTCGAGCAATTCCCCATCCAATCCATGGTGCGTAACTATCAAACAATCTATCAAGATCTAGTGCGACAAACAGATCGATCGGAACAATTGAAGTAACATAGGAGGCTCTATGCGAATCATCACGTTGACTATTCTTTACTACGGCGGTGCCCTCTTCGGGTTGCTCAATCCGGTCTTCGGCCTGCTGTTTTTCATTCACATCGTCATCTTCAGGCCGGAGAGTTTGGTTTGGGGCAATCCGATTTTTGGCCGGCTTCACCTGTTCACCGCTATCATTGTCGTGATTGGCTGCTTCATCCATCGACGCACCCTGAGAATGCAGAGTGACGACCTTTATCAAAAGAAGAACCTGGTCATCTTTGCTCTGTTTGTCATCTGGCTGCTTGTCGTATCCATTCTGGCGGAAGTCTCTGTGCAACTGAGCCTTGACAAGACCCTTGAGCTACTGAAGATTTTTGCCGTTTGCATCGTGTTCTGGAAGCTCATCAATACGGAGAAGCGAATGGATCTCTATGTTTGGGTCACTGTTATTTCCTTTGGTTTGATGAGCTTCTGGGGATATCTCCAGACTCTGGTCGGGAATGAGCGGCTGGATACCTTATGGCCCGGCGGGTCAAATTATATAGCGGCCCAACTAGCCTTGATGGCTCCATTGGCAATTGCGAAGGTCTTAGACAAAAACAGCTCCGTGAGCGCCCGGCTGGTGTTTCTTGGCTGCGCATCGTCGATGGTCCTCGGCGCATTCGGTACCCAATCACGCGGGTCTCTCCTCGGGTTGGGGGTCGGCATGTTTGCCTTTCTTATCAATACTAAATACCGCGCAAGGGCTCTGTTGGCTGCAGCACTATTGGCCTTTCTGGTCTATCCGTGGATTTTGGAACGATCTTATACCCGGCTAGCCACCACATTTGCCCCGGAGGAGGAGAGGGATCTGTCGGCTGAATCACGTTTTGTGTTGTGGAAAATCGGGCTGCGCATCTGGGAAGATTACCCCATTGCCGGGGTGGGTCTGGAGAACTTCTCGCCCGTTAAGGAAAAATATGCCGACAAGGTTGGCGACATCGTCCCTACTCAGGAGATGTACGACCTTATTTTCAATCAGCAACGCTATCCTCACGGGGTATATACGGGAATGTTGGCCGAAACCGGTTTGGTTGGCGTCAGCCTGTTTCTGATCCTGTTATTGCGTAGTCTTTTGGTTCGATTTCCAAGGTCGTTTAGCCGGGCGGCGCCGCACATGGGGCTCTACTTGCAAGCCAAGGGCGCCCAGGCGGGTCTCCTCGGTTTTGCCATTGCCTCGTTTTTTTACGATATCCAGTACATCGAAATGTTGTATTTCCAATTATTTTTTGTCGGCGCGATCAAGGTTTATTCCGATTCTCTAGCGGTAGCTGCGACAGTACCTGCAAAGTCGCCGTTGGTATTGTCCCCAGCATAACTTAGATCCATGTGCGGCATCGTCGGATACTATAGCCCGAAAGGGCAGATCAGCGGAGAAAAGTTAAAATCCGCCTGTAGGCAGATTCACCATCGGGGTCCCGACGCGTCGGATATTTTTATTGAGGGCGCGATCGGCCTAGGGCATCAGCGGCTCAAGATTATCGATCTAAGCGATAATGCCAACCAACCCATGGCGGATCTAGCCGGCCAAGCAGTATTGGTATTCAATGGCGAGATCTATAATTACCAGGCACTGCGGACGCAGCTCCTTAAATTAGGACACGAATTTCGTACCAGCAGCGACACCGAAGTTCTTCTTCATATGTACCTGGAATACGGGGAACGCTGTCTCGCATACCTCCGAGGTATGTTCGCCTTTGCGATATGGGACAAGCGCCGTAAGAGATTATTCCTCGCCCGTGATCGTTTGGGGATAAAGCCCCTCTACTACTGCGTGAAAAATGGAAGGTTTTCCTTTGCTTCTGAAATCAAGGCATTGCTGGCTCTGGAGGACGGCTGTGCGCGAGTCGACGGGCAGGCGCTCCATGATTACCTTACGTTTCGGTTCACAATTGCCCCGCGCACGCTGTTTCAAGGTATTCAGAAACTTTCTCCCGCCCACAGTCTGCAATTTTCGCCGGCCGGGATCAAAGTTGAACGCTATTGGTCGCTTGATTTTGGGAAACATGAGAATATGACCGACGAGGAATGGATAGGGGGGTTCCGGGAGCGGTTTAGCGAGGCCGTGCGATACCATCTTGTTGGCGATGTTCCGGTGGGTGTGCTGTTGAGCGGCGGTCTGGATTCCTCGATTGTGGCGGCGGTTGCACAGTCAGAGTTGACGAGACCCGTCAAAACTTTTTCGGTCGCCTTCGCTGAGGGCGGAGTATATGACGAGCGGCCTTTCGCTCGTATGGTGGCGCGACACCTCGGCACAGATCACCACGAGATCGAGATGACCACGCAGGATTTTATTGCTACTCTGCCAGCCTATATATGGCACATGGACGAGCCAGTGGCGGATCCAGCTTCTCTTCCTCTGTACTTCGTTTCACAATTGGCCGGCCACCACGTAAAAGTCGTTCTATCCGGAGAAGGTAGCGACGAACTGCTCGGGGGGTACGGCTTTTGGACCCAATTTAAGGGCTACCAGCGGCTGAAGCTCTTCAAGAAGATTCCGGCGGCCGTGAGGGAGAGGGTCATTGGCAAGTTAAACAGGGCCCTCTTTCAATCCGAGAGATTGGAGCGCTATCTGGGGATGAGCCGACATCCTCTCTCCAACTATGGCGCGATGGCGCCGTCCTTCCAAGACAATGTTTTTAACGAGGAGGAAAAGCGGGAGCTTTACGGTGACGCTGTTGAACCAAGAAATCTCGAGGATTCCGTTGAGAAAGTTCGGGCTGCCTATCGCGAGGCGGAAAGATTTGAGTTTCTTGATCAAATGCTTTTCGTCTCTATGACGCAGTGGCTGCCCGAGGATCTGTTGATGAAAGCCGATAAAATGACCATGGCCCACTCCTTGGAATTGCGTGTACCATTTCTAGATCATGTGTTGGTCGAGTTTGCCGCGCGCATGCCGTGCAGTCTCAAGGTGAGAAAAAATGGCAATAAGTATTCCGTTAAATACGTTCTCAAAAAAGCCTTTGCTGATTTTATTCCAGCGGAGATCATAGAGCGGGAAAAACTGGGCTTTGCCGTTCCGTATGCCGATTGGTTTAGAGCCGAGATGCGCGAAATGTTGCACGATGTGCTCCTGTCTCAGTCCGCTCGGTCAAGCGGCATTTTTAATCCGCTACGAGTCGAAAGCCTGCTAAAAAATTACCTCTCTCAGCCGAATCCAGGAAGGAATCATGCCAATCATATCATATGGGACCCTGAGGCTAAGAAGATCTGGAGCCTGTTTGTTCTGGAACTATGGCGTCAGCAATTTCATGTGATGGCTGCAGTCTGAGAGAATGTAATTATGGTTTTTAGTTTCTGGACAGGTTGAGGAAGTTGGCATCACCACTGCCCAACTACCGGCAGGTCGCCGGCTAAACCGAAAGGACCCATACAGGCATCTACTTCGCAACCGTCCCAGACTCCATTGCCGTTGACATCCAAAAGCCACTCGCCTGTGGAAGGTCGGAATACACCGATCTTGTCTTTCCCAGTTCCGTTCCAGTCGCCTACTACAGGTAGATCGTCAGATAGTCCAAAAGAAGAGATGCAATCATCCCGACTGCATCTGTCTTTTTTCCTGTTGCCGTTGAGATCGAGAAGCCATTGGCCGGTCCCGGGACGGAACACTCCGAGCTTGGTTTTTCCAGTTCCCGTCCAATCACCTACCACCGGGAGGTCTCCCGCCAAGCCAAAAGACTTCGTGCAAGCGTCTATTATATTCTTATTACAGTTGTCCAAGATACCGTTGCCGTTGATGTCAAAATACCAGGTTGCTGTGCTAGGACGGAAAACCCCGACTCTAGTCGGGCCTTCACCAGTCCAGTCGCCGACGACCGGCAAGTCTCCAGGTTGTCCGAACACGTACTGGCAGCTATCGAGCTCACACCCGTCGAGAACTTGGTTCCCGTTAACATCCAGGTGCCAAACCGCCGTGTTCGAGTCGAAAAATCCCAGGAGTGTCGTTTCGGTATTGCTCCATGCTCCTGGCGTAGGCAAGTCTCCCTGCTGTCCATAGGCTTGGACGCAGCTATCGACACTGCAGTCGTCTACCATGCCGTTGCCATTCAGGTCCAGGAACCATTGTCCCGTGCTCGGACGGAACACTCCAATCGACGAGGGGATATGCGTCGAGAAATTTGCCGTTACCCCCGTGCTTGCGTTGAGCACGACCGTACAACTTTCCAGACCGCTGCAACCGCCGCCGCTCCATCCGAGAAAGTTATAGCCAGACTCAGGATTGGGCGTCAAAGTAATGGTGGAGCCAATGAGATAACTCCACGAGCAAGATGCGCCGCAATCGATTCCTGAAGGAATGCTAATCACTTTGCCATTTCCATGCTTGTTGATGGCTAGGTTGACGCTATGCGGAGCAAAGGTTGCAGTGACGGAGATATTATTTGTAATCTTCACTACGCATTGTCTTGTGCCCTTGCAGGCGCCGCTCCAGCCAGCGAAGAGCGAGCCCGAGGATGGAATTGGCGTCAGGGTCACTGACGTCCCATTGGTGTAGCTTGCCGAGCAGGTCTGGCCGCAATCGATGCCGGCTGGTGAGCTGGTCACGCTACCGCTGCCGGTTCCTACGGTTGTAATCGTGTTTACTAAATTAACGGAAAGCGTAAGTCCCGGGAGGGTTTGAAGTTGGAAAGTCGCCGTGCAGGATTTGCCGATATTCATTGTTACCGAGCCATCCGAGCAGTCGATGTCTCCGCTCCATCCGGTGAAAACCGAACCGGCAGCGGCAGTCGCGGTCAGCGCTACTGTCGTACCGGTGGAGTAACTGCCGCTGCAAGTTACACCGCAGTTGATGCCCGAGGGGGAGCTGGTTACTGTGCCGCTGCCATTTCCCGCCTTGGCGATTGAAAGGTTGACGGTCCCGATAGAAGTCGTGCCACACACCGCGTTTGAATATGGAGAGTCCCCGCCGGTGTTGTAAGACCGCACTCGATAGCAGTAGGTGGCGCCGGCGTTCAGATTAGAATCATTGTAGGTAGTTACATTGGCTCCAGTCAGCCCAATCTGAGCGAAGGTCCCGATTGTTCCAGTTGCCCGTTCGATCTTAAAGCCGTCTTCGTTGGTGGAATTATCGAACCAGCTCAACTGGAGCTGGGCGGCAAAAGCTTCTACGCTTGGGAATATGGCGACTACAAACGATATGAATATGAAGATAACAGGGAGAGAAGGAAACTTTCTTTTCGAACTCATGGCACACCTCATGTGGCTGTCGCCTCAGTTAATCTTACCGGGCGATGCACAGCTCCAAGAGGTAGCCGAGTCCGCCCCGGCGGCCCTGCTGCCATATCCTTCCTGAGGATTTAGGCCAGTGGCTTTGCGTCCCACCCTTTCGGATGGTTTGCCTTTATCGGGGAATCAAACTGACGATTTGAGAAAGCAATGTTTATGCCATGAGAATACGGCTATTTGTACTTGTAAGCGCCGCTTTTTTGGGAAGCTTTAACGTTAGAAGTACCGAAATTTGTCAATAGAATGGCCGAAAGATGAAGAGTCCCGAGATCTGACAACTTTCCTGCTTTGAGCGGAAGCTGAAGGAAAAATTGGAAGTTTTCCGTTAATCCCTACAGGTAATTGAATCGATTAAGAAATAATTCGCACTGCCGCGGAAAGAACTGACCTAGCACGATTTCGTCTCACATCTTATCTAGAGGGCCCGGACTTTGCTTCTTAAGACTATATGTGGCCGCCGAAAATGACCACAAGGAAGGAGATGAGAGATGATTGTTACCACTTTAGTCCTTGGCTCGGCTCTCGCGGGAGTGGTCTGGGCATTGGATGCTCTATCTTTACCGGAGTTTACGAAGGTGTTGCTCCTGGGTGGGCTATTGGTGGGAGCAGCCGTTTGGAGCCGGAGGTATTTGAAGCATCGGGAAAACCCATGACAAGTAGAAGATTATCGAGTACCGACGCCCCTCCCACCAAGTGAAAATGACCATTTCCTGTCAGTATATCTCGCGGTTGATACGCTTGGTTGGTATTCGAGAGCACCGCGGGTTTGGATGAGCAGAGGATCCAGACGCTACGTTCTGTATCAGGAAGAAGAAAACTTGGAACAAGCTTGTATCCCAACGAAAGCTCTGGACTAAGTCCGGGGAAATTTACATCAGCCAGGTCTCCCGTTCCAAAAATTTGTGCCCCCATCCGTTCAGTAAAGAGCCTGTAGTAGTTCGCTATCCGCCTGATGGCAATATTGAATTGTAGAGATCCCAGGTGGTCCGGGCCCAAAGATGATCGCCACCCAGTTCTCTGGGCAGAACCTCTGTGAGCACCGTCCGTAGCTTATGAGCAACCCTTCTTATTCGTTATGGGAAACGCCGCTTGAGTTGGTCGGGCTTGATCCCGACAAAGTCCATGTCTGGCGCGCCTCGCTGGATGTTGCGCCGGAGCGGATTCAGTCGCTCAGTCGGACCCTCTCCGCAGACGAACGAGAACGGGCCGAGAGGTTTCATTTTCTGCGCGATCGCAATCGCTTTGTCGCCGGGCGCGGACTACTGCGGATTTTGCTAGGCCGCTATCTTGAGATGGCGCCGGATCAACTCCGGTTCGGCTACAATTCTCATGGGAAACCGTTCCTCGCGAATGAAGATACGTTTGTGCGATTCAATTTGTCTCACTCCGGGGCGCTCGCTCTCTACGCCGTAACTTGCGGGCGTGAGATCGGCATTGACGTGGAATACGTGAGCGAGGATGTAGATATCGCGGGGCTTGGCGCGCGGTTTTTTTCGACCAGCGAGGTTGCCGCTCTCAACTCTCTGCCGGCAGATCAAAAGCAGAGAGCGTTCTTCGCTTGCTGGACGCGAAAGGAAGCCTACATCAAGGCTCGCGGCGAAGGGCTCTCCGTTGCTCTGGATGGTTTTAGCGTCTCGTTAAGCCCGCACGAGCCGGTGGCGCTCCTCGAGGTTCAAGACAACCCCGAAGAAAGTTCACGGTGGGCTCTCATAGAGTTGGACCCGGGCCCTCGCTATGCGGGCGCTCTTGCCGTGGAGGGGCACGATTGGCGGCTCAAATGCTGGGAATCGACGGGGAATATTCAGGACCTGGCGACTGCGCACACCTAGACACGAGTTGCTGGCCGAAGTGAGCGATAGCTTTGAGAAGGAACTATCGTGAATTTTACTCCACAGGATTCGCGAGATAATCGCGCCGGAGATCGATAACTGGATCTTTTTCGGTACCGACCTAGACCATTCATAGAGCACAATTCCGCTTATCTAACAAAAAGAAAAGTCCCGGAAGGCGAATCGAGACGCCGTCACTTTGATTCCCACAGGGAGAAAATTATGTGTGGCATCGTTGGCATCATCAGCTATTACAACGCATGTAAAAGTTTTGGCGGATCAAATGAAGGCTTGTCTGGATGAAGCGGACGCGACTAAAAGTAAGCTTTCTGGCTGAGGAACTTTCAAGTGGTATCTGAACACGCAGAAACTAGGGCCGAGAACGAGCTGCTCCTTTGCTGCGCGCGCACCCATTTAGAGGCTAAAACACTCGAGCGGCTCAAGGTCCTGCTTCGACAAGAGTTAGACTGGCAGTATCTCATCCGGACCGCGCTTACGCATGGAGTGATGCCTCTTCTGTATTCGAGCCTCGATAAGAGTTTCCCGCAAGCTGTTCCCAAAAGCAGCATGGATCAGCTGCGAGATCACTACCGCGCCAACGTACAGCACAGCTTTTTCATGGCGGCTGAACTGTGCAAGCTATTAAACTTGTTCGAAACTCATAAGATCAAGGCCATTCCATTTAAAGGACCTGTTTTGGCTGCCTCGGTCTATCGAGACCTGTCACTCCGCCAGTTCGGCGATTTGGACATTCTTGTTCACAAGCAGAACATCCTGAGTGTCGGGGAGTTGCTCACTTCGCAGGGGTATAAGTCGGGGGCCGGGGAAAGCAATGACGTTGAGCATGATGATCACGAGGACGTCGCCTATCTTGGGCCCAACTACTACGTGTTTATCCAACACGACCGCGGGATCAGAATAGATCTTCAATGGCGAATTACTGAAAGATATTTTTCTTTTTCGCTTGATAGCGAGCGTTTGTGGGAGCGACTTGCTCCGGTTTCCATTGCCGGCAAGAGCGTGCTCACTTTCGCGCCAATGGATTTGCTCTTGATCCTTTGCGTGCACGGATCCAAACACCGTTGGAAAAATCTGAAATGGATCTGCGATGTTGCAGAACTGGTTCGCGTTCATAAGGAGGAGATTGATTGGGGAAAGGTCCAGCAGGAGGCTTCCAGACTGGGTATCGAGCGAATGCTCGGACTCGGTCTATTTCTGGCAAACGACTTCTTAGGAACAGCTCTTCCGGAGGAGATCTCAAAAAAAGTCCAGGCGGACTTCAGGATGCAATCGGTCGCCTACCAGATACGCGAGAGACTGTTCGCCCAAAGTGACGAGCCAACCGGGGACTTTCAAAGGGTAATTTTTTATCTCAAAGCAAAGGATCGCTGGCAAGATAGATTGCAATTCTGCCTGCGTTATCTCTCTCAATGGCTTCACACTGTGATGACCCCAAACTCGAAAGACAGGGCGGTTCTGCCATTGCCCGCGCCTTTTTTCTTCCTTTACTATTTCTTTCGCCCTCTACGATTAGCGGTAAATTTTGGGTGGTTGGGATTAACGCGCATTTACAAGGGAAACGACTCAGCGAAGTGATTTCAAACCATGCGTGTAGTGATCACTGGAGCAGCAGGAAGCATCGGCAGCCAATTGGTAGAGGAGCTCTCTCCATCGCATGAGCTTCGACTCATAGATCTCCGTCCCGTGGCAGGTCGAAATTCCATTATTGCCGATTTGTCACGATATCCTGTACGCAGTGATTGGCGGGGGTGGTTCAGGTCAAAACCTCTGCTGTGGAGTGATGCATTCGACGGAGCCGAGGCCGTGGTTCACCTTGCAGCCAATATAGAACCGTTGGCGTCCTGGGAAAAAGTGCTGCCGGACAACATTCAAGGAACCTGGAACGTCATCACAGCCGCAGCAAACCACGCCGTTCCCCGGGTGGTCTTCGCCAGTTCCAACTGGGCCGTGAAAGCTCTGGAGCGAAAGCTTGTTCCCGACTGTTATCTTCCCAACGGCCCCAAGATTGGCTCAGATGCTCCCCCAAATCCTATCACCGCCTACGGGCTGTCCAAGGCTTTAGGGGAGTTGGCTGGCCGAATGTTTGTCGATGAGAAAAAGTTTCAATCATTTGTCGCGGTGCGCATCGGTCACTACGATCCAACCCCCCCGGCAGACGATGAAGAGCTCCGCACTCGCTGGATCGGGTCGAACGATATCCGCAGTCTACTCCGACGCTGCGTCGAGGCTGAATTCAGCGGCTTTCATGTCGTCTACGGCGTCTCCGCCCAGCCGACGTCTCCGTATGATTTATCGCACACCCGTCGGCTGCTGTCCTGGGCGCCACAGCAACTCCCGTGATTGTGACGAATCCTCAGCAGAAGCCAGCAAAAACAGTGGGCACTCCGATTGATAGATGGCCAGCAGTATTTTATGCCCCGCACCAAGATGACAAGGCGATCGGCATGGCCGGCGCAATTCGACAGCACAAGGAGGAAGGTCGCCCCGTCTATTTAGTTTTACTGACGAGTGGCGCTAATCGTTCATTGTTGGATATTTTGAATGGTTCAACACGGTGTACATGGCACCAAATAAACCACAACTTTCAGCTCACGATGGAGCAGATGTGTTGGGCTAGAAAGATAGAGTTCGTGGCGAGCGCAAGGCGACTTGAAGTGGATAAGGTTTTTGTCGTCAACGACGGACAAGGTCTTGATCTGTCAACGAGCTACAAGCAGCGTGTTAAGTGTATAAAGCAAACTATCAAACGGTTTGAGCGTAAATTCCCCGGGGCATCGCATCATCTGGTGAGCGGGAATCTCGACCTACTGCCAGGAGGGAGCGCCACTGCGACGAACCTGAGTCATCAGGCATGCTGGGATGCTGCGATGAAACTACGTAGCAAGATTTCTGATTTCCGCTTCTACCGTATTTATGTCTATTGGAAAGACCAAGCGGATCGAGACTCTCAGTATCAGCACGATCTCAAACCTGAGTGGCAAGCTTGCAAGCAAGCCGCACTCGATGAATACAAGCTATTTTGCCCAGAGGCGGGGCGTTTCGCCCTTGGATACCATGATGTTCCGCAACTTATAGATGCAGCCGCCGCTGATCCCAAGGAGTACCTGGATTTGCTGCCGAGGTCCCGTCGAGGAATTTGGGGAAAGATCAAGCAACTTACTTTTGAACGATGATTGTCTCTGCACCGCTTGAGGAGTTGCGGCTCCCACTGAATACTTCCCATGGTACCAGAAAACTGTTTGCTCTGGATTTCTCTAAGTCTACGCTCTTACTTATAAGAAGATAGACGCAACGGCCTCATGAATCAATCTATGATCAGCTGCGTCGTTCCGGTCTTTAACGGTGAGCGCTATTTGGCGGAGGCGCTGGAGAGCATCCGGAAGCAAAGCTACCGACCTCTGGAGATTATTATCGCTGACGACGGGTCGACTGACGGCACGCGAGCGGTTGTCGCGCGGTACGGCACACAGGTTCGCTACTTGTGGCAGCCAAATTCAGGGCCGGCAACGGCGCGCAATCTGGGGCTGAGAGCAGCACTGGGTGAATTTGTGGCTTTTCTTGACGCGGATGATTTATGGCACCCGGAAAAATTAGAGCGTCAGATGGCTCGCTTTGAAGCTCGTCCCGAACTGGATGTGTGCGTCGCGCATATCCAAAACTTCTGGATTCCGGAATTGCGTGACGAGCAAGAGCGATTTCGAGACCATCGCGTGTCACAGCCGCTGCCCGGATACGTCTCCGAAACGCTATTGGCCCGACGCGCCGTTTTTGAGAGAGTGGGCCAATTCAATTCCGCTTTAGCTCACGGAGATAGCACCGATTGGTTTTTGCGGGCCGCGGAGTATGGAGCTGTCGTGGAGTTGTTGCCCGATGTGCTTTCGTATCGG
>Ga0184639_10000754_pt1 | contig 13143 bp, 12 predicted proteins | sample PLM31_170_b2_FD_133155 | JGI IMG/M metagenome (GOLD analysis project Ga0184639, IMG submission 133155) | Groundwater sediment microbial communities from an aquifer in East River, Colorado, USA - PLM3-1_170_b2 | ecosystem: Environmental > Terrestrial > Soil > Riparian zone | place: USA: East... | reverse complement strand
CGCAAGAGCCGCCGCGTACTTGGCGCTGCTGCAATTGCGGTCCCCGCTCCGTAAAGCAACCCTCTTCTGCTGTTCCCCTGTGGCTGCCGGGGCACGCCGAGAACTCGTGGTAGAGTGGCGCGCTGCCCATGGCCAAATTGCAATTCACCGTGGAAATTCAGGCGCCGCCGGATCGTGTCGTAGTTTTTTTCGTGCCGCAGCGGATGCCCTATTGGTACGGTGCGGAAATGAACGCCGAATTCGAAGTGCAGGGCGGCGCGGCGGACTTTCAAACTGGCCTCAAGGTGCGCATTACGGGACGCGCGGGGCGCCGCGAGGTAAGCCTCACGGCCGTGGTCGCGCAATGGGAGTGGGGCCGCGCGCTCGAGTGGCGTTTTCAGGATGCGTACGGCGTGCGCGGCATGCAGCGCTGGGAGATGAAGCCGGCCGCCGGCGGCACGCGCGTGCGCATGCGTGATGAATACGAGGTGCCCGGGCGCTTCGGTAGGATCTGGGATGCGCTCGTGATGCGCCACGCAGTGGCGCGCCGCGACCGCGACTGGCTTGCCCGCCTCAAGCGCTTCGCCGAATCCGTCCCGTGAGCACCTTCCAGGATGGCCCAGCCATTCATGCCGCAGGGGACGAGGGGGCGGGAGGTTCCGGCTAAACCAGCTCCACTAAATGAAACTCTTTCTGGCCCTTGCGCAGAACGAGGAACCTGCCGTGCAACGCATCGGCGAGAGAAACAGGCTTGCTTGCCTCGCTGATTCTCCGGTTGTTCAAGTAGACGCCGCCGCCGTCAATCAGCCGCCGCGCCTCGCTCTTCGACGGAGCCAGGCCTGCCAGCACCGACAGGTCCACGATCCCGGTGCCCCGGCCCTGAAGCTTCGCTTTCTCGACGCGCGCGCACGGCGCTTCCTGGAAGACGTCGAGCAACTCTTCCGGGGTGAGCGCATCAATTTCTTCGCCAAACAGCGCTCGTGAAGCTTTCTCGGCCCGCTCGAGCACCGTGCTGCCGTGCACTTGCCGCGTCAACTCCCGCGCCAGCCGGATTTGCGCGGCGCGGTGCTCTGGAGCGGTGCGCACCGACTGCTCCAGATCCTCCACATCCGCCCGGGAAAGCCACGTGAAGAACTTCGCGTAGGCGATTACGTCGCGGTCGTCCGTGTTGTACCAGAACTGGTAGAAACGGTAGGGCGACGTAAGCTTCGGGTCGAGCCAGACCGTGCCTGCTTCCGTCTTGCCGAATTTCTTGCCCGAGGCCGACGCCACCAGCGGAAACACCAGCCCGTGCGCCTGCACTTTCCGCAGCCGCCCGATCAGGTCCATCCCCGCCGTGATGTTGCCCCACTGGTCGCTCCCGCCCATTTGCAGCCGGCAGTTGTACCGGTCGTGCAGCATCAGGAAGTCGTAGGCCTGCAGCAGCATGTAGCTGAACTCGGTGAACGAAATGCCTTCTTCCGTTTTCAGGCGGCGTTTCACCGATTCTTTGTTCAGCATGTAGTTCACGGTGAAGTGTTTTCCTACGTCGCGCAGGAAGTCCATCAGCGCAACCGGCGCGAGCCAGTCGGCGTTGTTGACGATCTGCGCGGCGTTGTCCTTGGCCTGGAAATCGAGGAACAGCTCCAATTGTTTCCGCAGGCCCCGCAGGTTCTCTTCGATCTGTTCTTTGCTCAGCAGCGGCCGCTCCTCGGATTTACCGCTGGGGTCGCCGATCAGCCCCGTCCCGCCGCCGACGATGCCGATCGGGCGGTGACCATACTTCTGGAAGCGCGCCAGGGCCATCACCGGAAGCAGCGAACCGACGTGCAGGCTTGCGGCGGAGGGGTCGAAGCCGATGTAGCCCGTCAGGCGTTCTTTCTCGAGGACGCTCTCCAGCCCCTCGCTCACGTGGAAGACGAGTCCTCTCCAGCGAAAATCTTCGATCAGCTTCATCGGAAGTTTGGGTCCATCCCTCGCTTCAATCGGACACGCGCGTTTCGTCTAGACTGGCCCTCCGGCACGGATCACGCGGCGGCCTTCCACTCGAAAGCGGCCGGAGAGCACCAGGCGCACCGCTTCGGTATAGATTCGGTGCTCCTCGGCAAGGATGCGCGCGCTGAGCGTTTCCACGGTGTCGTCACCGCGCAGGGGCACAACCGCCTGCGTGACGATCGGCCCCGCGTCCAGATTCTCGTCCACGAAATGCACCGTGCAGCCCGAAAACTTTACGCCATATTCGAGCGCCTGCCGCTGCGCTTCGAGTCCCGGGAACGCCGGCAGCAGCGACGGGTGAATGTTCAGGATGCGGTGGCGATACGCGGCCACGAAATGGGGCGAGAGCAGCCGCATGAAGCCCGCCAGGCACACGAGATCCACCTGTTTTTCCTGGAGCGCGGCGACCACCTGGCGGTCGTAGGCTTCGCGCTCCAGCCCCTTTGAAGGGATGATGCGTGTCGCAATGCCGCGCGCGCGGGCGCGCTCGATTCCCGGTGCGCCGTCGCGATTGCTGATGACTATGGTGATTTCGGCGCCGGGGATGCGGCCTGCGGTGACGCTATCGGCCAACGCCTCGAAATTCGAGCCGCGGCCGCTCAGGAGCACGCCAATGCGCTTCACCATAAGCGCAGCACGTTAGCACAACCCTGCAAACCTGCGAAACCACGGATGCACACAAATAGAGGCAAGCAAGGAAGCCACGGATACACACGAATCCACACCGGAAGGCTCTGTCCTGCCCTAATCCGTGTTCATCTGTGTGCATCTGGGGCCTCGCCTCTTTCTGCTTGCATGCCCTGGGACCTTGCAGGAAGCTTTTGGCGAAACTAAAGCGAATATGGAGGCAACCATGAAACAACGAGAACTCCGCGACCTTACCTCTGTAGGACCCGCCATGCTGCGCGACTTCGAGCGGCTCGGCATCCGCACCGTGACGCAGCTTGCGCGCGCCAAGCCCGCGCGGCTCTACGAGAAACTCTGTGAAGTCACCGGCCAGCCGCAAGACATCTGCTGCCTGGACGTTTTCACCGCCGCCGTGGCGCAGGCGCGCAATCCGAAACTGCCCGCCGCGCAGCGCAACTGGTGGTATTGGAGCCGCCGCCGCAAAGCGCGGGAAGCTGTGGCAGCCAAGACCTAGAGCGGCAAGTTGCCGGTGAAGGCGACGCGCGGCTTGCCCGCCGCGCGCTCCACGCGGCCGATGCGGTAGAACTCCTCCCTGCGGCGCTTCAATTCCGCTTCGACCTTCTTCACGTGCTTCGGCGGGATGACGAGGATCATGCCCACGCCGAGGTTGAATGTGCGCAGCAATTCGCCGCACTCGATTTTTCCCAGACGCGCGAGATAGCGGAAAACCGGCAGCACCGGCCACGAATCCAGCTCAACCACAGCCTGCGTACCGCGCGGCAAAGAACGCGGCAGGTTTCCGGGAATCCCCCCGCCGGTGATGTGCGCCAACGCGGAAACCCAGCCGCGCGCGACGATATTTTTCAGCGCGGGCCAGTAGCAGCGGTGTGGCTTCAGCAATTCCGCGCCGATTTTGTTGCGCACTTCGGCGACGTAGCTATCGGGTTTGAGCCGCGCGACTTCAAACACCAGCTTGCGCGCGAGCGAGTAGCCGTTGGTGTGCAGGCCGGCGGAAGGCAGCGCGAGCAGCACATCGCCCGGGCGCACGGCCGCGCCGGTGAGCATGCGGCTGCGCTCGACCGCGCCGACGATGAAACCGGCCAGATCATATTCGCCCGGCGCGTAGAAGCCCGGCATCTCCGCAGTCTCTCCACCGATCAGCGCGCAGCCCGCCTGGCGGCAGGCGCGGCTCATGCCGCCCACAATTTGCTCGACGATGCGAGGTTCCATGCGGCCGACGGCGAGGTAATCGAGGAAGAACAGCGGCGCAGCGCCCTGCGTGAGGATGTCGTTGACGCAGTGGTTCACCAGATCGGCGCCGACCGTCGAGTGCACGCCCATGGCGAAGGCAATCTTCAGCTTCGTGCCCACGCCGTCGGCGCTGGCCACGAGCACGGGGTCGCGCCAGCGCTTGCGGTCGAGCTGGTAGAGCGCGCCAAACGAGCCGATTGGCGCGAGCACGCGGCGCGTCAGCGTGCGGCTCGCGAGCCGGCGAATGCGCTTCTTGGCCTCGTCGGCCAGCGAGAAATGGACACCGGCATCGGCGTAACGCATCGAAGAGCGTTTCTTTCGGCCGGACGGAGGCGAAGCGGAAATTAACGCTGCCCTAGAACGTTTCGAACAAGCGGTTCCACCGCACCGTGCTCGGATGAATGATGGCGTTCAGATACGCAAAGATGCGCTCGCGCACCTGCCTGGGCTCCCAGGCCTGCTCGGGCGCGTCCACCGACATGTAGATCACCACCGGCGTGCCCACAATGGCCGAGCGCGGCACGAAGCCCCAGTAGCGGCTGTCGTAGGAATTCCCGCGGTTGTCGCCCATCACGAAGTAGCGGCCCGGCGGCACTTGTACCCGTGCAAAGTTTTCGTGCGGGTTCACCGGGCCGTTCACGTACGGCTCTTTGAGCGGAGCGCCGTTCACCAGGACGACGCCGCGGCGGATCTCCAGCGTATCGCCCGGCACGCCGATCACGCGCTTGACGAAATCCGGCGAGCCCGATAGCGGCGCGCGGAAGATCACCACCTGCTGGCGGTGCGGGTCGCGCCAGAGCGGCACGTGCCAGTCTGTGAACGGCACGCCGGCGTCGTAGCCGAAACGGCTGACGAGCAGGTGGTCGCCGATGAGCAGCGTGCGTTCCATCGAGCTCGACGGGATCACGCGCGCCTGCACCAGCGTGCCCTGGATGAACAGGAACGCGGCAATCACCCAGGTCCATCCGAGCAGTTCGTGCAGGATGCGCCGGTGAAGCGGGGCCTCTTCTTTCTTGGCGGGCTTAGCTTTCATGGGTAGCAGTTACCTTTGCGGGCTCGCTTTCGCGCTGGGGCATCTCCCGCTGCCCGAGGTCGGTCGGGTACACGCCCGTGTAGCACGCCGTGCAGAATTTACCTTCCGCGTCGCTCACCGCTTTGCGCAGGCTTTCAAGCGAAAGATAGCCGAGCGAATCGGCGCCGAGGAATTGCCGGATTTCTTCCACCGGCTTCTGAGCGGCGATCAACTCCTCGCGCGTGGGCGTATCGATGCCGTAGTAGCACGGCGAAATCGTCGGCGGGCAACTGATGCGCACGTGCACTTCGCGCGCGCCTGCTTCGCGCACCATGCGGACGATCTTGCGGCTGGTGGTGCCGCGCACGATCGAATCGTCCACCAGCACCACGCGCTGGCCCTCGAGCAGCCCGCGCACGGGGCTCAGCTTCAGCTTCACGCCGAAATCGCGGATGGCCTGCACCGGTTCGATGAACGTGCGGCCGATGTAATGGTTGCGGATCAGGCCCATGCGGAACGGGATGCCGGACTCGTGTGCGTAGCCGATCGCCGCGGGCACGCCGGAATCGGGCACGGGCACGACGACGTCCGCCGCAGAGGGATGCTCGCGCGCCAGCAGGCGGCCGAGCATCTCGCGGCTCTGGTTCACCGGGCGGCCGAAGATCAGGCTGTCGGGCCGCGCGAAATAGACGTGTTCGAAGATACAGTACTGGTGCTGCTTGGGCGGCGCGAAATGAATGGACTCGATGCCCGCGCGCGAGATGCGTACCATCTCGCCGGGCTCCACTTCGCGCAGGTACTCCGCGCTGACGAGATCGAACGCGCACGTCTCGGACGCTACCATCCAGGCCGACCCGAGCCGCGCGAGATTCAGCGGGCGGAAGCCGCGCGGGTCGCGGATGGCGTAGAGCTCGTCGCGCGTGAGCAGCACGAGCGAATAGGCCCCTTCGACCTGGTTGAGCGCGTCGGCAATGGCGCCGGCCAGGTTGCGCGCCGAGCTGCGCGCAATCAGGTGCACGATCACTTCGGTGTCGCTCGTGGTCTGGAAGATCGAGCCGCGGTGCTCGAGCTTGCGGCGCCATTCGCCGGCGTTCGTGAGGTTGCCGTTGTGCCCGAGCGCCAGCTTGCCCTTGTTGCAGTCAATCACCACGGGCTGCGCATTGACGAGCGACGTATCGCCCGCGGTGGAATAACGCGTGTGGCCGATGGCCACGTCGCCCGGCAGGCGCGCGATCACCTCAGGCTTGAAGATTTCTTCGACGAGCCCCATGCCCTTATGCACGTGGAGCTGCACGCCGTCGGTCGAGACGATGCCGGCGGACTCCTGCCCGCGGTGCTGAAGCGCGTAGAGGCCGAGGTAGGAAAGCTTCGCCGCTTCCGCGTGGCCGAAAACGCCGCACACGCCGCAGTGGTCGTGGAAGTGGTCGTCTTCGATTTGGATCAGCCGGATCATTTGCTGCTGAGCGCGCGTTCGAGCGCGCCTTCCCAGGTGTCGTGCAGCGACTCTACGGCGGCGCTCACGATTTTCTGCCCGTTGTACTCGATGCGGAATTCGCCTGGAGTGACCGTCCCGATGGAGCGCGCCGCAACTCCATATTCTCTCGCAATCTCGACAACTCGAGCAAGCGATGTCGGCGCGCAGGAAACCACCGCGCGCGCGCCGCGTTCGCCGAAGAGCGCCACCTCCGCGGGCGCGTTCGATTGGATTTTGACGGTGCATCCGAGAATTGCGGATGCAAAGCAGGATTCCGCCAGCACGACAGCAAGCCCGCCGTCGCTCAGATCGTGCGCTGAGCGCAGCGCGCCCTGGTTTGCGAGCCCAACCAGCGCGTCAATCAGCCGCTTTTCGGCATCGAGCGAAATCGCCGGTGGCGCGCCTGTCACGAAGCCATGAATCGTTTTCGCATATTCCGACGACGCAAATTCGTTTACAGTCTCCTGTAGCCCGCCAGATGGCGGCGTAGAGCCGCCGCTACCATCGAGGAAGAGAATCATGTCGCCTTCTGCGCGGAAACCCATGCTCAGCGCGCACCCCGCATCATCGAGCACGCCAAGCACGCCGACAACCGGCGTGGGATAAATGGATTGGCCGAGCGTCTCGTTGTAGAAGCTCACGTTGCCGCCGGTGATCGGCGTGCCTAGGGCGCGGCAAGCTTCAGCGATGCCGTCCACCGCTTCGCTGAACTCCCACATCACTCCGGGCTTTTCCGGATTGCCGAAATTGAGGCAGTTCGTCGCGGCCACGGGTCGTGCGCCCGTGCAAGCCACATTGCGCGCGGCTTCAGCAACGGCGTGCATTGCGCCGAGCTTCGGCGCAAGCCAGCACCAGCGGCCGTTGCCGTCCACCGCCAGGGCCAGCGCGCGCGCCGTGCCCTTCACGCGCAGCACGGCGGCATCGCCCGCACCGGGCACGACGAGCGTGTTCGTGCGAACCATGTGGTCGTACTGCTCGGTGATCCAGCGCTTCGAGGCAATCGCGGGCGAGGCGAGCAGCTTGCGGAAATTTTCGGTAAGGTCGACGCCTTCGGGCGCAAAGGAAAACGCCGGTGCATTTTTCTGGAGATGCTCGGCGGGTGGGGCCAGAGGTCGGCGATAGACGGGCCCCTCTTCGGCCAACGGATGCGCGGGGATTTCGGCGGCGACTGTGCCGTGGTCGAGCACGCGCAGCAGGCCGCCATCGGTCACGCGCCCAATCTCAACCGCGTCGAGTCCCCATTTGCGGAAGACGCCGAGGACTTCGTCTTCGCGACCGCGCTCGACGACGAGCAGCATGCGCTCCTGCGATTCGCTGAGCATGATCTCGTAAGGCGTCATGCCGGTTTCGCGCTGCGGCACGCGCGCGAGGTCGATTTCGATTCCGGTGCCGCCGCGGGAGGCCATCTCGCAGGTCGCGCAGGTCAGCCCCGCCGCGCCCATGTCCTGAATCGCCACCACCGCGCCGGTCTGCATGGCTTCGAGGCAGGCTTCGAGCAGCAACTTTTCCATGAACGGGTCGCCCACCTGCACGTTCGGGCGCTTCTGCTGCGATTCTTCGGTGAACTCCGCCGAGGCAAGTAGCGACGCGCCGTGGATGCCGTCGCGGCCCGTCTTCGCGCCGGCGTAGATCACCGGGTTGCCGGCGCCGCGCGCGCGGGCGAAGAAAAGTTCTTCGCGGCGCGCAATGCCCAGTGCGAGGACGTTAACGAGCGGATTCTTCGAATAGCAGGGCTCGAATGCGACTTCGCCGCCGACGGTCGGCACGCCGAAGCAGTTGCCGTAGAACGCGATGCCGCTGACCACGCCGTCGAGGATGCGCCGGTTCCGCGCAAGTGACCGGTCAGCCCCTACATCTCGAGCGATGGGGCCAAAGCGCAGCGCGTCGAGCACGGCGATGGGCCGCGCGCCCATGGTGAAGATGTCGCGCAGGATGCCGCCCACGCCCGTCGCCGCGCCCTGGAACGGCTCGACGTAGCTCGGATGGTTGTGCGACTCGATTTTGAAGACGGCGACGAGGCCGTCGCCGATGTCCACCACGCCCGCGTTTTCACCCGGGCCCTGCACCACCTGCGGGCCGCGCGTCGGCAAGCGCTTCAGATGAACTTTGCTTGACTTGTAGGAGCAGTGCTCGCTCCACATCACGCTGAAGATGCCGAGCTCGGTCAGGTTCGGCTCGCGCCCGAGGATTTTCAGGAGGCGCGCGTATTCCTCCGGCGTCAGGCCGTGCTCGGCCGCCAGCTCTGGCGTGACTCTGATTTCGGTGTCGAGCATTTCGCCCTTTTGTAGCGTGAGTGTTGCCTATTGGGCCTTGCTGAAGCCGTAGACCACTTCCCACATCAGGCGCACGGAGTCGGTGAACGCCTTCACCGGGACGCGCTCGTCATTGCCATGCGCGCGCGAATCATCTTTTTCCGTCATCGCAACGGCCTCGAAGCCGTAGCTCACGATCCCTTTTTCGCGGAACAAATGCGAATCAGTAAAGCCGTTGATCAGCGCCTCCGTGACTCCCGCGCCGGGATGCACGCGCTTCACGGCCTCGACGACGGAGCGATAGAGCGGCGTATCGAGCGGCGAGGTAGACGGCGGAAAGTTCTCCAGAACCTCAATCTGGATGGAATCGTCGGCGATGACGCGCCGTACTTCGGCCGCCCAGCGATTCGCCGTCCAGGTGGGCAGCAGGCGGCAATCCACAAGCGCAGTAGCAACCGGCGGGATGATGTTGATCTTATTCGTGCCCTGGAGGCCCGTGATCGAGACCGTGTTCGTCACGAGCGCGAGCAGCTCGGGCCGCCCGGCGAGCTCGCGGCGCGCATCGGGCTGCTTCAGGAATTCGCGAAGGTTGCGGAGACGGTTGCGCCAGGGCTCGGGTTCGTAGGACGCGCGGGAGCGCAGCGCGCGCGCAATGGGCGGCGTCAGCTCGAGCGGCGGCTCATAGCGGCGCAGGCGCTCGAGCGCGGCGACGAGCTTGTTCACCGCCGAATCCGGAATCGGAACGGACCCGTGGCCCGCGCGGCCCGTGGCAGTGAGCTTCAGCCACGCGGGAGTTTTCTCCGTTCCGCTCACGCCGATGAAAAGTGTTTTGCCCGATTCATCGGCGCGCGAGGGCGAGCCTTCGTTCAGCAGGAAGCCCGCGCCGGCGTACCACTGCGGCCGGTTCTTCGCCACCCAGCCCGCGCCGAATTTGCCTCCGGCTTCTTCATCGGCGGTGGCGATGAAAATGACGTCGCGGCGCAGCGGCACCTTGTTGCGATGCAGCAGCAGAAGCGCCATCAGCTCGGCGATGCCCTGGTTCTTCATGTCGATGGCGCCGCGGCCCCAGATATAGCCGTCGCGCAGTTCGCCAGCGAAGGGATCCACGGTCCAGAACTCACGGTTCACCGGCACGACGTCAATGTGGCTTAACAGGATGATCGCGGGCTCGTTGCCCGTGCCTTTAAGCCGCGCGACGATGCTGCCGCGGCCCGGCGTGGATTCGCCGGTCTCGCACGCGATGCCCTCGGCATCGAAGATCTTCTTCAGCCATTCGACGCCGCGCATCTCGTTGCCCGGCGGGTTCTGCGTGTCCACGCGGATGTATTCGCGCAGCTTGGCGATGGCTTCGGCGTTGACCTTGCCCCAGTCGATTGCCGGCTCCTGCGCCAGCGCGGGCAGCGCCGCCAAGACACCAGCCAGCATTGCGATCCAGCGGATGCTGCGTCGCATGAGCACTCCTCGTTGAGGCTTCACGGATCTATGCGGGTACGCGCGCGCCGGCCAGAACGCCGTTCGTCGCGCGCGCGAGACTTTTGACCATCGAGCGGAAGACCACCAACCCGTCGGCGGAACCGAGCGCGGCTTCCGAGGCGCGCTCCGGATGCGGCATCAGGCCCAGGACGTTGCGCTCGCGATTGCAGATGCCTGCGATTGCGGCGAGCGAGCCGTTGGGGTTGGCTGCGGCGGTCTGGCGCCCTTCAGCGTCGGTGTAGCGGAAGACGACTTGTTCGTTGCGCTCGAGCTTGGCGAGCGTCGCGGCGTCGCAGAAGTAATTGCCCTCGGAATGCGCGATGGGCACGCGCAGCACCTGACCCGGCTGCGCGGCGCAGGTGAACGGCGTCGCCGTGGTCTCCACGCGGATGTGCACGTGGCGGCAGATGAAGCGCAAACCGGAATTGCGCAGCATCGCGCCGGGCAGCAGGCCCGCTTCCAGCAGGATCTGGAAGCCGTTGCAGATGCCGAGCACCAGGCCGCCGCGCCGCGCGAAGCGCTCGACCGCGCGCATTACGGGAGAAAAGCGCGCAATCGCGCCGGTGCGCAGGTAGTCGCCGTAGGCGAAGCCGCCCGGGAGGATGACGGCGTCAAAACTCGAGAGGTCTTCCGACTGATGCCAGATCCAATCCACCGGCTGGCCGAGGACGGACCCGATGGCGTGATGAGCGTCGTGATCGCAGTTCGAGCCGGGGAAAATGACAACGCCAAATTTCATTTCGTTCGCGTCCCGTGCGCATTGTAGCACAGGCGCGCGACCCGAGCCCCGCGACCCGTGCCACTTCTGGATTGTAGGGGCGCAGCATGCTGCGCCCGAGATATCAGCGGCGCTTCTTGCTGCGCTTTGCGGGGCGAGGCGTGCGGCGGGGCTTGCGTTTGCGGGAGGGTTTTGCTGCTGCGGCCAGCTCGCGACGGCGGGCGCGCGCCCAGCCGGGCTTGGTCTCCTGGTGGCCGCGGGCGATGCCGAGTGCGTCGGCGGGAACATTCTCGGTGATCGTGGAGCCGGCGGCAATGTAGGCGCCGTCGCCGACCTTGACCGGCGCGACGAGCGCCGTATTGCTGCCGACAAAAACGCGCTTGCCGATCGTCGTGGGGTTCTTGCGCACGCCGTCGTAGTTGCAGGTGATCGTGCCCGCGCCGACGTTGGTGTCCGCGCCGATTTTTGCGTCGCCGATATAGCTGAGGTGCATGGCCTTCACACCTTCGGCGAGCGTGCTCTTCTTCACCTCGACGTAATTCCCCACACGCGCGCCGGGCTTGAGTTCGGCGCCGTCGCGCAGATGCGCGAACGGCCCGACGGTCGCGCCTTTGGCCAGCCGGCTCGCGGTGATGATCGAGTAGGGCTTCACGGTGACGCCGTCTCCGAGCACAGAATCGGCAATTACGCTGCCCGTGCGAATCAGGCAGTTCGCGCCGATACGCGTCTTTCCCAGGACTTGCACCGCCGGCTCGATTACGGTGTCGCAATCGATTTCGACGTCGGCTTCGATGCGCACGGAATCCGGCTGGTAAATCGTCACTCCGGCGTCCATCAGCGCGTCGCGCTTGCGCCGCAGAAGGATTTCGTCCGCCGCGGCGATTTCCGCGCGCGTATTGCAGCCGAGGACTTCCTGTGAATCCCCCGCAACGTGCGCGAGCACCGTTTCGCCTTTCTGGTTGAGCAGCGCAATGGCGTCGGTCAGGTAGAGCTCGCGATGGACGTTCGCCGGGCGCAGCTGGCCGAGGCACGGCCAGAGTTTTTCGAGCGTGAAGCAGTAAATGCTGGAGTTGATTTCGGTGATGCCGCGCTGGTCATCGAGCAGCGCCGACTGCTCGACGATGGCCGCGACGCTGCCGTCGGATTTGCGCATGATCCTGCCGTACCCGGTGGGGTCGGCCAGATTCGCGGAGAGAATCGTGGCTGCAGCGTTGCCGTCCGCGTGCGCGCGCACCAGCCCGCGCAGCGTTTCCGCGCGAACGAGCGGCGCATCGCCGGGCAGCACCAGCGCATAGCGCGTGCGGCCCGCGGCTTTCCGCGCGACGAGCATCGCGTGGCCCGTGCCGCGCTGCGGTTGCTGGACCACGCTGCGCACGCCGAACGGCTCCACGATTGCTGTCACCTGCGCAGCTTGATGGCCCACGACGGCCACGACGGCGCGCGCGCCGAGCGGCCGGCAGGCGCGTACCGCGTGCTCGACCAGGCTGCGGCCCGCGGCGCGGTGGAGCACCTTGGCCCGGTCCGAGCGCAGACGCGTGCCTTTGCCCGCAGCGAGGATCACAACGATGAAATCGGAAGAAGCCACCGCATGTATTCTGCCCTCCCTGCAGGGGTTTGACAACCAGCGCTGGGCGCGGCCAATTCGCAAGCTGCAACGGTCCCGGGTCGCAGACTTGACCTCCACACCCTTGCGGGCACTAGACCCTGAATTTAGGTGGGCGTTTCTATCCCCACTGCAGTGCTTCATACAAGGAAAGGCAAAGGTATAGCGCCGGAAGAATGAGTGCCAGCCAGAAGAACCACCGTGCAAAGGAGTTCCAATTCCGCTTTTTCTTTCTTCCTCTCAGTACATACGCAATCAGGAATGGGAAAAGCATCGCTCCCATCATTCCCATGGCCCTGCCGAGAACGTCTGGATAAGAGGCCCCAACCCCCAGCCAGCAAAAGAGAATTGCGAATGCGATTATGAACCATCCAAACGGCTTCATCGGCTGTGCCTGTTCGGGTTGAGCCGCCGTCTCAGACATGTTTTCTCCTTGTTCGGGCCGGATACAAAAGCGTAATCGGTCCGAAGCATAAGATTCGCCACGGGGCTGTGTCAACGAAAGTGATGCGTGGGTAGTGACTCAGTTTGACTAATCCAAGTTAAGACGCACTGACCCAGTGGGCCGGGCGGCGCGGACTTGATCGATAGCGTCCTGGCTTCGGGCACGAAGTCCGGGTACGTCTTCGTCTACAGGGTGCACGGCACGGAATATGGAGTGATGGCGAATCCCGCGACCCAGGGTACAACGGGCGTGCGGTACTTTTTCTCGGATTAAGCGGGAATTATCCGCTTAGAAACCTCTCATCCCGCCTCAGCAGAAAGCCCGCCAATTCGGTG
>Ga0184639_10000753_pt1 | contig 13146 bp, 12 predicted proteins | sample PLM31_170_b2_FD_133155 | JGI IMG/M metagenome (GOLD analysis project Ga0184639, IMG submission 133155) | Groundwater sediment microbial communities from an aquifer in East River, Colorado, USA - PLM3-1_170_b2 | ecosystem: Environmental > Terrestrial > Soil > Riparian zone | place: USA: East... | reverse complement strand
TGTGGAGATGCGAGGCGTCAAGAAGCCGGGCGCGCTGACGGTGACCTCGGCCATCCGCGGGATCTTCTTCGACCGGCCGGTGCGGGAGGAGTTCCTGGACCTGCTGAACCGGCGAGGCTAATAGTATTCGGAGTCTAGATACTATTTCCTAATATTATTAGGATATCTATCTCATTTAGCATAAACTCTTAGCCTCTGGACGGCGTTCAGCCCGTCGAGCGTGCGCACGCCATGCCAGCAGAGGTCGTCTCCTTCCACGAAGAGCCGGCGCCGCTCCTTCCCGAAGAGCTCCTCGGTCAGCGCCAGATGCTTCTCTTTCCGAAACGGGTAGGGCTCGCTCGGAAAGAAATGGACCTCCGCGCCGAGGGCGAGGGACTCACTCGGGGTCGACGCGGGATAGCGGACCGGCTCCGCGCCGAAGACATTGACGCCCCCCGCGAGCTTCAGCAGGTCCCCCACATACGTGTCGTCCGAGACCGTCATCCAGGGGTCCTTCCAGATCCAGTAGGCGTAGCGGAAGGAACCCCGCGCCGGCTCGGCCAACAGAGCCGCGTGCTCCGCCTCGATGCGCCTCGCGAGCGTCTCGGCCTCGCCCGAGTCGCCGAGGCGCTCTCCCCATCGCCGGATCGCCCCGGGCACGTCGGCGACCCGCTTCGGGAACGTTACGTCCACCTCGATGCCCTCCGCCTCCAGCGCCCGGACGTCCTCTTCCCGATTCTCCTCTTGGTTGGCGAAAACGAGATCCGGCTTCAACGCCAGGATCCGCGCGATATCCGGGTCCTTCGTTCCCCCGATCCGCGGCAGCCCCCAGAGCATGCCCTTGGGGCGCACGCAGTAGCGCGTGGCCGCGACCAGACGCTTGAAGCCCCCGATCGCCACGAGCGTTTCGGTGATCGAGGGGCAGAGCGAAACGATGCGCTGCGGCACCACGCCGGGAGTCTAGACGAAGGCTAAAACTGGTGGCTGTGCCCGACACCGGAGAGTGCTGCTGTGTCGTCGCCGACAGCGAGATCGGCTCCTGCTACGGCGCCCTCAGAGCTGCTCGTGCAGACCGTCGGCCGCCGCCACGCGCTCCACGTCCTCAATTTCGTCGCCGCTAGGGAAACCGCTCACTTCAACGAGATCCATCCGAACGCGAGATGCCAAGCTCGGGCGCGACGTTGCGATCAAGGTGCCGCCGCTCCCGAGGACAGGCGCCCTCGCAGCGTCTCGCCCGCCCGTGCGCCAGGGCCAGAACGCGCTCGTGCTCTCCGTCACGGAGCGGGGCGGCGCCGCGGCCGACGCCCGCCTCGAAACTTGCGACACCCGGTCACCCTGAACAGCACGCCGGTCAAGACGACCGAAGACGTGGACCGCGTCTTGAAACGCGACTACAACCGCTCGACCCTCAGCATGGAGAGCGGCCGCGGCCGCTTCGCCTACAACCTTCCTTCCCGCTGGACTGAAGGGAAAGTCGAGAGTTGGGAAGACCCCGCTCAGACTCTAGAGCCGCGGTCTTGACTATCCTCTCAAGCGGATCATGATGGTGCCCGCGAGTCCGCACAGGAGCCCCAAAAGTATCAATCCAAGCATGCTGAGCGTCGGAATGTCCTGACTGGGAGCAGGGCCGCCGGTTGTGCCACCGTTGCCGCTGCTGTCGGTGTTGTTCCCAAGATTCGGGTCGGTCTCCACCGCTGAGACGGTCGCGCTGTTGTCGAACGCTCCCGCCGCGTTGATTGTCGCCGTCACCGTGATCGTGGCACTGGCTCCCGAGGCCAGGCTGGCGATCGTGCAGGGAAGCGCCGCGCATCCCCCACCACTCACGCCCGTGATCGTCAGATTCGTCGGACTGTCGGTCACCTGCACCGTCGTCGCCGTCGACGGCCCGGCATTGGCCACGACGAGCGTGTACGTGATCGTCTGCCCGACCGTGTAGGGACCGATGGTCGTCGGCGTCTTGTTCATCGACACGTCCGCCGCCGAGCTCAGCAGCACGGTCTTGCTGTCTGTCGGCGAAGTCACACCCTGGGCCGTGGCCGAAGCCGTGTTCGTCACCGAGCCACTGGAGACATCGGCGCCCGTGACCGTGTACGTAGCCGTGCACGTGACCATCTCGCCCGGGTCGAGAAAGTTGTCGAAGTCACCGACCGTCGTGAGCGCAGGGCACGATGCGGTGGCCCTGTTGTCGGAGACGGTCACCGGTCCGGCGAGAGTCGCGAACCCGCTGTTCGTGACGACATAGCTGTAGTTCAGCAGGTCCCCGGCCGCGTTGAAGAAACTCTCGGCGACACTCTTGGCCATCGTCAGCCCCGTCGTGGCATAGGTCGCGGTCGAGTTCCCCGAGTTGTGCGGGGTTCCGCTGAATGTCCCTGTCGCAAAGGCGGTGTTGCTGTGCGATCCACTGACGACCGCCACGGGACCCACGATGCAGGTGACGATGTGATTGTTGTTTGCGGCTACGGCCACCGGCAGTGTTATGGAGGCGAAGGCGGCATTGCAGGTGGAGACATCCAGAGTGTCGTCCGTGATGCTCACGGGGCTGAGTGGCACGTCACCCGTATTCTCGACCGTGAACCGGTAGAACACCTGACCTCCGCTCACCGGAAGGAACGAGGTCCACGGCCCGGTGCCGCTGAGGCCGACTTCCTTCAGAAGCCCGATCGAGGGGCTCGCTGCATTCACCACCAGAGAGCCGGCGGCCGCATTGCCGTTCACGGTCTGGGCGTTGATGATGTGCGAGACGTTTCCGCTGGTGTTGTTGTAAGTGCCGAGCGCAGGGGCAGTCACATCGACCGTGACGATGCAGGTTCCGCCACTGCCAATGGTTCCGCCGGAGAAAGACACCGAGCCGGCGCCAGCCACTGGCACCCATGTCGGCGATCCGCATCCCGAGGTCGCTGCGTTCGGAACGGTGGCAACGACCATCGATGCCGGTGCCACCGGCAATGTGTCGGAGAAGCTGACGGCGTTGACCGGATCGTCTTGATTCGGGTTGGTGATGGTGAATGCGAGAGTCGACGTACCGCCAGCAAGAATCGGCGTGGGATTGAAGTGCTTGGCGATGACGGGCGGAAGAACGGCCGTGAGCGTGGCGGCGGCGACGCTGTCGGTCGTCGTTCCGCTCTCGATCGTCGAAAGGAAACCGCTTACATTCGAGTGAGGACCGGCCGTCGTGGCAGTCACGACGACGCTGGCCGTGCACGATCCGCTGGCGGGGATCGTGGCACCCGTCGGTTGACCGAACGAGAGAGTCGTTGCCCCCGCGGTCGGTGCCCACGATGGCGACCCTCCGCAGGTCGTGCTCGCGGACGGCGAGGCGGCGACCTGAACACCGGACGGCAGTGTGTCGTCGAACTGCGCTCCGGTGAGCGAAGCGCTGTTCGTGTTGGTCAGCGTGAAGGTCAAAGTGGCGGTCCCATTCACCGCGATCGGATTCGGAGCGAATGACTTCGCGATGGTCGGCTTCACGGGAGCAGCGCAGCCGGTGAAGAGGACGTTGTCGATGTTCAGGTCGGAGCCTGGGTTCGTGTTGTTGGAGTTATACCCATAGATGCGAAAGAACGTGGTCCCCGACGGGTTGAGCCCGGTCGTGAAGGTGATGCTGTTGCCGGCGCCGAAGGAGAACCATGTGTTCTGCGCGCCCATGGCATTGTCGTTGCTGAATGCGAGCGTGCCCGTCTCCGGTCGGGTGTTGGAGATTCCGTAGAACACCGCCAGTCCCTTCGGGCCGTTCGGCGTCTTGAAGAGAGCGTCGAAGTTGAGGAACACCGACGAGAATCCGGTCGTATCGAGTGCGAATTCGAAATAGTCGTCGTTGGCCGTGTTCAAAGGGGTCCCCGTCGCGACTGAGCCGTTCGATCCCCACGACCCTGTTCCTGCCGGTACGATGGTGTTGTCCGCGGCACTGAACACGGGAGCGATCCCTGCGCCGGGCGCGGCCGTGGCCGTGACGTTCGCGATCGTCGGAGCGGGAGCCGTGGTGCTCATTCCGACCGGAAAGTTCCATCGAGCCAGGGTCAGATTGCAAAGACCGGTTCCCGGCGGCGGAGCATTATTGACGACGAGGCTCGCCGAGGCGCTCTTTCCCGTGTCCGTCGAATCGAGGAAGAGCTAGCCGGTCGTGTTAATGAGCGTTCCGGTCGCTGTCGGTGTGACGTTCACCTTGATGATGCAGCTGCTATTGGCCGAAAGCGTCCCGTTCGAAAAGCTGATCGAGCTGGAGCCGGCGCTGGCGACGAGGGAGGGAGATCCGCAGCCGGTCGTGGTCGCCGCGGGGGGAGTCGCGACCAGCATATTCGCCGGGAGGTTGTCGATGAAATTGTAGCCGCCGATCGTTCCGGGGTTCGGGTTCGTCAGGGTGATTGCGAGCGCCGAAACACCATTGATCGCGGCCGGATTCGGGTTGAAACTCTTCGTGATACCGACGGAGGTTGGATCGATGACGTTGGCCACTCGCGCTTCGGTCGAGAAGCCCGAGTTGTAGTGGTAGCTGCTGCCCGAGAAATCGTAGAGAAGAGAGTTGAGAGTCTGCGACGTGCCCCCGCCACTGACCACTCTGATGTTGTACGTGGTGATGACCGTGCTGCCGCCCGCCTTGAAGTCGCCCCCGACACAAGACCGGTAGTTCGGGCTGTTCGGGTCGTTCTCCCACAGGCAGGCATCGGCATAGAGCTTGTCGTTTGGATTAGGAACGTACGGAGAGTCGTCCGCGGAGTAGGTCGTCGAAACGTCCAAGATCTGAAAAATCGTGTTTGGAAAGTTGATGAACGCCTCGAACTGGCTGTATCCCTGGGTGGCCGTCCCGCCGATGAGCTGAACGGTGTAGGTGTTGCCGACCACCAGGTTCATCGAGCCGCCCACCGGGACGGACACCAGGCTCAAGGGATTCGGCCCGAATTTGACGTCCGAGATGCTGTTTCGGTTCTGGGAGATGAGGTGCTCAACGAAGATCTCGCGGGGGGTGGCCGTCGAAACCGTCCCGGAGCCGTCGGTCGCCGTGATGTGGTAGCGGCGCGTCGTGTCGTAGGCCGCCGGAACCTGTGTGATGTCGACCTCGAAATACGCATCCGCGCAGCCGCCGGCCGAGATCGAAGGAAGGATGATGGTGGCGAGCGAGCCGGCCCGCAGATTGATGTTCGGATTCGCAGAGTCAAATACGAAAGCGACGGACACGTTGGTGGCGGCAACATCGCTGCAGACCCGCGCGGCGACCGGGAAGAATCGCGGGCCCGACGTCGGGTTGTTGCTGTCCAAACCGACGATGTTCCACGTCAAAGGACCAATCGTGACCGCTGCTTGAGCTGCGGTGGGCAATACCAGTGCGGCCATGACAGCGACCAGCAGCCGTGAGATGGAGCGGGTCATCGACTGAGGTCACTCACATTCAAGATGACGCAGTCTGTTGCCCGGTTTAGAGCATCCGCCGGGCAGAGGTGCGATTCGGGAATCATGAATCATTGCCTAGAGTAACATATGGACCCCGCGCGTCCCGTCATACCTCGAGACTGTCGATCCTCGACCTCTTCCATTTCAGCTCAGAAACCACGATGCCGGCCAGGACGAGCGCGCCGCCGGCAAGCCACGGGGCCCGAGAAGCTCGTGGAGCAGCCAGGCCGCAAACTGCGTGGCGAAGACGGGCTCCAGTGCCAGGATGATCGCGCCGTGCACTGCGGACATGCGGCCCTGCGACCACGTCCAGCCGATGAACGTCAGGACCGTGCGGATGGTCCTGCGCGATGTCGGGATCTTTCGTCCCACCGATTCGCGGCAGGCCCCAGAGCATCCCCTTGGGGCGCACGCAGTAGCGCATGGCCCCGACCAGGCGCTTGAAGCCTCCGATCGCAATGAGCGTCTCGGTAATCGAGGGACAGAGCGAGACGATTCTCTGTGGCGCCATCGGAGCAGTCTAAACTGGTGGCATGGCGGACTCCGGTGACTGCGGCTGTGTCGTCGCCGACAGCGAAGTCGGCTCTTGCTACTGCGTGCTCGAGCCGCTCGTTCAGGCAGTCGGACGCCGTCACGCGCTCCAGGTCTTGAACGTGATCGCGGCCATGGAGCTCGCCCACTTCAACGAGATTCAGGAGCGCCTCGGAGGACTGTCGTCTTCGACCTTGGCGGCGCGCATTCACGAGCTCGAAGCGGTGGGCCTGATCCGACGAAATACCGAGGGGATGGATCCGTCGGAATACGGGCTGACTCGGAAAGGCTTGACCCTCCGCGACTCTCTGCGACGGTTCTTCCCGTAGCAGGTTTCTCAACCCGCCTTCCCGCGAGGCTGTTTCACTCGAACGTGTAGGCGACGCCTCCCTCGAAGGTCAGCCGGGGGTTCGCGCGGACCCCGACCCTGGACCCGAACAGAAATGCGGACTCTCCATACCGGGAGCCGGGATAGTAGACGCCTCCCAGCCATAGGCGATAGGCTCGCTCGGCGTGGTAGACGACCTTCGCAGTCGCGCGTTCATACTTCTCGCTTCGCCGCGTCCCGAGAGTGTTGAGATCCCGATTCCCGTAAAACGACAAGTCGGCGGCAACGGTCAGCCGGCCAGGAATGCTCGCCGGAGCGGCGAGCTGGGTCTCGGCACCGACCTGGTGCACGTGGTCGGGAATGTCGGGAAGATGGACCGCGCCCGGCTGCGCCGGGGTCCGCAGACTCACGTCCACCCACGAGAGGCCGGCGAAGAGGCGGGTCGAGGACCCCGGGAACCAATTGACCTCGAAGTCCACGCCGTCGCGCCGCGACGCGCCGAGGCTTTCGAACTGGACACCGCCCGGCGGGATACCCCGGATCTCGTTGCTGTTGTCGGCCCGAAAGACGTCGGCATGGAAATGGAGCCGATCGAGGACCCGCGCGGTCAGTCCCAGCTCGTAGCTTTCCGTTTCCGCGATTTCAACTCTCGCGATGCTCCCCACGCTGTTTCGCACTTCGGTGCGCGGGGTCGGCGACCGCATCCCGGTCGCGTAGTTCGCATAGAGCTCCAGATTGCGGACCGGCTCGATAGCGATGCCTAACTTTGGACTGATCTTGTCATTCGAGTAGGAGTCGACATAGGTCCCGCGCGCCCGGATGTTGTCGTCGAGCTCGTAGTCGAGGTGGGAGTAGCGTATGCCTCCCAGCAGCTTCAGCCAACGCATCGGCGCCCACTGCACCTGGGTGTAGACGCCGATGTTGGTCAGGAGCTCGTCGACGTCGTCGGTCCGGCTGAAGAGCTCCCGGTTGACGGTCGCTGCCTGCCGTGTCTCCGCGTCGTCCCGCTGCAGCGTCGTCCCGACCAGCAGGAGCAGCGGCCCTCCGCCCATCGAGAGCCCGAGGCTCTTCTCGAGCCGATAGCCCAGGGTGGTCCGCTGGTCGTTCTGATGGGTCTGGCGCTGGGTCGGACTGATCAGAAAGTCCGAACGGAAACGAGTCCAGTCCCTCTGGCTCCCGTACAGGGTGAAGACCAGAGGGGACGGGGTATCGGCGGCGTGCCGGAACCGCAGGTAGAGGAGCGTCTGCTTTAGGTCGCCCCCGTCCGTCGCGTTTACGGCGTCCTGGTCGTCGACCACTCCGCTGCGGATCTCTGCGAGGTCGAGGTAGCTCGGCGCGTCCCACTCGCTCGTGAAGTGCAGTCCCGTAATGGCAAGATCGGTCTGGCCGAAGGGAATCACGACCTTGCCGAAGACGCGGAGGTGCTCGACCTTCTGGTTCTCGCTGTACCCGTCGATCCCCTGAGCGTCGACGCTGCCCATGAGACTGATCTTTCGGACCCCCGGCTCGGCATTGCCGAAGCTCGCGAGGGCGCGCCTCTGTCCGTAGCTTCCGCCGCTCAAGGCGACAGACGGCCGCGCGACGCCCTCCCGGGTGACGAAGTTCACGCTCGCGCCCCGGTGGAAGTCGCCGTAGCGGGCGTCGAGTGGTCCTCGAACGAGTTCGATCCTTTCGATCGCCTCCGGAGGAAGCAGCGTCAGGTCCATGGCCCCGTGAGAGGCCACGAAGCCGAAGAGGTTCAGCGGGATCCCATCCAGGAATCCCGCGATGTCCTGCCCGAAGTTGCGGTCCGTGTAGCCTCGGACGGACGGGCCGGACGGGATGCCCCCCTGGCCGTAGTAGACGAAGTCCACCCCGGAGAGGGACCTCACGACCTCGCCCGGCTCCCGGTAGCTCCGTGTCTCGAACGCGCTCGGACCCAGAATGCTGCTGTTGGCGGGCAGCGTGCGAACGTCCGGGCTCACCTCGGTCTTCTTCGGAGGGGCTTCCGCGGTTACCGTGATCTCCGTCCGAATCCTCGATTCCGGGTCCTTCGAGTCAGGCTTCTCCTGGGCCGGCCGCTCTTCGGAAACGGGCGCCGCGGTTTGCGCCGGGGGGGGCTCCTGAGCTGATGCGGGATCCGCGAGGAGGAGCAAGGCGAAGAGTCCAAAGACCGGGGCACTGAGTCTCGGCGGAAAGCCACCGATCTGTTCGAACATGCCACCCTCCTTCGTAGGGCCGTTGTCGAAGCTTCGATTTTTCGAAGTCTTTTGCCCCCCTCGGAGAAAGTCAAGGACACCCCAGAGCCCTCGACTCCGAGCAACCGATCCAGAGAGGACCAGTCAGGATCTTTTCCCGTTCACGGAGGTCCGGCGCCCGGCGGATCCGCCTCCGGGGGTATCGCGTCAATGACCTGAAGGAAGCCGGTCAAGCCGACCCGGTCCAGCTCGGCGCGGGACGCCCGGACGTAGGCCACGATCCCTTTCGTCTGCACCAGGAACTTCAGGGCGTCCCAGAAGCGGTCCCCCTGCTTCTGATCGAGCCGTAACAGCTCTTCCGCCGCGGAAGGGCGCATCGCGAGGAGAAGGGGAATCTCGCGGAAGAGCAGAAAATGCGTCTTCTCCACTCTCATTCCATCTCGCGTGCGGGTGAAAACCAGGCCGGTCGAGTCGTGCGGGCTCTCCACGAGGCCGAAACTCGCCGTCTCGCCCAGCGGCCCGAAGACGTCCGGGTTGGCCGCGGCCCACGCCTGCCAGTGTCCGGCATCCACGAGCGGCCCCCGGTAGGCGAAACCGAGGACGAAGCGGGGAAGCCGCCGCGGCGCGACCGCGAGCGAGCCCGCGATGACCAGAAGACCGAGAAGGAGGAGCGTGCGGCCCGACTGGCGCGCGTGGGGGGTCATGGCGATAGAATTAGCACGTTGGCGGCGAAAGGGGGCCTATGAAGAAAGCCTTCGCGATCTCCGGAGTTCTTCTGGTGGCCGGACTCTCGGTTGCCCTGGCCGCCTCGGCGCCCAAACCGATGGCTTGCGACGCGTGGGCCTGCAAGGGCGCGAGCTGCGCGCCCGCCAAGTACGCCGTCGTCCGCAACGTGCCCGCACTCCTCCCCCTTTTCGGCTCGCAGGTCTACGGCGCGGCCGCGATCGAGGGGAGCCTTGGCCTGGCCGGACTCCTCGTAGGCGTCTTCTCAGTCCGATCTCGCCGAGCTTCGAAGAGGAAGACCTCTCTGCCGGCCACGGACCCCGCCGAACAGCCATGAGGCGCTCCTTTCCGGCTCTTGCCGCGCTCCTGGGAGCGGCGGCCCTGTCGCTCGCCGAAGGGCCCTCGAAGGGCTCGCCTTCTGACCAGGTCATCTGTGTCGCCTGCGGGGACTACACCTTCGATCGAAAAGACGCGACACCGGCCACTTACGAGGGGAAGAAGATCTCGCTCTGCAGCATAAACGAGCTTGCGATGATCAAACGCGACCCGGACAAGTACGTCTGGGCGGCGGATCCCGTCAGCGGCTCGCGCGTCAACAAGATCCACACGGAGTTCACGGCCGACCGGAGGGTCAAGGTCCGGAAGAAAGACGGCAAGATCGAAGTCTGGCCCCGCCGCTTCTTCTTCGAGTCGGCCAGGACGCGCGACGCATTCCTCAAAACGCCGGAGATGTTCGTGAAGGAGCCCTACTCGGGCTAACCGCTCTTCAGTCCGAAAAAGTTCGCCGAACGGAAAGCGAAGGCGGCGTCCGGATGCACACAGGATCCTCTTCGATCAGGGCGGCGAAGTCGCGTTCGCGCAGATTCCATGCTCCTGGCAGATCCGCCGCATCGCGGAAGCGGCGGTGTTGAAGGCCAGGATGATCGAGCCCCCTCTCTTCCCTGCCGTCAGGTCCCCCGCGACGAAGAGGCCGGGCACGCTCGTGGCGAACCCCTCCGTCAGCCTCGGCGAAGGACCGTCGAACTCGATGCCCGCCGACTTCAAGAAGTTCTCCGGCGTCGTGCCTCCGAGCGCGTAGACGAGGCGGTCGAACTCGAAGGGCGGAAGCTCCCGCTCCTCGAAGAGGACTCGAACCTTTTCGCCGGCGGGCTCGAGGCCCGAGACGTTCGAGCCCCAGAGGACCGAGAGCCGCCCCTGCCGTTCGAGGGCGAATACGCTTTCGCGGTTGACCGGGGCCGGCCGTCAGCTCCGCTCCCCGGTAGGAGAGGGTCACGCGGTTCCCCTCCTGGACGAGAAACTGGCAGTACTCGCAGGCGGTGTCTCCGCCCCCCACAACGAGCGCGTCGAGTCCCTCCATCGGCTCGCTCGTGATGTCGAAGAAGATCTTCCCCTTCAACGAAGCGGGGATCGGATACGAAGGCTTGGCGGGCCGGCCCAGGACCCCGATGGCGATCACCACGATCCGGGAGCGGCAAACGCCGCCGCTCGACTCGACCCGAAAGCGCCCGTCCGGCTCCCGGGCGATCCGATGGACGTCCTCGCGGTACCGGACTTCGACTCCCGAGTCGCGTATGGCGGAATCGAGATACGTCAGAGTCTCTTCGCGCGAGAGGTCCGGAATGCAGAGAACGCCATCGCAGCGCGCCTCGATCCCCTTGTAGTTGGCGAGCACGGGCTTGGAGGGAGCGTAGTACTTCCGGATGATCCAGGAATGCGTGTCCGCCTTCTCCAGGACCAGGATCCTCTCCGCGGGGACGCCCGCCGCGCGCGCCTCGGCGACGAGCGCGATGCCCGCGGGCCCGGCGCCCACGACGAGAAGGTCGAGCTCGCGGGCCTGCATCGCCATTCCCCTTTCCTGTACGAGCGGGAGCGCTCTCAGCGGCCGGCCGCGACGGCGCTCACCGAAGGAGGCTGCATTATCAGCGTTCCGCGACCGCCTCGGCGTGCCGCCTCCGGAGCATGACGAGGGAACCCACGAGCGCCACGATGAGGATCGTCAGGAGCGCGAGCTCCGCGAGCGCGTTGCGAAAGGGGGCCTCTTCTTTCTCGGCGAGGTTCGTCAACTCCGTCGTGAGGACGAGCACCCGCCGGATGCCGGCGATCAGGCCCACGATCAGGAACGGCTCGGGCACGAGCACGTGGTCCCGGAAAGAGACCTGCACCGTGTAGAGGACCTCGACGATCATGAGGATCAGGAGCAGTCGGTCTAAGAGCGAAACGATGTGGGTGGAGAGTTTCGCTGCAAAGACGCTCGAGCCGAACTGGATTGCCGCCTCGACAAGCAGAACGAGAGCACTGGCGGCGAGCACGATCGCCAGACCCACATAGACGACGTCCTCGACGCGTGTGAACTGCTTCGAGACCCAGTCCCGTGCGCCGCTGCGGGACGGGATCCCTTCCGCGCTCTTCTTCTCCGCCATTCGATCCCCCTCGCCCGGCGGGCATCTTAGCGCGCGGAGGCGATCCGAAACGTCGGATCTGCCTTGACGCCCCTGTCCTCGCGGCCGGACAATGCGATGCGATGGCGCGGCGCGCGATCCGTTTTACCCTTTGATCGAATCACCCTCCCGTTTCGAAGTCCGCAGCGGCGAAGGTCACGATCCATGAAGAGCCACCCTCAGCGGGACCTGATCTGGCAGGAGTTGCACGCCCGTCCTTACGTCCGATTCTCCGCTCCCGCTCATGCCCTGCACTTCTGTTTTCTGACCGGGGAGGGGACCGAGGAAGCGGATCGCGCGAACCTGTTCCGATTGAAAGAGAGCCTGGGTCTCACAGCGACATACGAGACCCCGAGGCACGGCATCCTTGCGGCTCCGATCGCCCGGCTCGGCAGCTTCGTTCTGGCCTGGGAACGGCACACCGAGTTCGTGGCCTACACCTTCTTTCTTTACGAGCTTCGGATTCCTTTTCAACCCTTCGGCTTCGAGCTCGCGGAGCTCCTTCCGGCCGGCTGGCTGGAAGGTCTCGGCGGCTTACCGCTCGTGGCGACGCGGCTCACCGCAGGGCCGCGGGACCAAATGCCCGACTCCTTGGACGACCTCATGGCCCTGTTCGAGGGACATACCGTAAACGGCAGCAAGGTCATGGCCGGGCGTGCCGAGGCCTGGAGCTCCTACCGCGCGCACGGAGACGGTTTCGGTCGCATCGCGCTCGTCGTCAATCCCATGTCGCCGCAGGAGCTGGGCCGAACGGCGCAGAGGCTGTTCGCCGTCGAGGACTTCTATCACTTGACCCTCCTTTCCCTGCCCCTCGCCCGAGAGGTGAAGCCCGACCTCGCCGCGACGGAACGCCGGATGGTCGCCGAGATGGACAAGCTGCGCGGGGCCGACTCGCTCGAACAAAAACGGGCCGTTTTAGACGCCCTCCTCGGCCTCGCCGCCGAGGTGGAGCACCTGCGCGCGCGCGTGTCGAACCGATTTGGAGGATCCTCCGCGTACTTTGCGCTCCTCGAAAACCGTTTTGCAGAGCTGCGAGAAGAGAAGATCGAGCACGTGCTGCGTTTGAGCCGCTTCGTCATAAGGCGCCTGCGGCCTGCCGCCGAGACCTACCAGGGGATTCTCGAACGGCTCGCGAACCTGTCCGAGCGGATCGCGCGCGCCGCCGACCTCCTGCGGACCAGCATCGAATTGAACCTCGGAGAGCAAAACCGGCGGCTTCTCGAGAGCTCGGATCGGAGGGCCCGGCTCCAGCTCCGATTGCAGGAATCTGTCGAAGGCCTGTCCATCATCGTGATCACGTACTACGCGCTCGGCCTGATCGGTTACCTTCTGAAGGGGTTCGGCAGTCTGGGGCTTCATATCAACGAAGAGGCGGTTTTGGGCCTCGCTCTGCCGGTCGTCCTGCTGACGGTCTGGGCCGTCGTGCGCGGGATCAGAAAACGTTTTCGGGACCGCTCTTGATTCTCTGTTCTTCTCTCCGCCGCACGCGAAGCACGCCGGGCTGCTCTTCTGACCAGGCCCGGTGGCGATTCTCCCCTCGTTTCGGTCCTTCCACTGCTTCGAAAAACCGAAGTTGCCTTGACGG